>Ga0190275_10000182_pt1 | contig 67728 bp, 50 predicted proteins | sample Popmic550T_FD_133745 | JGI IMG/M metagenome (GOLD analysis project Ga0190275, IMG submission 133745) | Populus adjacent soil microbial communities from riparian zone of Yellowstone River, Montana, USA - 550 T | ecosystem: Environmental > Terrestrial > Soil > Riparian zone > Trees stand | place...
CAGGCGCGTCTTGGCGGAAAGGGTGCAGCACGCGAGCGGGCAACCGCATCCGCCGCACGAGCAGATCATCGAGCTGGGTCTGCGTCCGGTGGGAGAAGCGGCGCAGGGCGCCGAAGATGAGCCGGTAGGCCAGCTCGCCCAGCACGAGCACCACAGCGACGCTTCCCAAGGTGAGAAGCCACGAGGCCGGCATCCGCGCGTGCTCGGCCCAGAGCGCCGTCAACCACTCGTGGCTCAAGGCCACCCTCCTTGCGTGGGGATCTCCATCGAAGTGAGCTGCAACCCTGGTCTGCGGCTCGCTCCGTTGCGACCCCACTGGGAGGACCCGGCGTCGCTCCTCTCAGAACTGGCCCGACAGTCCGAGCATGAGCCCGCCCTTGGGCAGAAGCGAGACCGACACCAGGGGGATGTCGCGGCGCTCAGGGTCGACACTCCACGCCTCGAGCACGTGCTCGGTCGGGGTGCTCTGCAGAAAAGCATTCAGCAGGGCGCCTGTGCCGGCGAGCATGAGCGCCGGCCCCACCATCCGGTTGAGTGACCGCCCATAGTTCTCGGGCAAGGGGGGCCTGGAGGTCTCCTGCCACACCGTGAATGCCGCTCCCGTGGCGAGTGTGAAGGCACTGGACACCTTGACGAGGAACCTCTTGCGCTTCTCGGCCTCCGCAATGCTCCGGAGCCGCTCCTCGGTGAGCGCCACCAAGTGAGCGCGGTCCTCGTTGGCGAGGAGCCCTCTCCGGTAGTCGGCCTCCACTTCTTCTCCCTCGGAGGTGCTCAGCAGCGTCCAGGTCCCTACCCCGGCGAGAAACACTCCCGCAGTGAGATAGGTCCAGGTGCTGGCCTCGTAACCTCCCGCCCGCAGGTTCAGCCCGCCCGCCAGTCCGAACGCCGCCCCTCCAGCCAGACCGAAGGCGCCCTCATAGCGTCGTCTCTGGCGCTGCTGTCGGCCGAGCTGTCCCAAGAGCAGGCCCATGCGCTCGCTGTCATCGCGTGAGATGCCATACACGGGCGCTGGCGCCTGGGCCTGCTCGCTCTGGAAGGCCGTCAGCGCCCGAGGACCGAACGGCTGGGCAAAGAGCGCGCGCAGAGGCTCCGCGGGGCCTCGGGGCTCGGGGCCACCTGCCACCGCTGACAGGGACGCGAGTGTCACACCACCTTCGGGCAGCGCGAGGCGCTCGGAGCGTCCGCCCTCGAGCACCCGCTCGACGCTTCCCCCCTGGGTGGCCGGAGGCAGGCTCAGACGAACGCGGTGCCCTGCCTCGCTATGGCTATCAATCCAGCGCAGCCCCTCCGCGTCTCGGACAACAAGCCTGACGGCGTCCTTTCCGTCCACGTCGAGGACGGCGGCACCGGAGGAGGAAAGCTCGATCAAGCGGGTCTGATTGTCACCCGCGGGCCCTCGGGCGAACACGCGAGGGCGGAAGGCCGGGTTCTTCACCTCCCGGCTCGCCGTGTCCACGAAGGCGGCGAGCTCCTCATAGTTGACGGCGCCATCCCCATCCGCGTCGGCCGCTCCGAGCAGTCCCGAGCGCACGGCATGACTGAAGATTCCGGACTGGAGCTCGGACCACTCGTACACCTCGGCCTCGGCGCTCGTGGAGAGCAGCACGCCAACATGCGGGAGCCTCCGCCCCATCGCCTCGGCCGAGTCCGTGGGCGTGGCGTAGCGCCTGCCCCCGGGCTTGCGCGGGTTGAGCACGAAGAACGAGTTGCAGCTGTCGAGCACGACGTGCGCCCGCTGCACTGGGACTTGGGACAGGGCCTCCTCGAGCTCGTCGGCGGTGAAGGCCCCGTCGGCCAGCTCGAGGAACCCCTTGCCCTTCTCCACGTCACCATGGCCCGCGAAGAGGAAGAACAGCTCACTCTCCCGCCCCTGGGCCGCGGCCTCTCGGGCGCGCTCGGAGATCTCCTCGAACGCGTGGCGCAGCCGCACGCGGGTGGGCGGCTCGGCTCGCTGCTGCACCTCGGGGAACAGGCGAGCGGTGTCCTTGTCGAGCTCGGTGAGCACCCGGACGTTGGCCTCGGGCGCCAGCAACCGGAAGACAGTGTCGTACTTGGCGGCGTCATCGTCCGCGAACTGCAGCGGAGGACGCCCGAGCGTCGCGCTCGTGTTGTTGCCTACGATCAGCACGAAGCGCTCGCGCGGCGCCGCCATGCAGAGCGTGGGGACGAGGAGCAGCAGGCAAGGCAGCGGGCTCATCCATCGGCGGGGGTTCATGGCGCTTCCTCCAGCATCAAGGTCCAGTGGGTGACGGCGGCCTCCGGCCAGCGCGCAAGGAGGAGTGCTTCGGTGAGCTGGCCCTTCCCGAGCCCTTCTCCGAGCGCTTCCACGTCGAGGACGCGCAGCGGCTCGGCGGTCACCAGGGCGAAGACGTGCAGCGGGCCGGCCGCGGGGCCGTCGAGCACCACTGCCTCGGGCATGGGGGTGTCGCGCACCGAGGGCGGGAGTGCGATGGAGCGCGGGTCATCCCTCGGCGTGAGGTAGGCCGGGTAGACCCAGTGCAGCTCCCCGGCTGCGTCCTGGGCGAAGAGGAGCAGGAAGGCAGGCGCCTCACCGAGGTTGCGGTAGCGGGCGAAGAGCGGCGTCGCCGGAGACAGGACCGCGCCGGGCCGTAGGAGCACGGAGGGCTGCCCCGCGGAGAGCAGATCCACGCCGACGTGCCGGTGTAGCGAGGGTGCGAGCCCTCCACCGCGCGCGGCGAATGGCTCCAGCGAGGTCTCCCGGCCGGCCGGCCACACCATTACCCCGAGCGTCACCATGAAGGCCGCGGCCAGCCCGGCGCTCAACACCGGCTTCCAGCGGGCGCGTGGAAGCGGAGGCTGGGCGCGGATGCGTGCCATGACGGCCTGGACGTCACGCTCGTCAGGGGACTTCGGCGGCTCGCGCAGCCTTGCCACCAGGTGCTGCTGCGCGGCCAGCTCGCGACGGCAGCGCGGGCAGTCGGCCACGTGCGCCTCGAGCTGTCGGACGCGATTGGTGGTGGCCTCGCCATCCAGCCACTGGAACAGCTCCATCGGTTCGGGACAGGGGGTACTCATGCGTCGTCCTCCTGGGTGCGCGCGCGAAGCTGGCGGATGCCGAGGAAGACGCGCGAGCGGATGGTGCTCTCGGGGGCATTGAGGATCCGGGCAATCTCCGGGTAGTCGAGCCCCTGGTCGAAGCGGAGCAGCACGGCCTCTCTCAGCTTGGGGGAGAGCTCGTGCAGCGCGGCCAGGGTGCGGCGGTGGCGCTCGGCCTCGAGCAGTGCATCGAGCGGCGAGTGCGCCGCGTCCCCCCCCTCCTCCAGCGCGAGCCGGTGGTGGCGGCGCTGGCTGTCGCGGTACCGGTTCCGGCAGAGATTGCGCACCACGGTGAAGAGGTAGACGGTGAACGGGCGGGCCGGCCGGAATTCCTTGCGGGCGTGCCAGACCTTGAGGAGCGCCTCCTGCGCCACTTCGGCGCCAGCCGCGGGGTCCCCCAGGTAGCGTGTGGCGAACCGCTGCACCTGGGCCAGGTATCGCCTGACGAGCACCTCGAAGGCGTCCTGCGCCCCCGCGCTGGCCAGGAGCATCAGCTCCGCATCGGAGCGCTCCTCAGCCCGCCCTTCCGAGGGGGGAACGACGAAAAATCTGGGATCTCGCTTGGACATCGCCTGGAAGAACCCCACGCGGGCGATTCCGTTGAGTTCCTACCCGAAAAAACCACCGGTCACGCAGTGTCAGTTCAAGAGCCTCGGTGGGAAGCCCAGCAGCGCTCGCACCTGCTCCGGGGTCCACGTCTCCGCGCGCGGATCCCGCTCCTGCTGGAGCTCCCACAGGCAGTGCGCCACGTACGCGTCCTCGGGCGTTCCCTCTGGGGGAGGCTTCGTGTCGCCGGTGAGGCTGAAGGTGACGGAGCCCACGAGTCCCACTCCCTCCTCCGACTCCTCGTCACGCCCATAGACATAGGAAGGGTAGCGGTAGCGGAAGAGGAACAGCTCGCGGCGGTCTGCCGTGGGAGGCCAGTCGAGCACTCGCCGGTCCCATAGCTCGATGGACTCGGGCTCCTCGCCGAACTCGTTAGGGTGGCGGAGCCACGAGATGAGCTCCGCCTTCGCCAGCAGGACGGGATCATCCGCTTCCTTCGGGCGGAGGTGCGCCTTGCCGAGTTCCTGGAGGTACTCCCGCGCTCGCAGGGCCATCACCGGATCCAGCGTCGCCCGCGCCAGGTCCTCCACCGCGCCTGGGACACCGTGCCGGCTCCTGGCGTACAGCGACTCCAGCCGCACCTCCGGTTCTGGGTGCTGCGAGGCGAGCTCCAGCAGCTCGAGCGGCTCGGCGCCCGGAATCAACGCGAGCGCATAGCAAGCGGCGAGCGCAGGACCGTAGTCGTTCTCGTTCTCACTCTCGATGGAGCGACGCAGGCGCGCCAGCCGGGTGGCCACGGGGTGAGGCCAGAGCCGCCGGGCCGCGACCAGCCGATTGGCCAGGTTCAGGACCTCGAGCGCGCGGGCGTCCTCGACGTCCAGGAGCGGTGCCAACGTGGGGAAGAGCACGTCCACGTGCTCGGTCTCCACGGGGACGCCTTCCAGGATGACAGCGACGCTCAGGCCCGTGGGTCCGTCAGGCGCCACCACCGCCCGGGCGACGAAGGCCAGGCCCTCCCGAGCGCCGATCCGCGCGAGCACCATGAGTGCCAGCGTCTGCTCTTGCTCGGGCAGCTTCGGCCATGCGGCGAGGATGACGGGTGAGGCCTTGTCCCGGAAGTACTCCATGGCCTCTTGGCTGGCGGGCATCTGGATGAGCCTCAGCAGGACACCCTGGGGAGGGTCGAGCACGCTCCGAGCGCTGGGAGCTTCTCGTGAGAGGGCCTCGAGCACGGCGTGGGCCTGTTCCGCGGTGGTGACGCGTGCGCGCTGGAGCCGCGCGCGCGCCGAGCGGGAGACTTCCGGGTCAGGGCTGTGGAGCTGGTCGAGGAGCTGGCGCATCGAGGCTACCTTGCCACAGCGTGCTCACGGAGGTGGCTGCGGTCGCGGGGCACAGGACTTTCAGCGAGGGGAGATCATGGCAGGCAGCTCGCCCGTGGGCCGCAGCGTGACGAGAGGCTCGGGCGTCGGAGTGTAGCCAGCCACCATCCGCGGACGGTAGCGCTGGGCGAGCGTCGCCAGGATCAGCGTGCCCTCCATCAGGGCGAAGTTGTTGCCGATGCACTGCCGCGGCCCTCCGAGGAACGGGAAGTACGCATATTTCGGCCTTGCGGCGATCTTGTCGGGCGTAAAGCGGTCCGGGTCAAAGCGCTCGGGGTCTGGCCAGAACTCCGGCAGGCGCTGCGTGACGTAGGGGCTGATATCGACCGACGACCCGCCGAGCACCTGGTAGCCGCAGACCGTGTCGTCCTCCAACACCTTGCGGCCCAGGACGTAGACGGGGGGGTAGAGGCGCAGCGCCTCATCCAGCACTCTGCGCGTGTACACGAGCCGCGGGACATCGTCCGCCGTGGGCAGGCGGCCTCCAAGCACGGAAGCCAGCTCCGCATGGAGCGCTTGCTCTGGGCCCGGATTCTGTTCGAGCAGCACCCAGACCCACGAGAGCGCGGTGGCGGTGGTCTCATGGCCCGCGAGCATCATCGTCAGCACCTCGTTCTCGAGGTGCGCATCATCCATCTGCTCGCCGGTCTCTTCGTCTCGCGCGAGCATGAACATGGAGAGCAGGTCTCCTCGGTCCTCCAGGCGCTGACGGCGCTCTGCGATGACCCGAGCCACCACTTCCCTCAGTGTGTGGTTCGCTCGGCGGAATGCGCGATCATAGGCGGTGGGAAGAACCGGTGGGATGATCCGCATCGATCGGAACCGCTCGACCGTCTGTTCGCTGAGGACGTTGAAGGCTGCTGACACGGCCTGGACCTCGGCGCGCACGTCCGTTCCGAGCAGCGCCTCGCCGACAATGCGCAGGGTGAGCGCCATCATATCCCGCACCACATGGCGCGGCTCCCCCGAGCGCTGAGCCTCACTCCAGTGCTCCGCGAGATCCCCTGTCGCTCGCACCATCTGCTCCGCCATCGCCGAGATGCGTGCTCGGTGAAATGCCGGCTGCGCGAGCCTGCGCTGCTTGAGCCACGTCTCGCCCTGGCTCGTGATCAGACCATCGCCGACGACGCGGCGGAACAGCGAATAGCTGAAGTGGTCCTTCGTGTAGTTCTTCACGTGGTCCTGCAGCACGTGCTTGAGGCCCTCTGGGTGCGTCACCAGGTAAGAGCGCGCTGGGCCGAAGCGGTAGCGGGCCACGGGCCCATGCTCTGTCGCTGTCCGCATGAGCCAGCCCAGAACATCTTTCCGGACATCGCGAAGCACTCCGATGAGGGGCAGCCCTCGTGGGCCGGTGGCGATCCGGGGCGCGGCAGGCGGTGAGGATGGGGACGGGGCATCCATGAGAAGGCTCCTGTGCTGGAGATGGAGCCTATCTTCAAATGCCCCCCGCTCGCCCCCCTAAGCCTGGCTGTACGCCGCCTTTATCTTGCTGATGTCGATCTTGGTCATCTGAAGCATGGCCTCCATGACCCGCTTCGACTTCGCGGGGTCCTTATCCGCCATCAGCTCCATCAACGCGGACGGGATGATCTGCCACGACAGTCCGAACTTGTCCTTGAGCCAGCCACACTGCGACGGCGCCCCACCTCCTGCGGTCAGCTTCGTCCACAGGTCATCCACTTCCTCCTGCGTGTCGCAGTTCACGAACAACGAGATGGCCTCCGTGAACTTGAAGTGCGGGCCACCGTTCAGCGCGATGAACTCCTGCCCCTCGAGCTGGAACGTCGCCGTCATGACGGAACCCTTCGGTCCCGGACCCGCATCTCCGTAGCGCGTGACGCTGAGAACCTTCGAGTTCTTGAAGATGGAGACGTAGAGGTTCATCGCCTCCTCTGCGTTGTTGTCGAACCAAAGGAACGTCGTGATCTTCTGCTTGCTAGACATGGGTGTCTCTCCTCTTGGGTTGGGTGGGGGTGAGCTGGGTCTCGAGGTACCGGCGCAAGTGCGAGAGGCACTCCACGGCCACTTCGGGTCCGTTCCTGGCCTTGGCCAGGATGAAGGCACCGTGGATCACGGCCTGCGTGAAGAGCGCCATGCTTCCGGGATCCCACTGCGCTCGAGGGGCATAGCGCCGCTTTGCTTCGGCGATGTCGCTCTCAACGGTCTTGGCGTGATCGCTGATATGACTGTCGCACGCCTTCCGGATCTCGGGGTGCGTCTCGTAGGTCTCCTGCACCATCATGCCGAGCAGGCAGGTGAAGTCGGGAAGCTCGCCCCGCATGATGGACGCGCGGAAATCGACGTAGCCCAGAACCCGGTCAAGCGGGTCTGCCGCTTCCCGGTACGGCGCAGCCGCGAACGCGCTCTCGGCCATCGCGGCGAAGTGGTCGGCCGCAGAGAGGGCGAGCTCTTCCTTGCTCTCGAAGTGATGGAAGAAGCTTCCCTTCGTCAGTCCGGCCGCCTCACAGATATCGTCGACCGTCGTTGCCTCGTAGCCCTTGGCGCGAATGACGCGCAGGGCGGCGTCCAGGAACTTCGTCTTCGAATCGCCGTGTGCTCGAGCCATGAGAGCACCATACCAACTGGTTGGTATGGCGTCTAGAGGTAGCCGTCCAGCGCACGCTGCGCCCCCTGGGCAGCGAGCGATCTGCTCACGGCAGCCCAGTGCACGGCGAGTGACTAGAGAGGCAACTCGACGGTGAATGTCGCGCCCTGACCGGGAGCGCTCTCCACGGAGAGATGCCCCCCGTGCGCCTGCACCACCTCACGGGCGATCCACAGCCCCAACCCGAAGCCCCCGTAGTTCTCTTCGGAGACGGCCCGCTCGAATCGCTCGAAGATGCGGCCCTGATCTTCCGGCGCAATGCCCTTGCCGAAGTCACGCACGGTGAGCCGGGCGCACCCTGAGCCCTTCGTCACGGTGAGGTGGATGGGCTGGCCGGGACCGAACTTCATCGCGTTGGACAGCAGGTTGTCGATGACCTGTTCCAATCGCATCCCGTCCCATTGCCCCACCACCGGCGCTGGCGCCTTCAGCGTGTAGGTGCACCTCACCCGTGCCAGCTCCTCCTGCCACCGCTCACCCGCCTCCGCCGCAAGGAGGGACAGATCCACCTCGCCCCGCCTCAACGGCAGCTTGTCGTAGGACAGGCGTGAGACGTCGAACAGCTCCTCCACCAACCTCGCCAACCGTTGCAGCCGCGTGTTGGCTGTCTCCAGCTTGGCGACCCAAGGCTCCAACCCCGCGGCCTTGGCTGGATTGCGCAGGGCGTTGAGCAGCCCTTGCATGTAGAGCCGCATGGGGGTGAAGGGCGTGCGCAGCTCGTGCGAGGCCACTGCCAGGAACTCGTCGCGCTTGCGCAGGGCCGTCTGAGCCTGCTGGTACAACCGCTCCCGCTCCTCGGACAGCGCGGTGACTTCAGCGAAGCCCTGGGCATTCTCCAGCGCCGCACCCGCCAGAGTGGCGATGTACTCGGCGATTCGCAGCTCTTCAGGACCGAAGGCTCCGGCCAGCTTGTGGGTGGTGACGTAGAAGAGGACTGCGACCTGCCCGCGGACCAGGATGGGCGCCCCCAGGGCGGAGCGCTCCGCTCCGTGACCCGTGCTCTCGAGCTCTTCCGTCGAGGGCACGACGGGCCGCCGCAGCTCCCGTGCACGCTGCATGAACGGCCAGCGCGCCTCCCCGGAAAGCTCCTCGGACGTCGCTTCGACGATCCCACAGGATTCACCCCGGAGCAGTCCGAACGCGGCCTCGCGCACCGCCGCAAGGACCGCCTCCCGGGTCAGCGCCGAGGCGATGGCGCGGCCTGCCTCCAGGATCCGTGGGAACCGGTCCACCAGCGACAGACTCGCCGGAGCTTGGGGAACGGTGGCGGGCTCCAGCGCCGCGCGCATGGGCCGCAGCGCCTCTTCCGCGGCGGCGGCATCCTGGGCGGCATCCGGCCAGCCCAGGGCCGCTCCCACCTTGGCTCTGGCCAGCAACGTCCGAGCACGCTCGTAGCGCATGCCCAGGCGCTCGGCCCCGGCCAGGCTCCGGGCGAAGTACCGGCGGGCCAGGGCATTCTTTCCTTCCATCGCCGCGATCAAGCCCAACTCGCGCAAGGGGAGCACCCGGTTCTCCCGGAAGGGCAGTGTGTGACGAATCAGCCTGCGAGCAGTGGCCTTGGCCCGGCGCAACAGCGCCACGCGAAGGGAGAAGGCCTCGCTCGGCACTTGAGCGGCCTGCTCGCGAAGCGCCGTCACGAGCTGTGACCAGCCCAGGAACATGCGCAAAGGGACCCGCAGCTTCGACTTCTTGGCATGCTGGACGGCCTGCTCGAAGATGATCACGGCCTGCCCAGGCTGACCGGCTCGGAGCAGCCGCACCCCTTCGGCGTGGAGGAGCAGGGCGTGTCGTGCAAAGACGTGCCCTGCGTCGGGTTCGACACGAGCAACAAGCTCGGCGGCGATGACTTCACCTGGGAGCTGGCCCTCTGAGGCGCAGGCCCAGAGGTCCAGAGCCAGGCCGCGCCTGAACGCGTCGCCGGACTCCCTGGCCCGGCGGTACATCCGCTGCCCAAGCTCGGCAGCCCCCGACAGGTCTCCCATCAGGTAGAGCGCGAGGCCTAAGTTATTTTTCGCGTCATCCGCAGCCCCTCCCTCATTGGCGCCGGCTTGTCGGAACCTTTGCGCGGCTCTTCGACCCAGCTCGGCGCTCTCCTCATACCGTGCGCAAGAGAGCAGGCAGTACTGGTACGCGGAAAGAGTATGGGCCTGGTTCAGGACATCGCCGAAGTCCTCTTGGAGGGCGAGCGCCTTCTGTAAATACTTCCTCGCCCGCGCCAGGGTGAACCCCGCTAGGAAGGAGGGCATGCGCGGAATGGCTTGCATGAACAGCACGAGCCCGGCGCCATGATTCGTATAGCCCATCGACAGCGCCCGGTGGGGAGCGTACCGCTCGACGAGCCTCCACCCGCGGAGATGCATCCACGCAGCGGCTAGCACCGAGTCCCCCTGAAGCCAGTAGACTTGCAACAGCCACATGTAGAGGCGTACCGCGAGCTGTGCCTGCCCGTCCGGAAGAGGCGCGCGCCGCGCCTGGCGCTTCAGCCGCAGGGGCCGCAGCGCATAGAGGAACACCTCCCAGAGCAGGAACACGACGCGGGACAGGCTGCTCCCAGGTACCTTCCATCCGATGAGCCGCAGAGCCCGCTCCATCCTGCTGCTGGCGGCCGGCAGGTCGAGCTTTCCGAACATGGCCTCACCTCTCCGCTCCTCGAGGCGGGCCTGGTCCAGGCGCGTCACGGCGAAGGCCTGGGCCCGTCTGTAGTTCCGCTCCGCCTCCTCATGCTTCCCGCGGAAAAGCAGCACGTCCCCCAGTCCTTCCAGGAGGGCCATGCGCGTCGCAGCGTCCGCGTCCAGCATCCCGCGGTCGGCAAGCCGGTAGTAGCGCTCGGCGAGGTCCAAGGCGTATCTGGCTCGAGCCGCTTCAGCCGACTTCAACGCCTGCGGCCCTGCGCGTTCCAGCTCCCCGGCGGCCTCGAAGTGCCAGGCCAGCTCGAAAGTGCGCTCCGGGGCCCGGCGCTCCAGTTCCTGCGCGGCCATCAGGTGCAGCGCGCGCGCTTCCTCCGCCGGGAGTCGTTCCAGCAACGCCTCCCGAATCCGATCGTGCGCGAAGGTGTAGCGGCCCGTGGAAGTCTCCGTCCAGAGGAAGTGCCGTCGCCGGGCCTCCTCGAGCGCCACGACGGCCTGTTCAGGACTCTGCCTCGCCAGCACCGCCGCCAGGCCCACCTCGAACTCTCTTCCAAGGATGGCACCCGCGACCATCAAGGAGCGTGTCTCCTCGGAGAAGAGCTCGAGGCGTCGCAGGAGCAGGGATGCCGCCCGTCGCGAGGAGCTCACCTCCGCGAGCCGCTCCGGCTCCACATGCCATCCCGAGGCCGTGGACTTCAGGGCCCCACACTCGACGAGCCCGCGCACCATGGCGGCGGTCATGAACGGGTTGCCCTCGGAGAGCCGGACCACGAGGTCCAGTGCCTCGTCCGGGATACGGCCTGCCATCGACTCCGCCAGGTCCCGCACGTCCGAGGCCCCCCAAGGCGCCAGGCAGACATGATGCGTGGAGGGCAGCCTTCGGAGCAGGTGCGCCTCGGGCACCTCTTCCGTCCGAAAAGCCACCACCACCGTGACGAAGCGCTGCGCCCCTGGGGCGTCCTCGGAGGGTCTGGCCCACGCCTCGAGCAGCTTGAGAGTCAGCTCATCGGACCACTGGCAGTCATCCAGCAGCACGAGCGCCGGGGTCTCCGCATCCCCCAGCACCTCGAGGACCGCCGTGAGGGCCCGTGCGACGCGGGCCTCCCCCAGGCTCTCGAACTCCAGGCTCGTGGGCACCGGCGCTTCCAGTTCCTCCGCGAGCTGGGGAGACACCGTCTTGGCCAGGTCGAGGTACTCTTCAGCGCACGCGTGCAAGGGAGGCGCCATCCCCAACATCTCCACAAGCCGCGAGAACTCCGGGGAACAGATGCCGAGCTGCTCTCGGAAGTACGAACGTACAGTCCGTGCCAACTCGGGCGTCCTCTTCACAGCGCTTTCGAGATCCCGGAGGACTCCTCGGAGCAGCTGAAGGGGCTCTGGGGCTGTCCGATCGAAGCCCTGCCCCCTGAGGACCCGGGCGCCCTGTGCGAGGCCTCGCCGCGCCAGCTCGTCAAGGAGCATCGTCTTGCCCCCTCCCGACTGCCCCTCCACGAGCACGAGGCTCCCCTGCCCTCGGGTGGCTTCCCCCAGGGCGCGCTCCAACTCCTCCACCTCCGCGGCCCGCCCGATGAAGGTCGGCTCGGTGAGTGCCTGGTGGCGGTCGGACCGGCCCACCACCACGACGGGCTCAGCGAGGCCGCGCTCCAATGCCGAGGCAATGGCCTCCAGATCGGACAGGGCCGCCTCCGCGGACTGATAGCGCTCCCGTGGATCCTCGCGCAGCAGGTGCTGCACCACCTGCTCCAAGGCCCGAGGAACAAGGAGGCCCTGGGCGCGCAGCTCCGGGACGGTGCGCAGGTGCTGCCGCAGGAGCTCTCCGAGCGGCTCTGCTCGAAACGGCGGGGTGCCGGTCAGGCACTCGAAGAGCATCATGCCCACGGCATAGAGGTCCGAGGCAGGCCCCACGTCGGCGGAGACGAGCCCCAGCTGCTCAGGCGAGAGGTACTGGATGGCCGAGCGGGGGAGCGCCAGCAGGGAGTGCTCTCGGAGGTCCTCCAGCGCCAGCCCGAAGTCGATCAGGAGCACCTCCTGAAAGCTCTTCCCGGGAAGGAAAGCGACATTGGAGGGCTTGAGGTGGCGGTGCAGCACACCGTGGGCATGCGCCTCCCGCAGCGCGCGCAGCAGGCCGCGTCCCAACACGAGGGCCTCGGGGATGGAGAGCGGGCCCTTCGCCAGGCGCTCGCTCAGCGTTCCCGCGGAGACCCACGGCGTCACGCGGAACAGGAGCTCCCCCTCCAGCCCGCAGTCACGGGGAGGAGCGAGCCAGGGGCTGCGCAGATCTCGCAGCACGGCATCCTCCCGCAGCATGCGGTCGAATGCCCCCACCTGGAGACTGTGAAGGGGCGCGGTCTTCACCACCACAGTGGCAAGCGTGGAGAGTTCCTTGCCCTGCCAGGTCTGGATGGCCCCTTGCTGGTGAAGACACTGCTCCTTCAGGTACCGCCCGCCCATCCACAGGGAGGAGGTGCTCTCCCCCCCGAGAGCCTGTTGCCGTATCACGCCCGTCTCCATCCGCAGCCCCCTCTTGGCATCCATTGGCAGAGTCAGCGGTGCGGATTTGTGACGCGCTCAGGATTCGGCCACGAGCGTCTGCCAGGCACCCTTACGAAGGGTCATGCCCTCGGAGGCAGCACCTGGCCCTGTGGTTCCACTCGGTCGCGGTTAACTTTGGGCTGTTCCCTTTTCTCCAGATGTGACCTTCCAAGCGCGGCGCATGGCGGGCCGCCCCGAGGTGTATCGCCATGCCCGCTTTCTATCGCGTCATCATCCCGCCGGAGCTTGCAGAGGCCTACCGTCAGCTCTCTCCCGAGGATCACCTGACCCTTCAGTTGCGGCTGGACATGCTGGCAAATGCCGCCCAGGACGCATTCCATTCCCCTCCTGTGCTTCCGCACTGGCTGGAGGTCGCCGACATCTCACCTGGGGAGCATCGCGTGTTCGTAGGCGGGCAGTGGATGGCCTACTGCCTGAGTGACGAGGAGCACACCCTTCGGCTTCTGGACTTCGGCAGCTGGAGCAGCACGCCTCTGCCGCCCCATGTGGCTGTTGCGACAGCATGGCCTGGCGCGGGCCAGCGGGAGGACGGCTGGGACAACGAAGGCGGCGGCAACCTTCCACGCCCATCCTGATCAGGTACCCTCCCATGCCGCTCATCACACCCCTTCCGGCCCGGGCCTGCTCCTGGATGTCCCTCGCGAGGGCTGGAGCGGAGGGGCCGAGGAGGGCCGCTGACGGGGGCCACTGGGGCTGTGTGCCAAGCCGGCGTAACACCAGCCGCGCGGTGACGAGTCGGAGCATCCGGACACGTCAACTGACATGTCAATAGACATGTCAGCAGCGCGCCCGGACGTGGACGCTCTTGAACGGCAGATCGAGCACTGCCGCGCCGGAGGTGCGCCAGTGCTGGCGTTTGTTGGGCCTACCCCCCCATCTGTGGCTCGCCTTTCATGGCACGATTCCAGCAGAGCCAGAAGTGGACCGGCCTGCTCGATGCGGGCGCGGCTGCCGTGACGTGCGGTGGCTCGCGACTGGCCGCCCCGAACGATGGCTGGTCGCCTGGGTGCTGCAGGGAAGACATGGAGGGCACATGAAGGATCTCGTGGTCGGTCTCGCCAACAGTGTGCACGACGGCGCGATCGCGTTCTGCTCTGACGACGGGGTGTTCGCCGAAGCGTTCGAGCGGCATGTGCAGGTGAAGCGGGCGCTCGGCTGCGCCGGCCTGTTCTCATCGTGGCGGCCGCTCCGAGCGGCCTTGCGCCGCGTCGGCGTCGACACCACCGCCCTTCAGCGCGCTTCCGTCCGGACCACGTGGCAGCTCGGCGAGGACGACTTCGACATCCTGCGTCGCACGCTGTCGCCCGCAGGCTCCGACGATGGCTACATCTCGATGATCGCCGGCGGCGCCGCCTGGGACTCCACGACCGCGATCCAGCTCGGCTGGATCCTGCGGGGTGAGTTCCCTCACGTCCACCCGCCACTCGGGGATGTGCTGCCCTCCGGCCCGGGCGCGACGCTCCGCTTCGCCGTGCCCCGCACCGCGCCGGTCGAGATCGACCGTGCAGCCGTGCCCCATCACCTGGCGCACGCCGCCCACGCGGTCTACACGCCACCGTTCGAGCGGTGTGTGGCTCTCGTTATCGACGGCGCGGGCGAGCGCTCGAGCATCGACGTGTTCTCGTTCGCCGACGACACCTTCCTTCCGGTGTCGTCGACGAGCGCCGAGCACAGCCTCGGCCACCTCTACAGCACCGTCACCCAGCTGTGTGGCTTCCAGTACTGGGAAGGCGAGGAGTGGAAGGTGATGGGCATGGCGGCGCACGGCCATCGCGTGCCTGAGCTGTACCGGTTCTTCCACGATCGCACCCAGGTTGACGGCCTCCAGGTGAAGCTCGCCTTGGGCCTGTCGTGGATCGACGAGCTGCGCGCGCTGCTTCGCCCCGGGCGCCGCGAGGCCGGCGTCCTCCAGGCGGCGAACCTGGCACGCTCGTTCCAGGACTACTTCGCCGACACCCTCGTGGCACTCGTGAAGAACGTGCACGCCCTGGGGATCTCCGACGACCTCGCCTACGGTGGCGGCTGCGCCCTCAACTCGGCGGCGAACGGGCGCATGGTGCGCGTGACCGGGTTTCGCCGACGCCACGTGCCGAGTGCCCCGGCCGACGATGGCAACGCGCTCGGCGCCGCGCTGTACGAGCGCCATGCGGTGCGGCGCATCCCTCGGACGCCGGCGATCGCCTCGCCCTACCTCGGCAGCACGATCGATCTCGACGAGCTCGAGCGCGCGCTGTCGTTCGCGACGTTTGACGCCGTCCGCATCGACGACGAGCAGGAGCTGTGTGACCGCACAGCCGCCGCCCTCGCGCAAGGCGAGATCATCGGCTGGATCCAAGGACGCGCTGAGTTCGGGCCGCGCGCCCTCGGGAACCGATCGATCCTCGCCGACCCGCGGCGCGAAGACATGCGCGATGTCATCAACCGACGCGTGAAGTTCCGCGAGCAGTACCGTCCGCTCGCTCCGGCGATCTTGCACGAGCACGGCGAGCGGTTCTTTCACGGCTACGAGGAGAGCCCATACATGGAGCGGGCGCTCCCCTTCCGCGACGAGGTGAAGGCGCTCGTCCCCACCGTGGTGCATCTCGACGGCACCGGGCGGCTGCAGTCCGTCACGCGGGAGAGAAACCCCCTCTTCCACGCGCTGATCAGCGCGTTCGAGCGCCAAACGGGCATTCCCGTGCTCGTCAATACCTCCTACAACGTCATGGGCAAGCCGATCTCCCACAGCGCGGCTGATGTGTTGACGGTCTTCGCCACGACCGGGCTCCACGCCGTTGTCGTGGGCCCGTGGTGGATTCGCAAACGCGCCTGACGCTTCGAACCAGATGTGGCAGCTCCATCCGCCCCTCTATCCTCTTTCCATGGCCGAGGAATGCTGGTGCCCCACCTCAGCTCGGCTCCAGCCGATCCTTGAGTGCCTTCACACGGCTTCGGCCCACGGGGAGCCGAGTCCCATCCTTCAGCTCCACTGCCATGCGTGAGCCTTCCAGCGTCTGCAAGCGGGCCACATCCTGGAGGCAGATCAGATAGGAGCGGTGGATGCGCACGAAGTCCGTGGGTAGCAGTGCCTCCAGTCGCTCCAGGCTCTTCTCGCTCAGCTCGGTGCGGCCATCCCGGAGCACCAGCTCCGCGTAGTCCCCCGCACCCTGGATGTAGGCCACGGTCTCCAGGGGCACCAGGACAATGCCTCCGCCCTTGCGCACGGCCAGGGTCCGCAAGGGGGCCGCGGCACGGCCTTGGACGCGCGTGAGGGCCTTGGCCAGGCGCTCCCGTGTGTAGGGCTTGGCCACGAAGTCCAGCACCCCGAGCTCAAAGGCGCGCAGGGCCTGGTCCGCGCTCGCCGACACCACCACCGTGTGGAAGGAACCGGCCGCCGCCTCTTCCAGTAGCCGGAAGCCGTCCTCCCCCGCGAGGTTCAAGTCCAGCAACACCAGCTCCAGACTGCGCTCGGCCAGGACCTCGCGCGCGTCCGCGAGGCTGGCGCGCACGAGGGGAGTGGGCGCGCCCGGCCCCAGCAGCTCCTGACAGAGCCGCTCCAGGCGCCGGGCCGCTACGGGTTCATCCTCCACGATGAGCACTCTCATGCGGGAACCTCCACCACCGTGGTCCACCCTGCCTCCGTCGGCCCATCCTCCAGGCTCCAGGCTCCAGGGAAGCTCTCCTCCAGCCGCGCCTGGAGATAGCGGGTGCCCGTGCCCTCGCCCAGACTCGGCGTAGCGCCCGTGCAGGTAGGCGCAGTGAAGGTATAGCGCCGGACGCCTCCCGCTCGCGCTTCCTGGAGGCGGAAGGTGACCGGTGCCGTGTAGCGGTTGTGGCTGAAGGCGTTCTCCAGCAGGGTGTGGAGCATGGCCGGGGGCACGGCCGCGTGGCCCTCCACTCCCGGGGCCTCCAAGGTGAAGGCAAGGCCGTAGCGGTAGCCCATGACCTCCAGGTAAGCACGGCAGAGCTCCAGCTCCCGAGCCAGCGAGATAGCCCGCTCGCCTGACACGCTGAGGAGGTGCCGGTACACCGCGCCCAAGGACTCGATGAAGCGCACGGCTTGGGCGGGCTCCGTCTCGATCCACTCGCTCAGGGCCCCCAGCGTGTTCATCAGGAAGTGGGGCTGGATGCTGCGCTTGAGCAGCTCCAGCTGGAGCCGCTCCGAGGCGCGAGTGGCGGCCTCGAGGCGCTGCTGCTGGCGGCGGAGCTGGTAGGCGTGCACGGCGCCCAGGCACAGCAGCAGCCCTCCGAAGGCGAGGAAGAAGCCTCGCTCGGGAAAGCCCAGGGGATCCATGAGGTAGAGCGTCGTCGCGAAGCCCAGGCCTCCCAGGGCGCCCCAGGCGCCAGGTTCCCGGCGCCGCCAGGCTCGCAGCACGATCACGAGAGAAACGCCCAGGGCGATGCCCAGACCCAGGGTGTTCTTGCCATCGAAGCCCGGGACTCCAGAGAGGCAGAGCAGGCTCACGGCAAAGAAACCCCACCAGGGCGCTCGGCGGGGCTCGCCGAAGGCCACATGCAGGGTGGCCGGAAGGAGGACGGCCACGGCCAACGCAGATGCGGACAAGAGCCAGAGCCGGACGATGTGCAACGGATAGAGGTAGCTCGCGAGCCCCCGCCATGCTTCGAGGAGCAGCAGCGCCGAGGCGGCCAGGCAGAGCAGCCCCAGCAGCAGGGTGGTGCGGCTCCGCCGCTCCATGAAGTAGCGCGCCAGGTGGTGCAGTCCCATCAGCACCAGGGCCCCCAGCGTGCTCAAGGCTGGCACCAGCCAGAGCAGGCGGGCTCGGGCAAGCTGGGAGGCCTCGCCCACCTGGAGGCGGTAGAGCGCACCGATAGGCTGGAACCCTCGATGGTGCGCCGAGGCTCGGATCACCATCAGGTGAGAGCCTGGAGTGGCGTGCTCCGGTGGGAGGGGGAGCAGGACGTCCACTCTGCCCGGGAGCTCCTCCTCGGGCGTCCGGCCCACGCGGCCGTTGCGCCCCAGGAGCGCGCCGTCCCACCAGGCCTCCCACGATCCCAACAGGGAGAGCGCCAGGACGGGCGAGGGAGTCCCTGGCTCTCGAGGAGGGACCGGGACCCGAGCGCGGATCCAGAACGGCCCCGGCCCCTCGGCCACTCGCCCCAGGGCCACGGTGCGCCAGCCTTCGCCGCCGGGCGTCAGGGCACGCTCCATGGAGAGATCCTCCGAGTGGACCTCGACCATGCCCTCCTCGGTCGAGGGGATCGGCGTCTCGGCCGAGAGGAAGACTCCCAGGCACCCGATGAGCAACCAGCGCGGCATCACAGCTCCCAGCATACGCAGGCCAGCGCCGCCCGCATCGCACTTGGGCGACGCCACGAGACGTTGGGCGATCACCTCCAGCGCGAGGCCAGGACGGCCCCTAGCCTTGAAGAACACTCACTGGAGGAGATTCATGCAAGCCCTGCTGCTCTTCACCCTGATCGCGCCCCTGGCCCTGGCCCATGCCTCGGGCCTCCAACTGGAGCCCCACACCTTCCGCGCCAAGGATGGCCGGACGGTCGAGGCCGAGCTGGGCACCTTGAAAGTGCCCTTACGTCACGCCCAGACCGAGGGGCCTTCACTGACCCTGCGCTTCGTCCGCTTCAAGAGCACGAACCCGAAGCCGAAGGCTCCCATCGTGTACCTGGCGGGCGGGCCGGGAGGCTCGGGCATCGAGGCCGCGAGAGGGATCCGCCATGAGCTCTTCCTGGCGCTTCGCGAGGTGGCGGATGTCATCGCCCTGGATCAACGAGGCACGGGACAGTCCAACCCCTATCCCGAGCTGAGCCACCCCTGGTCGGTACCGCTGGACCAGCCCGTCAATGAGGCGCTGCTGACAGCGACGCTGAAGGAGGCCGCCACCGAGGCCGCCAAGGAGTGGGCCGCTGCGGGCGTGGAGCTCGGCGCCTACACCACGGTGGAGAGCGCCGAGGATCTGGAGGCCCTCCGGGAGGCCCTGGGCGTGCCGCGTTTGAATCTCTGGGGCATCAGCTACGGGACGCACCTGGAGCTGGCGTACCTGAGGCGCCATGCGGACAGGGTGGAGCACGCCATCCTGGCGGGGGTGGAAGGGCCGGACGACACCTGGAAGCGACCCGCTCAGGCCGAGGCGTTGCTGGACCGCTGGGATGCGCGGCTGCGGGCTCAGGACAAGACGAGCAAGAGACTCCGGAGCCGGCTGCGAGCCCTGATGGTTGAGCTGGAGCGCAGTCCACGCACCGTGAAGTTCACGGACCCGAGGACGGGCGCCACGCAGACATGGATCGCGACCCGGTTCGACTTGCAGCGGGCCACGTTCGAATCCCTGCGGGACCCCACTACCTTCCAGCGCTTCCTGGCGCTGCTCTCGGCACTGGAGGCGGGACACTTCGAGGCGATGGCCCCCTTTGCAATGCTCCTCCGGGGAGGAGCCCTGGAGCCCATGCCGTTGGCCATGGATGCTGCTTCGGGTGTCAGCCCCGCTCGCCGCGCTCGGATCGCCCGAGAGGCGGGCACAGCCCTGCTGGGGGGAGCGGTCAACGCCGGCGTGCCCGAGGCCGAGTGGGTTCCCGGCGTGGTGGACCTGGGCGAAGACTTCCGAGGCCCGCTGAAGGCCGGGGTCCCCGTGTTGCTGATCAGCGGCACACTGGATGGCCGCACAGGGCCGGACAACGCGGAGGCCCTGCGCCCCGGGCTGCCCAGAGCCGTTCACCTGATACTGGAGGGCGCGGGCCATGACGGCCTCTTCCAGTCGGATCCGCGCATCCTGGAGCGCATGAAGGCCTTCCTACGGGGCGAAAAGGTGGCCGATGAGCGCCTCGAGGTGAAAGGCGCACACTGATCACAGCTTGACCCCCGAGCAGGCCGAACGAGAGGGGTTCGTGCTTCAGCAGCATGCGGAGAAGATCCAGGAGCTGTGCGCAAAGCACCGCTTCTACATCAGCATCCGGGATACAGGCGCCCTCAGCCTCCAGCGGCTCAGAGAGGGCTATGCCGCCAAGGGACACCACATCCTGGACAAATCCCTCAAGGAGAAGTCTCTGGATGCGAAGGAGACGGTCCTTCCGAGCGGATTCAGCAGGGACCAGATCCTGGGCATGTGCGGGGGCTTCGTAGGCTACTGGCAGTCGCTCGAGCAGAAGAAGCAGCCGCTCGGTGTGCGGACCGTGGGCAAGTGGCAGCTGAAGCGAAGCGCAGGTGGCGCCCGTTGGAGCCACATCCCGGGCCCTGAGAGATACGACCACTATGTCACCTTCCAGGACATCAAGACAGCGGGTCATGTCCCGCCCGATGCCTACACAGGCGACTACGACATGCACGAGATCCTCGTCTCGGCGGGCAGTGGCCGCTTCATCCGGGCCGTGTCCACCCCCGATGACGTGAGCGAGGAGCGAATGCTCTTTCAGTATCATCTGGTGGGCGAGAGCAAGCTCCGGATGATGTTGCAGCAGGGTTTCAGTATCGGCGCCGCCGCTTTGATCAACAACAGCATCCGCCGCAGTCGCAACTCCGCGGCTGGCCTGGTGGAGGACAAGTTCGCACAGGTCATCCAGCACGGCGCCCAGCACAACTACCCGGCCTTCATGCTCACCCAGGAGCGGGATCACAAGTCCAACTGGGTCCCCAGCCTCATCAGGCCCGATCCCCCCGTCATCGTCTTCTACCCGGACCGCTCCATCCGCATCCTCAAGAAGAACGAGGAGATCTTCACCTACCTCTACGGCCACGCCCATTGCCACGTGTCGCGCTGGTGGACGAGCGAGCAGGAGCGCATCCAGGACAAGCTGACCCGCATCAAGGTGGCTGGCCGCTGGAGCTGATGCTACCTACCCTGGTACATGCTGCTCCTGAAGTGACTTCATTGGGGGCTCCCTGGAGTGGATCAGCTTTCTTCACCTCTCGGATCTTCACATGGGACACCAGGGCTCGCGGCGCTGCGCCCCCAGTACCATCGACCTGCACGTGGGCCCCGGGGACGATCCCCTCAACCTGCTCCAGCCCCTGGAGACGGCGCAGAAGGAGCGGGAGCTGGGGGTGAGGCACCTGGACTACCTTGTCATCTCCGTCTGGCACCACCGCATCACCGGCAATGAGAAGATCCAGGCGGATGCCTTCCTGGGCCGGCTGCTGCAGGCAGACGTCCGGGTGTGCCTCCACGGCCATGTGCATGAGGATCGCGCGGACCTGGTGAACTATCTGGATCCGGTACGCCGGCTCCACGTGGTGGGGGCCGGGAGCTTTGGGGCGCCCACACACCATGGGCCCGAGTCCATCCCGCACCTGTTCAAGCTGCTCGAAGTCTCTCAAAACCTGTCTGACAAGCATACAGGTTCGCGCCCTGCGCCTGCGTTGAGGCCTTCCATGAAGCGCACGACATGCTGAGCAATGGCAACCGCCTGCTCCTCCACCGCGAAGTGCCCGGCATCGAGCAGGTGGAGCTCTGCCTGGGGGAGGTCGCGAAGGTAGGCCCTCGCACCCGCGCTGACAAAGGCCGGATCGTTGCGCCCCCAGACGATGAGGGTGGGCGGCTGGCGAGCGCGCAGGAACGCCTGCCATGACGGATACGCATCGATGTTCGCCTGGTAGTCCTGGAAGAGCTGCACCTGGATCGCGCGGTCCTCAGCTGTCGCTAGCAACGCGAGGTCGTGGGTCCAGGTGTCGGGGCTCATGCGCTCGCGCTTTTCCCCTGGCACATCCCGGAGGTATTGCCGCTCTCGGATGGCTGTGGCGCTGACGGTCTGGGCGAGAGCTGCGAGGCCAGCCTCGGACCTGTCCTCGTGGGCGCGTCGAAAGAACTGTCGACGATCCTCAGTCAGGCCGTCGAGGTACGCGTTGGCATTCTGAACGACAAGTCCACGCAGTCTCTCGGGGTGAGCGAGAGCGACACGAAACCCGACCGGCGCGCCGAAGTCCTGCATGTAGATCACGTATTGAGTGAGCCCCAACGCTTCGACGAAGCCCGTGACGTACTCTGCCAGGAGATCGAACGTGTACGTGACCTCCTCGGGGCTTGGGTGGTCGCTGAAGCCCGAACCCAGGTAGTCCGGTGCCACAACACGGTATCGGCCTGACAACAGAGGGATCAGCTCTCGATAGGTATGGGACGATGACGGATAGCCGTGGAGCAGGAGCAGGACGGGACGATCCCTGCTTCCCGCTTCGCGATAGAAGATCCGGCGCCCACGCACTTCGACGGTGCGGTAGTAGGTCTTCTCCGGCCAGCTCGCCTCGGGCGTTGCAGCCGCGGTGGCTCCGCCTCCGCCTGGCCCGATGGGCGAAGGGGCTGGCACCACCGCCCGACCGCCGCAGCCCACGAGCACAGCTGCAAGAACGGTGACCATCCACCGGCCGGCGACTCGGCTGGTACTTGCAGATCCGAAGCCCCTTCCAGCCGCAGCATCAGTGCCCCCGGCAGCCTTCTTTTCAGCGTCCATATTGCTGATCCCTCGGGTTTCTCCTGCGTGCATCTAACCCCTCTGAGCCGGGTTTGACGGTTATAACCCGACATGGTAACCGGTCAATACGGTGTTCGATGGTTAGTGACGCGTCGCGATTCCTTTGGCTCGGCAATCACCGGGCGCTCGATTTCCTCAACACCGAGCCCGTGGTGCGCGGCCGCCGCGTAGACTTGCTCCCAGATCTGCGCGGCCTGGTGGACTGGTCCCAAGAGGCGGGCTTCCTCGATGGAGAGGCCGCAGGCGTCGTCCTCGATCGATGGGAGGGGTCAAGCGAGGGTGCAAGCGTTCTCGAGCAGGTGCAGCAGCTTCGGAGGGCATTGCACGCTCTCGTCGAGCGGTTGCGAGAGCGCAAGTCACCAAGCCAGAAAGCCATCGATGCGATCAACGCCATCCTCCGCCTCGATGCGGGGTACGCGGAGGTCGTGCGTGTGCGCGGAGAGTTCAGGCGCCGCTTCCACGCTCACATCCATGAGCCGGCGCAGCTCCTCCGCCCCGTCGCTGAGGCCGCCTCGAGCCTCCTCTGTGGTGCGGACCCGGAGCTCATCAAGCGCTGCGGCAACCCCGACTGCGTCCTCTACTTCTACGACGCCTCGAGGAACCACGCGCGACGCTGGTGCAGCATGGATCTGTGCGGCAACCGGATGAAGGTGGCCGCCCACTACCTCCGGCAGCGCAACGGCGGAGGAGCCTCTCAGGGGTGACACGCGTGAGGGTGGGTCCTGCTCCAGGCCCGCCTGCGCTGATACGAGCGAGAACAGGGCTCCCGTGCCGGCCCCATCGGCAGCCGTGCACTCATTGGACACGACGCAGACGACTCACCCGTCGGGATTCAGCCTGGGAGCAAGGCTCTGGAACATGCGGGTTGCAAACGCGATCAGCGCCCTCACACGCGGTACCGTGCGCGTCTCGCGATGAACCCCGAGCCACAACGTGCGCTCGGGCGGCGGAGTGGGCGGCGCCAGGAGGCGCAGGTTCGGCGTCGAGTCCCCCAGGAGGCGAGGCAGACACGCGATGCCCCCGCCTTCGGCGGCCATGGCAGCTTGGGCTTCCCGCCCGTTGCTGCGGGCGACGACTCGCGCCTTGCTCGCGATCTTCGCCAGCCAGGGCAGGTCCGCGATCGGCGTCTGTCCGTTGCTCATCGCGATCAGCGAGTGCCCTGAGCACGCGTTCTGGAAATCGGGCACCCCGTGCTGTGCGAGGTACTCGCCCGACGCGTAGAGGCCGAAGGCAATGCGTGCGACCTTACGCTGGAACACCTCGCGATGCGTGAACGCGGCGGGCCTGAAGGCGATGTCTGCCTCGCTCTTGGGAAGGCTCAGCCAGCGCACGTCCGCCACGATCTCGAGCGTGATCGCGGGATGCTGCTTCATGAAGGGAACCAGGGCGGGGCCCAGCACCCGCACCGCCAGCCACTCGGACGCCGTGATGCGCATCGGCCCTTCGAGCCCGGCGTCGCGCCCGGTGGCCGCGCGCTCCAGGGCCAGCGCGTCCTGCTCCATGCGCTCTGCGTGAGAGCGCACCGTCTCTCCCACGGCCGACAACGCGTAGCCACCGGGCGTCCGGCGAAACAGCCTAGCCCCCAGGCGTCGCTCGAACGCCTGGATGCGCCGTCCGACCGTGGGCTGACTGACCTTCAGCTCGCGAGCCGCCGCCGAGAGACTGCCGCAGCGTGCGACCGCGAGGAAGATCCGGAGGTCGTCCCAGTCAAGCATTGCTCCGTCACACGAGCTGCCAGCGGACCGTGCCCATGCGCTGACGCATGGCGAGTATACGCGGCTGGTGGATGGCTGCACAGCGCCTCCCCGCGCATGCTCACCGCATGTCAACTGACCGCAGACAGTTCCTCCGCCTGGCGGCGCTGTCACCTCCGCTCTTGCTCGCGGAGGCGTGTGCAGCCAACACGGGCCTTCCGCCAGGGGTCGCGGCGACCAGGAGGCGCATCAAGGCGCTCGCCTTCGATGCCTTCCCCGTCTTCGATCCGCGTCCCATCTTCGCACTCACCGAACAGCTCTTTCCCGGCAGAGGCGCGGAGCTCGGCGTGCTCTGGCGGGCCCGGCAGTTCGAGTACACCTGGTTGCGCGTCGCCGCACAGCGCTACGCGGACTTCTGGCAGGTGACCCAGGAGGCACTGGTGTTTGCCGCCAGAACCCTGAAGCTCGACCTCGACGAGCGGCGCCGCTCCCGCCTCATGCACGCCTATCTCGAGCTCGGCGCCTGGCCCGATGTGAAGCCCGCTCTCGACTCGCTGAAGGCAAGTGGCTTGCGACTCGTGTTCCTCTCCAACTTCACGCCCCCCATGCTGGACGCGGCGATTGCGAACGCCGGCCTCCAGGGCCTGTTCGAGCACGTCCTGAGCACGGATCGGGTGAAGAGCTACAAGCCGGACCCGCGCGCATACCGCATGGCGATGGATGCGCTCGGCTTGCAGCGGGAGGAGATCCTGTTCGTCCCCTTCGCTGGCTGGGATGCCGCGGGCGCCAGGTGGTTTGGCTACCGCACCTTCTGGGTCAATCGCGCCGGCGCGGCCGGCGAAGAGCTGGGCGTCACCGCCGATGGTGCGGGCGGCGACTTGAGCGGCCTGGTCGACTTCGTCCGCGCGAGCTGATCACGGCTGCCGTTGGCCTGAGTCCACCCCGAAGCCGCTGTCAGAGAGCCCGCTGGGCGGCTCAGCCGTGGGTGGACATGAATTCACGGATGCGCAGTCCGACGGCATCCGGTTTCTGCATGATGACCCAGTGGGTGGCGTCGGGGATCTCCTGAACGGTGAGATCCGGCGCGAGCTTCTCCAGACCGTCCAGCCCGCTCCGCACGACGTAGTAGTCTCCGTCTCCCCTCACCACAAGCACGGGGAAGCTCACCTTCCACTTCTCCGGGGGGAGCCCCTCCAGGATGGTGCTGCCGCCCGGGAATTGTCCGTTCGGAGGGCCGAGCTTCATGGCTCGATAATAGTTGAAGGAGCCCGTGAGGCCCCCCGTCTTCCAGCTCTGGAACCACTCGGCGACGTCCTCCTCCGTGAGCGCGGAGCCAGGCCGGCCGGCCTCCACGAAGACGTTCTGCCGCTGGAAGGCGAAGTCGTCGCCCGTGAGCGTCGTCCCGGCATCCGGGGCCTGGAAGAGCAGCATGTACTGGCTGATCTGCTGCTGCTGTGGGTTCTCGCGCAGCTCGCGATCGAACAGGGCCGGGTGCGTCATGCTGATAGAGACGAGGCGGCGGACGTACTCCGGGTGGTAGAGCGAGAAGGCCCAGGCCACCAGGGCGCCCCAGTCATGGCCCACCAGCGTGAGCTTGCGCAGGCCCAGGTGGTCCGCCAGTCCGCGGATGTCGCCCACGAGGTGATGGATGCTGTACTGCTCGAAGTCCTTGGGCTGGGACGTCAGGTTGTAGCCGCGCATGTCCGGGGCAATGACCTGGTGGTCCTTCGAGAACTCCTTCATCAAGGGCTTCCAGACGCCCCAGTACTCGGGGGCGCCGTGGAGAAACAGGATGGGCTCACCCGCACCGTGCGTCACGTAGTGCATGCGGATGCCGTTGATGTCCGCGTAGGAGTGCTGCATGTCGTTCGATCTCCTCTCAGCTCGGAGCACTCGTGTCACCGGGCGCCCGGGGATGCATGATCCCCCTTCGTGTCGCAGCATACAATTGAATGGTCCACGGCTGACGCCGAAGCTACCGCGGGGAGGCACCCGGTACACCGACGCAAGGTGGGTGAGCCCCAGCTGGCGTGAATGCGAAATCCGTCATGTTCATTCGCGGAGATCCGTGGGCAAACTCCACCCCATGCAGGAACAACTGATCACCCTGCTCGCCGGTCGCCGCGGCCACTTCCAGATGGAGTCCGGCTACCACAGCGAGAGCTGGTTCGACCTCAACCGGCTGTTTCGGCCGGAGAACCGCGCCCAGCTCGAACCCTTCACCGCCGAGCTCGCCCGCCGCCTCGCCGCGCACCGCATCGACGCCGTCTGCGGCCCGATGACCGGCGGCGCGAAGCTGGCCGAGCTCATCGCCGCCGAGCTCGGCATCGCTCACTTCCACGCCGACCGCTTCGAGCCGCCGAACGCCAGCGGCCTCTTCCCGATCCAATACGTCATTCCCGAGACCGAACGCGAAAAACTCCGCGACCGCTCCGTCGCCATTGTTGACGATGCCATCAGCGCCGGCTCCGCCGTGCGAGGCACCTACTCCGATCTCCTCACCTGTGGCGCCAGACCCGTCGCCCTCGGCGCCCTCTTCATCTTCGGCGAAGCTGCCAGCCATTTCGCCGCCGACCACCACCTCGCATTGGAGGGCATCGCCCTCATGTCCTTCAGCCTGTGGAAACCCGCCGACTGCCCGCTCTGCAAAGCCGGCACGGTGCTCGAAAAGGTCTCCGACGCTGTCTGACGCGAAGCCCGTGCGGCATGAGGTAGACGTCATCAACTTATAGGTTGCACATTCCTTTACGAGGATTCGCCGCGCGAGCCTGGGCTCTCGTCGAAGCCCGGCGCATGGAGCGCAGTCCAGCGGGCGGGGTTCTTGATCCCCTGCTCGCCCATCAGAGCATCAGCGGCCTCGACGAGCGCCCGCCCTGCGTCGCCACCGAGCAGCTGCCCCTTCCGCCGCCGCGCGCAGGCCGCGTGCAGCGCCATGTCCGCCGCGTCGAAGCCGTGGATGGCGGCGTCCAGGTGCTGCACGGCCTCCTCAGGGCGCCCACGGGCTCCATGGATGCAGGCACGAAGGAGCGATGCGGTCGCATCCGCCCAGGCCGTCCCCTCATTCGCCAGGCGCGCGGCGTCTTCCTCCGCGGCCCTGAGGAGCCGTTGCGGGTCGCCGCCTTGCCGGGCATGGGCCGCGGCCACGGCGGTGTTGCCCCGCAGCAGCGTGATGAAGATCCGCAGGAACTGGATGCGCAGCATGTTCGAGGCCTTCAGCGCGGGCCAGGCCCGGGCCAGCCGCTCTCGCGCCGCAACGGCGTCACCCGCGTACAGCTCATAGTGGGCCTCTCCGTAGAGGGCCCAGTAGTGCATGAGATGGAAGCCGTGCTGGGACCAGCGGCTGATGGTCTCGCGCATCTCCGCGCTGGCCCGCGCCACGTCGTCCGCTGCGATGGGCTCGTACCATGTGTGGAGCCGCGAGTACGTTGCCGCGTACAGGTCACCGCGATCGAGTGCGCTGCGGATCTGCGTGTGGACGAGCCCGGTGACCTCCTGGAGCCGGCCCATCCAGAGCAGGGACACCTGGCGGAAGACCACGCCGGTGTGGACCTCCCAGGACGCCCCGGTGCAGCGCGTGCGGAAGATGTCGCGGGCGCGAGTGGCGAGCTCGGCCGCCACCTTCCACCGGCCAAGGCACATCTCCACCGCCGCCTGGCAGCTCTCGACCGTGCCGAGGACGAAGGGATCGTCGAGGCGCTCTCCAATGTCCCTCGCCTGTGCGAGGAGCCCCTGAGCCCGGGCCTCGGTCGCCTTGCCTTGCACTCCCAGGTTCGTGGCGTAGTGGCAGAGCCCGAGCGCCACGCGTCGGGGCTCACCACTCTCGAGCGCGAGCAGGAGCTCCTTCGTCATGAACACGAACCCGTAGAGGGGGTCCACCAGCACGAAGCCTTTGCCCGCCGAATAGCAAGTGTCGATGCGGAGGAGCTGCTCGGCGGGGACCTCCGCTGCCGCACGCTCGCGAAAGCGAGTGCCGCGCAGCCGGAGGTGGGCCAGCCTGACCAGGAGCGAGAGGATGGCTCGAGTGGTCGTCTTCGGGTACCCAACGCCCACCCCGGTGAGCACATCCCTCAGCACGCGGGCCCCTTCATCGATGTGCCCGCTCACCAGGAGCTGCTCCGCAGCCCGGCGCCGCAGCTCGATCGCCTCGGCCGCTTGCCGCCCCTCAGCGGCTGCAAGCAGCAGAGGGGCTGCCTCCGCGCCTCGGCCGGCATTGACGAGCGCATCCGCCAGCCGGAGCCGGAGCTGCGCCTCTTGATCGGGGGCGGCCCAGGAGAGCGCACGCCTGTAGAGCCCGGCGGCACGCTCGAACGCCAGCGCGGCCTCGGCTCGCTCCGCAGCGAGGAGGGCGTACCTCACGGCGCGCGAGGTCTCCCCTGCCCCCTCGAGGTGGGCGGCCAGCATCTCGGGGGCGGTGTCCTCGCTCGACTCGAGGACGGCGGCGAGGCAACGATGGCAGTCCCGCAGCCGCGCCTCATCCAGCGCGCTGGTCACCGTCTCGCGGATGCGATCATGGTAGGGCTCGGCCAGATCGCGGGGCCTCGCTCCATGCGTGCGGATGAAGTGCTCGGCGCGGAGAACACCGAAGGCCGTGGTCGTGTCCGAGCTCAGCCCGGCCGCGCTCGCAGCCAGCCCTTGCTCGAACGGCCGGGTCGCGACCGAGAGGATCTCCAGGAGCCGGCGGACCTCCTCTGGGAGCTGATGCACGCGGTGCAGGAGCACGTTCTCCAGCGAGAGTCCTTGGAGCGCCGCCTCACTCGCACCCTCCCCCCGTGCGCGGACGTGCCGCACGAACTCCGAGATGAAGAAAGGGCTGCCGTCCGCTTCGCGGGCGATCCGGGTGGGCAGCTCCATCGCACTCGAGCCGTGCGGTCCCAGGAGCGTGCGCGCCAGCTGGGAGCCTGCTTCCACGGAGAGCCGATCGATCTCGATCCTGCGCAGCTCGCCGAGGTTCAGCGCCCTGCTCTCGCTCAGGTGCTGGAGTGCCTGGAAGAACTCGCTCGTCTCCTCCTCTTCGCTGCGATAGCTGCAGAGGAGCAACAGCGGAGGCGCCGGTGGCGAGAGCAGGCTTGCCATGAGCCTGGCACTGTCAACGTCACCCCACTGGAGATCGTCGATGTGGAGCACCAGCCGTTGCTGCTGGGCGAAGCGCTGGAGCAGCTCCTTGAGGGCGTCAAAGGCCCGCTGCCGCGACTCGCTCCGGTGCTCATCGAGCGCGCGCTGCTCCGGAGGCTCGGGGAGCGCGCCGAGCCCTCGGAGCACGGGGAAGATGCGTGCCAGCTCGTGGATGTTCTCCGGGAGCAACGCGGCCAGCTGGGAGGCGGGGAGCTCGTCCAGGCGTGCCACCAGGGCGTCGACGAGGCTGTCCCACGCCTTGTAGGGCACGCTCTCGCGCTCGTAACAGCGCCCCGCGAGGACCACGGTGTCCCTTCGGCCGTGAAGCTCCTCCAGGAAGTGGTGGATGAGCGCCGTCTTGCCCATCCCCGAACGGCCGCTGACATAGACGGTCACCCTGTGGCCCTGCCGGACCGACTCGAAGGCCTGATGGAGCTGAGCGAGCGGCTCCTCCCGGCCGAGGAAGGGGGAGGTGTCCGGCGCGGCCGGCTCGGTCTCTGCACGGGCCTCTCCACCGTCAAGCCGGCGGAGGATCTCGCTCCCCGAGGGACGTCGCGCGGGAGACCGGCTCAGGCAGTCCATGCAGAGCAGCTCCAGATCCTCCGGAATGCCGTCAGCCAGGGAGGAAGGAGGCGGCGGCGTCCCTGACAGCTTCGTCCTCAGCATCGTGCTGGGGCGGCCCGTGAACGGGAGCTGCCCGGTGAGCGCCTGATAGAGCATGGTCCCTACGGCGTACCAGTCGCTCGCTGGCGTCAGCGCTCCCGCGGAGATCTGCTCCGGGGCCATGTACGCCGGTGTGCCAGCCACCTGCCGCGCGCCGCGAGGGTCCTGCGCGATGGCGAGACCAAAGTCGAGGATGACGACGCGGCCGGCGGGAGTGACGAGGACGTTGCTCGGCTTGAGATCCCGGTGGAGCTTGCCGGCGGCGTGGATGGCGAGGACGCCTTGGACGAGCTGCCGGAGCGCGGGCCGCAGCCGCCCGAGGTCGCACCAGGGGGCGGATGCACGCGTCCGCGGGATGGGCTGTCCTTCCCCCCCCGTCTCGAGCGCCGCTCCGAGGCTGCCGGAGCTGACCGGGGTCTTCGGCACCTCATCCCGGGAGGGGGACGTATCCGCGAGGCGAGCCGCCGTGAACGTGTCCGAGTCCGCGAGTGCCGGTGACTCGGTGCGCACCCATACGGAGAAGCTGACGCCGCTGACGACCTCCATCGTGAGGAACCAGTGGCCGTCCTCCGAGATGAGCTCATGGAGCGTGACCAGGTTCGGATGGACCACATGTGACAGCGAGCGAAACTCGTTCTTCAGGGAGGAGAGGCCGGCAGCATCCAGGCGGCTCAAGGTCTTCAGCGCCACGGGCACGCCGCGCTCGACATCATGCGCGAGGTAGACGATGCCCATGGCCCCTTCGCCCAGGCGGCGCTGGAGGGCGAACCGGGAGTTCCCGCGAAACTCCGGCGTGGAAAGCGGATTCATTCGATTCGGGTGTAGCGCGGAGAAAGCAGGTGCGCCGAGAGATCCTATGTGACTCCCCCCGGTTTGGACAGCCGGCCCGACGCGCGTGTGAAGGACGGCGGAGCCCCCGAAGCTGACAGGCCGAGGCTGCCTCTGCTCGCAAGACGATAAAAGGAAGTAGGAAGACTTGAGCGACGACTCGACCTGGAGCAGGTTCTGGGCCACGGCGACGCAGGTCCAGCCAGTCGCCGGGTTCCAAATACCCACCTTGCTGAGGAGGATTCATGAAATACGTCGACGGCTTCGTCATACCCGTACCGAAGAAGAACCTGCAGGCCTACCGCCGCATGGCCCTGAAGGCGGGGAAGGTCTGGAAAGAGTACGGCGCGCTCGAGTACATCGAATGCGTCGGTGATGACGTGAAACCTGGAAAGCTCACGTCGTTCCCGCAGAGCGTGAAGCTCAAGGCGGACGAGACCGTGGTGTTCTCGTGGATCGTGTACAAGTCTCGCGCGCATCGCGATCGCATCAACAAGAAGGTCATGAAGGATCCGCGCATGACCGCCATGATGGACCCGAAGTCCAATCCCTTCGACAGCAAGCGGATGATCTACGGCGGCTTCAAGACGCTGCTCGAGCTCTGAGCGGCTCGCTGCTCTGGCGCGAGCCCCGAGGGGCCCGTTGCCCAAGGGGACAGCCGGGGACAATCCCAGATGCGAGACGCGGCAATCCCATCCACGGACACCGAAGCGCTTGAACTCCAGATAAGGCGCTTCCGGGCCACCGGAGCATGGGGCTTGCAGCCTTGTCGCCGGACATGTCCCCTCCCCTCCCCTCCCCCCCGGCCGCGAATGCCCATCCCGTCGACGCAGGTGAGCGCGTCGTCCTCCTCGACACGCTGCGCGGCTTCGCGCTGTGCGGCGTCTTCGTGGCCAACGTCTACCTGTGGTTCAGCGGGCGCATGTTCCTGTCGCGCGCCCAGCTCGACGCGTTCCTCAAGGACGCGTCCTGGCTGGACACCGTCATCCAGTACGCCTTTGGCCCGCTGATTGCCGGCCGGTTCATCACCATCTTCTCGTTCCTGTTCGGCCTGGGGTTCGCGGTGCAGCTTGGGCGCGCCGAGCGCCGCGGCATCTCCGTCGTCCCGCTCTACACGCGGCGGCTGGTGGTGGGGCTGGGCCTCGGCCTCGCGCACCTCTTCCTCCTCTTCCAGGGTGACATCGTCAGCACGTACACCTTGCTGGGCTTCACGCTGCTGCTGTTCTACAGGCGTACGGACCGCACCCTCCTCCTCTGGGCCGCCGCGCTCATCTTCCTCGGCCCCCCGCTCTGGAACGTGGCGCTGCGGCTGCCACAGTGGCTCGGCTCGCCAGGCGCCGCGGAGGCCGCGAAGGCCGCCTCCGAGCACTCCACCGCCCTCAGGGCCCAGGTACTGGAGGCCTTCTCGCACGGCTCCTGGCTCGACACGGTGCGGATAGGCGCGGCGTACTACTTCGGGGACTTGTTCAAGCAGCTCAGGATCTTCCTGCCCGTCATCGTCGGCCGCTTCCTGCTGGGACTGTGGGCGGGGCGCCGCCGCCTCTTCCACGACGCGCCCCAGCACCTGCCCTTCTTTCGCCGGCTGCTCGGGTGGAGCCTGGTGGCGGGCATCATCGCCAGCGGCGTGGGCATACTCGTCGGGCAGCTCATCTCCCGCAAGATCATCAACCCCGAGGCGCTCCCGTGGCTGCCGCTGGCTCTGGGGCCGGTGCGCCATCTCGCGGAGCTGGGGATGGCGGCCACCTACGTGTCGGGCATCACCCTGCTCTCCCAGCGCGACGCGTGGCGCCGGCGGCTGGTGGTGCTCGCCCCCCTGGGCAAGATGGCACTCACGAACTACCTCATGCAGTCGGTGCTGGGCGTGCTCCTCTTCTATGGATACGGGCTGGGGCTCATGGGCAAGCTCGGGTCGGCGGCGCAGCTGGCACTGGCCGCGGCGCTTCTTGCCCTCCAGATCCTCCTCAGCCAGCTGTGGCTGGCGCGCTTCCGCTTCGGCCCCGCCGAGTGGGTGTGGCGCTCGCTGACGTACGGCAAGGCGCAGCCCATGCGCAGGGCCTCCCTGCCCGAGGACCGGGCGCTGCAGGCTCCCGAGAGCGCCAAGGAGTGAAGCAGCACGGCCTGGACCACCGGAGAAGCAGAGCCGCTAGCCCGGGCGTCTCCCCCGGAGTCTCCGGCTCAGCCACTCGACGCCCGCCTCGCCAACGACTTGAAGCACGATGTAGGCGGGCACGCCCAGGATGAAGAGCACCGCCCAACCAAGAGGTGTCGAGGGGCTGTACGGGAAGAGGTCTGCTCCAGGTGTGCCTCGCCCCGGAGCGTATCCTGCCTCAGGCAACGCCTGTCTGCGAGCCCTCCATGCTCAGTGTGCGTGGAGGCCGTTCTCGACGAGCCAGGACATGCTCTCCGTGGCCGAGTTCGCCGCCCGCAGGGCGCCCAGCAGCGCCAGCGCGTCAGCGAAGGAGAGCGCCTCGAGCCGATCCTGTGTCCTGGCATCCAGGCCCTGGAGGATGGACTCGGAGGCGCCGAGCAGGTCCGCCACCGGGATCTGCGTCTCCTCGGCATGGGCGAGGAGCCCCTTGCTCACGTCCTCCGGCAGCGCATCGAGCACGATGCGCGAGAACGTATCCCCTGCATCCAGCTTGCGGGCCCCCACCCGGGCCCACTCGACGAACTCGCTGTGGGATGTGCGGCCCCTGTCGGCGACGGTGAGCTCCACACCGAAGCGAGAGGCCACCGCGGCGAGCTCGCCCAGGAGGGCAGTATCGAGCCCGTCATGGCGCTGCTCCTCCTCTGGGAGTGGTACGCCCACTCGCATGAAGTCCGGGCGAGCCCCTGCCTTCTCCAGGGACTGGAGGTAGTTGCGAAGTCCCTCTGCCGAGGTGCGCCCACCGGCGTTGCGAGGCGCGGTGAGCTCCACCGCCACCCCCTTGCCCATGGTGGCCTGCACGAGATCCCGGCAGGCCTGGACGCTGTTGGCCACCCCCAGCCGCGAGCCATCGAGCGACAGCAGCGAGAAGCCAGCGTCGAGCAGCTTGCAGGCCACGGCATAGGCCTGCTCGAGAGCGGCCGGGCTGGAGGAGTTCAAGCGGAGAGGACCGGCCTGCAGGAAGAAAGGCTTGCGGTGCAGCCCCTCCCCCTCGTTCTTCAGAGCGGTGATGAAGGCCTCCGCCGCGACAGGGCGCTCATAGAGGGCCGGACAGCTCAGGCCGATGACGGCGTCAAGCTCCCGCGCGGCCCTCAGCAAGCCCGCCATCACGGGGGGAATCAGCACCGGCACGCACAGCAACGGAACGCGCCGCTCCAGCAGCGCGCGCCCGAGCCGCCGCGGCTCGAGAATGGGCAGCGTCGAGCCCTGTCCTAAACGGCCCACAACGTTCGCCGGCCTCAGCCTGAGAATCCTCTCGTGGTCGTTCATGACCGTCATTGTCACGAACAGCCCCGAGTGGATTCCACCTGCCTGCCAAAAAAGAAGAGGAACGTGTTGCTGAGTCCTCCTGGAAGGCACACGTCCTTACACACTGCGGGCCGTCGGAGCAGAACATTGCATCCGCGGTGCAGTCACTGCAGCGTCTTGACCCACGCCTGGATGGCCGAGAGGCCGTCGTCGTCCGCGATCTTCGAGGCGATGGGCGGCATCTGCTCCGTCGTCCCGCGGATCGTCATGCGATGCACGATGCAGCTCCCCTCCGGGTTGCCCGGGCTGATGCGCATCGTGACGCCCGGCGTGACGAACTTCTCCACTGGCACGCGCACGCCTGTCTTCCAGGTCCCCGTGTCCTCCACGCTCGTGTCGGTCACCGAGAGCTGGAGCGTGAACGGGTTGTTGAACTCGATGCCCTGGGGGTTGTGGCAGTTGCCGCAGTTGGCGTGCAGATAGCCCAGCGCCTTGGACGCCACGGCATCTCCAGGCACCTTGAGCGCTGGCACCGCGGTGCTGAGCCGGCCCTCCGCCACCAGCGTCTTGAGCGTCACCCCGGCCCCGTCGTGGTTGAGCTGCAGGGCGCTGAAGCCCAACGCGCGCTCCGGCAGGTAGTTGTGGCAGGAGGTGCAGCTCTTGGCCGCTGGGATGTTGTGCGTAGACCCCTGCGCGTTGACGACGCCATACTGCACATAGTCCGCGTCGGACCCATCCTCGCGCCAGGCATAGGCCGCGAGGATGAAGTCCTTGGGCCTTGTCCCATAGCGCGCGATGAACCGCGTCTCGAGGAGCTTCCCGTCGACGACGAAGTCCTTCCACAGCCGCGCGCCCACGGGGAGCACCCAGTGATCCATGTCACTGGTCTCGATGGGGCACCCGTCCGGGATCTGCACGTATCGGGTCTTCTCCGCGTTATCGGACCAGAGGGTGAAGGCGGGCTCGAACTTCCGCACGTTCGGTGCGAGCGTCCGAGCCCGGATGTCCTGGAAGAGCCCCGTCGCCGACAGCGTGGGCGGTACCACTCCCCCCTCCAGACCCGTCTGCAGATCCCCGCAGGCCACGTTCTGCTGTGGCTCCGGATCAGGCTCGAGCGTGCCCGAGGAGCACGCCGCGAGGAGGCACGCCGCGAAGAGACATGCCAGGGACAGGGGCTGCTTCACCCCAGGAGAGGACCGACGACTGAGAGTGACGAGGTTCATCATGACGGCTCTTCTAATCAGATCCCGCTCGTGAGGCAGGCCGAGTTTGCCGCTGGCGCCGCACACTTGTCAGTGGAGCAGGTCTGGCAGGAGCCGCAGTCCGCAGCCGCCGTGCAGCTCGCGCCCACGCACTCATTGCTGGCGGTGCTGCACGTCTCGCCCCCAGCCATGTTGCAGTCCGTGTCCGCGGTGCAGTAGCGGGCCGGCTCCTGGGTGAGCTTGTCGGCGGCGCCCGTGCGCGGGACCTGGTTCTTGAGGTAGGTGAAGATCGCCTTCAGGTCATCCTCGGTCGCACTCTTCAACCCCTCCGCGATGCCGGACATGGGGTGCGCCAGCTTCCGGGTCGTCGAACCTCGCGTGACCATGCCCGTCGTGATGATGGCCTTGAACTGCTCATAGGTCAGCTTGGGAATGGCGCCGTTGTTGGCGCCCAGCAGGTTGGACGTCATGGAGCGCGTGTACTTCTGCAGCGCGTTGAGGCCCGGCGGCACGACGAAGTTCTGCCCACCCGTCAGGAACCTGTCCGTGGGGATCTTCTGGTTCATGGGATCCCGCTGCGGGTTGGTGTGGCACCCGCTGCAGTCGCCCAATGCGTTCACCAGGTAGCTGCCGCGCGCGTACAGGGCGCGATCGCTGGTGCTCAGGCTCGCGAGCCCCGGCGGATCCGCCAGCGTCTGGAGCGCCAGGCCCCGCTCCTGGTTGAGCGTGTCCGAGTCACTCTCCGCGGGCAGCGCCCGGGAGATCTCTCCATCGTTGTACGAGCTGGGGAAGGGCACCGGCCGCGCCGCCGCTGCAGCGCCCTTGAGATCGTCGGGCACCGGGTTGCGGACCGCGGGGACCTTCTTCAGGTACGCGTAGATGGACTTCAGATCCTCCTCGCTCATCCACCGGAAGGTCTGCCAGGGCATGACAATGAGCTGCTCGGAGGCGTTATCGCTCTTGAAGTCCTTGCCCGTGCGCATGGCCTCGACAAACTCGGCCTCGGTCAGCTTCATGCCGGTGTCGGGATCCGGCGTGAGGTTGCGGCCGTAGACGATGTCGCCCGCGGCGCTGATCTGGAAGGGCAGACCCCCGCTGAGGTACTTGGGCGGCCCGCTGGGCGAGGGCGTCTGGTGGCAGTCCTGGCAGACGATCACGTTCACGTAGTAGCTGCCGAGACCGATGCGCTCCTTCTCCGCGTTCGTGAGGCCGTTCACATCGAGCTCGAACGGCGCGATGGTGAGCCCCTTCTCCGCCTGGGCCGAGAGCGGCTTCTCCTCGGGTGGCTTCTCGTCGTCCTTGCACGCGGCGGTACCGAGCAGGCTACCGGCCAGGATCAAGGAGGCGCAGGAGCGCAACCACTTCCCTCCTCGAACAGCGCGCGGGCTGATGAATCGATCGTTCTGCACAGTTTGCTCCGGTATGGGGTGAAGCCCTCGAAGGCGCGCGTGAGCCTGCCGTTCCCTCGTCAGGGCCCCTCACGGTGCCCTAAGTCCGAGGCATCCTCAAGGAGGAGGGATCGCCAGAACCCCAGGGCGGCTTGGAGCGCCGCGACTCTTCATCGAGGAGACCGACGGCCGATACTTGCTCCTGTACACTCACAGCGTGGGTCCGCCCCCTCCTTCCTCCATACTCCCCCTGAGCCTGGCCGGTCCGTTGACGCTACGCCCGGCTGCTCGAGGCGGAGAGGATCGGGGTGCTCGAGATCACGAACTGCCGCAGCCTGAACTCCGCTCCCTGCCCGAAGACACGGTGGCTGAGCTGGCTCTTCTCGTCAACGAAGCCACTCCCCGCTGCATCCTGCGTTGAAGGGAGCACGTAGTAGCCGGGCTTGCCCGTGAGGCGCACGAGGCCGCGACCGTCCTGGAAGGCATCGAGCAGGGTGAACATCCCCATGCCCCCGTTGAGCTGGCGGATCTCGACGTCCTCTTCCTGTCCACCGTGATCGGTGATGAGCCACCGCGAGTCGAGGCGGCGGCCGATCCGGTCGACTCGGAACACCTCTTTGTCCTCGAGGAGCCACCGCACCACTCCCGCCGCCCGGTCATAGGTGATCTTCACGTGGTGCATGGCCTCCGGGGTCCGCTGTGCCACGGGGATGGAGTACGTGAAGGCCGCATAGGGATGCTGCGGTGTCCGCATGAGGGCCAGGCGCTCATAGATCGCGTACACCCGCTCGTTGGTGAACATGTAGTTGAAGATGATGCAGCTCTCGAGATCGAGCGTGTTCTGGCCGAACATCGCCAGGCGCAGATCATCGTCGCCGTTCTGCACCGCCGAGCCGAACGGGTGGGCCCGCGTGCCGAACGTCCGGCCGGTGATCCACGTCTCGAACGCGAGTTCCTGGCCACGTACCGCATCGAAGCCCGGGAAGCCCGTGGACGCCTTGTGGGTGGTGTAGGCCAACCACTTGCAGTGATCGAACTGCCCGGGAGGATCATTCTCACCCTTCTCCGGAGCCAGCGAGAGGGTAAAGGCCGGCTCGCCGGTGGTGGAGTTCCTCCCAGGTGGAACCACCCGCAGCCCCTCTAAAGAGGGGGCAGCAATGCCGTCATTGGCAACGAAGGAACCGGCCACGAAGTGGGTCCACCGCGCATCGGGAGTGCCCACCACGAAGGGGCCGTCGAAGCGATCCCAGACCGTATGGTGCGGCTCCAGGAGCGAGTGGAGAGGGGCTGCTGCTATCGGGGCCTGCTGCGTGGCTTGCTGTTCCTTGGTCATCGCGGACCACCTTTCTCGACCGCATAGGTGAGCTCCTTCCCTTCCTTGCCACCCGGCGAGGTCCACCGAGTGGAGCGCATCTCAAGTCGCCAGCACCAGCAGCACTGCCACCCATTTCCAGGATGTCTTCACGTATCCTCTGGGGGGTGAGCATAGCGCGGGCCTCTCTGTGGAGCCTCGGCCGATCTTGTACTCCGATGTCATGACGTGACCCCTGAGAGCACACGCCTCCAGCGCTCGAGCACCTCCGGGGGGGGCGCGGACGAAGAAGGTGACGAGAACTTCATGAAGACGCCGGATGTCCTCAGGCGCGTAGGCATTGAGCTGAAGTGCGTCTGGCACTTCCAGGGCAAGCGCCGCACGCGTCTCCGCATCAACGCGATCGATCTTGTTGAGGAGCACTCTCGACGCAACACCCGACGCACCGATCGCCTCGAGAGTATCGCGGGTGACTCGAAGCTGCTCACGCCACTCGGGATCGGCGGCGTCGACAACGAGGAGCAAGAGCCCCGCCTCATGCGCCTCATCGAGCGTGGAGCGGAATGAGGCAACGAGCTCGGACGGCAGGTTCTTGATGAAGCCCACCGTGTCCGAGACGAGGATGGGGGGCTTCGTCGCCGGCGACAGCGAACGCACCGTGGTGCCAAGCGTCGCGAAGAGCTTGTCCTCCACGAGCACGTCGCTACCGCTCAGTGCTCGCATCAAGGAGGACTTTCCCGCGTTGGTATAGCCAACCAGGGCCACGCGCAGCGTGTCCTTTCTGCGCATGCGCCTCGTGGCCGCCGACGCCTGCACCTCCGCTAGCTCCCGCCGAAGCTCGGCAAGCCGCTCGCGGTTGCGCTGCTTGGCCAGCTCGACGTTGGTATGACCCTTTCCGCCGCGTCCGCCACCTCCCTCGCGATCATCGATGGCGTGGTCATCGCGAACACGGGGCGTCTCATATTGCAGACGAGCGATCTCTACCTCCAGGCGGGCCTCTCGCGTCTGTGCGCGCTGCTCGAAGATACTGAGGATGACTGCCGTTCGGTCGAGGACTTCGACGCCGAGCGCAAGCTCGAGGTTTCGTTGCTGGCCTGGGCTCAGCTCGCCGTCGACAAGGACCCGCTCGGCGATAACCGAGGCTCTGAGCGAGGCAAGCTCTCGAAGCTTCCCTTCACCCACGAGGGCCGGTGACGTCCTCGCCGATCGTTTCTGGATGACGGTGCGCACCACTCGGATGCCGAGGCCGCTCGCGAGTTGTTCGAGCTCCGAGAGTGACACGGCAACGTCGGCATCGGACTGCTGGGGAAGCTGTACGGCGAGGATGATGGCGGTGCGCTTGGCTGCTCGGTAGCCAGCGGCCAGAGAGTAGGCCAGAGGGCGATGACGCTAGGCGTCCGGCGCTGTCGCCGAGGTTACCAGCGCCGAAATCGTGGCCTCTGCTGGCGCCTGGCCGAAGTGCTTGCCTAACGCCTCCGTCAGCGTGTCGACCGCGACCGGGACCAATGCCGGGTCACGCGCCTTGATGAAATCCACGATCGGGAAGCCCTCGATCAGCCCCACGGCGACCTCGCGCATGCTCGTGATCGTGGACCTCTTCTGAACGACCTCGGCCTGCACGTCGACGAAGCCGGCGCTGACAAGCAACCGGGTGATCTCCTGGGGATCACCATGGCCCGTCTGGGTCAGGTAGAACTGCGGCAGCTCGCCCGGAAACAAGGAGCTGACCGTCTCGTGTGCCAGGCGTATCGCCTCGTTCTCCGCGACCGCCCGCCATGTGGCCATGAGCAGCCGTCCACCGGGCTTGAGCACGCGCAGCGCCTCGCGCGCTGCCGCTGGCTTGTTCGGCACGAACATGATGCCGAACTGGCAAACCACGGCATCGAACTCGCCACTGCCAGAACGGAGCCGGGTCATGTCCTCCCGCGCCCACTGCACGTTGGCGCCGGGCCCGACGGTCCGTTTGGCGACCGCGAGCATCGGCTCGTTGAGATCGGTGGCGATGAGCAGCGCCTCGCCCGGCAGCGCCTCCCGCAATCGCCGGGTGAGGAGGCCCGTGCCACACGCAGTCTCGAGCACGCGCCGCGGCGAGAACGCCGCGATGCGCGCGGAGAGCTCCTGAGCATACGGCTCGAAGAGGAAGGGCCCGACGCCGCTGTGATAGTTCTCGGGGATGGCCCCGACGTAGGCGGCGTGGTCGGCGACAGCGGGTCCTGCGGGCGTCACCTTCTGCGACTGCTTGATCGTCTCTTCCATGCATGGCTCCGGAGGGGGGGCCCAGGTGTGTGAAGTGCGAGACAGTAGTGCCGCCGAGACTGCGTCCCTGCGGCGCGGTTCGCGGCGGTGTCGTGCTGTCGACGCACGCGCAGCGCGGCGGCGGCTCCAGGATGTGCAACCGTTGAGCAGTGGACGGAAGGCGCAAATCTTCTGGGCCGGTGCGGCTCTTGGTCGAGCCTGGCTGCCTACCGGCCCGGGAGCCGAAAGCTCACTAGTCAATTGAATTCGGTCCCTTGCCGCATGCGTTGCTCGAAGGGTGCCCCCTTCATTGATAGAGCACGGGGAGAGTGGGTCTTCCCCCCCCACGAAGAGGCACCCATGGAGCAGTCTACGACCCGAAAAAGACCCGGCGTAAAGCTCGCCGGTTCGGTGGTGGATCGTTCCTGCCACGCCTGCGCCTTCTTCCACACGCGCGAGGAGTACTACGATGTCCTCCTCCCCTTCATCAAGGAGGGCCTCCAGGCGGGTGAGAAGGCCTTTCATGTCCTGGATGCGCAAGACCACGCCGAGCACCTGAAGCAGCTCGAGAAAGAAGGCATCTCCGTCTCGCAGGTCAAGCAGACCGGGCAGCTGGAAGTACGTCCTTGGGAGGAGGCCTACCTCAAGCCGGGACATTTCAGTCAGGACGCGATGCTGGAGCTCATCGAGGGTGTCCTCAAGGAAGGACGAGGCCAGGGCTATCCGATGACCCGCCTCGTCGCGAACATGGAGTGGGCGTGCAAGAAGGACGTGCCCGGCGTGAAGGACATCGTGAAATACGAGACGCGCCTCAACCACGTGCTGCCCAGATACGACGACGTGGTGGTCTGTACCTACGATCTGTCGAAGCACAGCGCGAGCGTGGTGATGGACATCATGCGAACCCACCCGATGGTGATCATCGGGGGTCTGCTGCAGGAGAATCCGTTCTTCGTGAAGCCGGACGAGTTCCTGCAAGAGCTCCATCAGCGCGGGGCATGAGTGCTCGCGAGTCGCTTGTCATCACCTCAGACGTGGACGTATCGATAATGGACTCGGCCTTCAGCGAGATTCAGGCGCTCAGGCGGTGCACCCGCGACATCGTCGCCGTCTCGACGCTGCCGGCGATCTGGGCCTCGCAGGCTCCGGTCCAGATCGCCGGTAGCCTCGCCGAGGTTCTCTCGGACACCCTTAGCCTGGATCTGGCCTATGTCCGGGTCAATGAGCCGGGCGGAAGTCCTCTTGAGATCGGCTACACGCCGCAAGGCTTCCTGACGGACGAGCGGGTGGGGCAGGTATCCCGTTGCATCGAGCCCAGGCTGCAGTCGGATCTGCGGATCGCCGTGGCGCAAGGGGTCCCGCATCCGCTCGGGCCGGGCACGCTTCAGCTCGCCTTCATCTCGATCGGGCTGGCCCAGCGGCTGGGCGTCCTGGTGGTGGGCGCGAAGCGGGAGACGTTCCCTCTCGAGACGGAGCGGCTGGTGCTCAACGTCGCGGCGAACCAGGCCGCCATCGTGCTGGAGCGCAAGTGGGCGGAGCTGGCGCTGGAGAGCAGCCAGCGACAGCGCGCGCAGCTCTACGAGAGAGAGCAGCGGCGCAGCCAGCAGCTGCATCGGCTCGCACGAGCGTCGCTCGCGATCAACTCCGCTCCTTCCCTGAGCGCTACCTTGCAGCTGATCACCGAATCCGCTCGGGAGATCATCGGCTGCCACCAGGCCTTCATCCGCACCACCAGGGAGCCGGACCGAGCGGAGAGCCTCAGCACCGGCTCCCTGAGCGCAGCTCCCCCGCCGCTCCGAGGCCGGTTGGCCACTCCGTTGGTGGGACGGAATGGGAGGAACATCGGGCTGCTCCAGCTCTCGGACAGGGTTGAGGGCGAGTTCACGGAGGACGACGAGGTGATCCTCGCCCAGCTGGCGCAGACGGCTGCCATCGCCATCGAGAACGTCGGACTCTACGAGGAGGCCAAGAAGGAGAGAGACCTGGCCGAGTCAGCCCGGGCGCAGCTCCGCCTGGTCTCGGATACCTTGCCGGCGCTGGTCTCGTACGTCGACCCCTCGCGGACGTTCCGCTTCGTGAACGCAGAATACGAGCGCTGGTTCGGCAAGCCTCCGCACGAGATCCTCGGCAAGCGGCTGGAAGAGCTCGTGGGCGAGGAGAACGCACGGCTGCAGGCGCCATACCTCGAGGCGGCCCTCTCCGGCCAACAGGTGGGCTGCGAGCTCCTGACGCCTCACCAGGATGGGAGGCCGCGCGATACCAGCCTCACGTACATGCCGGATCTCGACCCGAACGGGACTGTGAGAGGCTTCGTGGTGCTCATCCAGGACATCTCGGAGCGCAAGCGGGTGGAAGCGGCGTTGAAGGAGAGCGCGGCGCGGCTGGACCTCGCCGTCCGGACAGCGCAGCTGGGGGTCTTCGACTGGGACATCACCTCGGATCGCCATGTCTGGTCGGATGAAACGGCGCGGTTCTTCGGGTACGGGCCCGGCGAGTTTCCCGGCACCATGGAGGCGTTCATGGGCCGGGTTCATCCCGAGGATCGCGACCGGCTTCAGGATGCACTCCAGACGGCATTCAAGGACCGCGTCGAGTTCCAGGTCGAGTACAGGACCCGCTGGCCGGATGGAACGACTCGATGGCTCTCGGCCCGCGGCCAGGTGTTCTTCGACGCCGCCGGAGTCCCCGCCCGTCTCCTGGGGACCTTGCTGGACATCTCGGAGCAGAAGCGGGTCGAGCAGGCGCTGCGGGAAGCAGTCCGAACCCGGGACGAGTTCCTGTCCATCGCTTCTCATGAGCTCAAGACTCCGATCACCTCCTTGAAGATGCAGCTCCAGATGACCCAGCGGAAGATCAAGCCGGAGGAGCAGGTGGGCCTTCCGCTCGAAAAGCTCGCCAGGGTCCTGGCCATCTCTACCCGCCAGGTCGATCGCTTGACCAACCTCGTCGAGGACCTGCTGGATGTCTCGCGAATCCAAGCGGGGAAGCTGGACTTCCGTTTCGAGTCCGTCGATCTCTCGAGCCTGGTCCACGAGGTGGTAGAGCGGCTGCGTGATCAGCTGAGTGAGGTTCGCTGCTCGGTAGAGGTCTTCGCCACGGATTCGCTGCGCGTGGAGTGCGATCGGTTCAGGGTCGAGCAGGTCGTCGTCAACCTGCTCACCAATGCCATGAAGTACGGCGCGGGGCGCCCGATCCAGATCTCCGTCGAGCCGCTGCACCACGCGGCGAGAATCAGTGTCCAGGATTTTGGAATAGGCATCGACAAGGACAAGCACGAGCTGATCTTCGAGCGCTTCGCCCGCGCCGTTCCGAGCAGGAACATCAGCGGTCTGGGGCTGGGCTTGTACATCGTGAAACAGATCCTCAATGCGCATCATGGTCATGTTCGTGTCGAGAGCGAGGTGGGCAAGGGCTCCACCTTCGTCATCGAGCTTCCGCTCCACCAGCTGACCGGCCCGTCCATGCCCGTGGCGCTCCACGCGGTTCGGTGACCGCTGGCCGCCTTGAAGCGCTCAGCCCCTCGCGGGTATAGACCCGCAGCTGCGGAAGGGTCCCTGGCCTCCGCTCGCTCCGAGGAGCTCCATGACCGCGCGTCAAAGCAGCCGCGGCTGCACATCATCGTCCCCCGCACCGCGCGTGAGCCCATGCGCTCTCTGAGCGAGCGGCTCCAGTCCGTTCGCGCCTCCCCTTTGGCGCTCCTGAAGGGGCTGGCGGTCGTTGCCGCACTGGGGATGCTCGCCTACCGCTTCGCTCACTTCGATCTCGTCTCCTTCATCAACGACGAGCCCCACTTCCTGACCGCCGCCAACGAGCAGCTCCGTACCGGCCACTGGGTCTCCGCCTCGCCGATCCAGGGGACGCAGGGCACCACCTACGGGCCCACCGTCCTGTGGTTCTACGGCGTCGTCCACCGGCTCTTCGGCGATGCCCCTCAGGCGAGCATCCTCGCCATGTGCATCACCGTGACGCTCGCGCACGGGGCGGTCGCGCTGGCGCTGACCCGGGTCTTCCGGGGAGACGCCCTGTTGCTCGCCGCGATGCTGGCACTCGTGGCCGCCTCCCCCTATCAGTTCTTCTGGTCGCGCCTGGCGTGGGACCAGATGGTCAACGTCTTCGCGTCCTGGACCGTGGTGTTGCTGGGCCTCCCAGGCCCCCTGGGCTGGATTCGGAGAGTCCTGCTCGGCCTGGTGCTCGGGTTCGCCATCTCTTCGCACCTGATGGTCCTGCCGCTGGTGGCGCTCACCTTCACCGTGCTGGCGCTCGAGCTCCTCCGCCAGCCTCGATCGCTGGCACTCACCCTCGGCCCTGTGATCGCGGTCGCGCTGCTGGTCAACCTGCCCTATCTCGGCTTCCTCCGAGCGCACCCGCCGTCCCCACCGTCTGCCTCGGGTTCATTCACCTGGTCCCTGCTGGGCGAGCACCTGCTCCAGCCCGCTCGCGTAGCCACGACGTGGCAGCTCGCCTACTTCTTCGACCATACGTGGCCCGATTTCCTGCAATGGGTGGGCAGCACGGGCCGCTGGCTGCTGGAGCACGCGGGCTGGAGCACGGCCGCCCTCCTCGCCGTGAGCGGCGCGGGCCTGCTCCTCACCGTGCGCGCAAAGGAGCCAGAGCAGCGTCGGGTGGCAGGGCTCGCGCTCGCGGTGTGGCTGGGCTACGCGCTCTTCTACACGGTGCGTGGCCTCAACAGGGAACCGCACTACCAGTTTCCCACCTGGTGGGTGGTAGCGGCGGGCATCGCGGGCGCGCTGTATGCGCTGCGCACGCGGAGCCTCCGCCTGGCCACCGTGGCGACGCTCGTCGTGCTGATGGGGGCGGGGCTGCAGTTCCTCGTGAACGTGGCCTGGATGGGCTACGCCCGCGAGCGCGGAGGCACCCAGGGCATCCACTACTCCACCCCACTTGCGGCGCAGCAGGGGGTCATCCGCCGCCTGTGCGAGGAAGCTCGGGGCACTGTCTTCCTGGAGAACCACACCACGCTCTTTCCGCCCTCTCTTGGCTACGTGGTGCGCACCACGGCCGCCTGCCAGGGGCTGAACATCCACCTCTGTGGGCCCCAAGGCTGTCCCCCGGGCGCTCCCGTCCGGCGGCTGCGCTACGCCGCGCCCGTCGGTGGAGCCCTGGTCCTCGAGTAACGCGGGAGCGCCAGGAGGCGGTGCGCGCAAACCGCTATGCTTCGACAATGGTTCAAGTCACGCATCCACTCCCCACGTTCACCCTGCCCGAGGTACGGCGGCTCGCGAGAGCGCTGTATGGCGTCGATGCCGAGGCCGAGCCCCTTCCCGGCGAGCGAGACCAGAACTTCCGGCTGAAGACCACCGCCGGCGGCGATCTGGTGCTGAAGATCGCCAACGCGGCCGAGTCCCGTGCCGCCCTCGAGCTGCAACACCGTGTCCTGGCCATCCTGAATGAGAAGGTCCACGAGCTGACCACGCCGCGAGCCGTTCCGAGCGTGAACGGCGAGACGATGACCACCGTCCGGAGCGTGGACGGCACCGAGCACATGGTGCGCGCGCTCACGTTCCTTCCAGGCCGGCTCTGGGCGCATGTCACGCCGCACTCACCGCGCCTCCTTCACAGCCTCGGACTGGCGCTCGCGAGGGTAGATGCCGCGCTGCGGGACGTCCCCCCCACTGGAGAGCAGAGCGCACCCAAGTGGGACCTGACACGCGCGGGCTGGATCTCTTCCTATCTCCACCTCCTCGCCCCGGCACGGCGCGCGCTGGTGGAGCGCCTGTTCGCTCCCTACGAGCCGCTCGCGGCCTCCCGCTTGAGCGGACTGCCAGCCGGCCTGCTCCACAATGATGCGAACGATTACAACCTGCTCGTCAATGAGGGCCGGGTCTCCGGCCTGCTCGACTTTGGCGACATGATGTACGGCCCGCGCGTCTGTGAGCTGGCCATCGCCATCGCCTACGCCATCATGGACAAGCCTGATCCGCTGACCGCCGCGGCGCACGTCGTGGCGGGCTACCATCAGGGAGCACCGCTCACCGAGGCCGAGCTGGAGGTGCTGTATCCGCTCATCTGCGCCCGGTTATGTGTGAGCGTCACCAACTCCGCGCTGCAGCGGCAGGCCGAGCCGGGGAATGAGTATCTCGCGATCAGCGAGCGCCCGGCCTGGGCGGTGTTGGAGCGGCTGAGCCCCCTCTGTCCGCGCCTGGCGCACTTCACCTTCCGTGCGGCATGCGGCCTCGAGGCATGCCCGGCCTCCGCGGCCGTCGTCCAATGGCTCAAGGACAACGCAGCCCGGTGCGGCCCGGTGGTCGCGGTGGACCTTGCCTCCGAGAGCATGGTGTTCGATCTGAGCGTGGGAAGTACCGAGCTCGGCACGCTCCAGGAGGTGCGCGATCTGACAGCCCTGTCGCACCGGCTCTCTGCCCGGATGAAGGAGGCGGGGGCCCGGGCAGGCATCGGCCGCTACGATGAATCCCGGCTGATCTACACGAGCGCGCTCTTCTCCTTTGCTGGGAACGATGGCACCGAGTGGCGCTCCGTCCATACCGGCATGGACGTGTTCATGGAGGCCGGGGCGCCCGTGCTGGCTCCCTTGGAGGGAGTGGTGCTGAGCGCCATGGAACATGCCGGGCCTCAGGACTACGGCCCGACGATCATCCTCGAGCACGCGATCCCGGGGGGCCCTGCCTTCTATACCCTCTACGGCCACCTGAGCCGGGAGTCCCTGCGCGGAGTGCGCGCTGGGCAGACCGTCCTACAGGGGGAGCGTCTCGGCGAGATCGGTGACAGCGCGGTGAACGGCGGATGGCCACCGCACCTGCACTTCCAGATCATCGCCGATCTGCTGGATAGTACCGGCGAGTTTCCAGGCGTGGCGTCCGCCCGCCAGCGTGCACTCTGGCTGAGCCTGTGCCCTGACCCGAACCTCATCCTGCGCATCCCCTTGGAGCGCTTTCCAGAGACCGGGGCCACCGCGGCGCAACTGCTCGAGGCGCGCCGCAGCCGGCTTGGACGCAACTTCAGCCTCGCGTACCGCGAGCCGCTGCACATCGTGCGCGGCTACCAGCAGTATCTCTATGACGCGGTGGGCCGTGCCTACCTGGATGCGGTCAACAACGTGCCGCACGTGGGTCATTGTCATCCGCGCGTGGTGCGGGCTGGCCAGGCCCAGATGGCGGTGCTCAACACGAACACGCGCTATCTGCACGAGAACATCGTCCAGTATGCGGACCGACTGTGCGTGACGCTGCCCGCGCCGCTGAGCGTCTGCTTCTTCGTGAACTCCGGGAGCGAGGCCAGCGAGCTGGCCCTGAGGCTGGCGCGTACGCACACCGGGAGCAAAGCCACCGTCGTGCTCGAGGGCGCCTACCACGGCAACACCAGCGCTCTCGTCGACATCAGCCCCTATAAGTATGACGGGCCCGGTGGTGCGGGAGAGCCGCCGTTTGTCCGCAAGGTCGTCATGCCTGATCCCTACCGCGGGCCATACCGGCGCGAGGATCCCCTCGCGGGCGAGCGATATGCCGCCGCGGTGCGGGACGCACTCGGTCACTTGCGCGCGAGTGGCGGGGCCCGGGGCTCCTTCATCGCCGAGTCGCTGATGGGCTCCAGCGGGCAGATCGTGCTGCCGGACGGGTTCCTGCGAGCGGCGTATCAGCATGTCCGTGAAGGGGGCGGAGTCTGCATCGCCGATGAAGTGCAGGTGGGCCTCGGGCGCGTAGGCACGCACTTCTGGGGGTTCGAGACGCAGGGCGTCGTGCCCGACATCGTGATCATGGGCAAACCGCTGGGTAACGGCCACCCGCTCGGCGCGGTGGTGACCACCCCGGAGATCGCCGCGTCGTTCGACAATGGCATGGAGTACTTCAGCACGTTTGGAGGCAGCCCGGTGTCGTGCGCCATCGGGCTGGCCGTGCTGGACGTCATTGCTGACGAGGGCTTGCAAGCGAACGCGCTGCGCGTGGGCGAACAGCTCCGGCAGGGGTTTCGCGAGCTGGCCACGCGCCATGAGCTCATTGGCGATGTGCGGGGCCTGGGATTGTTCATGGGAGTAGAGCTCGTGCGCGACCGGACGACGTTGGAGCCCGCGCCTGCGCAGACTCACTACATCACCCAGCGGCTCAAGGAGCGAGGTGTGCTCGTGAGCATCGACGGCCCGCTGAACAACGTGCTCAAGATCAAGCCGCCGTTGGTGTTCTCCGGCGCTGATGCCTCGTTCTTCATCGAGGCGCTGGACCTCCTGCTCGCCGAGGACGCCGCGCGCGCGGGTTGAGGCCACCGCCTACAAGTGGATCCCGTTGCAAGGTGAGGGGAGCTGTCTCTTCCCCACGCGCCCTGTGGGAAAGGGCGCAGCTCACGCCGACTTCGGCTCTCTCAGCTCGCGGCGCAGGATCTTGCCCACGTTCGTCTTCGGCAGCTCGGAGCGGAACTCGATGTGCTTCGGGCGCTTGTAGCCGGTCAGCCGCTCCTTGCAGAACTCCCTCACGGTCTCCTCGGTCAATGACGGGTCGCGCTTGACGATGAAGAGCTTGACCACCTCACCGGAGTGCTCGTCCGGCACGCCGATGGCCGCCGCCTCCAGCACTCCTGGACACTCGATCGCCACTCCCTCGATCTCGTTGGGGAAGACGTTGAAGCCAGACACCAGGATCATGTCCTTCTTGCGGTCGACGATCTTCGTATGGCCGCGCTCGTCCATGACGCCAATGTCACCCGTCTTCAAGAAGCCGTCCGCGTACATCACCCGAGCCGTCTCGGCCGGCTGATTCCAATAGCCGGCCATCACCTGCGGACCGCGGATGCAGATCTCGCCGGGCTGACCGAGCGGCACAGGCTTGCCGTCATCGTCGCGGAGCTCGATCTCCGTGGACGACAGGGGCAGGCCAATCGTGCCTGTGAACCTGTCGTTGTCGGTCGGGTTGCAGGACACGCTCGGCGAGGTCTCCGAGAGGCCATACCCCTCGACGATGGGGCACTTCGTCCGCTCCAACCACCTGCGGGCGACAGCCTCCTGCACCGCCATTCCACCGCCGTTGGCCACCCGCAGGCTGGAGAAGTCCACCGTGTCGAAGTCCGGGTGGTTGAGCAGCGCGTTGTAGAGCGTGTTGACTGCGGGGAACATGTGGAACTTCCACTTGCGGATGTCCCGGATGAGGCTGCCAATGTCACGCGCATTGGGAATCAGCAGGGCCAGTCCGCCGCTGCGCATGACCAGCAGGCAGCACACCGTGAGCGCGAAGATGTGATACAGGGGCAGCGCGGTGACGGTGACGATCTGATCGATCGGAGCGCCCTTGCGCAGCGAGGGCTGCATCCATGCCTCGGATTGGAGCACGTTGGCGACAACGTTGCGGTGCAGCAGGGTCGCTCCCTTGGACACGCCCGTGGTCCCGCCGGTGTACTGGAGGAAGGCGACATCCTCGGCCTTCAGCTCCACGGGCTTGAGGGACAGGCCCTTGCCCTCCGCGAGGGCCGCGTTGAAGCGGGTGCAGCCGGGCAGCGACCAGGCGGGCACCATCTTCTTCACGCTGCGCACAACGAAGTTGACGATCGTGCCTTTCACGCCTCCCAGCAGGTCCCCCATGCTGGCCACCACCACGTGGCGGACCGGCGTCTTGTCCAAGATCTTCTGGAGGGTGGCCGCGAAGTTCTCGAGGACGATGATGGCCTCGGCGCCGCTGTCCTTCAGCTGGTGCTCGAGCTCGCGTGGGGTGTACAGCGGATTGACGTTGACCACGACGTAGCCCGCACGCAGCACCGCGGCCAGTGCCACCGGGTACTGCAGGATGTTGGGCATCATGAGGGCGACCCGGGACTGCGGTGCCAGCCCGCGCGACTGAAGCCAGGCGCCGAGCTGGCGCGACAGGCGGTCAACCTCGCCATAGGTCAACGCCTTGTCCATGCAGACGAAGGCGCGGCGTGAGGCATACTTCTGGAACGATTCCTCCAGCAGGTGCACCAGGGATCGGTACTCGCGAGGATCGATCTCGCTCGGCACACCCGCAGGGTAATGCTTCAGCCACACCTTCTCCATCTGCGCATCTCCTGGGTGGAAATCGTCTTTGAATCGTAGCCGAGATCGCACCCCCTTGAGCGCCCGGCCGCCTTCCTGCCGAAGAAGCTCTCGAACTCGCCGGACTCCATACCGATCTGCTAGGGTGCGGACCTCCACCCCCCGCCGAACGCTCCACGAGCGCACACCTCACGCGCTCGAATGAGTTCGTCTTTCACAGGAGCCAATCGACATGGGTTCAAAGGTCACCGAAGAAGTGAAAACGAAGCAGTCCGTGAAGGAGCTTGTCGAGAAGGACTACACTGTCGCGGTGCTCGAGAGCACCCTTCCGGTCGTCCTCGACTTCTACTCCCCCGATAGCGCGGCCTGTACGGCGCTCGCCCCCAGGTTTGGGGCCGTCGCCGAGAAGTTCGAGGGAAAGATCCAGTTCATCAAGATCCTGCGGCAGAACAATCCGGGGCTCTCAGAGAAGCTGGGCGTGACCACCAGCCCCACCCTTGTCTTCTTCAAGCAGGGTCAGGAGTCTGGCCAGCGGCTCACGGGGAATGACATCAAGCGCACGGACTTGAAGGCGCAGGTCGAGGCGCTGCTCAAGTAGGCCTCGATAGGACTCAGTGACTCACAGCTGTTCTCAAACCAAGGAGAAGCACCATGCCCAAGGGACAACAGAAAGCGAAGAAGAGCAACAAGCCGAAGCTGACCACCCAGGAGAAGCAGAAGAAGAAGAAGGAGAAGAAGGCGAAGTAGGCCCAGGCGGGCTCAAGCCTGCCGGGGCTCCCTTCTGGAAGGGCTCGGGGTCCTCAATCGAAGGACCCCGAGAGCCGCTCAATAGCGTCCAAGAGCGCATCTGCCTGAAGAGGCTTTCCCAGGAAGCCCGCTGCTCCGTGCCGCGTGAGCTTCACGGCAGTCGCAGCGTCGGCAGAAATAATAAATCGCGGAATTGAAGTGAGCGCCGGGTCATCGCGGCAGGCGTTGCAGAAGCTCTCGCCGTCCATGACCGGCATGGAGAGGTCCACCAGGATGAGGCTCGGGGGTGGTCCGCTGCGGAGGAGCTCGAGTGCTTCTGCGCCATTCGAAGCCGCTATCACTTTGTAACCGCTGCTCTGCAGGAGCGCCGCGATGCCGTCTCGGACATCGAAGTCGTCATCGACTACCATGACCGTCGTTGACTCAGTCCTCTCGCTCTCATCGGACGAGGGCGCTCGCGCGCCGCGGGAGTCCTTGACCGAGGAGGAGTGCTCAGGGGCGCGATGAGCCCGAATCGTACGTGGGAGGGTTACCGTCAACGTCGTCCCCTCTGACGCTGTCGAGTGGGCAGAGACCTTCCCACCGTGGCTCCGAACAATCTGATCCACGATGTAGAGACCCAGCCCCAATCCTCCACCTGCTACACGCTGCTGGGCGTGCCGTCCCTGTTTGAATGGATCAAACAGCACCGGAAGCAAGTCGCTGGGTATCACAGGGCCTCGATTGTGAACCTCCAGGACAACGTCCTCATCCCGCGCGTGAAGGACCACCCGGACAGCTGTGCGCTCCTCACCGTGCTGCAGGGCATTGTTGACCAGGTTCGTCACGACCTGCGTCAGGCGGTCAGGATCCCATTCGCCCTGGACTGCATCCTTGTCCAGCGCCACAAACTGAATCTCGCGCCACGGATTCGCCAACCGAAAGTCATCGAGAACCTCTTTAAGGAGCGCAAGAAGGTCGATGCGCTTTCGAGACACCCCAAGCTCGCCGGTCACTCGAATGTGCGTGACATCGAGCAGGTCATTGATGATGCGATTGGCCCTCTCCGCACTTCGGAGAGCACGCTCAATGGCCTTCGCTCTCTGCGGATCATCCGTCTTTCGCAGGAGAGATGACGCCACGGTCGTGATGACCGAGAGAGGATTGCGCAGGTCGTGGCTGACGATTCCCACGAGCAACCGCTGGAAGTCGTGCGCGGCAGTGAGTTCTTCGGTCCTCCGTGCGTCTTCCTCGCGCAGCCTTATCATTGTCAGGTAGGCACCCAGCTGCGCGGCGACGACTGAGAACAGTCGAAGATGCTGCGCATCGTACGCGGTGTCGCCGGAGGGCTCCATGCGAACAAGGCCTATCACCTCGTCCAGCCCCATCAGGGGCAGCGTCAGATGCGGAGGACCGTCAGACGAGCGTCCAATCTCTTCGGCGTGCGCCACGAGGCGCAGGACCCTGGTGAGGGTTGCGAGCAGCGGCCCCCGTTCCGCTGCTGACAGCTCGGGTACGACGAACAGCTCATGCGAAGTGCCCGGGAAAGCCTTGAGGAGCGAGCATCGTCGGTACGGGACGAGGTCCCTCGTCAGCTCCAGTGCGCGCACAACCCGCTCATCCGCGCCATCAGCGGATTCCAATGTATGCGCAATCTCAGAGAGGGTCCGTGCGATGCGACGGAGTTCGGCCTCATAGTCGGCGTTCATTTGGCCTCTCTCGGGTCGCCGATGGGCAGGCCGGTGAGAACACCCCTCAGGTCCTTGAAGCGCCCCTTGATGACCTTCAGGCCGGCGGATCCGACGGTCAACGACTGAAGCTCGGAGTCGTGCTTGATACCGCGAGCCTTGATCACCGAGATGGCCCGCTCGAGCTTGGCTCCGATCTCGAGGTAGCGAAGCTGGATGAGGTTGTCGGCGATGAAGGACACGCCATGCCCCGTGAGCTGGGCGGTACCGATAAGCTGTTCGGACTCGACCGTCATGAGGAGCGTCACCCCTGCGCCCCGCATGTGCTTCGCGATGGCGTAGACCATCTCCTTATAGCGCCGGTCGGAGGGCACGCCCAGCGCCATGGTGGTCAGGCTGTCGAACACCGCTCGGGTCGCGCCCATTTCGCGCACCTGCCTTCGGGCCTCGTACAGGAATCGATCCGTCGAGAGCTCGACCGGCGACGCGTACTTGATGACGAGCTTGCCTTGTTTCTCGAGGGCGGCGAGGTCCCATCCCAGGTTGCGCGCAATCCAGCGGAGCTGGTCCGGGGTCTCCTCGAGGGTGAAGAGGACTCCCTTCTCCCCATGGCGCGCCCCCTCCATGAGGAAGCTCAGGCTGAGGAGCGTTTTCCCAGTTCCGGTCGCTCCCTGAACGACGGTCGCGCTCCCGCGAGGGAGCCCACCTCCGAGGAGCTCATCGAGCCCCTCAATGCCGAGGAGCGCGCGCTCTCCCGACGCTGCGCTTGGCTGAAGCTCCATGTCAGCGGGAGTGCTCACCCGAGGATAGAAGGAGAACCCCACCTTGCTGATGTCAAAGAAGTGCCGACCCGAGGTGTACCCAGCACCGCGGAGCTTGAGCACCTCCATCTCCCGCACGGAGGTGAGCTCCTGGCGCTCGCTCCCGAGGCGTAGGATGCCATCCGCCACGGCGAACTCGGCGAAGGATGGGTACTCGTCACGGGTGTACTCACCGACCAGCAAGGTCGTCGCGCCCCAGCCTGTCGTTTGCACCGCCAGGTCGTAGATGAAAGGACGCGCCGCGGCGCCCTGGCCGCGAAGGAGCTCGCCCACAGCACGAAAGCTGTCGATCGCCACGAAGTCAGGCTCGTGCTTCTCCACGCGAGCCACAATCTCCGCGAGTGTCCGGTCTGCCCCCTCGCGGACACAGGCGCCGAGGTCAACGAACATGACCTGCTTGTCGAGCAGCTCGACATCAAAGAAGTCGAACAGCTGCATGTAGCGAATGACCTTGAGGGCCGGTTCCGAGAGGGTGGTGAAGTAGAGGCACTTCTTCCCTTGGCGTGCTGCGTGGAAGAGCATCTGGAGCGTCAAGACCGTCTTCCCGGACCCCGGTTCACCGGCGATCATCACCACGGAGCGAGCGGGTATGCCTCCACCGAGAATCTTGTCCAGCGCCTGGTCACCCGTGCTCTGGAACTCGAGCGGAGTGTTTTTCGAAGTCATGACTCATTCTCCGAGGGAAATACGCGGCACCGCTCGAGGTCAGGAATCCCACGGAGTCGGTGCAGAACCACAGAGCCCGTCAGCTCGAGCAGCAGGGGGTGCAGCTCTCGGGCGACCTCCCGTAGGCCATCGAGCGCTTCTGTGGCGTTGTCCTTCCACCCAGGCGGAAGGACATATCGATACTCGAAACGTTCCCTGTTGATGGAGATGCCGTCGAGTTCGGGGACACGCGCTGCGGCGCGTTTCAGGCTGCGGCGAATCAGCGTAGCCGTGGCTGCGCTCCCCAGGAGGTCGACGAGTGCTCCCCAGATGGACTCGAAGAGCACCGCTGGATCGCAGCCGAGCGCCTCGACTGCCTCATCTTTCTGTGGCTGCTCGTTTCTCAGGCTCACACACAACACCTTTCGGGCCCACACGAGCAGCCCCCGAACCTATCCGTTGTCGTTACACCGTTTGGCCTCCTAGGCGCTCTGCGCGCATTCCCAGGTGTCCTTCCAATCGGGGACTTCTTTAAACGCTCCCCGTCCGTTCCGAGGGCTGCACTTTGCGCAGGCGCTCTTCGGCGAGGCGTTCGACATCGACACGACGAAAGAGGCGTCGTCCGCTCATGGTGCGCAGCGTGGGCAGGATGCCCTTGTCGCTCAACAACCGCACAGTGTCCGAGGAGAGGCTGAGGATATGGGCAGCCTCGCTTGGCGTCAGGAGCTCTTCTGGATTTCGGTCGGACATTTCATCCTCTCAGCTTCGGAGATCCTCGAACCCGGTTCCTGGGGAAGTGGGCATCGCAGGCACCATCCACAAGGCTGGTACGCGACAATTGGGCAGGAAAACGTTGGCTGCCGGACTGTTCTGAGGAGAGGATCTCAGGGCCAGACCGACGGGTGAGAGGCAAATACATGCGGCAGGAGGCTGGCGCGAAGTCCGGGGTGTTCGCCTCCGTCCTCAACGCCCACGCACACCAGGCCGAGCACCGCGCGCAGCTCCTGCGCGTGGAGGGGGCCGCCGTGGGTGAAGCGGTGGGCGGCCTCCTGCGCGGAGTGCTCACCAGCGGCGTGCCGCCGCTAAGAGAAAGCCCCGTGGCACCTGAGTGGCGCCACGGGGCTCTGTGCTACTTGGAGGCGGCGGGAATCGAACCCGCGTCCGAAAGCCTTCCGCCCTTCGACCCTACGTGCGTAGTCCGCGCTTTGCTACGTCCCGAAGGCTCCCACGGACGGGATCCTCCGAGCCGGTCCTGGAAGATCTCGCCACCTCGGGCCCAGGCACCCTCGGCAGCCAGCCCGCATTATGACGGTCCTACCCCGCCCCACGGGCCGAGAGCGGGAGGACCGCGCGCCTAGAAGCTGTTTTTAGGCAGCCAGCGCGAGCTCAACGTTGTCGTTGGCTTTTGTGTCTGTGCCAGCGGTTTAACGAGTCACTGACGGCTCGGCACGCGTCTCGGGCATCTATGCCCCCGTCGAAGCCAGGTCGCCCCCTTTCGTTCGACTCTTCTACGTTAACCGCTGACGGGGGGGCGTCAATCCTCCTGACCTACTCATCCCCCCTGTCTCCCACACGATCTCCAACAGATTGCCTCATGCCTGCCTCCCCACCAGGGGGGCTGAGGCCGTAGGGTGCCCTACCGCCGGGGTTGCCCACCCACCTCGGTCACGAGGTCATCGCATGCGCAGGCTCCTCCCCCTCCTTCTGCTCCTGCTGGCCCCGGCCCTGCCGGCCTCCGCCCAGCCGAGCACTGACACCTCCCCCTTCCCGATGAAGGTCGATCGGCTGCCCAACGGCCTCACCGTCGTGCGCGTGCCGTTCCGGTCGCCAGGCCTCGTCGCCTACTACACCGTGGTGCGCGTCGGCTCGCGCAATGAGGTGGAGCCCGGCAAGACAGGCTTCGCCCACTTCTTCGAGCACATGATGTTCAAGGGCACGAAGAAGCACCCCGAGGGCGAGCGCGACCGCATCGTCGCCAGCTACGGCTTCGACGACAACGCCTTCACCACGGACGACTTCACCGTCTATCACTCGTACGGCCCCACCGCTGGGGTCGACGCGCTCATCGAGCTGGAGGCCGATCGCTTCCGCAACCTCGAGTACGCGGAGCCCTCGTTCCGAACGGAGGCGCTAGCGGTGCTCGGCGAGTACCACAAGAACGAGTCGCGCCCGGAGCTGAAGATGGAGGAGCAGCTCCTGGGCACCGCCTTCAAGGCGCACCCCTACCGGCACACCACGCTCGGCTTCTACGAGGACATCAAGGCCATGCCCGAGGCCTACGCGTACAGCCGCACCTTCTTCGAGCGCTGGTACACCCCGGACAACACCCTGATCTTCATCGTCGGCGACTTCGACGACGCGGCCGTGATGCAGCAGATCCGCGCGGAGTACGGCCCCTGGAACCGCAAGCTGGCCCAGGTCACCATCCCCCCTGAGCCGCCCCAGAAGGAGAAGCGCACCGTCCACATCGACTGGCCGGCGAGCACCCTGCCCCGCCATGTGCTCGCCTGGCACAGCCCCGCGGGCACGCTCACCACCCCCAGCGCCGCCATCCAGTCCGTGCTCGGCGCCTACCTGGTCGGTCCCACCAGCCCGCTCTACAAGGAGCTCGTCCTCGAGAAGCAGCTCGCGGAGTCCATCCGCGACGACAGCTACCCCCACCGGGATCCCTCTCTCTTCGCCCTCAACGCCACCCTCAAGGAGGAGCAGCACCGCGCCGCCGTCGATGCCGCCTTCAACCGCGCCATCCGAGAGCTGGCCTCCGGCAAGGTGGACGCCGCGCGCGTGAAGGCCATCCAGAGCAACATCCGCTACGGGCTGCTCATGGGCCTGGAGGCGCCCGACGACGTGGCCGTGCAGCTCGCCTGGTATGCCGGCATCTTCGGCACGCCGGACGCGCTCTCCCGCCACCTCCAGAACATCGCCAGGATCCAGCCCGAGCAGCTCGTCTCCTTCGCGAAGCGATACCTCGTCGACTCCAACCTCACCGTCCTCACCCTCACGCCCGCCGCCGGAGGGAAGCCGTGATGAACGCCTTTACTCGAAGCACCCTCGCCCTCGCCTCCGCGCTGTGGCTCGGCGCCTGCGCCAGCGCACCCCAGCCCACGCCCGAGCCGGCCCCCGCTCCGGCCCAAGTGCCGGCACCGGCTGCCCAGGCTCCAGCGCCCACGGCGCCGCTCCCGCCCATCCCAGCCGTGCCCTTGAAGCAGCCCGCGCCCATGCAGCTCGTCGTCCAAGCTGGACCCGAAAACCCCATCGTCAGCTTCCGGCTCGTGTTCCGCGCCGGCTCGGTGGATGACCCGAGCGGCAAGGAGGGCCTCACCGCGCTCACCGCCAACCTGCTCGCGGAGGGTGGCACGCGGAAGCTCAGCTCCGCCCAGCTCCTGGAGGTCCTCTTCCCCATGGCCGCCACGCTGGAGGTCTTCCCGGACAAGGAGTTCACCACCTTCTCCGGGCGCGTCCACAAGGACTTCCTGCCCCGCTTCCTCGAGATCTTCACCGACGTGCTGCTCGAGCCCCGCTACGATCCGAACGAGTTCGAGCGCCTGCGCACCGACGCGCTCAACACCGTCCGCAACCGGCTGCGCAGCGAGAACGACGAGCAGCTCGGTCAGGTCGCGCTCGACGCGCTCCTCTTCCGCGGCCACCCATACGAGCACTTCGTCGGCGGCACCGTGCAGGGGCTTCAGGCCCTGACGCTCGACGACGTGAAGGCCCACGCCCGCCGCGTCCTCACCCAGGATCGGCTCGTCATCGGCATGGCCGGCCCCGTGGACGACGCGCTGAAGAAGTCCATCACCTCGCGGCTGTCCGCGCTCCCCACCATGGGCGGCCCTCGCGTGGAGCTGCCTCCCGTGCCCGCGCCGCCGGGCCGCGCCGTCATCATCCAGAAGCCCACGAGCTCCACCGCCATCTCCATGGGCTATGTGACGCCCTTGCGCCGAGGAGATCCGGACTTCTTCCCCGTCGCCTTCGCGCTCTCGTACCTGGGCGAGCATCGCCAGTTCCTCGGCGTGCTCTTCAATGAGCTGCGCGAGCAGCGCGGCCTCAACTACGGCGACTATGCCTACGCCGAGCACTTCAGCGAGCAGCCCGGCACCACCTACAACCGCACCAACATCGGCCGGACCCAGCAGGACATCAGCCTGTGGATCCGCCCGGTGGTTCCCGCCAACGCCGCCTTCGCCACCCATGGCGCCGTCTACTACCTCGATCGGCTCGTGCAGCAGGGCATCCCCCGCGAGCAGTTCGAGCTCGTCCGCGGCTTCCTCCTGAACTACACGCGGCTGTGGGAACAGACGGACCAGCGGCGCCTGGGCTACGCCATCGACTCGCTCTTGTACGGTACGCCCGACTTCCTGGAGCAGTACCGCAAGGCCCTTGGGGACATGACGCCCGAGTCCGTCCAGGAGGCCGTGCGTCGCCGCCTGCGCCCGGAGGCGCTCAGCTTCGCCTTCGTCACCCAGGACGCCCCGGCGCTCGTCAACGCGCTCAAGTCCCAGACCGTCGCGCCCCTGAAATACGCGTCCCCCAAGCCCCAGGAGCTGCTCGAGGTGGACAAGGCCATCGTCCGCCAGCCGCTCTCCTTGCAGCCCGAGTCCATCGAGGTCATCCCCGCGAGCACCTTCATGGAGAAGTAGCGGAGGCGCCGGGGCGGCTCATCGCTCCGGGGGGAGCCGCTTCGTGAGGAATACCCGAGGCGGCGCCTCGAAGCCCGCCCGGCGATAGAGCTTCAGCGCCGGCTCGTTCTCCGGCCGTACCATGAGGTGTACGGCCTGCACACCCGCCTCATGGGCCCGCTCCTCGACGCGTGCCAGCAGCCACTTCCCCAGCCCTTGCCCCCGCGCTTCGGGACGAAGGTAGAGCTCGGTCAGGTACGCATCGCGGCCGGCGAACTCCAGGTCGTACCCGTAGGTGAGCACCGCATAGCCGCGAATCACCCCCTCGTCCTCGACCACCACGACCTGCCCGAGCGTGGGCTCCTTCAGGAGCTTGCGAAGCGCCAGCTCGGTGGTCGCGGGCTCCCACGCGATGACCTCACACCGGTTGAAGTCATCCATCATCTCCAGGAGCACGCCGACATCGTGCTCCTTCGCCAGACGCAAGGCAGGGCTGGGCATGCCCCCCTTCTACACCCAGCCACGGCGGGCCTCATGCGCGAGCGCTCTGCTCTCGACCCTGCCCCAAAGCGAAGGCCCCGGCGCCGGCTTCGCGCCGACCCGGGGCCTCCTTGCTTCACTCGAGCCGCGTTAGAACGTCACGGTCACGTTGGGCGAGCACGTCGTCGTCCCAGCGTTGCAGACCTTGTACGTGTAGCTGCCGGCCGCGCTTACCTGATCGGTGTGGGCACCGTCATTGGCCGTGGTGACGACCTTCGTCCCGTTGCGGAACACGTCCACGCTGGTGCCGCTGGCGGCAGACCACACGAGGTCCACATACCGGCGCTTGCCCTGCGTCCGCTTCGTGGCCGAGAGCGAGATGGACGTAGGCGCCGTCACCGTCACCGTCTGCGTCCTCGTGCTGCTCAGTCCCTGGTTGTCCGTCACCGTCAGCGACACGGTGAAGGTACCGGCCGCCGCGTAGGTGTGGCTCGGGTTCGCCGCGGTGGAGGAGCTCCCATCACCGAAGCTCCAGCTCCGCGAGGCGATGGTGCCGTCCGAGTCCGTGCTGGTGTCCGTGAAGGAGCAGCTCAACCCCGTGCAAGACGAGGTGAACGAGGCCGAGGGAGGCAGCTGGCCGTTGCTCTCCACCGGGAACACCAGGTCGTCGCGATCATCGTAGCTGCCTGTAGTGCAGCTCGAGGCCGCCGTACCGGTGTACCGGAAGGCACCACGAACCGCCTGCAGAGTGCCCGCAGGCAGCGCATAGGTGGCGGACAGCACCTGAGCCCCGCCTGCCGCGGGCTTGATCGTGGCCAGGAACGTCCACGAGGGGTTGTTCGCGTTGCCCGTGTAGTACAGGTCCAGCGAGTCCGAGGCGCCGCTGGACCAAGCCCACACCGTCGCGTCGATGCGCACAGTCTTGCCCGCCGCCAGCGGCGACCCGTCCAGCGTGGTGATGCGGAGGCGCTCCAGGGACTCGTCCCCCTGGTAGGTGCCACTGTTGCCGTCCGCGCACGAGTTGTTGATCGTGTTGGAGGCGTTCAGCTCGGGGCCGACGGTGCCACGGCCCTTTATCAGGGTTCCCGTGTCGCAGGAGGCACCCGGCTCGGTGCAGCGCGGCGCCTTGAGCGCGGCGTCATAGCTGGCCACGCCCGGGTTGTTCACGCTCACCGTGACGGTGGCGCTGGAGCCCACGTTTCCGCCACCGTCATACGCCTTGGCCACGATGGAGGCAGCACCATTGCCACCCTGCGTGCTGTCCCAGGCGACGGAGTACGGCGCGGTGGAGTCCGTGCCCACAAAGGCGCCGTTCACGAAGAAGGACACGCGCGTCACGCCCACGTTGTCGCTGGCATCTGCCGCGAGGGTAGCGGAACCGACGATGGTGACGCCCGAGGACGGAGCCGTGAGCGCGGCGGTGGGCGCGGTGTTGTCACCCGAGCCATTGCCGATGGGGGCCGCGAACAGCAGCAGGTTGGGCGAGCCCGCACCCGGGTTGGTCACCTTGCCCACATGGGCCAGGCTGGTCAGCACGCTCCCTACCTGCTCCGGAGAGGCGGTGGGGTTGGTGCTCAGGTAGAGCGCCGCCGCGCCCGCAACGTGCGGGGACGCCATCGAGGTGCCGCTGATGGTGTCGGTGGCGCTGTCGCCCGTGCTCCACGCAGAGGTGATGTTCGTGCCCGGCGCGAAGATGTCCACGCACGTGCCGTAGTTGGAGTAGGAGGCGCGCGCGTCGTTGATCTCGGAGGCGCCTACAGTGATGGCGTTGGGCGTGCGGGCCGGAGACTTGGTGCAGGCGTCCCCGCTGTCGTTGCCCGCGGCGAGCGCGTACACCACACCGGCGGCGATCGAGCCCGTCACCGCGTCATCCACCGCCTGAGAGGCACCGCCGCCCAGGCTCATGTTCGCCACGGCGGGCTTGACGTGGTTGGCCGTCACCCAGTCCACGCCGGCGATCACCCCCTCGTAGGTGCCGGAGCCAGCGCAGTCCAGCACGCGCACCGCATGCAGGTTCACCGCCTTGGCCACGCCCCAGGTGGTGCCGCCGATGGTGCCCGCAACGTGCGTGCCGTGGCCGTTGCAGTCGTTGGCACCATTGCCGTCCGTGATGGACGAGAAGGCGTGCACGGCGCGCCCGGCGAAGTCCGCGTGGGTGATGCGGATGCCAGTGTCGATGACGTACGCATTCACCCCAGAGCCCGCCGTGTTGTACGCGTACGTCTGGTCCAGCGGCAGGTCCACCTGGTCGATGCGATCCAGGCCCCAGGTGGCGCCCGTCTGCACGCCCACGGCCTGAACCCGGCCGTTCTCCTCCACGTACTGGACGCGCGAGTCCGCAGCGAGCGCCTTCGCGTCCGCCTCGCTCATGTACGCCACGAAGCCCTTCAGCGCGTGGCGGAACACCCGCCCGGCCTTGCCGCGATAGGCCTTCGCCAGGCCGTCCGTCGACTGAGTGCTGATGCCCTCCTGCGGCTTGAGGACGACGATGTACTCGCCCTGCACCGGATCGGCGCTCAGCCGGAACTTGGTCGCTACGGACTCCTTGATGGCCGCCTCGCGCGTGGACAGGGGAGAGCTGTCCTCGATGGCAGTGCCATCACAGCCGGCCACCGACAGCGCCAGGGTTGACAGGAGAAGTGGAAATTTACGCATTGACGCTCCTTGGGGGTACAACGACTTTTACCGTTTTCTCACAAAATGCTTGGAAAAGTAGCGTTTCAGCGTATTTTTTTTCGTTCCTCTGAGACGGGCGCTATAAGCGGCGCCATGCGAGGTCTGCTCCTCCAGTCCTACCTCCGGGAGCTGTCGCACCGCGTTGCGCTGCGGCTGGTGCTCGTGTGCGCCTTGGCCGTGGGTGTGAATGCGAGGGCGGATCACGATCCGTTCAGCCGGAGCTTCGACGCCGTCCCCGTGAAGGCCACCGCGGCGCAGGACAGCGGCATCGCGCTCGAGGGAGCCCGGCCAGCGCCTGTGGGCAGCGTCCGCGCCTCGCTGCTGCTGGACCTCAACCTGAGCATCCTCTCGCTCAAGCTGGGCGAGGAGCGGCTGGGAGATCTCATCCCCTACCGGCTGGACGCTCACGCGCTCTTCGCCTACCAGTTGCACCCTCGCGTGGAGCTGGGCGTGGATCTGCCCTTCACCGTGCTCCAGGGCGATCGCTTCCAGCTGCTGCGCGACGCCCTGGCCGCCCCGGGCTTCCCGGGCGCCGCCAGCGTGAAGCGACTCGGGCTGGGGGATCTGCGCCTGCTGCCGCGCTTCACCCTGTTGGACCCCTCACAGTTCCCCGTGGGGCTGGGCCTGGTGGGTGAGGTGCGACTGCCCACCGGCGATGGCTACAGCTTCCTGGGCGAGCGCCGGGTGCTCGTGGCCCCGAGGGTGGCGGTGGAGCGCTCCTTCGGCCCGGTGCGCCTGCTGGGCAACGTGGGGTGGCGCTTCCGTCGCCACGCCCAGTACCTCAACCTCTACGTGGACGACGAGTTCACGCTCGGCGCGGGCGCGGTGGTGGACCTGCCGAACCTGGGGCGCCTCACGGACATCAAGGCGCTGGCGGAGATGCACCTGGCCACGCCCGCCTCCGCTCCCTTCAACTTCAGCCAGGCCGACTCCCTCAAGACGCCGTGGGAGGTGCTGGTGGGCGCGCGCACCCGGATCCACGGCCCGTGGGGCCTGGAGCTGAACCTGGGCCGTGGCATTGGCCTGCATGGCGGCTACGGGCGCGAGGCCTTCCGCGTCATGGTCGCGCTCCGCTACGAGGAGAGCTTCGTCGACTCGGATGGCGATGGCGTCCCCGACGCGCGTGACAAGTGCCCCACCGAGAAGGAGGATCGCGACGGCCACGAGGACGACGACGGCTGCCTCGATCCGGACAATGACGGCGACGGCATCGTGGACGGTGAGGACGCGTGCCCGGACAAGGCTGGCCCCAAGGAGCTCAAGGGCTGCCCGGCGGACACCGACACGGATGGAGACGGCATCCCCGACCACCTGGACAAGTGCCCCCAGAAGCCCGGGCCCAAGGAGTACGACGGCTGCCCGGACACCGACGGCGACGAGGTGCCCGACAACGAGGACGAGTGCCCGGACCTGTTCGGCCCGCCGGAGAACAACGGCTGCCCCTATGACGCGCCGCCGTACGTGGTCGTCGAGTCCGACCGCATCCGCATCAAGGGCAACATCCTCTTCGAGACCGGCCAGGCGAAGATCCGCAAGCAGTCGTTCAAGCTGCTCGACGAGGTGGCCTCGGTGCTCGCGCGCAACCCCGGCCTCGGCCCCGTCCTCATCGAAGGCCATACCGACAACGTCGGCACACGTGCCCTCAACACGGATCTGTCCAACCGCCGCGCCAAGGCCGTGTTGGAGTACCTGGTCGGCAAGGGCATCGAGCGCAAGCGCCTGAAGTCCCAGGGCTTTGGCTTCGATCGGCCCATCGCCACCAACAACACGGCGCTCGGCCGCGCCAAGAACCGCCGCGTCGAGTTCCGTCTCGTCAAGGACGAGGTGGAGACGCCTCCGCGAGAGGTACCCGGCCCGACGGCTCCGGGCCCGACGACTCCGGGCCCCACTCCACCGGCCCCCTCGCCTGCACCCTGAGGTCGCGCCGCCTTACTGATTCAGCGCGTTCTCGATGCGCCGGCGGAGGGCGGACTCGGACAGCATCCCGCGCACCGCGTCCGTCACCTTGCCCTCGCGGTCCAGGAAGTAGAGCGTGGGCAGCGCTTCCACCCGGAAGGCCATCGCCACCTCGTCGTTGGCGTAGACCACGTACGGCTCCAGCTCCGGCAGGTGGCGCTCGAGAAACTGGCGCACCAGCTCTTCCTTCACGTCATCGTCATCCCGGCTGGCTGCGACGAACACGAGCCCCTGGGCTTCGTACTCCTTGGCCAGCTTCACCAGCGAGGGCATCTCCTCCTGGCACGGCGGGCACCAGGTGGCCCAGAAGTCGAGCATCACCACCTTGCCCCGCAGATCGCTCAGCGCCAGCTTGCCCCCGCTGTAGCGCTCCAGCTGGAACGAGGGCGCGGCAACCCCCTCCGGCGCCAGCTTGCCTCGCTGCGCCTCCATCACCCCGAGGTACACCAGCCCCGCCAGCCCGAACACCGCAGTGAGCACCAGCAGCACCTTGGACGCGGACTCTCCGGTCCGGGCGGGCGGCGGCGCCGGTGGCGGCGCTCCTTCAGGGGGCAGGGTCGTCACCGGCTGCGTCACGCGTGTCCACTCCTCTTCAAGCCTCGGTGCACCAGCGTCAGCGCGCCTCGCACGCCCGTCCGCACCCTGGGGTGACGCACCACCCACGCCGCAAGCCCTGGGCCATGTCGATAGTAGCCACGAATGAACGCCCGGCCTAGCCCATGGCGCCGCAGCACCTCGTCCCGGAACGCCCGGAAGGCCACCAGCTCCGGAGCCCCCTCCCCAAAGGCCGCCGTCGCCAGGAAGCACGAGGCCGCAGGGCTGATCCACATCAGCTTCCCGTTGGTGGCGTTCACCACCACCTTCAGCTCTCGCGCCTCCGTATAGAGGAAGGCCAGCAGATCCCGCCGCGCCGCGGGGAACTCGGCGCCGCTGGCCTCCTCGAACTCGATGCGCGCGCTGCTGCCACCCCCCACCTCGTCCACCGTGAAGTGGTAGCGGTTGGAGCTGCTCAGCGACTCCACCTCCAGCATGCGCAGCTCGCCGAAGTACGCCAGGAAGGGGGTGTTGCACGCCGGACACACGTAGCGGTGGTACGCGTGGCTCGGCGTGAAGTCGTAGTCGCCAATGCGCTTGCACCCCGTGTTGGGGCACACCAGCTTCACCTTCGCGTGCGGCGCCTCGCGCGGATCGTACCGGGACACACCCGAGGCCTTGTGGAACACCGGCGGCGGCGCTGGCGGCGCCGTCATCAAGCTGCGCGTGGGGTGGGCGGCCCGCTCCAGCTCCAGCGCCTTGCGCCACTCCGTCTCCGCCTGCCCCAGGCGTCCACCCACGGTGTGGCACAGCGCCTCCGCGTGCGCGCGCACCGCCGCGAAGATGCCATGCGCCGCGGCAGGGGCCTCGGGCTCCGCCGTCACCGCGATCGCCTGCGCGAGCACCTTCTCCGCCTCGGGCAGCAGCGCCTCGGCCGCCTTGCGCGCAGGATCCTCCGCGCGCCGGTACAAGGGCGGCTCCGGAATGCGCGCGAACAGCGCCGAGGCATCCGTCCTCAGGCGCTCCACCGCCGCCGCCATTCCCTGGCGCCGCACGTCCATCTGAGCCGCCCGCGCCTGGGCGGCCTGGAAGAATTCTTCAGGCTGCAAGGCCGCGCACATTAGAGGCGCCCGCCCCCCCCTGTCAGCGACGTTTCCACCCTGCGTTGGAAACTGGCTGCCTCCTCCCTTTCGGTGTACGAGAGGGTAGGAGGATGAAACACATGGGTCTGCTGAAGTTCCTGGTGTGGACGGCGTGCGCAGTGGGGCTGGGCATCTTCCTGGCGACGGGGGAGGTCGACGGCCGCACGCCGCTGGATCACATGGAGCGAGCGTGGAAGCGCGCCGTGCGCCCCTCGCATATGGACCGGGTGAAGGATGGGATGGAGCGGGTGAAGGGGGGGCTTGAGGACGCGCTCGACGAGGCCAAGGACGCTGTGAGCCGGAATCCGGCGTCCGCTCCGCGCGAGCGCATCACCCCTGAAGATCGTGAGGCAGTGAACCGCATCATTGCCCAGAAGAAGTAAGGACGCCCGCAGGGCTGATCGCGCCACGCTTCCGGTTCCGCGCCCCTCTCCTTAGCTTCGGACGAGGTGGAGGGGTGTGTGCGGAGGCGGTCCATGGCGAGGGCGCAGGGGAAGGGCGTGCAGCTGCAGTGGGCAGTCGTGGCGTGCGCGCTGATGGCGGCGGGGGCGGGGCACGCAGCCGGTCGAGGCAGTGGGCGCGTGTGGCTCGAGGCCCGTGGCCAGGAGGTCCGTGAGCAGCGCTCCACGCTCAGCAAGGTGGCGCGCGCCGCGATGCCCTCGGTCGTCTCCATCACCACCGAGCAGTCGAGCGCCGAAGCGCTGGCGAGCGGTGAGGAGCCGCAGCGGGGCATCGGATCCGGCTTCATCATCCACCCGGACGGCTACATCCTCACCAGCGCCCATGTCGTGGAGGGCGCCGGGGAGGTGACGGTGTCGGTGGACTCTCCGCGCGGCTACCCCGAGCAGTTCGAGGCCCGCGTCGTGGGCCAGGATCTCCGCACGGACTGCGCGCTCCTGAAGATCGAAGCGGGCCGCCGGCTGCCCGCGCTGAAGCTCTCGTCCGCCTCCCGCGTGGATGTGGCGGACTGGATCGTCGTGATCGGCAACCCCTTCGGGCTGGAGCACTCCGTCACGGTGGGCGTCGTCAGCTACAAGGGCCGTACGGACGTGTCCCCCAACGGGCGCGAGGGCGACTACGACTACCTTCAGATGGACGCCTCCATCAACCCGGGCAACTCGGGAGGACCGGTGCTGGATCTGCACGGGAACGTGGTGGCCATTGCCAACGCCGTGAACGTGGCGGGCCAGGGCATCGGCTTCGCCGTCCCGATCGACATCGCCAAGGCGATCCTCCCCCAGCTCAAGGCCTACGGGCAGGTGCGCCGGGGGTGGCTGGGCATCGACGTGAAGGACTTCTCGCCGGAGGTGGCCGCGGAGTACGGGATCTCCCCCCGGGAGAGCGGCGTGGTGGTCTCGGACGTGGTGGCGAACGGGCCCGCGGGGCGCGCGGGCCTGCGCCCCGGGGACATCATCGTCAGCATGAACCGCCAGCGCGTGGAGCGGGCGCACAAGCTGCGCTGGCAGGTGGCCACGCGCGGTGTGGGCAAGAGCGTGGTGCTACAGGTACGCCGCGGGGCCCAGCCAGTGAAGGTGCGGGTGAAGCTGGAGGAGCCGCCCTCCCTGGAGGCACCCGCCCCTGCGGTGGCCGCCAGGCGCCCGCTCCCTCGCAGGCCCACCAGCTCGCGCCTGGAGCCGGTGCTCACAGAGGAAGACGAGCTCCGGCCGGTGCTCCCTGCCGAGCCCCTGCTGGCGCCTGATCCCGCCCCGTCCCCCTGACGGGCTGGAGCCGGGGCGTGCCTCCTCGCTCGTCGCCCAGCTTGCGTTCCCCTCGCGCGGGCGCTACACAGTGCGCCTTTTTCGTCTCCGGAGAGCCACCTGGCGTGGCGCTCGGGACCGTTTCGCACCGAGAAGAGGAAACCATGGCCGAGGAAGCCAAGAAGACCCCCCCCCTCAAGAAGTGGCCGCGCGTGGCCAAGGCCGGCGGCAAGAAGGCGTGCTCCGTCGAGGGCTGCAAGCGCCCCTACCGTGCGAAGAGCTACTGCTTCTTCCACTACAAGAAGTGGCGCCAGGGCGAGCTGCCCCACTCGCGCTACCGCACCTGCTCCAAGGCGGACTGCCGCGCGAAGACGTTCAAGGGCGGCCTGTGCGAGAAGCACCACGCCGAGACCTACAAGAAGGAAGGGGCGGCGGCGGCCTAGCCTCGTCTCACCGGGCGCCTCCTCCGCATCACGGAGTCGAGGCGCCCTGCTTCACCGCGCGCTCCAGGTGCTTGAAGGCCGTGAGCCACAGCTCCGCCTCACGCTGAGTGAGCCGCGCGCGCAGCAACGTCTGCTCCAGCTCGTGCAGCACGTGCTCCGGTGCCTGCGGGTTGAGGAACTGCGCCGCCAACATCACTCCCTGCATCCGCTGGCTCAGCGCGTTCAGCGTGCCCATGCGCGCACCCGGCTCGGGGGCCACGGGGACGGGGGGCTGTGCTCCCTCGCGGCCGCACAGATAGAGGAGCACCGCCGCCGCCTGGGCCAG
>Ga0190275_10000183_pt1 | contig 67664 bp, 50 predicted proteins | sample Popmic550T_FD_133745 | JGI IMG/M metagenome (GOLD analysis project Ga0190275, IMG submission 133745) | Populus adjacent soil microbial communities from riparian zone of Yellowstone River, Montana, USA - 550 T | ecosystem: Environmental > Terrestrial > Soil > Riparian zone > Trees stand | place...
ACCCCGAGGCCGCGCTGGTGGACGTGGTGAACCGGGGCGCGGATGCGGACGCCCACGGCGCCATCACCGGCGCGCTGCTGGGCGCCTTCCACGGCGAGGACGCCCTCCCCGCCGAGTGGAAGCGCCTCGTCCTGGAGTCCATGGCCACCGTGAAAGGGCCGCTGTGGAACACCTACCACCCGCGGCACCTCCTCGCCCTGGTGCCGGACTGAGGGGCCTGCCTGCCCCTGGAAACACGAAACCCGCGGAGGCCGTCCTGGGAGGACACCTACCGCGGGCTCGGGGCCACGCTGTGGCCGGATGGACTCGGACTCAGAGGTCGATGACGACCACTCCGCGAGACGGCTTCTCCTCGTCCTCCGTCTCCGTGCGACGACGGGGACGATCCGGAGGGGCCGGCAGCGGCAGTTCCACCGCGGGGCGCTCGCGATCCTCGCGATTGCGCTCGCGGCGCTTGATCTCTTCGATGATGAAGGCGTCCAGCATGGGTTCGCTCTCCCTCAGCCTACATACCCCGGTGTACGCCCGCCACCCCGCCCTGGTTCCAGTCTTCCTAGATGCAAAGTTAAGTCCCCCGTTTCGCCGGGGTACATGCCTTGCTGACGGGCCTGGTTGCTCGTTCACCGCCCCGACATCGGAGCCACACCCCTGTGTCAAGGATGTCATGGTTGGCGCTCAGCCTTCTGCCACTGGGTACGTTGATTCTAATGCAGTCGTGGCGGCCCGCAAGCCGTCCAACCTGCGGTGAGGCCACGCGCATTCAACATCGCAACCCCCAGCCCAGGGCCCGGCTGTCCGCTCGCCCTGGGTGGGTCAAAGTAGTCTCAGAGGGGTCATTCCACCCCAGGGAGGCGCTCAGGGAGTCTCCGCCCGGCGCTTGAAGGCCTCGAGCATCTTGGGGAGCGAGGTCTCCACCAGGGCGTTGACGACGGACTTGGGGACCAGGGCGCCGAGCGCCATCTCGACGGTGTAGGTGCCCTTCGTCTTGCCCTCGCCGGCGGGCTCGAGCACCCAGCTGCCCTTGTTGTCCTTCATGAACTCGCCCTCCACGAAGGTCCAGCTCATGCGGGTGGGGCGCTCCTCCTTGACGCGGATGGTGTACTTGATGGTCTTCACCACATCGACTTTGTAGTGGACGTTGACCTCGTTGCCCTGGCGCCCCGAGGTGCGGACCTCCTTCACCTCGGAGAGGAACTCTCCGTACTTCTCATACTGGGTGATGACGTCGAACACCTTCTCCATGGGGGCGTTGAATACGATCGAGCGGGAGGCACCTGCCATGAGAGTCTCCGGAGGGGTTGAGGGGGAAGACTGCCGCTAGGGAGCGTACCCCGGCTTCTTGTCGAACTTGTGGACGGATTGCACGAAGCGCACGGTGCCCGTCTTGCTGCGCATGACGACCGAGTGCGTCTCGCAGCCGCCGCCGAAGAAGCGCACGCCCTTGAGGAAGTCTCCCGAGGTGACGCCGGTGGCGGCGAACATCACCTCACCCCTGGCCAGCTCCTCGGCATCGTAGATCTTGGTGATGTCGGTGATGCCCATGTTCTTCGCGCGGTCGATCTCACCCTGGTTGCGCGGCACCAGGCGGCCCTGCATGTCTCCGCCCACGCAGCGCACGGCCGCCGCGGAGATGACGCCCTCGGGCGCGCCGCCGATGCCCATGAGCACGTCCACACCGGTCTCCTCGAAGCAGGTGGAGATGGCGCCTGCCACGTCTCCGTCCTCGATGAGGCGGATGCGCGCGCCTGCGGCCCGTACCTCCTTGATGAGATCGGCGTGACGCTCGCGGTCGAGGATGACCACGGTGAGATCCTCCACGTAGACCTTCTTCTTCTCCGCGATGGCGCGCAGGTTCTCGGTGGGGGTACGCCGCAGATCGATGGCGCCCCGCGCGCGCGGGCCCACCGCCAGCTTCTCCATGTAGGTATCCGGCGCGTTGAGCAGACAGCCCTTGCCGGCCATGGCCACGACGGAGATGGCGCCGGGGCGGCCGTAGGCAGCCAGGTTGGTGCCCTCGAGCGGATCCAGGGCGATGTCCACCTCGGGGACACCCTCGGTGCGCCGGCCCACCTTCTCGCCGATGTAGAGCATGGGGGCCTCGTCGCGCTCGCCCTCGCCGATGACGACGGTGCCATCAATGTAGAGGGCATCGAAGGCACGGCGCATGGCGTCCACGGCGGCCTGATCCGACTCATTCTTGGTGCCGCGGCCCATGAGACGGGCAGAGGCGATGGCCGCCATCTCGGTGACGCGCACGGCCTCGATTGCAAGGTTGCGATCCATGTAGGACTCCTAAGGTAAGGGTGGAACCTTCAGGGGGACTGCTCGAGCAGGCGGACGAACATGTCCGGGAAGCGGCGGGGCTTGCCATCGCGCCCCACGCAGGCGTGGAGGGTGCGGCCGGTGCACAGCAAGGCGGCTGGATTGTCCTCGCGCACCACCTCATAGGTGAAGACGAGCGAGGCGCGGCGCAGCTCGCTCACCTGCGGGCGGATGAGGAGCAGATCGTCGTAGCGGGCGGGGGCCTTGTACTGGCAGGAGGCCTCGGCGATGGGGAGCATGTAGCCCTCAGCCTCCATCTCCCGGTAGTTGCCCCCCCGCTGGCGGAAGAACTCCATGCGGGAGAGCTCGAAGTAGCGGAAGTAGTTGGCGTGATAGACGACGCCCATCTGGTCGGTATCGCCGTAGATGACTCGGACCCGCGCTTCCACCATGCGGGCGCGGACCGTAACAGGGGGATGGAGGGGCTCCAAGCCGTGAAGGTACGGAGTTGGTTGCTTCTGACCATCTGGCGGCGAAGATGCGCCCTCTATGGTGCGCCCTCTCGCCCTGGCCCTTCTCCTCCTCAGCCTCCCCGCGCTCGCGAAGCCGCCGCGGCTGGCCCTCTTCATCACGGTGGATGCGCTCGGCACGGACGTGCTGCTGCGCACCCGGCCCAAGCTCAAGAGCGGGCTGCGTCAGCTGCTCGACGGGGGGGCGTTCTACCCCTACGGCCGCTTCGACTACGCCAAGCCGCGCACGGCGCCGGGCCACGCCACCCTGATCACGGGAGCCAACCCCTGGCGCCACGGGATCGTCGACAACCGGGTGGTGGATCGCTCCACGGGCCAGTCCGTGAGCGTCTTCCGGGACGAGGCGCACCCGGTGCTGGAGGTGCCCCTGTCCGTGGCCACAGGGGGTGACACGAGTCCCCTCAACCTGATGGCGGAGACGCTGGGGGACCGGCTGCGGATGAGCTCGCGGGCGCAGGCCAAGGTGGTGGCGCTCTCGGGCAAGGGGCGCTCGGCGATCGCGCTGGCGGGGCGGCTCGGGCAGGCGTACTGGTTCGACGAGACGGTGGGGAAGTTCGTCACGGGGACCTGGTACACAAAGGAATTCCCGGGGTGGCTGAAGGCCTTCAATGGGCGGGGGCTGGCGGACGGGTACTTCTCGCAGCAGTGGACACCGCTGCTGGCCCGGACCGAGTACCTGGGTGAGGACGAGCGCCCCTATGAGGAGGACAATGAGGGGATGGGCCGCTCCTTCCCGCATCCGCTCAGCGGTGGAGGCCAGGCTCCGGGGCCTCGCTCCTACGCGGCGCTGGCGGGCTCGGCGCTCTCCAATGATCTGCTGGTCCAGGCGGCGAAGGCGGCGATCGAGGGCGAGGCGCTGGGCAAGGACGAGGTGCCGGACCTGCTCGCGGTGAGCTTCAGCGGCACGGACCGCGTGTTCCACGCCGATGGCCTGTACTCGTTGGAGATGCAGGACGTGCTGTACCGGCTGGACCGCGCGGTGGCAGAGCTGGTGGCCGCGGCCGAGCGTGCGGCAGGGGGCCGGGCCAACCTGGTCATCGTGCTGACGGCGGACCACGGCGGGGCGGCGGTGCCTGAGCACTGGGCCTCGGAGGGATTTGCTGCCCGGCGGCTAAGCCCGAAGGAGCTGGCGAAGGGGCTCTCGCAGGCGCTCAAGGCCCGCTTCCCACAGGCGGAGCTAGCAGTCACCCTGGAGGAGTCGGACGTGTACCTGGCCGGCAAGGCACTCGAGGAAGGCAAGGTGGACGGAGCGGCGGTGCGGCGGGCGGCGGCGGAGTGGCTGGCGAAGCAGCCGGGCATCGCGGCGGCGGTGGCGAGGGACGATCTCCACACGGCACCGGATGTGGCGGGGCTCATCTCTCCGGTGCGGCGTGGCTACTACCCTGGGCGCAGCGGCGACGTGCTGTTCGTGCCACAGCCCTTCCATGTCCTGAGCAACGTGATGACGGGCACCAACCACGGCACACCGTACAACTATGACCAGCAGGTCCCGGTCGTCTTTGCCGGAAAGGGCGTGAAGCCGGGAACGTACCTGCAGGAGATCAACGCAACGGACGTGGCGCCGACGCTGGCGGCGATGCTGGAGTTGGGAGCACCGGCCTCCGCCGAGGGCCGCCCGCGGACCGAGTTCTTCACGAACGGCCGGTGACCACAGGGGTTCCAGCCCTGGTCTTCAGGGGCTGCCTACCCGCGGCGCATCGCACAAACCTGTCTGACAACCAGACAGCTTCTGGAAGACCGCGACCGGCAGGCCTGCCTCTCGGGCTCAGCTTCCATCCTGTGCGTGCCTACCTCAGCTCACCCTTCTCAAGGCCGGGGCTTCCGGCTGGCGCGGCCAGCGCTTCTGGTCGTGGCGATCTCCAGCGAGAGATCCATGGCCCGCGCCGAGTGCGTCAGCGAGCCCATGGACACGAAGTCCACGCCCAGCTTGGCCAACCGCGGCAGCCGCTCCAGCGCGACGCCGCCGGAGACCTCGAGCGGGATGCGGCCGCCCGCGAATGCCACTGCCTTGCGGATCTGCTCGTCATCCATGTTGTCGAGCATCACCACGTCCGCACCTTCCTCGATGGCCTCGGCAAGCTGCTGGAGGTTGGTGACCTCGATCTCGATCTTCACCAGCCGCGGCGCGTGAGCCCGGGCGCGGCGCAGGGCCTCCTTGATGGAGCCCCCCACGGCCGCGATGTGGTTGTCCTTGATGAGCACCCCATCGAAGAGGCCGAAGCGGTGGTTGGAGGCGCCACCCAGCCGGACCGCCTCCTTGGAGAGAGCGCGCATCCCTGGAGGCGTCTTGCGAGTGTCGAGCACCTTGAGCTTCGAGCCGCGCACGGCTGTTGTCGCCTGCTGGGCAAGCGTGGCGATGCCCGACATGCGCTGCACGATGTTGAGCGCCGTGCGCTCTGCTGCCAGCAGCGAGCGCAGCCGCCCGGAGACCTTCGCCGCCACGACCTTGGGCTTGATCTCCTCTCCGTCGCGCCGAAGGAACTCCACCTGCACCTCCGGATCCACATAGTGGAACACGCGGCCGAACGCCTCGAGCCCGGCGAGCACCAGCTGCTCCTTCGCCAGCAGCTCCCCGCTGCCCAGCGCATCCGGCGACACCAGGGCGTTCGAGGTGACATCCCCCGCCGCCCCCAGGTCCTCGTCCAAGGCCAGCTCGATGAGGCGGTCGAGGTAGTCCTTCACAGGTCCTGTCTCCTTACCGACGGGCCTTCTTGGCCGCGACCTTCTTGGCGGGAGCCTTCTTCGCCCCAGCCTTCTTGGCAGGAGCCTTCTTGGCAGGAGCCTTCTTGGCAGGAGCCTTCTTGGCAGGAGCCTTCTTGGCAGGAGCCTTCTTGGCCGCGACCTTCTTGGCAGGGGCCTTCTTCGACGCAGCCTTCTTGGCGGGGGACTTCTTTGCCGCAGCCTTCTTGGCAGGAGCCTTCTTGGCAGGAGCCTTCTTGGCAGGAGCCTTCTTGGCGGGAGCCTTCTTCGCCGCAAGCTTCTTGGCAGGAGCCTTCTTCGACGCAGCCTTCTTGGCGGGAGCCTTCTTGGCCGCGACCTTCTTGGCGGGAGCCTTCCTTGCCGCAGCCTTCTTGGAAGGGGCCTTCGCGGGCTCAGCGCCGCCCTCCCTTCCCTGCTTGGCCTGCTCGAACTCGCGCTTCGCCTCGTCCACGAGCCCCATGCTCATGTACGCGACGCCCAGGTCCTCATGATCCTTGGCGGACAGTCCCTCCTTCGTGCTCTCACGAAGCTTGTTCAGGGCATCCGTGATCTGCGGGTTCACGATGTCCGCGTCGGTCTCGAGCTCACCCTTCAGCTCCTTGCTGAGATCCACGCCGCCCCCCTCCGCCGGTGCCGAGGGCGGGGCCACCTTCACCTGGGCCGTCTGCGGGTTGGCGATCATTTCATCCACTGCTTCAGGCGGGGTCTCTCCAGACATAGGTGCCTCCGGGGCCAGCCGATCGATGTTCTCCTGCAGCTTTGCCTGCCGGGCCTTCAGCTCCTCGACACGGGCCCGATCCTTCTCCACGACATCCGGCGGGGCCTTGGCGACGAAGCTCGGATTCTCCAGCTTGCGCAGCACACCTGCCAGCTCCTGCTCCGCCCGCGCCAGCTCCTTGCCCAGCCGCTCGCGCTCGGCGTCCACGTCAATGAGCCCGGCCAGCGGCACGTAGATCTCCAGCTCCGAGCCCACGTAGGCCGCGGCCTGAGCCGGCTTGCGCCCAGGTGGCTCCACATGGACCTCGGACAGGCCGGCCAGCGGCATCAGGTAGCTGCGGCACCGCTCCAGCGTGGCGCGCAAGGCCGGGTTGGCGCTCTGCACATGCGCCACCAGCTTCGCCGAGGGCGGCAGGTTGCTCTCGCCACGGAGGGTGCGCAGGCCCTCGATGGCGGCCACCACGGGCGCCATCTCCGTCTCCGCCGCGAAGTCCGCCAGCCGCGAGTCCGGCTCCGGGTACGGCGAGATCATGATCGAGTCCACCGAGCGCGGGATCGGCAGCTTCTGCCAGATCTCCTCGGTGATGAAGGGCATGAACGGGTGCAGCAGCCGGAGGATGCGCTCCAGGCTGAACACGAGCACCGCGCGGGTGCTGTCCTTGGATCTCTCGTCCTCGCCGTAGAGCGAGCCCTTGGAGAGTTCGATGTACCAGTCACAGAACTCGGACCAGAGGAACTGGTAGAGCGTGGAGGCGGCCTCGGCAAAGGCGAACGTCTCCAGCGCCAGGCGCGTGTCCACGATGGCGCGCTGCAGCCGCGCGAGGATCCACCGGTCCGCCAGCGTCAGCTCGCGCTCCTTGATGGGGCGCGTGTCCAGGCGGAAGCTGCCCAGGTTCATCAGCACGAAGCGGCTGGCGTTCCACAGCTTGTTGCAGAACGCCTTGTAGCCGGCCACGCGATCCATCGAGAGCTTGATGTCGCGGCCCTGCTGGGTGAGCGAGGCCAGGGTGAAGCGCAGCGCGTCCGCGCCGAATGCCGGCATGCCCTGGGGGAACTTGTTGCGCAGGGTGGGCCCCAGCTTCTCCGCCGAGGAGCCCAGGATCATGTCGAGGGGATCGATGACGTTCCCCTTCGTCTTCGACATCTTCTCGCCCTTCTCATCCCGCACCATGGCGTGCAGGTAGACGGTGCGGAAGGGTACGTCGCCCATGAAGTGCAAGCCCATCATCATCATCCGGGCAACCCAGAAGAAGATGATGTCGTGGCCTGTCTCCATAACGGACGTTGGGTAGAAGGTCTTCAGCTCGGCCGTCTGCTGCGGCCAGCCCAGCGTGGAGAACGGCCAGAGCGCGGAGCTGAACCAGGTGTCCAGCACGTCCGGGTCCTGCGTGAAGTTCGTGCCGTTGCACTTGGGGCAGTGCGAGGGCTGCTGGCGCGACACGATGGGATCGGCCCGGGCGAAGTCCACGCCCCCCACCCGCACCGTGGGCGCGTCGATGGGCAGATCCGTGTCGTCCCCCACCCGCGGACTGCACGACGTGCAGTAGTAGGCGGGGATCTGGTGGCCCCACCAGAGCTGCCGGCTGATGCACCAGTCGTGGATGTTCTCCATCCACTGGAAGAAGGTGTTCGTCCATGTCTCGGGGACGAACTTCGTGCGGCCCTGCGCCACCGCCTCGATGGCGGGCTTGGCCAGCGGCTCGATCTTCACGAACCACTGCGGGGACAGGCGCGGCTCCACCACTGTGCCGCACCGCTGACAGTGCCCCATCGACAGGGTGTGCGGCTCCTCCTTCTCCAGCAGCCCCTGCAGCGACAGATCCTCGAGGACCTTCTTGCGCGCGTCGTAGCGGCTCATCCCCGCGTACGAGCCCGTCTCCTTGTTGGTGCGCGCGTTGTCATCGAAGATGGTGATCATCGGCAGGTTGTGCCGGAGGCCCGTCTGGTAGTCGTTGAAGTCGTGCGCCGGCGTCACCTTCACCACGCCCGTACCGAACTCCATGCTGACCAGCTCGGCGTCCGCGATGATGGGGATCTCGCGGTTGACCAGTGGGAGCAGCACCGTGCCCCCGGCCAGCCCCTTGTAGCGCTCGTCATCCGGGTGGATGGCCACCGCGGTGTCGCCCAGCATCGTCTCCGGGCGCGTGGTGGCCACGGTGAGCGCCCGATCCGTCCCCTTCACCGGGTAGCGGATGTGCCAGAGCGAGCCCTTCTGCTCCTCGTGATCGACCTCCAGATCGCTCAGCGCCGTGTGGCACGAGGGGCACCAGTTGATGAGCTTGTGGGCCCGGTAGATGAGCCCCTCTTCATGCAGCCGGACGAAGACCTCGCGCACCGCGGCCGAGGACTTCTCGTCCATGGTGAAGCGCTCGCGATCCCAGTCCAGCGAGGCGCCCAGGTACTTGTGCTGCTCGCCGATGCGCTTGCCGTACGTGTCCTTCCACTCCCAGACACGCTTGAGGAACTCCGAGCGTCCCAGATCGTGGCGGCTCTTCTTCTCCGTCTTCTTCAGCTCCTTCTCCACCACCATCTGCGTGGCGATGCCGGCGTGATCCGTGCCCGGCATCCACAGCGCGTTGTAGCCGCTCATGCGCTTCCATCGGATGAGGGTGTCCTCGATGGTGGCGGTGAGCGCGTGGCCCAGGTGCAGGCTGCCCGTCACATTGGGCGGCGGCAGCACGATGGAGAAGGGAGGTTTGTCGGAGGTGGCCTCGGCGTGGAAGTACTTCCGCTCCAGCCAGAACTTCGACCAGCGGTTCTCCACCTCGGTCGGCTCGTAGGCCTTGGATAATTCAATGGTCTCGGTCATCGCAGGGGGCCGGCCCCTTGGGCCGGCAGGCAATCAGCTCGGGTAGGGCAACTCAGTGCTGCGTCTCTCGATCCTTGATCAGCCGATCCAGCTCCTCGCGGATGATGGTCTCGGCGAGCTGCGGTACTACCTCCCAGGCGATCTTCTCGATGACTTCTCGGGAGGCCTTCGAGAGCGCCTCGCGCAGCTGGGCCTCGCCCCCATCCGCGGCCCGAGGAGCCGGCCGGCCCTTGGGGGCCGCAGGAACCTCCACATCGAGCGAGATCTCCTCGGCGCCGCTCTGATCGGGCAGCGAGTCCTCAATCGAGATGGCTGGACTCTGTCTCGCCTGCGGCGCTCCCTGGGGCGCGGGGGCGCCCAGGCCGAACGGATCCCGCCCCCGAGGCGGTTGAGCACCAGGAGGAGCCGACGGCAGCCCCACGCCCCCAGGCGGACGAGGAATCCCTCCGGGCATGCCCGGCGCGGGCGGCGCTCCAGGCCCCGGCGGACGCGCCATCCCCGGTCCCGGCGGCATCCCAGGCCCCGGCGGACGCGCACCCGGCGGCACTCCAGGCCCCGGCGGACGGGGCACGCCCCCAGGCCCCGGCGGCATCCCTGGCCCCGGCGGACGCGCCATGCCCGGCGGCACTCCAGGCCCCGGCGGCATCCCGGGCCCCGGCGGACGCGCACCCGGAGGCGCTCCAGGCCCCGGCATGCCCGGCCCTGGAGGACGCGGCACGCCCCCAGGTCCCGGCGGACGCGGAGCCCCAGCGGCAGGAGGGGGCGGCCCGGCGGGACGAGCCGCCGGCGGAGGAGCCGTCTGAGGCATGATCTGCGTGGCCGCCGAGGAGGGCATAGTGTTCGACTTATGCCCCACCAGCGTCTTCACCTTGTCGAGCAGTATCTGGCTCTCGAAGGGCTTGGTGACGTGGTCATCCGCGCGGGCGGCGCGGGCGCGGTTCTCGTCGAAGGCCTCAAAAGTCCCGGCCAGCAGCACCACGGCAATGTGCTGCGTGCTCGGATCGCTCTTGAGGGCCTCGCACACCTCGTACCCACTCTTGCCCGGCATCATCACGTCGGCGAGCACCACATCCGGGCGCAGCTCGCGGCAGCGGGCAATCGCGTCCAAACCGTTGTCCACCGCGGTCACCTGGAAGTCCTCGGTCGCGAAGATCATCCCAATGACCTTGCGGATGGTGAGCGAGTCGTCGGCGACCAGCAGATTCTTCGGCATCGGCGTCGGGCCTCGGGGGCATCAACCCCCAGAATTAATTGAGGAAACGGGGGCGAATGAGAAGGCATTCCACCCCGCTGTCACGCGGGGCAGCTTAGGGGTTGCGCTCCCGGGCAATCAAGAAAACATGTACTGCAGGTCCAGGAAGAGCACAGGGCCGGGCAGTCCCGGTGCCTTGAACTCGCCGCGCTCCTCGGCCGGCTCGAAGCGCTGGAGCACGCCGAGGACCCGGGTGGCACACAGCCCCACGTTCTGGCCCGCCATCTCCGTCAGCACGAAGAAGTCCTCCACCAGGGCCGAGCCGCCCAGCATCGCCGGCACCGAGAAGACGGGCCAGAGGACTTGAGCGTGGGGGAACACCCCCGCCACCGCCCCGCGCTGCACGGGCAGCATGCTGAACGACTCCCCGCGGGTAACCACTTGGGACACCAAGCTCAGCGGCAGACCGAACAAGCGCCCCTGAGACTCGAAGACGAGCGCCCGATCGGGCGGGCTCTCCATCAGGTGCACGGGCTTCGAGGGGGCAGCCACACTGCGCAACACGGCGCGCTGCGGCAGCGACTCGGCGATGAGCTCCAGGTAGAGCCGCTCCTTGTGGAGGATGGCCCCCCGGCTGAGCGGAACGAGCGCCTCTCCCAGGCCGGCGGGCAGCAGGAAGAAGGGCGCATGGGCCACGTCCGCCACCTCCACCACGGAGCGGACTCGCACTGCCAGCGTGGGGCTCACATCCAGCACCACCACCATGCCCGTCCCCGTCTCCGGGGCGCCCCCGAGCAGCACGGACAGATCCTTCACCTCGAGCATGCCTCGCAGGCTGGCGCCATCACTGCCCGCCAGCGCCACCTCCATCACCGAGGTCGCTTCGATGGCGTAGCGCGTCTCACCCGCCTCGACGAGCAGACACAGCCGGCGTCCGCTTTCGAAAGGAGCCACGGGCCCGAGGCTAGCAGCCCCAAGGGCATTGGTGGTAAGCGGAAGACAATGGCGCGGATCCTCCTCGTCGACGACGAAAAGATGGCCCGGACCCTGTATGGAGACTACCTCCGCTCGGCCGGCCACGTCGTCACCGCCGTGGGCAGGTTCGAGGAGTTCCGCGAAGCGCTCGAGGCGGAGGCCTATGACGCGGTGGTGACGGACCTCATCCTCCCAGGCGCTGATGGGATGGAGGTGCTGCGCTACAGCAAGGAGCGCTACCCGGGCATCGAGGTGGTCGTCATCACCGGCCTGGACAAGGTGGATCCCGCCGTGCGCGCCATCAAGAGCGGCGCGGCCGAGTACCTCGTCAAGCCGGTAGCCCCCGAGGCGCTCCAGCATGCGGTGCGCCGCGCCCTCACCACGCGGGATCTGCTGCGCGAGAACGCCTCGCTGCGCCAGTACGTCTCCCTGCTGGAGATGGGGCAGCGCATCGCGACGACTCTGGATCGCGAGCGGCTCGCCATCGCCGTCTCCAGCGCGCTGGAGGCGCAGACCCTGGCCAACGCGGTGCTGCTGCTGCTGCGCGAGGGGGGCCCGCTCAAGCTCCACGGCCACAGCGGGCTGGATCCCCAGGTGGTGGAAGAGCTCGAGCCCGTGCTCTGCTCCCAGCTCCAGGGCATCCGCACGCCCCGCGCCCTGGACGCCCTGCCGGTGCCCTACGAGCACGTGCTCGCCTTCCCCGCCAGTGATGGGGAGCTCTCACTGGGCCAGATCGTTCTGTTCTTCTCCAGCGCGCCCCCGGAGAACGTGCCCGAGGTGGCCGGGTTCCTCTCGCGCCACTACGCCATGGCCCTGCGCAACCTGGGGCGCTTCGCCGAGGTGGAGGATCTGGCCTACATGGACGATCTCACCCACCTCTACAACATGCGCTACCTCCACCTCGTCCTGGACCGGGAGGTGAAGGCCGCGCAGCAGACGCAGGGCACCTTCAGCCTGCTCTTCATGGACCTGGACCACTTCAAGTCCGTGAACGACACCCACGGCCACCTGGTGGGCTCGCGCCTGCTGGTGGAGGTGGGGCGCGTGCTCAAGAGCTGTGTGCGAGAGCGGGATGTCGTCGTCCGCTACGGCGGGGACGAGTACGTGGTGCTCTTGCGCAGCACCGACGCGGGCGGCGCGCTCAAGGTGGCCGAGCGCATCCGCCGCACCATGGAGCGCCACGCCTTCGTGCCGCGCGAGGGGATCGCCATCTCGCTGACGACGTGCGTGGGGGTGGCCAGCTTCCCCGAGCACGCGCGTGACAAGGGTGCACTGCTGGACATGGCCGATCGCGCCATGTACCGGGGCAAGCGAGGCACCCGGAACGTCGTCTACATGGCGGCGCTGGACCTCGAGTCCCCGCCCGCCGAGCGCAAGGTGGCGGGCTAAACCCCGGAGCCTCAGCGGCGGAGGTTGCCCACCGTCAGCTGCTTGGGGAGCGCGGGCTCGGCCACTTTGCCCTCTCCCCCTCCCCCCTCACCCACGGCTTCCACCTCCTCGTGGGGGGCCCCCGAGACGATGAGCTGGAACTTCCGCGAGGCCTCCTTGTCATGCTGGGCCTGCTGGGGATCCAGCCGGGCGATGAGCTGCCAGAAGAGGGCGGCGTGCTCGCGCTCCTCGTCCATCACGTGCCGGAGGATGGCCTTGGCCTCCTCGTTGTCCGTGGCATCCAGGTGGGCGGCATAGAGGTTGATGGCGTCCAGTTCCGCCTCGATGTTCAGCCGGATGGAGCGGGCCAGCTCCGAGTCCGTGAGCTTGCGGGGCACCAGCGAGTGGAACGGGGGGGTCTGCGGCATGTCAGCCTCCAAGGCCCGGCCAGGCTTTCCCGGGCAGGGGGGGCAGCAGCATCCGCAGGCTCCGGCCTCCGGTCAACGGATTCCGCGCCTGTTGCGTTGCGCATGGACACAGGGTCCGCCATGCTGCCGGGGCATGGAGACTCCTGCCCCGCTCGCTCATCTCCTGCAGGCCCTGGAGGTCGGTGACCTGGCAACGGCAAAGGCCGCGGCCGCGGCACTCCAGCGCGCAGGGGTGGGCTCGACCCAGCTGGCCGCCGAGGTGCTCCACGAGCTGCGCCAGCCCCTCCTGGGGGTGAAGGCCTATGCCCAGCTGCTGGCGGAGGAGACCGGCACCGTCGGCCCGCTGAAGCTGCTGCTGACCCAGGTAGAGCGGATGGAGCAGATCATCGCCGACTTCGTCCGCCTCTCCAGCGATCGGACGGCTCCCCAGCAGCGCATCTCGCTGGCCAGCCCTGTGTGGGCCGCGGCGAAGCTCTTTGCGCTCAACCCGGACTCCTCCCGCATCTCCCTGGAGGTGGAGGCCCCGGACACCATCACCGTCCAGGGCAATGCGCGCCTGCTGGAGCAGCTCACCCTCAACCTGCTCAACAACGCGCGTGACGCCATGGCCGGCCGCGGCCGCGTCAAGGTGCTGCTCACCCTGGAGGGCTCGTCGCCCGTCATGTACGTGGCCGACTGGGGCCCCGGCATCCCCCGGGAGCTGCGGGAGAAGATCTTCGAGCCCTACGTCTCCAGCAGCAAGCGCGGCACGGGCCTGGGCCTGGCCGTCTGCCGCAGGATTGCCCAGGAGCACAGCGCGCAGATCAGCCTCGCCCCCACGGACACGCTGCCGGACCAGCCGGCGCCCTCCACCGTCTTCCGCATCTCCTTCCCCGCCACCGTCGAGGAGCCCGCCACCCAGCGCAAGCGGGTGATGATCGTCGATGACGAGAGCATCATCCGCATGGTCTTCCGAGACCTGCTGGGCAAGGAGTTCGAGGTGCTCGAGGCGGGGACGGCCGAGGAGGCGCTCGAGGCGCTGCGCACCCAGAGCGTCGATCTCATCGTCACCGACAAGAACCTGCCGGGCCTGTCCGGCCTGGCGCTGGCCCAGCAGGCGCGGACGATGAACCCCCAGGCCCGGGTGCTGCTGATGACGGGCTACCCCTCGCTCGGCACCACGCAGGAGGCGCTGGAGCTGGGGGTGATGGACTACCTGCTCAAGCCCTTCGACGACATCCGCCAGGTGCGAGCCCTCATCCGCACGGCGCTCTCGACACCTCCTGTGCAGCCCCGGACCGCCACCGGGCGGCGCATTGACGTCATCGACGACAACCCCACCTCCTCGCGCACCGTCACCGAGGCCCTCACGCGGCTGGGGCTGGAGCCGCGCCTCATCACCTCCACGGAGATCTCCGCCCTGGAGCCGCCCATGGCGGTGCTGGTGAGCTGGGACTTCACCCCAGCCTATGGCCGCAAGGCGCTGGAGCTGGGCAAGGCGCTCGCCCAGGGGGCGCCCTTCATCGTCCTGGTGGAGCACCTCACCATGGAGACGACGCTGGACTCGCTCCGGGCCGGCGCCATTGCCTGCCTGCCTCGGCTCTTCTTCGACGCGCCCGCGCTCAGCCGCGAGCTGTCCCGCGCCCTCAAGCTGGGCACGCCCTGAAAAAGCGACGGCCCCGGGCCTCTCGCGAGGAACCCCGGGGCCAGCACGGAGGGACGGCCCATGAAGCGGCCGTCCCGAGGCCTCTGCGGCCTAGTAGTCCATGTCGTCGCCGCCGTAGTCCGGCATGCCGCCGCCACCACCGCCGCCGCCCCCGCCCTTGCTCTTCTTCTTCGGGCGCTCGGCCACCATGGCCTCGGTGGTCAGCAGCAGCGAGGCGACGGAGGCCGCGTTCTGCAGCGCGGTGCGCTCCACCTTCGTCGGGTCGATCACGCCGGCCTTCTCCAGATCCTCGTAGACCTCGGTGCGAGCGTTGAAGCCGAACGCGCCGGTGCCCTCCTTGACCTTGTTGATGACGACGGCGCCCTCGAGGCCCGCGTTGCTGGCGATCTTCCGCAGCGGCTCCTGGAGGGACTTCTTGATGATCTCCACGCCGAAGTCCTGCTCACCGCCCAGCTTGAGCTTGTCCAGCGCCGGCAGGGTCCGCAGGTAGGCCACGCCGCCGCCGGGGACGATGCCCTCCTCCACGGCCGCGCGAGTGGCGTGCAGCGCGTCCTCCACGCGAGCCTTCTTCTCCTTCATCTCCGTCTCGGTGGCCGCGCCCACGTTGATCACCGCCACGCCGCCCACGAGCTTGGCCAGGCGCTCCTGGAGCTTCTCGCGATCGTAGTCGCTGGTGACGGTCTCGGCCTGCGCGCGGAGCTGCTTGATGCGGGCCTCGATCTCGCTCTTCTTGCCCGCGCCATCCACGATGGTGGTGTTGTCCTTGTCCACCGTGATGCGCTTGGAGCGGCCCAGATCATTGAGGGTGAGGCTCTCGTACTTGTGGCCCAGCTCCTCGCTGACCACCTGGCCGCCGGTGAGCGTGGCGATGTCCTTGAGCATCTCCTTGCGGCGATCCCCGAAGCCCGGCGCCTTCACCGCGCACACGTTGAGCACGCCGCGGATCTTGTTCACCACCAGGGTGGCCAGCGCCTCGCCCTCGATGTCATCGGCGATGATGAGCAGCGGCTTGCCGCTGCGGGCCACCTGCTCGAGGATGGGGATCATGTCCTGCATCGACGCGACCTTCTTCTCGCTGATGAGGATGTAGGGGTCTTCCTGGACGGCCTCCATGCGCTCGCGGTTCGTCACGAAGTACGGCGAGACGTAGCCGCGGTCGAACTGCATGCCCTCCACCACGGTGAGGTTGGTCTCCAGGCCCTTGGCCTCCTCGACGGTGATGACGCCCTCCTTGCCCACCTTCTCCATCGCGTCCGCGATGATGGTGCCGATGGTCTCATCCCCGTTGGCGGAGATGGTGCCCACCTGGGCAATGGCCTTCTTGTCCGAGGTAGGCTTGGAGAGCTTCTTCAGCTCCTGCACCACCACCTCGACGGCCTTGTCGATGCCGCGCTTGAGATCCATGGGGTTGTGGCCGGCGGCCACCAGCTTCAGGCCCTCCTCATAGATGGCCCGGGCGAGCACCGTGGCGGTGGTGGTGCCGTCACCCGCCTTGTCGGAAGTCTTGCTGGCGACCTCCTTCACCATCTGGGCGCCCATGTTCTCGAACCGGTTCTCGAGATCGATCTCCTTGGCGACGGTGACGCCGTCCTTGGTGATCGTGGGGGAGCCGAAGCTCTTCTCGATGACCACGTTGCGGCCCTTGGGCCCCAGCGTGACGGCCACCGCGTCGGATAGGATCCGGACGCCGCGGAGAATGGCCTCACGGGCGGACTGGTGGAAGAAAATCTCCTTCGCTGCCATGGTAACCTCCTGAAACTACTGGGAAATGGAAATTGGGGGCCGTTAGCACTCGACCCAGGCGAGCGCCAAAATAAGGGTCAGGCAGAGGATGTCAACACGGAAAGCCGCAGGTGTGGGCGGCAGGACGGCTGGAGTGCCTGCCCGGCTACTCGGCGAAGCGCACCAGGGTGAGCAGCTGGCCCATGTCCACCGGCTTCTCGAGCATCATCGCCACGCCCTTGCGCAGCCCCCTGTCCGTGGTGGCCACGTCCGGGGAGGCGGTGATCAAGAGCACGGGGATGGACGCGAAGCGCGGATCCGCCTTGAGCATCTCGGCGAAGCGGATGCCATCCACGTGGGGCATGAGGTAGTCGGTGATGATGAGCTCGACGGGCTGGCGCTCCATGACATCGAGCGCCTGCAGGGCATCCCCGGCCGAGTAGACCGTGTATCCATTCCTCTCCAGGAATTGGGAGAGGCTGGAGCAGAGGCTGAGGTCATCATCGACGACAAGGATGTTCACGAAAGCGCACCTGGCCCTGGGAGCCCAGGGAGGTTGCGAAGGTAACAACCACCCCCTGCGTTGACAACGCACTGTGGGACCTGGATATGAGGCCGCTCATGATGGGGAAGCGGGAGAAGCGCTCGGCGCCGGGGGATGTGGAGGAGCGGCTGGAGGCGATGGCCGGTGCATTCGAGTCAGAGGACTTCAAGGGAGTGCTGGAGCAGGCGGAGGCGCTCTTGAAGGAGGCGCCGGCGCAGCCCGAGGCGCTGCACTACCGCGCCGCAGCGCTGGTGGAGCTGGAGCAGTTCGAAGAGGCGGCCCAGGCCTGGCAGCAGGCGCTGAGGGTCAGCCCGGAGGACCTGGAGCTCATCCTGGGCGCGGCGGACTTCCTGCTCTGTCGGATGGGGGAGGATCGGGAGGCGGTGGAGGATGGGCTGACCCTGTGTGGGCGCGGCCGGACGCTGGCGGAGCGCACGGACAATGTGGAGATGGTGTACGAGTTCCTGCTCCTGGAGGGCATGGGGCTGAACCAGGTGGGCGAGTGCGAGCGGGCGCTGGAGAGCCTGGAGGCGGCGCTGGAGCACATGCCGCGCTCGGTGGATGCGCGGGTGGAGCGAGGCATCGCGCTGTTCGAGCTGTGCCGCTTCAAGGAGGCGCAGTCGGCCTTCGAGAAGGTGCTGAAGGACACGCCGGACGAGGCATGGGCGCACCACTACCTGGGGCTGCTGGCGGAGCGCAAAGGAGACCCGAAGGAGGCGAAGAAGCGCTTCGCCAAGGCGCAGGCGCTGATGCCGGAGGAGTTCCCGCCGCCGGTGTCATTGTCGGAGCAGGAGTTCGATCAGGCGCTGGAGGCGGCGGTGAAGGCGCTGCCCGAGCACGTGAAGGGCTACCTGGACAACGCGACGATCTCGGTGGAGGACATTCCGGCGGACGATGAGCTGATGGATCAGTCCCCTCCCCTGTCGCCGTGCATCCTGGGGGTGTTCCGGGGGACGCCGGTGGGGGAGCGGAGCGTGACGAACGCGTACGATCACTTCCCGGCGGCGATCGTGCTGTACCAGAAGAACCTGGAGCGCTTCGCGAAGACGCGAGAGGAGCTCATCGAGCAGATCGGGATCACCGTGATGCACGAGGTGGGGCACCTGGTGGGGCTCGACGAGGACGACCTGTGGGAGCGCGGGCTGGACTGAGCGGAGGAGGAACTCCGAGCCGAAGCAGGAGTCGGCCTGGGCTTCACGGCGGCTTCGAGGTGGGCTGGCGCTGGGGCGGAAACGAGGGCAAGTAGCAGGCCCCTTTCCAGTCGTACGCGTCATCCTTGCAGGGGGGCTTGGCGGCTCCGAGCAGGTACCAGCACCCGTCCCGAAGCTCCACCTCGCCAAACTTGTTGCAGGGCGGCGTGCGCTGGCCGGGCAGCGGCTTCTCGGGCAGAGGTCCTCCCAAGGCTTGAACCATTTCGGCCCTGAGCTGCGTCCCACTGGGAGCGCTCGCCGTGCGGTCGCCCAGGGCCACGATGCCACCATCGCGGGAATCCATCTCCGAGGCGGCCTGCCCCTCCTGCTGGGCCTGGTCAGGTCCCAACAGAGCCACCATGACGAGCAGCACTCCCAAGAAGGCCACCGCGCCTGCCGCTCCCCAAGCCGGCGCGAAGACTGGGGGCCGAGCCTGCTCGACGGCTGGCCTGGATCGATTCCTCTCCTCGGCCTCGCGCCGCTGGAACTCCTCCCTCGCAGCGGCATCCTGCTCAGCGGCGCGACGCACTCTCTCCAGAGAACGCGTGGAAGATCCGTACTCGTGCTCCCAACGGAACAGGAGCCTGCCCGCCTCAGGCCTGATGCCCTCCGCTGCCTTCTCCAGCGCCTGGGCCGCCTCTTGGGCACTGCCGTTGAAGCGCACATTCGGGGGAATGGCCAGCGCGCGAAGGATGAGGGAGTCCAGCTCCGGACCCAGGAGGGGGTTGAGAGCTCGCGGAGGCAGCGGCCCCGGCCCATCCTCGCACCATACCTCCCCGCCTCTCTCCTCGAGATCGGTAGGAGGCGGGTACTCATCCGTCACCAACCGGTATGCCATGACTCCCAGCGCGAACAGGTCGTCGCACGCGCTGGCCGGGTAGACGATGGTGGGGTGGCGCCGGAACGCCCGGAGAAAAGCCCACGCCTCGGGGCTGCGATAGGCAGGAGTGCTCGGGGGCAGCAACTTCGACGTGAGCGTGAGTGCTCCTCGGAAGTGCCCGGCGCCAAAATCCGTGAGGAAGGCCCGGCCATCCGCCGCGCGCACCAGCACATTGTCGCCTTTAACATCCCGGTGCACGCCGCCCGCCGCATGCGTAGCCTCGAGGGCTCGGGCCACCTGGGCCAACAGCCTGAGCACTTCGTGTTGAGTGGGGTTACGCCGCGCAGCCCACGCGTACAGCGGCTCGCCTTCAATCCACTCCATCACCAGAAATGGAAAGGCTCCCGAGGAATGCTCCCACACCCCCTGGTCATAGAGCTGTGGGACGTGGGGACTCTGGATGTGCGAGAGCAACCAGGCCTCTCGCTTGAAGCGCTCATCCCGGGGGTGGATGGCCAGCTTGAGCGCGAACGACCCGGCGGCCTCCTGGCCTTCCTTCTCTACACGGTAGAGCGTGCCATAGGAGCCACGCCCTCCCCAGCCCCGGATCCGCCACGGCCCCAGCAGCATCCCGATGGGCAGGGCGAGCGGATCCACTTCCAGCAAGGGCTCCTTCTTCCCCATGAGCGTTCTCCGGCGTGGGGTAGCCACTTCACCTCCTCAGCCTACCCTACCTCATGGGTTCCTAGAACGCTTCCTGCCCTGAAGGTCCACACCCTTTCTCAGGTACCCGCATCGACTGACGAGGGCACTCCCCCATCCCGCATCCATGATGGAGTTCGTGGCTCGACGCGTTCAGGTACACTCCCTCCATCTGTCCCACTCCCTCCGTCCCTCCACCCAGGAGGCAGGTGACGTGCGGTGTCATACCCGGGAGGTTTGAGGACGGTAGCGAGGCCCGGTTCATTGAAGAGTTTGCCAGGGCCAGCGTCCGGGTTCGTCGAGGCAGCAAGTGCTCCGGACTCATGGTCGAAGGCGCGCCGCAGGATGCGACCGTCCGCACTGATCGCGTACTTCACGCCAGAATCCAGCATCAGGAAAGGCTGCCCACAGCGGGCAAGATCCGCATGGATGGAGACAAAGACGATGTCTCCCTGCCGTACGACCTGGAACCCACGCGCTTCCAGCGTTTCCCAACAGAGCCGGGACCCGGTCCCAGATGGCATGAGATCATTGGCCGCAACCATCAGAGCGCGAAACATGACGCCATCGAGCGCGTAGGTCTTGTCGCGCTCTCCGACAATGATCGCGGGACTCCTGTAGAAATCCGGGAACACGACGGACGGGTCCTCGTGCACGGGCGGCGCGGAGGAGCTCTGACTCCGCACGCAGCTCACGAGGATCGCCAGTGCCACCAAGGGGATGCTTCTCATGAGGTCCCAGGTCCATGAAATTAGAGAGGCGCGGAGTGTGGCACGGAGCCAGAAGTACGCATGACTCTCACGGCCAGTATCATCACTCCCACCCAGTGCTCGTGCAGGTAGGCAACGCATCCTCACGTCGAGGCATCAGGGCATCTTCGCGCAGCGGGTAAGAATCCTTCGGGCGGAACTCCCTGGCGGACTCGCATGGCCCACAGCCGTCCTCCACCGAGAGCGGCGTTGACGACTTCTGGGAGACCGGGCAGTAGAGTCGAGCGTGGTAGGGCCTCCGGATCTGGTGGCCGGCCCGGTCTTCAAAACCGGTGAGGGGCCGTGAGAGCGGTCCCTGGTGAGTTCGATTCTCATGCCCTACCGCCACCTTTTCTCCTCTGAAATCGGGCGGTTGTGGCTGGCCGTCGGCGGGACTTGAAGCGTTCGGGCAAGTGCGCAGGCGTTCAGTGGTTACGTCCCTTTTACGTCACTTTTACGTCCCTATGGCGGCCCATCGCAGCGCTCGATCGTGACGTCGCCTCAATGCAGATGGCCACGTGACAAGACACTGGTGTCGCCAGTGCGGAAACGTTCAGCGCCGGCGTGCAGACCTTCTCTAGCGCGATGGCCACGAAGTGCACGCCGCTTTGCCGTGCAATGCGAGCGACTCCAGCGAACTACGTGTCCGGTCCGTACACAGCTGTGCGTGTCGGTCGAAAGTCGTATGCTAGCTTCAAAGGACAGCACCCAGCATGACCAGGTATTGGTGGGTTAACCACTCGCAGACTTTCCGCCAGGAGATCGAGGGAGGGTACCTCTGGTCGCCCAAGCAGGAGGCCCACGGAGCCCGGAGCCAGTTCTACGAGAACATGCGGCTGGCTCGTCCAGGAGACATGGTGCTCTCGTTCGCCGATGCGCACGTTCGCTTTATCGGGCGAGTCACTGACTATGCACTCAGTGTCCCGAAACCCTCGGAGTTTGGAAGCGTGGGGGCGAACTGGTCGGCCGAGGGCTGGCTCCTTCCAGTGACGTGGGTCCGCCTCAATCCGGCAGCCCGTCCCAAGGACTTCATGGACGTACTCGGGACGCTGCTGCCAACGAAGTACTCCCCCATCAACCCGGTCACTGGGAACGGCAACCAGAAGGCCTATCTCGCGGAGATCTCGCGAGCGGTCTTCGAATCGGTCACGAGCAGGGGCACGTTCGACCAGGAAGCGCTCCGAACAACCACCGGAAGGAACTCCGGCGACTTCGTCGAGCTTCTGGAGGTTACAGTTGAAGAGCGGTTGAAGCAGGACGTGTCGCTCGGAGAGACGGAGAGGACACAACTCCTCAAGGCCCGAAGGGGGCAAGGCCAATTCCGCGAGCGCCTCTGCCGCATCGAGCAGCGATGCCGGGTGACGGGCGTGTCGAATCTAGCGCTACTAGTCGCCAGCCACATAAAGCCATGGCGGGCCTGCACAACGGCACAGGAACGCCTCGACGGCTACAATGGCCTGCTGCTCACCCCACACGTCGACCTCCTATTCGACCGGGGGCTCCTCAGCTTCGGGGACGAGGGGCGAATCCTGCTGTGCCCTCGCCTGGAGCGAGACGACCTTGAGAGATTGGGCTTGGAAACACGCCTCCAGCACTCTGTGGGAACCTTCCTGCCCGAGCAACGGCGCTATCTGCGGTACCACCGGGAACACGTCTTCCTCGCCGAGTGACGTAGCGGGCGGGTGTTTCGTGCCGCATCAGGACGAGTTGCCGCCTAACGTGCCTGCCGCGCTCCGGTGTTCGTGGTGAGCCGTCACGTCGTTTCCCCGAGGCGGAGCACCACCTAGCTATTCGTGCGGACGCTCCGCTAAAGGCCGGGAGAACAGCTCCAGGAGTCGTTGAATCTTCTCCCGTTTGGAGCCTCCGATCTTCAGCTGGTGCTTCGCCAAGACGGCATCGAGCTGCTTGGAGTCAAGTTCCATCATCAGCGAAACCTCGCTGAATCGAGACTCCCAGAGTAGCTGGACGAGGTGCTCCTTCGAGCCAGTTATCCGCGGTGCGTCGATACCCGAGAGGATGTCCGACAGATCCTGGCCTCGGAACGAAGCGAAGAGTGCGTCGAATGCGGGCGCGGACAGCTGGCGTGGCTCGGGCGGCGGAGGCGGGGGTTCGGCAGGCTTAGGCCGAATGTCGTAGCCGAGAGCGAAGAAACGGACCAGGCGAGTAACGAGTTCGTCCTTGCTGCCTCCCACCCCGAGTCCGACATCCCGGCACACATCGCGAAGCGTCGCGAGCGGCACCGGTGTCAAGACCTCGATGGGCTGCACGTAGTTGTCCACGAGTCGCTGAACTTTTTCCTCCTTGGTACCGCTCGTCCGGAGGGCTGCCGCTTCGAGGGCCGCACTCACATCGGCTCCCGTCAGGCGCTCGAAAAGCCGCTTGCGAGCTGCGGCGCCGGCTTCGAGGCCCAGCACCTGCCGAGCGATCGCGACGAGGTCTTCCGGGAAACGGAGTTGGCCGTGCGCGCTATGAACTAGCCCACTCGAACGCAGCCCGTTGAGGGCTCCGAGGAAGGCGTGGTCCGCGTTCCAGAAATGGTGGAAGTCCTCGTGGTGCTCGATGAGGAAATGCTCGACCTGACGAATCTTCAGCTCGCGACGAAGCACCCCCAGGAGCGCGGCTTCGGATGCATCGAGTTCGAGTTCGTTCCGCCGCGCCTCGAGCAGTACGTGTCGGTAGACGACAAGCCCATTATCCCGTCCCAGGATTTGCCCCTTGGTCACCCGCTGCGCCAAGTCGAGGGTCTCAGCGATGACGCTCTCCTTGAGGCCGTCGAGTGGGAGAGAGTAACCCTCCGCATCGAGCAGCCGCTCGAGCATCCGGAATGATGGGGGCTGGAGATTGTAGATGGTTTCTCGGACGTACTTCGGGCTGCGCAGCACGTTCTCCAGGTTGAGGCACACAGTCGCACGATTCTCCGCCTCACCCGCTTCAAGATGGTGATGGGCGAGCCTATCGAGCGTCTCTTGATCCAAACCTGCGAGGAGCTCTACGAGCCGCATGGAGTCATTCTCACATGATTTCCGCGAGTGCCGTGAGACCAAAGCGCCCAAGTGCCGAGGTCAACGCGTCACCCTCCAGTTGCGGAGTACCGTGCAGGTGAACGACATACCGGACCGACGACACTCCGGGATCGACCGCATGGATGCGCGGAACCGTGGCGAGGGCGAAGGCCATCGGAGGAATCAACAACCGGTACCGAGTCGAGGCTGCGTCCAGAGTCGCAAGCGATAGGCTGTGTCGCGCGAGCGCTTCGAGCAGCGGTGTCGCATCGGAGAGGCGGGCAAAGAGCGACCTCACGAGATCAGCCACGCTCTGCCCCGTGGCGCTGCGGTCTGCCGCGAGTGAGAGGAGGATGCCAGAACCGTCTTGGGGAGCCACCTGGGTGAGCGACACATGGTGCACACCAGGGTGGCGCGAAGCCTTCACCTCCAACCGTGCCTCTTCGACGAAGAAGTCGTACGTCCCGCCATCGCTCCCCCGCCAGCCGCGCACGAGGACGTCCGGGTCAGCGCTCTGATTGATGGTCCACAACTCGCCCCACAAGCCGAGTTCCTCCGCCTCCGAAAGACGAGCGGCAGGCGCGAAGAGGCTACTCCAGCGCTGGAGCAGCGAAACAACCATCGCCGCCGTCGGTGCCGGAGTGGAAACGAGCGCGTTGCCCAATTCGACTCCCAGCGGAGCGAAGACGTCCAAGAGGTGTTCGTCCACGCAGGCGACGGCAATGGCGCTCGCGGAAAACTGTGTGCCGCCCACGTCGAAATCCACAGCGGGATATCCATGCACCCGGAGCGCACGGGTAGAGAAGCCTGTCGTGGCATGGCCATGCACCCCCGTAACAAGGAGCGTGGGATCACGCTTCGGGCTGAGCGCCACAAGCAGCTTGGCGTGTCCGGCCACGAGCTCACCGACGACTTGGTATGTCTTCTCGTCCGGGTTCGGCGCAGCCGCGGCGGCGTCCGCAAGTAGACGGCGCAAGTCGGAGGCAGCCCATTTCATTCGACGGGTCCGGCGCCGGCGCTTGCGTCGTTGAAGACGTGCGTGGGCAGATCGGCTCGCATGGGTAGGACGAGTTCCGGGAAGATGTACGGGAAGTCGATGTTGACTTCGACCGTTTGCCCGATTCGCTTCAGCTGCCCCGAATCGTCCTTGAAGATGCAGAGGACGGGACGCCCGGCAGCGCGCAGTTCCTGGAGCTCCGCCCCCCCGACCATGCCTTCGGTCAAACTCGTGCGCTTTGCGGTACGTGCGTACAGATAACCTTGGTTCCCGAAGAGAGCCGAGGAGCTTTGCAGGACACTCTTGATGGCCTCAGGGTCCCACTGCCCCGTGCCCAGATTGTCGTACGGGAGGTAGCCCAGCGCCTCGATGATCTCCGCGAGCGACACGGGGTGGAGCGCGTCCCGCTTGATCGGTCCGAACTTCCCACCCGGGAACAGCTTCTCGACCTTGTCGAGGGCCTTCTTGTGCTCCGCGGCAGCCGACTTCGGCTGGAAGAGAGGCGCCGCTGGGTAGAGGTGCTCGCCCGGCATGTAGGCCACGACGTGTGACGTATCGAGCACGCTGGTGCGCGTTGCCCGCAGTTTGCGCGCGACTTGTACCGGCACTCGAGCCGGGGAGCCGTTTGTCCCGAGAAGGTTGCGCAGCCGGTGCTCGGCCGTGCAGATCTGGTGGAAGCGCAGGGCCTGGATCTCGGGGATGTACACGCGGAGGAAAGGCTTGGCCGACTCCCGGTAGCCGAACATACGCGCGTGCTGAAGCATCGTGTCCATCTGAGCGATCTTCGCGGAGCGCAAGTAGTAGGTGACGAGCAGATTGTCGATCGTCAGGCCGCGGCCCAGGATGTTCCCGCCGACGATGAAGTTCAGCTTCGGCCCGAAATTGGCGTCGTCCTGCTCCGAGTTGACGACCTTCACCTCACGATTGCGCAGGCGCTGCCGCACGTACTCCTCGACGGTTTCCAGCGGAGGCAGGGAGGTGACGCTGCGCGACAGCTCCTTGAGCCCACGCTGCAAGCCGATGCGGGCGGTCGTGCGGTCGCCCTTGAGCGACTCGTAGACCTCCATGAGCAGCTCGCGTACACGCTTCGCCGCCACCTCGTGGTCGTCTTTCTTGACGCTCGTGTGACAGAGGTAACTCTGCGGGCCGAGCTTCGACTTTGGGTCGGCGAGTCCCTGCGCAGCAGCTGCGACCAGGAAGTAGTACAGGGAGTTGCGCAGGCCATCGGGCGTCTCGCCCCCGGTGAGACTGTCGCCCTCGTCAGCGGCGATATAGACCAACGGGGCCGCACCTTCATCGATCACGTTCTTGGGGAAGAAGAACTCCCCACCCGTGTACCCTTGCCCCGGCTCAAGCACCTCGGTGAATAGGGGCCGAAGCGGGCTGTCCGTGTTCTGGAGGAGCAGGGCATACGGCGTCGCGGTCACTTGGAGGTACAGGTGGTGGCGAAGCGTCTGCCGGATCGAGAAGCCCTCCTCCCCTTCGCGGTCGTTGACGTTCGTTTTCGAGAAGATCGCGCTCGGGACCGCACTGGGAGCAGGAGCCTTGCCCTTTGCGCGCGCACGTGCCCGGGCAGCAACACTCGTGTCGAGCGACGCCTGATCGGCCTCGTCGTCGAGGATCAAGGCTGGATGCTCCGAAGCCCCGACCGTCTGTAGGAAATCGACGAACGTCGAGAGGTGCGAGGTGTTCTTCGCCGTAATCAGGACAAGACCGGCCTCTGAGAGCGACGCACGCACGTGGTCGACGTCCGAGATCCACGACCCGATGTCCGTCGACTCTTTCACAACGACGCCCTGGAGCACGCCGAAGCGGTCCGCGGTCTGCTTCACCAAGCTGACGTTGTCCGAGGTGAGGACGACGATGACTTTGAAGCCGTTGTCGATGGCCATCGCAGCGGTGGTGATCATCGCCAGCGTCTTGCCGCTCTGGACTCGACCATAGAGCAGTCCCGTCGGGCAACCGTCCTTGAACGGAGCCTGCTCCGTCGCGAGCCCCGTGCCGCTCGGGCCGACCTCTCCGGATGCAACGTTCGCCTCGTAGTGCCGCAGGATCGATGTCATGAGCCGCATCACCTGCTCCTTGACGCGCTCAAGGGTCGCCAGAGGCATGGGTAGCGACTTGCCAATTCCCGCCGCGAGTGCGCTCAGGGTGTCCGACAGCACGGGACCGTCGATACGTGGCACGAGCGTTGGCGCTCCTGACCCGACCTTGGCAGTACCGATCTCTCCACTCACCGTGCACCCTCCTCAGGTATGGCGGAACGAGCCGTGTTGGCCGGCCCCCCGCCGGGAAGTCACTATCCTATGCGGGCATGGAGGAACTCCCCCCCGCATTTGAGCCTGGCCCGCAGGTATCTTACCTGCTCTGGGATCGGCAAGCCTTGAGGCCCATCCGTCCCGAGCAGAATATTTTTGGGGCGACCATCCCACCACTTCGTGTCAGGCCGCTTCTCCGGTCTGGCTCCGCAGGCGATTCAGGCGGCCGTTGGGCTCGTTGCGAGTTGCTGAATTCAGCTCCGTGGCAGAGAACTTCCAGCGAGAGCTGAACGAGCAGCGGCGTGAGTTACGGGCGCTCGGCAGGCATTGCACGAGGCGATGACGAGCATCACAGCCCGGCAGGACTCGCTGGAGGCGCTTATCCGCGGTACGCCCCGAGAGGAGCGCGTTTCCAGTGGCAAGGGTGAGCCTTCCTCCTCCCCTGCCCCGCACCAGGCGACGGCCAACAACGCCGCGCCCGGCGGCAAGTACCAGGGAAACGCCCACGAGGCCAGACTCGCGCCTACCTTGGGCCGTGCTGCTGTAGGGGAGCTTCGCGCTGCACGTCTTCGCCTACTCCCTGTAGCGGTGCCATCATCGGAGAGTCCCCTCCCACGATCTAACCCTCATCCCTGGCTATAAGCTCCTGGCGGAACTCCTCCGCTGACGCTCGGATGGCTGCGACGGGTAACGAGCTGACACTACCTGTCGAGCTCACCTGAGCGTCGCTACACCGCAGAGCCCCTACCCCACTCAACCCTGCGCCCGCTGGTGCGCATCACGCGCGCCGAGCGGGCTCCACGCCCTTCATGCGCGCACGCATGGACGACACGTGAAGAAGATCATCACCGCAGTCCGGAACTGCCGCCTGTTCCGGCCAATGACGTTCGAGGAGGCGAAGTGCCTCTGCCGAATCCTCAGCAAGCCCATCGTCTGCGAGAACACGAGCATCCTGAAGACGCCCCTAGACCACGACGATCACCGCGGAGTTGCACGGCACTTGGTCTGGATGGCCAAGCGCACGAGGAGGCTCCGCCTGAGCCGAGCCCGTCTGCTGCTGCACTTCCGCCTACTGGTGGGCAGCTCACAGGAGCGGGGGGACATCATCGCAGGCTGCTTCGATGCGAACTTCGAACTGATGCTCAAGCTCCACCAGGACGATGGGCCACCGCCTGGAACGAAGAGTCCGCCTGACCAGTGCGACAGCGTCCGAAACGCGCGGGCGCCGGTGGGTATCAGCATCTGAACCCGGGAATTCCCTCTCGGATCCCACCAGAAGTCCTGCATGGCCGTTTTCCCCATCATCACCAACAACCTCGGCAAGATCGCCGCCACCGCGGCGGCAGCCACCTTGAGCGCGGTGGGCTACGCAAACCGCCGTACACGCACTGACGCCGAATTCACCCACGAGCCATCCACGAGCAACAGCCTGGACCTCGCTGGAGGCGGGCACGCCAGACTAGGCTCTTCACCGAGAGAGCAGCCACGTAAGGGGCAACCGCGTGCATCAGTTAGGCAACGCCGGGGGCGCCGTATTATCCTTCCCTACGTGACACGTCCTGAAGAAACCATACAACCCCCGGCAGAGGTCTCGCGGCGGATGAAGACCGTGCGGCATCGAGACACGAAGCCGGAAATTGCGGTTCGGCGTCTCCTGTGGAGAGCAGGAGCGCGGTTCCGGACCTGTCCCCGCGACTTGCCGGGAAGACCCGACATCGCCAATAAGGGCGCGCGCTGGGCGGTATTCGTTCACGGCTGCTTCTGGCATGGCCATCGCGGTTGCAAGCTGGCGACCGTCCCGAAGAGCAACCGCGCTTTCTGGCAGGAGAAGTTGGCCTCCAACCGTCAGCGTGATGCACGCAAGGCGCTTGCACTTCGGCGCCTCGGTTTCCGGGTTTTTGTGGTATGGCAGTGTGAGCTGCGGAACCCGGATACCCTCGTCCGTCGTTTTTCCAATGAGGGTGTAACGAAGTAATGAGCCACGACTTGGACGAGATCAACGACGGCGACCTGGCATTCTTGTGCCGCAAGAATCGTCCGGAGGACCCTGACGGCTCTGAATGCTTGCGACTGGTCGATCTCTTCGCAGGCTCGGGAGGCCTGACCTTGGGGGTCATGGAGGCGTGCCGTGCAGTGGGAGTGGGTCTTGAGGTCCTCCTAGCCATGGAGTTGGAGGAAAAAGTTCGTAAGGTGTACGACCTGAACTTCAAGTCGGCAGTGGAGCGCGATCGAGACGATGTACGTTCCCGGTTCAACCGGGCTCCCGGACGGAAGCTATCCTCCGCCGAGCTCAAGACCCAAAAAGAAGTTGGGAAGGTAGACATCCTCGTGGGAGGTCCCCCATGCCAAGGGCACTCGGATCTCAACAACCATACCCGCCGGAACGACGAGAAAAACGAACTTTACATGGTGATGGTCCGAGCGGTGGAGATTCTCAGGCCCTCTTATGTCCTCATCGAGAACGTCCAGGGCATCCGTCGCGACCACAGCGCGGTCCTTGAGCGCGCGACCAAGTATCTGAAAGAAAAGCTGCACTACTCGGTGGACCACCAATTGGTGCGCATGATCGACATCGGGGTACCCCAAAAGCGCGTTCGGCACATCCTCGTCGCAGCCCGAGATATCGACGTCACAGGGGTGCTCAAGTTCCCTCCGCTCGATAAGCCTCGCACCCTGGAGTGGGCTATCGGAGACCTTCAAGGAATTATACTTCCATCAGTCCTCGACGTCGCTGCTCGGCTAACGCCCGAGAATAAGAAGAGAGCGAAGTACCTTCTCACGAAGAATAAGTACGACTTGCCAAACAGGCTTCGCCCTCCTTGCCATAAAAACAATCCCTCTCACCGCTACACGGCAATGTATGGGCGACTGAAGTGGGACGAGCCCGCGCACACCATCACCACCGGATTCGGCAGCCCTGGCCAGGGGCGTTATCTGCACCCCAGACAACTCCGGACACTGACCCCACATGAAGCGGCGCGGGTGCAATTCTTCCCGGACTGGTTCAAATTTGGCGAATCCCCCGGGCGTGGATTACTTGCTCACTGCATCGGCAATGCAGTGCCTCCGAAGCTGGCCTTCTCCGTACTCGTCCAACTCCTGCGCAAAGACGCAACCATTACCGCGACGCTGAAAGCCCAAGGGGAAGCGGCCTAAGACTCGCAGAGTCCTGAGTAGAACTGGAGTAATACCGTCTCCTCAGGGCATAGACCGAAGCCCAAGAACCAAGAAAGATGCCAGGCTAGCGGGGACGTCCCTCCCCGATGGATTGGCGTGCAGCAACGTGTCCCCGCCGGAAGGCGCAGCGGGTCACCAACTGCTGCTCACCCTTGCGGCGCCCCCGGCTTCTTCTTCGGTGTCATGGGAAACGCTTCAGCGCGAGCTGCCCGACGTGAGTGTCTTTCGGGAATCCTTGCAGAAGACTCGCGATGTCAATCGCGTCCTACGCTGGGCCTGCTTCGAACTCTCGAACCGCCAGGCCTAACTCCTGGCCCCGGATCCCCTTACTCCGAAGGGAACCTCGACCGAGCCACAGAGCCTTCTGTGGCTGGAGAAGCTTGAGTGGCGCATGGATGATCGCATCTGGGATCTGTGACTCTTCCAGACGCCTCCTGGGGCTCCTAAAGCCAGTTGCACGCCTGCCACGAAATTGCGTACGCACCAAACCCCATCAGGGTCGGAGGAGTGTTCTCTCTACTCCGTTCGTCAGGGTAAATCCGTGTTGGCTTTGTCTCCCCCGGGCAGGCGAAGCCGGAGGGAGAAGACGTAGGACACGTCGAGCGGCTTGCCGTCACACAGGAGCGGCGTGTAGCGGCTGCCATGCAAGACGTCGAGGACCTCCTGCTCCATGGAAGGCAGGGCCTTGATGACGCGGCAGTCCTTCACGACGCCCTGACTCGTGAGGGTGCAGCGCGCGATACCAAGGCCGCTCACGCCAGCCTCCAGGGCCTCTGGGGTGAACTTCGGCTCCCTGCCACTGCGCTTCTTCGGGAGGGTCAAGGTCCCAGTCTCGCAGAAGGGATACCCCACAGGAGCCGATGGGTCGGACGCGGGAAATCGCGGAGGCTTGCCCCTCTGAACCGTGCCCAGGACGCACGTGCCCAGATATGGCTCCTTGGAAGATGCGGAGTCGGTCGGCTCACACTGGGCCACTGGCGCCTGGGAGGAAGTGCCCCCATCCTCCCCAGCGGCATGCCCCCTGGGGCCCACCAGCAGCAACCCCGACAGGACAAGCGCGGCGAGTACGGATGAACGCTTAGAGGGCGTAGGCTCGTTCACGGTGGGCACTTGTAGCACCCCTGAAGCGCCCCGGCTTCCAGAACACTCTCCGACCGTTGAGCGGTGGAGCAAGGCAGCCTGAGGAAGAACGGCTTGGACGGGGCGCCCTCCGTTCGTTAGCTTCAACCGAAGTCCCCCTTCATGACCCGCCTCTACCTCGTCCGCCACGGCCAGGCCTCCTTCGGCGCCGGCCCCTATGATCGACTCTCCCCTCTCGGGGAACGCCAGTCGCTCCTGCTCGGCCAGCACCTCCAGCGCATCGGCCTCCGCGCCGACGCCTGGCTCAGCGGGACCCTGGACCGTCAGCGCTCCACCCTCGCGGGGATGCTCCAGGGACTGGAGGCCCCCCCCTCCACAGAGGCCCTCGCTTCCTTCAACGAGTACGATCACGAGGCCATCCTCAGCGCCTACCTGCCCCGCGTCATGAAGGAGATGGGGTTCGCTCCCGATCAGCTCAACGTCCTCTTCACGGACAACCGCCAGTTCCAGGCCGCCTTCGTCCGCGTCATGCGGCACTGGATGGACGGCGCGCCCCATGAGCGTGCCCCCTTCGAGACGTGGGAGGCCTTCCAGGCGCGCCTCGGCGAGAGCCTGGAGCAGCTGACCCGCTCCCACCACGAGCGCATCGTCGTCGTCACCTCCGGAGGCCCCATCGCGCTCGCCGTCCAGGTCGCGCTGGGCCTCACGCCCGAGAAGACCTTCGCCCTCAACTGGGCCATCTACAACGCTTCCCTCACCGAGCTGCGCGCCCGCCGTGGCACACTCATGCTGTCCAGCTTCAACACGGTGGCCCACCTGGAGCTCGCCGGCGACCCCAGCCTGCTCACCTACCGCTGAGAGATCCCATGCACCCTTCCCTCTCTCCCACCACCCGCGAGCTGCTCACACGGCTCCGCCAGTTCGTGGACCGTGAGCTCCTCCCCCTCGAGCCCCTCTTCCTCAGCGCCGACTGGGCCCGGCTCGAGCCCGTCCTCGCCGAGAAGCGCCGCGCCGCCAAGGACCTGGGCTTCTGGGCTCCCAACCTCCCCAAGGAGGTGGGCGGCCTGGGGCTGTCCCTCGTGGAGCTCGGCCTCTTCTCCGAGGTCGCCGGCCGCACCCCCACGGGCCACTACGTGTTCGGCTGCCAGGCGCCCGACGCCGGCAACGCGGAGCTGCTCCTGCTGCACGGCACCCCCGAGCAGAAAGAGCGCTGGCTCCAGCCCCTGGCCCGCGGCGACATCCGCAGCTGCTTCGCGATGACGGAGCCGGAGAACCCCGGCTCCAACCCCACCACCCTCACCGCCATGGCCGTGCGCGACGGTGATGACTACGTGCTCAACGGCCATAAGTGGTTCACCTCGGCGGCCGACGGCGCGAGCTTCGCCATTGCCATGGTCGTCACTTCGCCCCAGGCACAGCGCCACCAGCGCGCCTCCATGGTCATCGTCGAGACGGACCGGCCCGGCTTCCAGCTCGTGCGCAACATCCCCGTCATGGGCCACTCGGGCGGCGGCTACTACTCGCACGCGGAGGTGCGCTTCACGAACTGCCGCGTCCCCGTCACCCACCTGCTAGGCGCCGAGGGCCAAGGCTTCGTCCTCGCACAGGATCGGCTCGGCCCCGGCCGCATCCACCACTGCATGCGCTGGCTCGGCATCTCCCAGCGCGCACTCGACGAGCTCATCCACCGAGCCCTCACCCGCCAGATCGCCGAGGGCCAGCGGCTGGCCGATCAGCAGATCGTCCAGGTGTGGATCGCCGAGTCCGCCGCGGAGATCCAGGCCGCGCGCGCCCTGGTGCTGCAGACCGCCGCGCTCGCCGAGCACGAGGGCTTCAAGGCCGCGCGCGATCAGATCTCCATGATCAAGTACGTCACCGCGCAGGCCATGGAGCGCGTGCTGGATCGCGCCATCCAGGTCCACGGCGCGCTGGGCGTCACCGATGACACGATCCTCGCGTTCCTCTACCGGCACGAGCGGGCGGCGCGCATCTACGATGGCCCGGACGAGGTCCACAAGCTGTCCGTGGCTCGGAGCCTCCTGAAGCAGCACGCACGGCACACCCGCGAGGAGACCCACCCTCCCCGCCAAGGGGAGGCGCTGGATGCGAACAAGCTGCAGGAGTGGCTGGTGCGCCAGAACCCCGCCTTCCTCGGCCCGCTGCAGATCACCCAGTTCTCCGGAGGCGCCTCCAACCTCACCTACCTGCTGCGCCAGGGCGACCGGGAGTGGGTGCTGCGCCGGCCGCCCTTCGGGACGAAGGCGAAGACGGCCCATGACATGGGGCGGGAGTACCGGGTGCTCTCCGTGCTGAACCGCGTGTTCCCCTACAGCCCCAAGCCCCTGGCCTACTGCGAGGATGAGGGCGTCATCGGCAGCCCCTTCTACGTGATGGAGCGGCTCCACGGCACCATCCTCCGCAAGGAGCTCCCCTCAGGCCTCACCCTGAGCCCGGAGGATGCGCGAAAGCTCTGCGAGCACCTGGTGGATGTGCAGCTGGCCCTTCACAAGGTGGACATCCAGGCCGCGGGGCTGACGGACTTCGGCAAGCCCGAGGGCTACGTGCGCCGCCAGGTGGAGGGCTGGAGTGAGCGCTACCGCAAGGCGCGCACCGATGACGTCCCGGACGGCGAGCCGCTCATGAAGTGGCTCGCCGATCACCTCCCCCCCGAGAGCGGCCGCGCCGCGCTCATCCACAACGACTACAAGTTCGACAACGTCGTCCTGGACCCGAAGGACCCGCTGAAGATCATCGGCGTGCTCGACTGGGAGATGGCCACCCTGGGCGATCCGCTCATGGATCTAGGCTGCTCGCTGGCGTACTGGATCCAGGCGGATGATCCGGAGGAACTCCAGATGGTCCGCATGCTCCCCACGCACCTGCCGGGCATGATGACCCGCCGCGAGCTCGTGGAGGACTACGCGCGCAAGTCCGGCCTGGCCATCAACGACTTCCTCTTCTATTACGTGTTCGGCCTGTTCCGCCTGGCCGTCATCGCGCAGCAGATCTACTACCGCTACGCGAAGGGGCAGACGACAAACCCGCGCTTCGCCCAGTTCGGCATGGTCGTCGGCCTGCTGAACTACCGCGCCGAGCAGGTCATCCAGAGCGGGACGTTCTGAGCCACCCTCCCGCTCTGCGCTCAGCGCCGTGTCGAACAGTGAACGACCACGGCCGCCCGTTCAATCGAGGACGGCCGTGACTTCGATCTCCACCAGCATCCGGGGATCGGCGAGCCGGCTCACGCCCACCGCCGTGGACACCGGGAGCTTGCCCTTCTCGAAGAAGCTCAGCAGCACCGCGTGCCCCTGCTGCAGGTACTTGTCCACGTCCACGGTGAAGATGTTGATCCGGACCACATCCGAGGGCTTGGCCTGTACCGCCGCCAGCGCCTTGACGATGTTCTCCATGGTGACTCGCACCTGGGTCACCACATCTCCCTCACCCACAAGGTTCCACTGGGGATCCACGGCCACCATCCCGGCCAGGAAGACCTGGGTCCTGCCCGTGGTCCGGATGGCCTGCGTGTACATGTCCTGAAACGGCGCGTAGATGTCCTTCGGGTTCACTCGCTCAATGGGCATGAGTCCTCCTTGATGAGGGGCCTGTGGGTGGGCGTTCGTCGCACGGGGCACCCGAACATGGGATTCCTTGCGACATCTTCTATTCTTAAGAGATTGGAACTCTTGGTTGATCTAGGCAGCTTTCGCCATGTATCATTTTTTTTGCGTGCTATCATAGTTTTCCACGGAGCCTCTGGATGCTCGACCCGACCGCAGTTGGGCGTTCCCATGCCACTCCCAGGCCGCGTTCGCGGCGTCCCCAGGCCCCCAGCTCCTCCGCCGACTGGCGCCTGGGGCCCGACGTCGCGCCTCCGACGTATTACCCGGCCCAGCACCACGTCTGGCGCAAGCTGAACCAGATCCAGCGCGAGCTGGCCCCATGTTTCGCGTGCCCTGAGTACCTGCGGGCGCGTGAGCGGTTGGCCGTCGACGAGATGCGGATCCCCGAGCTGCGTGCGCTGGACTGCCGGCTCAAGCAGCTGTGCGGCTGGGGCATCATCAAGGTCTCGGGGTACGTCCCCTCCCAGCCGTTCTTCCGGCTGCTGGAGCAGAAGCTCTTCCCCTGTACGGATCTGCTCCGGCACGCCTCCGAGCTCGCGTACGCTCAAGCGCCAGACATGTGGCACGACGTGATGGGCCACCTGCCCATGCTCGTCGAGCCGGCCTTCGGTGAGTTCAACCACCTCTTCGGCCGTGTCGGCTCACGCATCCGCCACGAGGCCCACCTCAACACGCTCGAGAAGATCTACTGGTTCAGCATGGAGTTCGGGATTGTTCACCCCCCCACACTTCCCGGCGACCCGAGGGACATTTCTCGCGCGCGGCTCTACGGTGCGACCCTTGTCTCCAGCGCCCATGAGATGACTACCTGCCTCACTGACGCGGTCGAGCGGCGCCCCTTCTCCATAGAGGCGGTGTCGCAGATGAAGACAGATGTTTCACGTGTCAACACGGTGCTCTTCGAGATCCCCAGCTTTGATGCGTTGCTCCAACAGCTCATTGACTGGGCGACAGACGAGCACCTGCTCTGAGTCTGGACGCCCCCACCTGGAGAGGCTTGCTTCCCATGACTGGATTGAAGACACACGGCCGGCGATTCGATTCAGTTCAGTATGATCCCCTCGCCCAGCACGAAGAGGATCTGCAGATCTGCGCGCTCGATCCGCTGAAGGCGGATGCCGTCCTGCGCCAGCTGCCCAAGCTCAACCTGGAGCGGGACGTCCCTGGGATCATCGCGCTGTTGCGCACGGTGATCCCGGACATGGAGACGGCGCGCACCTTCTCCCGGCTCGAGGCCACCGCCGCGCTGCGGGATCTCGGGATGTTCCTGGGCTCCTTGAAGAAGCACGGCGTGGAGCCGGTGGAGGTGCTGCCGCAGCTCGAGCCCGTCCTGCTCCACTTCGGGCACGAGAGTGACCTGCCCCCTCGGGACACCGTCATCCACTACGGCGTGTGGAACCCGGATGGTGAGCGGCAGCGGCTGTACACCGTCCACGAGGAGGAGGCGCGGCTGGTCGACGCCACCAAGATCGGCGCGATCCATGTGCACAACGCCATCGAGCATCTCGTCGCGCTCTACGAGATCCCGCTGGTCTCCGAAGACTTCGTCCCCGCGTCCGAGCGGGTGATTCGGGAGGTAGCGGGGCTGGTGGACGCGATCCTCTATGTGGCCAAGCACGTGCCCCGGAAGCTCTTCGCGGAGGAGATCCGTTTCTACTTCGATCCCATCCGGATCGCCGGGAAGGACTACCTGGGGCCCGGCTCCGTCGAGACCCCCACCTACGTCATCGACCACATCCTCTGGAGCGGCCAGTCCACCGATCCCGAGTACGTCCAGTTCAAGCGCGGCTACATCCCCTACGCCAAGCCGTGGGTGCGCGAGCTCTTCTTCCGCTTCGACGGACAGCCGCCGCTGCTCAGGCTGGTGGCCGAGGCGCTCTCCATCACGAGCTCGCACCCGTACCTGCTGGCCTCTGCGTCCGCGACGCTGAAGCTCATCGACGCGATGCTGAAGTTCCGGATGCCGCACAAGAAGCTGGCGGACGAAGCGTACACCCACTCCGCCACCCTCAACCCGGGACGGACGCAGGGCAGCGGAGGCTACGAGCCCTCCATCCTGGATCACATCAAGGATCTGACGCTCCAGGCGCGCAACGAGCTCAAGGAGCACATCCAGGCGTATGTCCAGAGGACGGGCGCAAGCGCGGACACCAGCGCTCTTGCAGCCCGTCAGCTGGCCTCGAACAGCTGACGCGCCCCCCCAGCCCATAAAAAGAAGCCTGGCACCCTCACAGGGATGCCAGGCTTCAGTGACGCTCGATTGAGCCGAGCGAAGGGGCTACTTCTTGGGGCCGCCCGGAGGAGTCGCCGCGCCGCCCGGAGGGCCACCCGCGCCGCCCGGAGGGCCACCCGCGCCACCGGCGGGCGGCGTGGGCTCGGGGACCTTGTTCTTCAGGGGTGGAATCGCCTTCAGGTACGCGAAGACCGCCTTGATGTCCTCGTCCGTCATCGCACGAAGGTTCTGCCACGGCATCGGCGGGAGGATGGGCCGGCCCTGGCCCATGTGCTTGCCCGTCCTCATCGTCTGGATGAACTGCTGCTCCGTCCAGTTGGCGAGCACCCCCGTCTCCTTGTCCGGAGTCAGGTTCGCCGCATAGCTCACGCCCCACGGCCCCGCCATGGCCGTGTTCGTGCCCGCAAACGCCACGATCCAGGGACCTGCGGGCGGAGGAGCGGCCGGCATCTTCAGGGACTCGGGATGGCCGGAGAGCATCTTCGTCATGTCTGGAGCGGGGCCCTCGGGGCCCATCGCAAACGGCGTGTGACAATCGTTACAGCCAGAGATGGTGACCAGATACTCACCGCGCTGGACCTGCTTGCTGGCCTTGGTCGCAGGCGCCTTCGGCTTGCCCTGAGCCGCGACAACAACAGGGACCCCTACGGCAACCGCTGCCACCAGTAACACGACACGGCTCTTCATCGCCCCTCCTCAGTGTGTGTTGGAAGAATTGCCAGAGACCCCGAGCCCCGTGGTGGGGGAAGGAGTCTCAGCGATCCAGCGGGATAACAGAGCAACCGCCTCATCGTCCACAACGACAGTGCCCAGCGGCGGCATCTGCAGCGCCGCGTAGCGAGAGCTCATCCGCTGCAGCACCACGCTGCGCTCCGGGTGTCCGGGCTCGATGCGCAGGATCGCGTCCTGCGCCTGCCCTGGCGCCCGCGCCTTGATGCGCCGCCCCACCGACGTGGCCTCCGCGCGCTCGAGCGCCGTGGGGGCATCCCCCAGCGCGTGCCGCAGCGCGAGCTCGAGGTTCCTCAGCGAGCCGTCATCGTTGTGGCAGTGGCCGCAGTTGCCGTGCAGATAGCCCAGCGCCGCGCGCTCGGTGGGAGTGGCCGCGGTGATGCGGGGGGGCGTGTCCAGCAGCGCCTTCGGGAAGCGCTTGAGCAGCTTGTTCTTCACCAGGTAGTTCAGATCCACCCCGGGTGCGGGCACAGGCTCCGCGTGCACGGCGCTCGGGTCCCGGTCCGGCGACAGCTGGAGCGCGCTGAAGCCCAGCACCTGCGTGGGCTGCCCCTGGTGGCACGCCTTGCAGTCGTTGACGCTGGGGATGCGATGCCAGCCTCCGGCCACCTCGCACGCACCCGGCTTGCCCCGGTCCGGGACGAGCACCGCGTCGCTCTCGTCCTCGTTCCACGCGTACGCGGCGTACAGCCAGCTGCCGTCCGCCTGCCGCTCCAGGTAGCGCGTCTCGATGCGCCGGCCGCCGAAGGCGAACTCCTTCCAGAACTTCGTGCCCACCGGGAAGACCCAGGCGTCCGGCTTGGAGCCGTCGATGGCCGTGCCCGGCCGCAGCGAGAACCAGCGCCGCTTGGCCGCCCCGTCCGTCCAGAGCGGGTACTGCGGCGAGTATTCGAGGTTGGCCGAGGCGACCACACGCTGGCGGAAGTCGGAGTACAGCCCGGTGTCGCGCAGGTGCTGAGGCGGAGCGCGCGTGCGGCCCACCTTGCGCGCGGCGGCCGCGCCTCCCCAGAGCGCTACGGCCACTCCCACCAGGCAGGCGAGCCACTTCAAGTGCCAGCCGCCGCGTGCAGGGTGCGCCGGGGACTGCGGGGAGACGGCTGAGTCACTCACGGGCTGTTGGACCTCCCTCTCAGGAAATCAGGACGCAGGCGGGGCGAGCATAATCACGCCCAGGCGCTCCTCAGCAATGTACCCCGAAACTCCTGAAGTCCTGGCTTCTGGAACCTCCTGGCGAGCGCGACCGCTGGGGGGAGCTGGATTCCTCCGTGGGGAATGTCGTAGCGTGCACACCCTAAACGATCCCCGAGGCCTCTCTCATCCTCGGGGAGTCGTTTTGCCCCCCACATCCGTGCATGGTATGTCTGACAGAGAACCTTCCTCCGCCCTTACGGACACCTCTGGTGCAGTGCGAATGACCCGATCTCCTCTTCTGACCGGCGCACTCTGTGCGCTCCTGTTACCGAGCCTGGCCTGTAACCTCGTCGATGTGTCCGACACGGAGAACACAAGGGGTCGTGGCGCCACCGTCTTCGACCCGTACCAGTCGGCGGCCTCCGGCTCCATCCGCCTGTCGCTGCAGTGGTACAACGGCTGCGCGATGCTGCCGAACGCCCAGGCAGTGCCCAAGAATTCCACGCCCATCCCCTACCCCGACACGTGCCCGAGCTCCGCGCACGTCGATGGCTTCCCGGACTATGTCCCCCCAGGGGAGCTCCGGCTGGTGGCCAACACCAACTACTTCTTCAACCAGTTCACGGTGACTGACACCGTCGTCAATCTCCACACGAACCCCGCGGACATGAGGGAGCCGCTGAACTGGCTCACGAAGCAGTCGCGCTTCAAGAGCCTGGACTGGAACAACGTCGCCATTCAGTCGGAGGACTGGATCTTCGGCGCCGAAGTGCCCGGAGCGCTCCAGGACCGGTGGACCCGCCAGGTCCTCTTCGACAACGCCAACTGGCGAAACGTCAAGGGCGACACCTTCACGATCGAGATCCTGGACGCAGAGGGCACGGTGCGTGGCACGCCCATCGAGTACGACCGCTCGGAGTTCCTCGTGGAGACGGCGCAGTCGGGGCACTCGCAGTTCAGCTGGCGCATGGAGAATGTCCTCCCGCCGCGCTTCCCAGGTGACATCGGGGTCAACCGCCAGCCGGAGATCCCAGGCTGGCCGCCGCAGGGGCCCGTCTTCCGCACCACGGCGCGCATGGACCTCTTGGGGAGCACCAACCCCTTCAAGACCTTCCGCATCCCGGACCTCCGCGGCGAGGGCGCCCTGCGCGTCGTCTGGAGCCAGATGCCCAACGAGCCGTTCTACTTCCCGGTGACGTTCGTGTCCCAGCAGGATCTGCCGCCCACCTGTACGGACGCGGCGGGCAACCCCACTCCGTGCGGCTTCGGTATCGATCCCAACCTCCAGATCGTCGCGCCGGCCAATGGCGAGTTCTTCACGGGGGGCGAGACCATGAACATGTTCATCGACCTGCGTGACGGGGAGGGCAACCGGCTGCACTCGCCGGACACGCTGCCGAGCGCGCAGGAGATGGTGTCCAACCAGAGCAACGGCCTGCTCTACATGATCCTGCCCTACCTGGATAACACGCTGGAGCTGGACATGATCCCCATCGTCAACGTGGCGGGTCCGCTCCACAAGCTCGTCACCCGCAGCAACCCGAAGGAGCCGGCGTCCTACTTCGCGCGAACCTTCAACTACTCGGCCATCCTCGAGACGGCGGCCACGCCGCTGGAGACCGCCGCGTTCCCGGTGAAGTGGTCCACGCGCTTCGGGCTCCAGCTGCCCGGCCAGCTCGACTCCGGCACCTACGTGGCCCTCATCAAGTGGAGCCGCTACTTCGCCGGCGAGCGCACCACCAAGCTCAAGCCCTACTTCATCCAGGTGGGCTCCAATGAGAAGACCACGTACCCGGGGCGGGTCGGCAACTGCCAGATCTGCCACCGCGGCGTGCTCTCGCTGGACAACCTGCGCCACGGCCTGTCGGTGGATCACATCGAGACCTGCAAGGCGTGCCACCAGTACGAGACGTTCCAGGGCAACACCTTCATGGAGAACCTCCACAAGCTGCACATGCGGTCGCCCAAGTACCCGCTGCCCAAGAACGACTGCACCGCCTGCCACCTCGTCAAGGACAGCGCCACGCGCCCCAGCCTCTATGCGTGCGGCACGTGCCACCTGACGTCTCACGGAGAAGAGTTCTTCGCGGCCAAGTTCGTTACCCGGGCGGAGCCGAGCCGCTATGGCAACTGCGCGCAGCAGTGCCATGGGGACAACACGCCTCAGCTCCACATCCTCCCTGAGAACTAGAAGGAAGCCTCTCGCCATGAATGGTCATCTCCGAAGCACCCTCATCCTTGGCTCCCTTCTGCTGGCAGCGGGTTGCGAGCAGTCAACCCCGCCAGAGGATTCCAAGTTCATCCCCACCGCGAGCTTCGTCAGCGCCAGCAGCGTCAAGCTGGAGACGCGCATCTCCGGCGTGGCCTGGGATCCTGAAGCGTTCTTCATGAGCCTGGCCTTCTGCGGCCAGGGCTGCCCCATGCCGCCGTTCCTCAACGAGGGCATCCCCCTGTACCTGCGCTCGTCGGTGCGCAACGCCACCATCAGCGCCTTTGATCCGGTCGCCGGAGCGCCCGTCGGTTCGGTGACTTCGGATCCGCGGGGGATCTGGGAGCTGCCCGGTGTCCCCAGCCGCAGCACCGTGCCCTACTTCATCCTCGCGACGGGCTCGGGCGAGCTGCCCACGGAGCAGATCGGTCCACCGCTTCCGCCCACTCCGCCGACGCAGTACCTGCCCACCCTGACGCTGCGCCCCATCATGACCACGGACGGCACCTGCATCTCCCAGGAGGCCGTCCACATCGGCAGGCACGGCATCTTGGAGGCCGTCGCCAAGCACCTGACGGTCGTCCAGAGCCGCCCCACGGTGGTGACGGATCTGATCGATCCCGCCCAGTACCACTCCGTTGCTGTCCTCGGCCTCTTCCACGCTGGCAACTCCTCGTTGAGGGCGCCGGCGGACAGCATTGGTGTCGAGGTGGAGGGTGGGGGCCAAGTGTATTACATCGACTGGGCTCCTCCGGGTATCCCTCCGCCCGAGCTGCGCTCCACCCGCGGCTTCATCGTCACGGACACGCCGTCGCCCGTGGGCTTCGCGGTGGTGCTGGTGCCCAATACGGGGCCGCGTCCCCTTCAGCTCACCTACAAGGTGGCGGACCCGAAGACGGACGCCGTGTCGCGCCGGCCGTGGAACTTCCCGCCCGTCACCGCGCCGCCAGCGCCCGGGATCGTCACCTTCATTGGCATGCCGATGCGTTACGCGCTTCCTGCGATTCCGCTCTACACGTTCCCGCCGCCCCCCTCGTTCTGCGTCCCGCAGTAACAGGGTGAGTTGGACGGGCGTCCCTGAGGGCGCCCGTCCTCCCAGCCCTCCCTCTCCCCGCCGCCAGGCGATCACCTCCAGCAGAGCCTTCAGCTCGCGCCGGTGATCCCCCCGCTCGTCGGCACTGGGAGACCCTGAAGAGCGTATTGGGTGCAGCGGCGCGTGCCGCCCTCGAGTGCCCCTGTCCGGCCTTGCGCGCCCCGCTCTCCCAGAGTCCCTCCGATCCTTGGGCGTGGCCGTGGCGCAACACCGTCCGGTGGCTGCCGCGAGGACGAGCACCCGCTACGGGTGGGTATGACTCGTCGTGTTGTGTGCGCTCACAATCTGTCCTTTTTCCAGCATTGTGACATTCTTTCACTCACATTATGCGCATCGCGATCATTGCCACGTTCACTCACCCCACTCGGAAGCGCGTCAAGGAGTACTCCATCATGCAGTCCTCGGTGCCGGAGCTCATCGCCGGGCTCTGTCCGCCGCATGTGGAGGTGGAGATCTTCAATGAGAAGGAGGTGGAGATCCCGCTGGATCGGCATTGGGACCTCGTCTTCTTCTCCTACCTGCACTCGTACTACGAGCACACGAAGGTGCTCTCCACGCTGTTCCGCCAGCGCGGGATGGTGACGGTGGCGGGGGGGCGGCACGCGGGCCACTTCGCCGATGATGTGGCGCAGTACTTCGACGCCGTGGTCCTGGGAGAGCCCGAGGCCAACGTCCCCTCGGTCATCCAGGACTTCGAGAAGGGCCAGCTCCAGAAGCGCTACAGCCTGCCCTCGCTCGGCCCGGCCGCCATCAAGCCGCAGCGGTACGATCTGCTCGACTTCAAGATGAGCCCGATGCGGATGTCGAGCATCGAGGCGTCGCGGGGCTGCCCCTTCACCTGCAACTTCTGCGTGCTCACGGGCCACGAGAAGTACCGCTACCGCCCCGTCGCGGACGTCATCGACGAGATCAAGACGAAGATGGCCTTCAACAAGAACTTCTTCGGGCTGATCGACGACTTCTTCGGGTTCGTGGACAACAACCTGGGCGGCTCGCCCAAGTACCTGCGCGAGCTGTGCGAGGCGCTCATCCCCCTGAAGAAGAACTGGGGCTGCGCCCTGACCTTCAACATCCTCAAGGACGAGTCCCTGGTGAGGCTGATGGCGCAGGCCGGGTGCCGCTACATCTACACCGGCCTGGAGTCCCTCAACCCGGACTCCCTCAAGGCCATGAACAAGGGCCAGAACAAGCTGTCCGAGATCGACGCCGTCATCCGCCGCGCCTTCTCGAACGGCATCGTCCTCTCGTTCGGCCTGATCGTCGGCTCGGACGGCGACACCAACGAGTACCTGGCGAAAGTGCCGGAGTACCTGTCGGACCTGCGCTACTTCTCCATCACGTTCCTGGGCATCGTCTCCCCGTACCCGGAGACGCCCTTCTACCGCCAGCTCCAGGCGGAGGGGCGGCTGCTGCCCGGCACCATCAGCAGGGACTATGACGGGTACACGCTGTGCCACCGCCCGAAGAACCTGCACCCCTCAGAGGTGGCGGAGCACTTCACCCGCCTGTGCACTGAGCTGGGCTCCCTGCCCAACCTGGTGCGGCACTACTGGTCCAAGCTGATGATGAGCAACATGCCGCGCTACAAGAGCAGCGTGCTCTTCTCCGGGCCGGAGATCCTCAGCATCCGCAACCCCGTGAAGAACAAGGCCCGCCGCTACATCGCCGGCCTGGATCCGATCGAGGACTGGGACGCCGAGCAGATGGCGAAGCTGGGGCTACAGCCGCAGCGGCTCAGTTGAGGCAGGCGCAGTCGAGGAGGGCAGCGCCGCGGGCTGCTTGAGCATGGGCGCGCCCTCCACCTCCATCCGCTGCACACGCCGTAGCTCGGCCAGGGCGCCAACGGAGGTGAACACCTCCCGCGCCCGCGCCAGCAGCTGCGTGCGGCGGTGCGGCAGGGCCACGGCCGCGTCGAAGCAGGCCACGCCCAGCTCCCAGCGGTTGGGCCCCTTCTCGAGCAGCTCGATGGCCTGGAGGAACACGGGCTCAGCGGCAGCGCTGCCCTTGCGCAGCCGCAGGAAGCGGGCCGTCACCCGGAGCGCCGGGCCCTTCATGTACGGGTAGATGCGGGACAGGGCGCGCGCCTTGAAGCTGCCCAGGCGGACGATCCGCAGCAGCTTCGAGCGAGGCACCGAGGTGGCCCCCTCCTCCAGCGCGAAGAGCGCCGCCTCCGCCGAGTCCACCAGTCCGATCTGCAGGAACGGCACCAGCACCTGGTACTTCCACACGGTGTCGAAGGCCTGCACGGCCACTCGCGCCGCCTCCTCCGCCCGGTGCTCTCGCACGGCGACATTGGCCAGGTGGTTGAGCGCGGCGCACTGGTTGGCCAGATCATCCACCTCGATGCTGATGCGCAGCCCCTTCTCCAGATCCGCGCACTGCTGCGCCACCTCGCCCTCGCCCCGCAGGTAGCGGCACATGGGCAGCCAGGCGTGCGCCCACCCCTGATGCATGAGCGCGTTCAGCTCCACGCCCAGCTCGCCCATCTCCCGGAAGTACCGCTCGGCCGTCTCGAAGCGCGAGGCGAGGAAGTGGCTGGTGGCCACGACCATCATCGCGGTCTGCACCTCCCACCGCTCGCCCACCTGGCGGAGCATCTCGATCGCCTCCACCCCCAGCTTGCCGGCACGATCCTGCTCATTGGCGAAGATGGCGCTGAAGCCCAGGCGGCCCAGCGCGATCCCCTCCGCCACCGCGTCCTGCGAGCGCCGGCCGAACTCCAGCGCCCGCTCGAGGTAGCGCGTCGAGCGCTTGAGCAGCCCCGCGCCAAAGAGCACGGTGCCGTAGTACGAGCCGGCCTGGCTCAGCCCCCAGTCCGTGCGGACCCGCTCCGCCATGTTGATGGACACCAGCGTGGCCCAGATGAGCTTGGAGAGATCCACGAAGTAGTAGATCCGGCCCAGCGAGTAGAGCGTGCCGAGCTGCTTGATGAAGATCGCCCGCTTGTGTGCCGGCACGGGCCGGAGGATCCACGGGAAGGCCAGGCTCAGCAGGTGGAGGCCGAAGCTGACCGCCGTGCGCAGCACCAGCCCCACCTTGGTGCGAGGCGGGGTGTGCCCCATCAGCTTCAGCGCGTGCTCCAGCTCCTGAATGGCCCGGCCGGACTCGCCCTTCTCCTGGAAGGCGCGGCCCAGTCCCACGTGGATCTCCGCGCGCACATCATCCGCGTCCTCATCGGCCAGGCGCTGCTCGAACATCTGGATGGCGGCGGCGTAGTTGCCGGACTGGAGCAGCGTCTGCGCCAGCTCCAGCATGACCTGGCGCGTGTCCTCGAGCACGACGATGCGATCCAGCGTCTCCGCGGTGGAGAGCACCTCCAGGGCCTTGTTGTAGTGGTGGATGGCTTCATCGTTCGCGTACTGGCGCTTGGCGGCGCGCGCGGCCATGAGCGTGTACTCCAGCCCCTTGGCCTCGTCGTTCCCCGTCAGGTAGTGGTACGCGAGGATGCCCGCCGGCTTCACGGCGTTGTCCTCGGCCTTCGCCTCCAGGAAGCGCGCCAGGCGCCGGTGCAGGTCCTCGCGCCCCGACACCAGCAGCGTGTTGTACGCCACGTCACGGATGACGATGTGCTTGAAGAGGCAGGTGTACGGCTCCTCCATCTCCAGCAGGACGAGCCCCAGGCTGGTGAGCTGCGCCATGGCCCGCTTCGCCTCGTCCAGCTCGATGCCCTCGGGCAGGAGCGCGTGGACGGCGTCCAGCGAGAAGATGCGCCCGATGACGGAGGCCACCTTGACGATGAGCTTCTCCATCTCCGGCAGCAGGTCAATGCGGTTGAGCACCACGTCCTGGATGGAGTCCGGGATCCGCAGGCTCTGGAGGCTGCGCCGCAGCACCCGCCCGCCCCCCGTCATCTCCTCCAGGTGCCCCTCCTCCACCAACCCCTCCACCAAGGACTCGATGAAGAACGGGTTGCCCTGAACCTTCGCCATCATCAGGTTCTCGAGGGCGGGGTTCGGCGGGGAGAGCTTCAGGTGCAGCCGCAGCAGCTCGCGCGTGTCCTCCTCGTCCAGCTGGGTCAGGTCCACCCGGCGGACGACGCCCGGCGCCCGCAGATCGCTCAGCGCGTTGCCCGGCCGCATCGTCACCAGCAGGGTGAGCCGCAGCGAGTGGATCCGCGCGGCCATGTACTCGATGAGATCCAGCGAGATCTGGTCCGCCCAGTGCAGATCCTCGAAGAAGAGGAGCACGGGCATGGACTCGTTGAGCTTCACCAGCAGCTTGTAGATGATCTGGAAGACCTGCTGGTTCTTCTGGCGCGCATCCAGGGCCGCCGTCCGCTCGTCCTCCACCACCGGCAGGCCCATGATGCCGGCCAGTACCGGCACCCACTCCGGCCCTACGTCCTCCAGTCCCTCGAAGATGCGGTGGATGCGCTCCAGCCGATCCTGGGGCCCGTCCCCCTCACGGAGCTGGAAGAGCTGCACGAGCACTTCCTTCCAAGGGAAGAAGGGCGTGAACGTCTCGTACGAGTAGCAGATGCCGTAGAGCGTCAGCGCGCCCTGCGTCTCGGCCTCCTCCACCAGCCGGCTGGACAGACGGGACTTGCCGATGCCCGCCTCGCCGGAGATGACACACATGCGGCCGTTTCCGGCGATGGCCTCATCCACCGCCTCGCGCAGCACCTCCAGCTCCTTGCGGCGCCCGACGATCTCGCCCTGCCCCTTGACGAGCAGGCTGCGCACCTGCCGCGACTGGACGCGGTAGATGGGGACCACGCGGGAGATGCCCTTGAGCTTCGCATCCTCCACGTGCGCCAGGGCGAACTCGTGGAGCGTCTTCCGCTGTGTGTTCGCGTCGATCTGGATGCCGGGCTCGCGCGCGTGGGCCATCAGCCGCGCCGCGATGTTCACCACCTCGCCCAGCGCCCAGGAGCCCTTGCGCGACTGCGCGCCCATCTCCCCCCAGTACGCCGGGCCAGTGGCGATGCCGATCCGCAGCTCCTCAATGGCGGGGAAGCCCGCCTGCCCCTGCAGGAGCTTGGAGGCGAAGTGGCAGGCCAGCGATTCCTTGTTCTGTTGGGCCGTGGGCGCGCCGAAGACGAAGTAGAGGACGTTCCCCTTGTCCGTGAAGTCCGGCATCAGCAGCACGCCGCGGTGGGCGTTGCTCTCGCGCTGGGCAAACGTGAAGAACCCGTTGAACTCCCGCACGAAGGCCTCGGCCTCGGCGTGCGGCCGGCTGGAGCCCACCTTCACGAAGACGCACGTAATATCGCGGAAGTCTCCGGTGAACCCCTGGTGCGAGGTCATCACCTTGCGCAACAGCTCCGGGTGGAGCAGCAGCGAGCACTGCCCCAGCGCCCGCGCGCCGCCCACATGCAGCGCGCGCTGGGGCGGGGGGATGTGGTTCGCTGGCGGCGCGAACCGGAAGAAGCCCTCACGCGGCTCGCCCGCCGTGTTGGGGGGAAGCAGCGCGGAGGCCTCACGGCTCAGGATCACCTCTCCGCCGGAGGACTTCTTCTCCGCATGCACCGCCTGCTCCAGCGGCTGGCCGATGAGCCCCGGCTGCAGCCACTGCTCCGGCTCTCCGAGGACGATCCGGTGGCACTCGCCGAAGCCCACGCCGACGCGTGAGGACACGGTGAAGCGCTGCCCCAGCAGCTCCACGCTGCTGAAGCGGGCCAGCTTCTTCTGGACGTGTGTCCCGCAGATCGCCGCGCGCCGCACCACGTCCGCGTCCGTCTCTCCCCGATCCGGCTCGAAGAGGGCCAGCACCGAGTCTCCGGCGAACTGGTAGATGTCCCCACCGTAGTCGCGGATGCCCTCGATGATCTCCGTGAAGAGGCTGGAGAGCAGGCGCTGGAGCGCGTCGATGCCCCGAGGCCCGGCACCGCTCAGCGAGACGACGATCGGCGTGAAGCCGGCGATGTCCAGCAGCAGGCTGGCTCCGCGTGTGGGCTCCACCGGCGGCAGGGGCGCCTCCCCCAGCTGGGCCAGCTTGCGCACGATGGCCGTCGGGACGTACGGCGCCAGCGCCGCCAGCGTCATCCGCTCGTTCAAGACCCGGTCCTCTCGAGCTGCACTGCGTCCAGGAGCATGGCTCAGGCCAGCACCGAGAAGCGGATCCAGACAGCGAACACGAACGCCACCCCCCACACGGCGATCTCCACGGTCTCGGAGAGCGGCTGCGTCTTGCGGATGGCCCCCCACACGTGGATGAGGATCATCAACCCCGAGGCCATGGCCACCAGATCGAAGAGCAGGTGGTGGCTCTTCGGATTCGGGATGCCGTGCGCCACCGCGATGATGATGGACAGCGCCGCCGCGCCGAGGCACCGCCCCAAGTAGACTGTCAGGTCCGTGTTGCCCTCCGGGATCTTCCACCCGAACCACCGCGCCCACGTCAGCGGCACGAACAACAGCGGCAGGGCGATGACCACCACGAAGAACAGCGTGGAGATCACGAGGTACCAACTGGCCAACGGATAGTCGGGGTTGATCATGGCGGAGACAGCACCCTGAACGACGCAAGACAGAGACGAGGCGTCGGGTGGCACGACTGTTCGCCACTGACCATACCAGAGTCAGCGCGCGGAAGACCTGTCAGGTTCGCTGGGAGCGCCTACCGGACCGTCGCCAGCAGCCACTCGCAGATCCGCTCCAGTGAGTCTGTTCGCTCGAGCGCGGCCGGGAACCTCCGGAACTCCCGTTCAGGTCCGAAGAGGATGGCGGCCTTGCGGTATTGGAGGGTCAGCTCCGCCTCCGACAGCGTGCCCGGCCCACCCGGCAGGAAGACGAGCGCGTGAGCGGTGAGGACGTTCACGTGGTTGCGGCTCATGGGCTCCCGGCCTCGCGCCCCGCGCAGCGGCAGGTGGGTGAGCACCGGCAGCTCCACGTTCGGGTTGGGGTAGCCCGGCGAGGGCTTGTACACCCCGTCCACCACCTCGCCGGGGATGATGCCCACGGAGAGCCCACGACGCCCTGGCACGGCGACGAACGCCTCCGCTGCCACCCGCATGACCCCCTCTCCCGCCCCTGTGAGCAGATCGTAGCCGTGCTCGGCCAGCCACCGCGCCAACGGCACCACCCACTCGCGGTACTCCTCCCGTCCGGAGCCCATCACGCCGATGATCTTTCTGAGCTGCAACATGACCCTTCCCATGTAGGGAGGCAGAGCCTCGGATTCCAGAACTTCAATGCAATCTCGGTGCTGAGGCATTCCCCCCGCTGCCAGGACTTCGAACGGCGGCGCGGCTTCACTCGCCAGACACTGAACCTTCTACGTCACCCCGCCCTGGGACATGCCCAGGATCCCACAAGTTCCCGAGTCCCTGGGCCTGCCAGTCCGTGAGGTGGCACCCTACCCGCGCACCGCGTCAACCCACCTCCATGTCGGACCATCCCCCTACCTTTTGCGAGGAAGCCGGGAGGATCAGTCATGTTCGATGTGTGCGCGGGGTGTGAACGGCGCGGCAAGGCCTATGAAATCTTTGACTGGTGCGCCCACTGCGAGCGCTCCCTCTGCCCCGGCTGCATGGAGGAGGGGTGCTGCGAGAGGCTCCCCGCACGCTCCGGCCAGCTGTCCTTCAAGCAGCTCCGAGGGCGGCTGAGCTCTCGCGCCCAGTGGCTCAGCGCCCTGCCCTCACCGGATGAGACGCCCCCCACGCTCGAGGAGCACTTCGGCGGGCGCTGCTGCGCCAGGGCCCGGGCCATGCCGTGCTCCTGCGCGTTCCACTGGGTCTGCCCCAGCCACGGAGACCAGCACGTCGGCTCGCACGACTGAAGCGCGGCCGCGCGCGGGAGCTGGAGGAGCTGAACGCCGCTCCTCCTCCCGCACCCGGCTCATTTCTTCGGACGGGGATCGATCTCGACTTCCTGGCCAGGCACGGCCATCACCGACACGGAGACATCGCCTGACGGGCAGGTGACGATGACCGGCAGCTCCTTGCCCGCCTCGATGGGAGTCTTGAGCGTGTTCTCCGGGAGCACCTCGTTGCCCACCTTGATGCGACACCCCTTGGGGTTGCCCACGAGGATCAGCATCCCCGTGCTGCCCGGCTGCGGCAGCGCCTCGGGGATGGTGCGCACATCGATGCGGTCCCGGCGCTCCGTCCTGCCGAAGCGTCGCAGCCGGCCATCCACGGCGGTGGAGACGAGCAACGCGCCGGGCTTCTCGATGCGCGGAGGGCCATCCACCCGGAGCCCACCGATGTAGAGCCTCTCGCCGGGCGAGAGGTTGTCCACCCTGATGCCGTCGCCTCCGCCCATGAGGCGCATGGCGATGAAGATCAGGATGCCCAGGGCGACGACACCCCCGGCCATCCAGATCCACTTGCGAGACGAGGGGGGCTCGGCCAGCTCGAACGGGTCCGCCGCAGGCGTGTGCTGAGCGGGAACGGGCGAGGGCGAGACGGCGGGCAAGGCGGTGCGTGACGGCGCCTGGGCAGGGGCGGGCACGGCGGGGCGGGGCATCGGCGCCGGGCTGGTGATCTGGGAGTTGGGGCGAGGTGCGGGCGCCGTGGCGACGGCGACGGCCGGGGTGCCCACTGAGGAGGGACGCTGAGCCGGCTGCTGGGCTACGGCCATGGGCGCGCCGCCAGCCTGCGCCACGGCCTGAGCGGGCGAGGACTGGGCTCCGGACATCGGACGGAGCGCCTGGCGCGAGGCGCTGCCCGCGGGAGCCTGCGCCGACGGGAGCGCGGGGCGTGAGCCCGTACCAGGGCTTCGCGCCTGCTGGCCCGCGGCCTGCTTCATCTTCGCCTGCTCGGCAGCCTCCGCCGCCGCGGCATTGGCAGCCTCCACGGCCCCCGGAGGCGCGGAGGCCGCTGGGATCGGGCGGGGGCCGCTCCCGGACTTGGCGGGGGCAACGGGACGAGGACCGGAGCCCGTGCCTGAGCGGGAGGCCGTCAGGTTGGGACGAGAGCCCGAGCCTGTCCCGGAGTTGCTGGCAGAGCCCGCCAGCCGCGCCGAGGAGCGCGTGTTGGACGGAGACTCCAGGTCACCCGTGCCGCTGGTGGCCACCTTCGGGTGCGAGCCAGAGCCGGGCGAGGCGGCGCCCGCGGGCGCGTACTCCTGCAGCCTGTCGCCCAGTGTGTCCTTGAAGAACTGGGCCACCGCGGCCGGCGAGGAGTTGAGCCGGTGGTGCGCCATCACCGCTTCGATCTCCTCGCGTACCGCCGCCGACGAGGGCGTGCGCCGCGCCGGATCCTTCACCAGCGCGCGCAGGATCAGATCTGACACATCCTGCGGAATGCTCGGCTTGAGCTGCGAGGGGACGGGCGCCGGCTCGCGGACGATGGCGTTGAGCGTGGCCGCGTCGTGATCGCGGCGGAACGGCAGCTGCCCGGTGAGCAGCTCGAAGAGCACCACGCCCAGCGCGAACACGTCGTTGCGCGCATCCAGCGGACGGCCCGCGGCGGCCTCCGGGGAGATGTACGAGATCTTCCCCTTGAGCACGCCCGCCTGGGTGTGGTCCTCGCCCTGCACCTTGGCGATGCCGAAGTCGCTCAGCTTCACGGCGCCGTCGAGCGAGATGAGGATGTTGTGCGGGCTGACGTCCCGGTGCACCACCGGGTGCGCGTTGCCCGCCGGATCCACGTAGCTGTGGGCGTAGTGCAGGCCCGCCGCCGTCTCCGCGACGATGCGCAGCGCGTGCTCCATGGGCAGCGCCAGGCCCTTGCGGCGCAGCTCGTTCATCAGCCGCTTGAGATCCGGGCCGCGCACGTACTCCATGAGGATGTACGCGACGCCCTCGGTGACGCCCACGTCGAACGTTTGGACGACGTTGGGGTGCGTGAGCCGCGCGTTCGCCCGGGCCTCGGCGAAGAGCATGTCCACGAACTCGGGATTCTCCGCGAACTGCTGGAGAATCTTCTTCATCACCAGGAACTTCTCGAAGCCCTTCACGCCCACCTGCTTGGCGAGGAAGACTTCGGCCATGCCGCCCTGGCCCAGCCGGCGGATGATCTGCAGCTTGCCGCCGCCGTGAGAGCCGCTGATGTCCGTGTTGCCCGCGTTGGCCACCGGCTCCGCGTTGGCTGAGCCGAAGAGGAACTGGGTGGTGGACTTGGACTCCAGCGCCTCGATGTCCTCCAGGGGCTTGTCCGTCAGCGGCACCCGGGACAGGAACTGCGCCAGGTTGGGAATGGAGGCCAGCCGCGAGGCCCCGCCACACACCGAGCACGGACGCTCCTGCCCCTCGTTCTGCTTGAGCAGCTGCAGGAATGAGGCGGCATGCTGTCGCTGGTGCTGCAGCTGGCCGCAGTTCTGACACTCGTACGGCAGCCACAGCGAGTGGACCTTGGCGGGCAGCGGCTTGCCGGACTTGGCCAGCGGAGACAGCACGGAGGGCGGCACCCGGCAGAGCACCACCTGCCCGGCCTTGGCCGACGTCTCCAGCACCTGCTCCAGCTTCAGCACGCCCTCCAGCTCCACCTTGGCCACGTGCGAGAAGTCGAACGCGACGCGCCCCTCCAGCCCCGAGGCCAGCCGGCGCACGTTGAGATCACCCCGGATGACGCTGGCCAGGGTGATGTAGGTGATGTCGTCCTGCACCACCTTCAGGTGCGAGGGCAGATCCAGCGGCTCCGCTGCCACCATGAGGCGCAGGTAGCGCATCACCACCGGATCCACGGTGCCCAGGTTCTGCCGGCGCATGTAGCCGAAGAACTCGCTCGGCAGATCCGCGAACTCCAGCGGGTTGGAGCAGACAGGGCAGTTGTGCTCGGGGGCGCGGTTCTCCGAGATGATCTGCGCCTCGTCCATCAGGTTGACGGCGCGCAGCCGATCCTCGCTGCACGTCTTGCACGAGTACGGCGCCAGCACCGTGAGCACGCGCGAGATGCCCGCGAAGCCCTCCACCATGTTCAGCTGGTCCACGACCACGGGGGGCGCGAAGACCACGTACATGCTGATGGCGCCAGACGGCAGCCTGGAGACGAACTCGATCCACTTGCGCACGCCGAACGAGCTGATGCGGTCCACGGCGCCGAGATCGACGACGACGATCCCGGTGAGCTCCGTGGTGGCGGGCGAGAGCGGGAACGTCTCGTCAATGACGCCCGAGATCCGCACGTGGGTGATGTTGCCCACACGGGAGCGGCTGATGTTTGCGTTAGAACCCTGGTTCTCCACCGGCCCTACCCTCATTCCGTACAGAACAGCAGCGACTTGGGGAACGCTGCGCGACGGCGCGCCTCCCCGAGATCCACCGCGCAGAGCACGCGCGACTCACGCCCCCGGATGACGCGCACGGCGATGGCATCGCTGTGCTCGATCATCCGCCTCAGTCCCAGCCCCGCCCCGCCGCCTGAAGAATTGACCTGCACACGCCCTCCATAGGAATCCAGCGCTCGGGCGAACGGCCCCGTCGTCAGCCGGCCAAACCTGTCCACCGCCTCCAGGTAGATGCGAGATCCATCCACCGCGAGCCCCAGCTCGCAAGCATCCTCCGGATCCACCTCCTGCACCTCGGTACGCCTGTGGGCATACTTCGGCTCGCCCTGCGCATCCACGGGCGCATCGAGCAGGGCGTTGACTGCCAGCTCGTGCAGCACGTCCGCCACCAGCAGAGCCGCCGTCTTCGAGCCCCCGGCCTCCTGGACGATCAACGCGGCCGCATCCGCCGAGTGCTGCACGTCCCGCATCTGCCGGATCCTCTGCCGGGCCACGGACAGGCCCTCCGGCACCAGCGAGCCCGCTCGCAGGATGGCCCCGATCAGGCGCGCCTCCCACTCCGTGGGCCCGCTCTCCGGCTCGCGCGTGGCCAGCAGCAGCGCGGGCGGGTCGCGGCGCAGCAGCTCCGCGTGCGACGGCTGTAGCCGCCCGTCGAACAGGACGAGCCGGCGCACGGTGGCGCGCGGACCGCCCGGCTCCTCGGTGCCCGAGAACAGGGAGACCCCACCGCGTGCGAGCGTGGGGGCCACCTGCTCGAGCACCGTCGGCGCGAGCGAGGGATCTGCGATCAACAGGAGGCCTTGGTCGGCCTCCAGGTGAGAGGCGGGTCTCAAAGGAGGCTAGTAGCGGATCTTGACTTCACTGAAGACGCCTCGCGGGGGGGCCGGGAAGCCGTGGGACTCCTCGTACTGCGAGTCGAACAGGTTGGTGCCCAGCAGCGACAAGGACACGGTCTCGTTGACGTTCACACCCACACGGGCGGTGGCGGTGACGTAGCTCGGCAGCTTCACACGCTCGGTGACGCCCGTCTCCTCGACGATGAAGCCGGGATCGAAGCGCGGGCCCACGAAGAGGCCATACACCTCCGCGAAGCCCACCTTGCCGATGTTGGTGCGGGCGCGGGCGTAGATGCGGTGGTGCGGGGCGTAGTCCAGCTGCGCGGAGTCGCCGCCGCCATACGGCAGCGACTGCGCATCCAGGAACTGGTAGGCCACGTCGAACGACGAGTTGGCGGAGGGGATCTGCGCCGCCATCTCCAGCTCCGCGCCCACCACGCGCGCATCGCCGATGTTCCGGAACTGCGAGGTGGAGCCGAACATGAGCTGCTGGTTGATGAAGTTCTTGGCGTGGTTGTAGAAGCCCGTGGCCGTCATGCGCACCCGGCGATTGAAGGGCCAGAAGTCCACCGCCACCTCGTAGGTGTCCAGCGTCTCCGCGCGCAGGTCCGAGGCGCCGATCAGCGTGGCCGCGTACATCTGCTGGTTGATGGCCAGCTCTGCCAGCGTGGGCGCGCGGAAGGCGCGGCCGTAGTTGGTGCGCAGCGTCAGGTCGTCCATCGCGTGGAACACGATGGAGGCGCGCGGGGAGATCTGATTCGAGCGCGCGGTCCACACGTTCTCGGGGATCTGGTACCGGTCATAGCGGGCGCCGGCGCTGAGCACCAGCCGGCTCAGGGGCCGATACTCGGCGTCCACGAAGCCGCCGATGATGGTCTGCGTCGTGTCATCCGAGGTCAACCCCTGGAGGACGTTCTGGTTGTTGACCAGGTCGTCCTTCACGTCGCCGCCGAAGGTGACGTTGAACTTGTCCAGGCTGACCAGCGCACGCACCTCACCGCCAAACCGGCGGCGCTTGCCGAGCGTGGGCTGCAGCTCCTCGGTGATCATGTTCTTCAGGTCGATCTTGCGGCGCTTGAAGAGCGCGAAGCCCTGACCGAAGACGCGCACGTTGTCCGTCACCTGGTTGTCGAACTGGACCGAGGCGTTGAGGTTCTCCACGTGCTCGTTGTCATCCGGCGTGTAGTGGCACCGGCCGCAGTTTCCGATGGTGGAGATCTGCTTGCCACCCGGACGGCCGAGGTTCGCATTGGTGTAGTCCGCATCGAGCGAGAAGCTCTTCACCTTGACCTTGCCGCTCACCTGGTGGACCCGCGAGTCCTCGTTGGTGTCCACGCGGCCCGTTCGCACGTCATTGAAGAGCTGCGGACCATCCGAGATGAAGCCGTAGTAGCTGGCCAGCGCCTCTACCGGGCCGGCCCGGCCGGCCGCCGTCGTCTGCACGCGGTAGGTGTTGTCCTGGCCCGCCAGCAGGCGGCCCTCAGCGCCGAAGTCCCGGCCCTCCTGCATCAGGTCCGCCGGCTGACGCTCGATGAGGTTGATCACGCCGCTGAAGGCGTTGGAGCCGTACAGTGAGGAGCCAGGGCCTCGGATCACCTCCACCTGCTTGAGGTTGGTCATCGGCGTCGTCTCATCCGCGTAGAACTGGCCCGTCCACGGATCCGTCAGCGGACGGCCATCCTTGAGCAGCAGCAGCCGATTGGACAGGTAGTTGGAGCCCAGGCCGCGCGCGCTCACCGCCACCTTGCGCATGGCGCCGCGGCGGCACTCCAGGCCGGGGAAGTACTGGATGGCCTCGCAGAGCGTGAAGGCGCCCGTGCCCTCCAGCTCCTCGGCGGGGATCCACGCCACGGTCAGTGGCACGTCCTGCAGGCGCTGGTTACGCTTGCCCGCGGTGGTCACCACGGCCTCGCTCAGCAGCTGGTTCACCGCCGTCTCGATGGAGCTCTGACCCGAGAGCGGATCCTCGAGGCCCACGCCCGCCATGCTGGAGGGCGGCGGCAGCGCCCGGCTGCTCTCGGGGCCGGCAAAGGGGGACGTGTTCGGAAGATTAGAGGACGGCGCCGGCTCTGCGGCCAGGCCTCCGGGCGGAGGCAGCGAGCCCGCCGCGGGCGCAGGAGCAGCCACGGGCGTGGGCATAGGCGCTGCCACAGGAGCAGGCTCCGGCGGTGGCTCGGGCGGCAGAGAGTGGCTCGCGGCCGGAGCGGCGGGCTCCTCTGTCATCGACGGTGTCACCGTCGGATCCTCGGAGGGCATGCTGTCCAGCGGAGAAGGCGCGGGCGTGGGGGTGATGACGGGCGCGGGCGGAGGCGCCGGCGTCTTCCCCTTCTTCACACCCTTGACGCCCTTGCCCTTGACGCCCTTGCCCTTGGTCTGGCCATCCGCCGCGACGTTCTTGGGCTTCGTCTGGGCCTGGGCAGTGCCTGTGGTGAGCCCCACGGCGAAGCAGACGGCCAAACCGGAGAGAACCACGGCCGCGACACGGCGCGGCCAACTCATTGCAGTCGAGTGCATCATTCTCACATCCGCTAAGTGGAGCAGCCTTCTACGTTTCTTGAAGCCCCGAACAACAGGAGGAGCGCAGGAGCCCCCTCCAACCCAGGGTTTGGCTCAGACGCTCGAACTGTCAGATTCAAGTTACCCTACTGCATTCATGTGCGCCAAGTGGAGGGCCAGACCCGCTCGGGAGTCGCTCACCCTACCCCTGGGACCCGCTGACACAGCGTGAGAGCCCCCAAGCCCCCCCGAGTCCCCACCCTACCCCCGGAAGTCCCACACTTCCCCCACCTGATGGGTCGTGGAGTTCCTCCCCCTCAGCCTACCTGATCGGGCGGAGATCCGCCTGATCCCTGCCTCTGCCCCGCCTCAATCGTCCGGCTGTTCGTCGGACACGTCCATCGCGGTGGTGAAGTTGGGGAGCACCGGGTTGAGCTCCTGGGAGCTCACCAAGGCATCCGTGTCCACTCGCAGCATGGGGGACTCGACGATGACGGGCTGGCGGCGCGGAGGCCCCTGCTGGACGAGCTTGCGGAAGTCCTCGAAGTCACGGCCCTGCATCTTCACGAAGGCGCTGAAGGGTGCCACGGCCCCCAGCTTCGGCAGGCCATCCTCCAGGGCGCCGGCCCGCAGCGTCACCAGCAGCGCGCCGGGCACCTTGGTGCTGCGGAAGAGCACCCGCGCATCCTTGGGCACGTGAGACAGCGGCACGAGCGCGGCCTCCGCGCCCTTGGCCTCGAGCATCTTCAGCGCCGACTCCACGTTGGGCACGGACACCAGCTTGAAGTGCTTCTGCGCATCCAGGTCGCCCGCGAAGACGACGTTGGAGACGAACTTCGGATCCGAGGGCCCCGCGCCCTTGGTGAGCGCCAGGCGCTTGCCGGACAGATCCTTCACCGAGCCCTTCCCGTAGGAGATGACGGCCCAGCGCTGCGCGGTGTCTCCCGAGAGCGCGGCGGAGGCCACGGGCGTGGCCTTGGAGCCCAGCTGCACCGCCGCCCACGCGTCCACCACCGCGAAGTCCAGGGTGCCGTCGGAGATCGCCTTGGAGAAGTCCTCGTAGCGGCCAAAGCTCTTGGCCGCCACGGGCTGGCCCAGCGCGGTGCCGATCTGCGCGGCCAGCTTCTCGGCGAAGTCGAAGCGCTCCTGGCCATCCGCCAGGGTGGTGGGCAGGAAGACGCCCAGGGTGGTCTTCTTCTGCGCCCACGCGGAGGGTGCCAGGGCACACACCAGCGCGAGCCCGATCAACAGGCGTGCGGTCTTCATCGAGTGCTCTCCGTAGCGGTGGCCCCGTTGGAGTCAGCGTTGGCGTTGGAGTCGGAATCGGACGCGGCACCGCTCAGGCCGTAGATGGCCACGAGCCGATCCCTCCACTCACGCACGGCCGCCATCCGGGGGCCGCCGCTGGAGGACAGGTAGCGGCGGTAGGCTTCCACCGCCTCGGGGATGTCGTTGCGGCGCTCCTGGGCGTCGATGCCCAGGTTGAGCGTGGCCGTGGACACGGAGGGCTCCAGCTTGCGCCACTCGGCCACGGCGTCGGCCGCCTTGCCCTTGCGGTAGTCCACGCAGGCCATGTTGTGCTGGAGGACGGTGTTGTCCGGCTCGGCGACGAGCGCGGCCTTGAAGGCCTTCTCCGCCAGCTTGAAGTTGCCCGAGAGGTACGCGCGCTCACCCTCGAGCCGGTGGAGCCCGTTGGTGAGGGCGGCGATCCACCGGGCCTGCCAGGGAGAGGGCTTCTTGGAGGCCCCAGCGAGCACCTTGCGCGACTGGGGCACCTGCTCCTTGCGGTACAGCAGATAGGCCTCGGTGAGCGCACGCGTGTTGGACACGGCCCAGCGCGGCGCCGGGGTGAAGCTCTTCTTGAGGGAGGCACTCGCCTCCCCGAAGCGCTTGCCCTCCGCGTAGATGAGCGCGCGGGTGAAGGCGGCCAGCTTGGCCAGATCCGGCTGCTTGTTGAGCGGGAACTTCTCCGCCAGATCCACGTCCTTCTCCGCGGCCCCGGCATCCCCCTTCTCCACGCTGTCCAGGCCGCGGCGCAGCAGCAGGAGCGGGAGGTTGGCCTGGGCCAGATCGCGAGCGGCCTTGGAGGGGCCCGGCTCGGACAGCCGCTGCACGGCCTCGTTCACGCGCCCCAGCTCCACCTCCGCCAGCGCCGCGCCCACGGACACATCCGCCAGCTCACCCGGCTCCTCCGTCAGCTTCGCGGCCTGCTCGAAGGCCTCCAGCGACTTCTGCGCGTCGCCAGCGCCGTGGCGGGCGTAGCCCAGCAGCCAGTGCTCGCGCCAGGTGGCGCCCGGCAGCGTCACGCCCTGCTCCAGCACGGCGCGCGCCCCGGCAAAGTCCCGCTTCTGCAGCAGCGAGGCGCCGAGCCGGCGGGCCATGGCCGCGCTGCGCTCGAGATCATACGCGCGGCGCAGATCGCGCACGGCATCATCCAGCCGGTTGCTCTCGGCGCGGCCTCGCGCCCGGTGGGCCAGCGAGCGCGCCAGCCACTTGGAGGAGGCGGCGTTGCCCGGCTCCACGGAGAGCGCGTTGCTGTAGTCCTCGATGGCCTGATCCCACTGGCCGGTGGCGAAGTGATCGGCCCCCAGCAGGTTGTAGCCAAGCGCCAGCCGCGGCGCGAGCTCCACCACGCGCCGGTGCACCTCCACCGCGCGCTGGAAGCGGCCGGCGCGGCGGTTGACGGAGCCGAGCGAGGACCAGAGATCCAGGTTGTTGCCGCCGGCCTGCACCGCGGCCTCCAGGTAGCGGATGGCCTCCTCGTTGCGGCCCTGTGCCTGCAGCGCCTTGCCCACGGCGATCTGCGCCGGCACCAGCCCGGGGGCCAGCTGGAGCACCTTGCGGTACTCGGCCTCGGCCTCCGAGGACTTCTTCTGCGCCAGCCTCACGTCCCCCAGCAGCAGGTGCGCGGGGGCTGTGCTGCCCAGCTTCACCAGGGCCACCGCCTGCGTCTCCGCACCCGCCACGTCGCCGCCGTTCAGCAGCATGCGCCCCAAACGCTCCTTGGGCTCGGCCGCCTTCGGGAACTTGGTGACCAGGCTCTGCACCAGCACCTGGGCCTCCTTCGGCTTGCCCTCCATCTCCAGCACGGAGGCCAGGCCCATCTGCACCGTCGCGGACTCGGGCTTGCCCGCCTGGGCGCGCTGGAAGGAGGCGCGCGCGGAGGCCGCATCCTTGCGGATGAGGTGGGCCTTGCCGATGAGCTCGTGGATCTGGAAGTCGTTGGCCGCCAGCTTCTCCGGGCGCTGCGCCAGGTAGCGCTGGAGCTTGGCGATGGCCATGTCTCCGCGCTGCTCGTAGAGGTAGTAGGTGCCCAGGTAGTAGTTGGCGATGAGGTACTCCACCTTGTCCGCGTTGGAGACCTGCTCCAGCAGGGGCACGGCCTCTGGGTAGCGGCGCAGCTTGAAGAGCGCCACGGCCACCGGGTACACCACCGTCAGCTCGGTGGGGTTGACGGTCAGCACCGGCTGCAGCTTCTCCACGACGCGCGCGTGATCCTGGAGGGTATTGGCCACGGTGCCCAGCCCCGCGGCGGCCCCTACCGAGGAGGGATCGGCGGCGAGCGCCTGCTCGTAGAGCTGGAGCGACTTGCGAAACTTCTCCTCCGCATCCTTCTTGTCGCCAGCGGTGATGGCGGCGCTGGCGGCGACCTGGGCGGCGTCACCCTCCTGCACCAGCCGCTGGGACTCGGTGAGCGGCGGCGGCCGGTACTGGGCGAAGGCCGCAGTGCCAGTCAGCGCGTGAATGAGGACGAGCGCCGCAGCGAGGCGGCTCAGGGGGGTTCGTGTGAGGCTTCTCATGAGGTTCAAGGGCTAGGAGGCAGGACTGAACTCGGCGACGACGACGGTGATGTCATCGCGCTGGGGTTGGCCAGCGCTGAAGGCGCGCACGTCCGCCAGGATGGCGTCGCGTAGACCCTCGGCGGACAGCTGGGAGTTGGACTGCACGGCGGCGCTCAAGCGCTGGGTGCCGTAGAGCTTGCCGCCGGAGTCGCGGGCCTCGGTGAGGCCGTCCGAGTACCAGACGACGATGTCGCCCGGGCGCAGCTGCGCCTGGCGCGACGAGTACTGCGACGTCACCGAGGCGCCCAGCAGCGGGCCGCGCGCCGGCAGCGAGGCGAACTGGCCAGAGAGGCGGTTGTAGACGGCGGCCGCCGGGTGACCGCCGGCCGCGTAGTCGATGAAGCCCGACTGCGTGTCGATCACAGCCAGCGCGCAGGACATCTGGTACTCGCTGCGGCCCAGGTGGGCCAGGGTGATGTTGAGCGCGCTGATGAGCACCTGCGAGTTGAGCTGATCCGGCTCGCGCATCGTCATGGCCGAGGCGAACCCGCTGGTAGCGCTGGTGGCCACCAGGGCCGTGGACAGGCCGTGGCCCGTGACGTCGCCGATGCCGATGGCCACGCGCTGCTCGTCCAGCGGGGCGCGGAACCACCAGTCGCCGCCGCAGGCGTCCGCCGTGATGACCAGGCCGGCGATGCGCAGCGGCCCTACCTGGAGCGCCTCGCGGCCCGGCAGCAGCGTCTCCTGCACTGTGCGCGCCAGCGACATCTCCCGCTCCAGCTGCGCCTTGACGCGCACGTCCTCGAGCAGGACCTTGATGCGCTCGGCCATGTGGTTGAACACCACGCCCAGGGTGCGCACCTCGCGGCCGGCGCCCGAGGCCTGTCCGGTGCTGCGCGCGTTGAGATCACCTGCGGCCAGCTGCATCACCTTGCGCGTGAGCACGCCGAGCGGACGCGTGATCCGGTGGCTCTGGAAGGCGACCAGCACGCCCGCCAGCACCATGAAGCCCAGGCCCAGCACCAGCGTGCGCAGCGTGGTGTTCTGCAGCGTCGCGCGCTTGCTCTCCTCCAGCTCCTCGATCTGCTTCTGCAGCGCCTCGAGCGAGTAGCTGATGACGATGAGCCCCTTGCCCGTCTGGGAGCCATACTCCAGCGGCTCCTGGAACTCGAAGACGGGCTGGCCCTGGAAGAAGGCGCTGGTCCAGCCGCGCTCCGCCTTGCGTCCGCCGGAGGCCGTCCCGAGCTTGGCCTCCTTGTCCGAGTCGGCCACCAGCTGTCCCTCGGCGTCGAACATCTGCACGCGGAGGATGTTGTGGTTGTCCTCGATGATGGAGCGCGCCACCTCGGTGAGGAAGCTGTAGTTGTTGTCGCGCAGGGAGGTGGCAGAGGTGAGGGCCAGGGTGTGGCTCACCGTCTGGCCAAGCTCGCGGGCCTGGCTCTGGAGCCGCTCCTGGAAGCGCTCGGCGGTCTCCTCGAAAAGACCCTTGGTGGAGGCGAAGGACAGCCCCGCGAGCATTCCCACGATGAGGAAGACCAGCAAGCTGGTGGTGAGGAGCAGGAGCTGGTCCAGCCGCATGCCGCGGATGGAGGCCACGTCCGGCAGCTCACCCGCCTCGAGCGGCGCGACGATGGTGCCCGTCATCTCCCCGGCTACCGGCGCATGCAGCGTGGTGCTGGTGAACTGCACGGCCTGATGAGAGGACGTGGCCTCGATCGGCGCGGCGCCGGTCTGGGTTCCCTCCCGGGTTACCCCGGTCATCGAGGGCTGCGAAGCGTCTTCAGAAATAGCGCTGAGGCGCGAGGTCGTCTTGTTGGCCAAGGGCACACCTGGTCTACGGGCCGCGCCTGGGGACGCGGGCTGGCGGTAGAAGTGGCCGGACTTTACCGTACTTCCACGAGAGTGCGAGCCCCTGGCTCCCCTGCCTGCAGCCAGCCGGCGTACTGATTAGAATGAGTGTACCTGCTCCGCCATGGTTCTTCGCTTTCGGGTGGCCGGCTTCCCAGTCCAGCTCCACCCCCTCTTCGTGCTCACTGCCCTGGCCACCGGCGCGACCGGCTGGCGCAGCCCTGCTCGCCTGGTTGTGTGGTTCGGTGTCATCCTCATCTCCGTGCTGGTCCATGAGCTGGGCCACGCGCTGGCGTTCCGGCGCTTTGGCCACGGGGCGAGCATCTCACTGCACGGGCTGGGAGGGACGGCCACCAGTACGGGAGGCAGGCCGCTCACCCATCGCCAGCACCTGTGGATCTCCCTGGCGGGGCCCGGTGCCGGCTTCCTCCTGGGAGGCCTGGTGCTGGCGCTCCAGCACCTCACGCCCGTGGGCCAGGCAGGTGGCCTGGGGCGCTTCACCGTGAGTGCCCTGCTCTGGGCGAACTTCGGCTACGGAGTCCTCAACCTGATGCCCGCCCTCCCGCTGGATGGAGGCCACGCGGTGGCGGCGGTCATCCGCGAGCGCGGGGGGAACCGCTTCGAGTGGCTCATCCACGCCATCTCCCTGGTGACGGCGGCCGTGGGCCTGGTGCTCGCCATCGTGTGGAAGGAGCTCTGGCTGGGGGGGTTCGCCCTCGTGCTCGGGGTGTTGAACGCGGGGCGGTTCGCCCAGACCTGGGTGGAGCGGCGCTACATGGGCCAGATCCGTACCGCCTCGAAGCGCCTGCGCCCCGTTGTCCAGAGGAACGAGGCCACCTCCAGCATCGAAGGCTTCCTGGCGCAGCTGCGTCCGAGCTCGCGCCCCCCCCCGCCCCCACCGCCGCAGCCCCCTGTGGCTCCCCCCCAGCAGCGCGCTTCGCCTCCGGAACGCCCCGCGCCACCGCCAGAGCGGCCTGCCTCGCCGAGGCCCTCCCGCGCCCGCGAGGAGGACCCCTCCGAGCTGCCCTTCGATCCTCAGTTCCTGGGCGAGTGGCTGCTGGACAATGGGCTGGCAGAGCTGGCCCTCCCACCGCTGCGGGCCGCCTTCACCGAGACACCCACGCCACAGGCGGGGCATGCGCTCGCCACCGCGCTGCTGGAGGTGAGCCGCTACGCAGAGGTGGCGCGACTGCTCTCCAGCCCAGACGTGACGCACCTGGGGGACGCAACGCTCGCCCTCATTGCCACGCGCGCCGAGGCCTCCGGCCAGCCCACGCTGGCCCTGCGCGCCCGGGAGCTGCACCAGGGCCGCACCTCGGCTCGCGCGCCGCGCGCATGACTCCAAGAAGCCTGGCTGATTGCCGCACCGCGCCACGCGAGGGGCATTTCCAGACTGGCGGACATCCTGGCGTGCAGCGCGCTTGAGTGGACCGGGATCGGTTGGGGTATAGGGGCGTCTCCCCACTCTCCAGGAAGCCTCGCGTGTCACGACCCCGTTTGATCAACCGCGAAGAAGCGTCCTCGCCGCCCACGCCCGAGCGCGAGCTGCTCGTCCGGCTCCACGACTTGATGGTGAAGACGCGCGTGCTCGAGGAGCGCCTCATCCAGATGTACAAGCAGGGCCATGGGTACTTCTGGATCGGCGGCCCCGGCGAGGAGGCGTTCAACGTCCCGCTCGGGATGCTGATGAAGAAGGGCCAGGGACTGGACTACGACTACCTGCACGCGCACTACCGGCAGTCCGGCACGCTGCTGGCCCTGGGCGAGGAGCCCATCGGAGCGCTGCGGCAGATGAAGAACACGGCCTCGGACCCGTACTCGGGCGGCCGCAACTTCGCGGGACACTTCTCCAAGCGGGAGTGGAACATCGCTCCGGTGTCCTCGCCCATCGAAGTCCAGTACTCCATCGCCCCGGGCACGGCCATGGCGCAGAAGCGCCACGGCGGAGACGGCATCACCATCGTCACCGGCGGAGACGCGGGCACGGCCGAGGGCGACTTCGCCACGTGCCTGGTGTGGAGCAGCCGCCCCGCCAACCCGCTGCCCATCCTCATCATCGTCACCAACAACAAGTGGGGCATCTCCACCACGGCGGACGGCCAGCACGGCGAGACGCGCATCGCCGATCGCGGGCGCGCCTTCAACATCCGCAGCAAGACGATCAACGGCAACGATCCCCTCGAGTCCTACCGCGAGCTGAAGGAGGCGATGGACTACGTGCGCAAGGAGCGCAAGCCGTTCCTGATGGAGGCCCTGGTGTCGCGCCTGTACGGCCACTCCTCCGCCTCGGGTGCCAACTTCGTGGCCAACGAGGTGGACTGCGTCAAGGAGTTCGAGGCGAAGCTGGAGAAGGAGGGCGTGCTGACGCGCGAGCAGATGGACGCCCTGCGCAACCGGTACAGCGAGGATCTGGCCACGGCCGCGCGCCTGGTGCGTGACGAGCCGCAGCCGGCCCCCGAGTCCATCTGGAACCACATCTACGCGGAGAAGAAATAACCATGGCCAACATGGCACAGGCCATCCGCATGGCCCTGCACTACGCCGAGGAGAACCTCGGGGTGATGGACATCTACGGCGAGGACGTGGGCCCGCCGCTGGGAGGCGTCTTCACGGCGACGCAGGGCCTGAAGACGGCGTGGAACTCGCCGCTGGACGAGCGCGGCATCATCGGCACGGCCATTGGCCTGGCCATGGCGGGCCAGCGCCCCGTGGCCGAGATCCAGTTCGCCGACTACATCTTCAACACCATCGATCTGCTGAAGATCGCGGGCAACACGCTCTGGTCGAGCAACGGCGACTGGAACCTGCCCATGGTGGTGAAGACGCCGGTGGGCAGCGGCATCCGCGGCTCCCTCTACCACTCGCACTCGTTCGACGCGACGGCCACCCACATCCCCGGCTGGAAGATCGTCATCCCCTCCAACCCGCTGGATGCGTACGGGCTGATGCTCGCCGCCTGCCAGGAGCTCAACCCCGTCATGTTCCTGGAGCCCAAGGCGCTCTTGCGCGTGAAGGGCGAGGAGCGCATCCCCGGCGAGCCCGACGACGACAAGCAGCTGTCGAAGATGATCGACGCGCCGCTGGGGGATCGCTCGGCGTGGAAGCCGCAGTGGCCTTCGCTGGAGCGCTACGAGGTGCCCATCGGCAAGGGGAAGGTGGTGCGCGAGGGCACGCAGGTAACGGTGGTCAGCTACGGCCGCACCCTTCCGCTGTGCGCCAAGGCGGCGGATACGCTGCGCGAGCAGGGCGTGAGCGCGGAGATCATCGACCTGCGCACGCTGTGGCCCTACGACTGGGAGCTCATCAAGGGCTCCATCGAGAAGACGGGCCGCGTCCTGTTCGTGAACGAGGACACCGAGGTGACGAACTTCGGCGAGCACCTGGTGCGCCGCACGGTGGACGAGCTCTTCTACAAGCTGCTGGCGCCCCCTCGGCTGCTCGCGGGCAAGTTCGTGCCCGGCATTGGCCTGGCGGACAGCCTGGAGATGGCCTCTGTGCCGCAGCTGAACGACATCACCGAGGCCCTCCGCAAGCTCGCATCCGAGGAGCCGTAAGCAACGCACTGCAAGTGTAGGAGTCCGGACCGTCGCTCCTCAGGGTGGAGGAGCGGCGATCCTTCCGTTAGACTCGGGGATCCGTGTCGACGCCCATCGCCAAGAGCCCACCTCCCTCGCCTGCGCCCGCGACCTCCTCCGCGTTCCGCATCCGCCGTGCACGCAGGGGAGATGTCGAGGCGCTCTCTACACTCCTCAGAGAGCTGGGCTACACGGAGGGCTCGGACACGCAGACGGTCCACTGGGTCACCAGCCATCCTGAGATCGAGATCTTCGTGGCCTGCGATCCGCAGGACCGGCCCGTGGGCATGCTCAGCCTCTCGCACCGTCCGCAGCTGCGGCTGCGCGGACGCATCGCCACCGTGGACGAGCTGGTGGTGACGGAGCCATGGCGGCGCCGCGGGGTGGGCCGGGCGCTGCTGCTCCACGCCATCGAGCGGGCGCGGGTGCTGAGCGTGAAGCGGATGGAGCTGGCGTCGCGCCAGGAGTCCGGGCCAGACACGGCGCGCTTCTTCGAGGCCTGTGGCTTCGTGGCGGACTGCATGGTGTTCCGCCACTCGGGCTCCTGAGCCGCGGCGCTGCTAGCGCTTGATGCTGTCGATGACGCGCTGGAGCCGGGCGCGGTCGTCCTCGCTCATCGCCGTGAAGCGCACGCCAATGGCCTCGGACTCATCCCGCACCCAGGCGATGACGCCCCGGAGCTGGAAGGCCTGGCCCTCGACGACCATGTCCATGAGGACGGGCGAGCCCACGTCGTAGGCCCGCCGGGTGCGGAGGCACAACCCGCCCGCGGAGACATTCACCGAATAGGCCCTCAAGGCCTTGGCTGCCTCCTGCGCGTGCGTGAAGTGCACCTCGAAGCGAGCAGAGACCCGCTCCTCGTTCCGGCGGTTCAGGTCGTCCTGCCCGGTAGCTGGCACATCAGCGGAATTGCTGTTCATGCGGAACGGACACTCCCAAGCGCAGGGTTACAAATCAATCGGCCGACCTGACGATAGTGCTCACTGTGCACCTGCCCGCCCCCCGAGCAGCTCAAGTGTCCGCTGTCCCCTGCGCCTGTTCAAGGGGTCCCCTCTCGGGAAAGCCTCTGTCGACACGGGTGATTCTCGATTGTCCGGGAGTTCCGAGCAGCTGTCCGTGCATATGCAGGCGTGGGAGGGCTGACGAGGACCACCGCTCAGCCGGTGTTGCGCATGCCGGCGGCGATGCCGTTGAGGGTGAGGAGCAGCGGCCGGTCCACATCCTGCTGGCCTTCGCGCTTGCGGCGCAGCAGCTCCACCTGGAGGAAGGACATGGGATCCACGTAGGGGTTGCGCAGGGAGATGGAGCGCTGGAGCTGTGGGTTGTGGTCCAGCAGCCGCGCCTCGTCCGTGAGGCGCTTCACCCAGCGGCGCGTGCGCGAGTGCTCAGCCCGGATGCGCTGCCACAGCGGGCGTGTGGCCTCCGGAGCCAGCGTCGCGTAGCGCGCGGCGATGGCGATGTCGCTCTTGGCCAGCACCATGGTCACGTTGTCGATGACGGCTCGGAAGAACGGCCACTGGCGGTACATCCGCCTCAGCAGCACCAGCCCGTCTGGCTTCGCCGCGAACGCCTCCAGCGCCGAGCCCACGCCATACCAGCCCGGCAGGATGGCCCGGTTCTGCGTCCACGCGAACACCCAGGGGATGGCCCGCAGCGACTCGAGCCCTCCGGCCTTGCGCTTGCTCGGGCGCGAGCCGATGGGCAGCGCCGAGATCTCCTCCACGGGGGTGACGGCCATGAAGAACTCGACGAAGCGAGGATCCTCCCACACGAGCGCGCGGTACGCGCGCCGCCCGACCTCCGCCAGCGTGTCGAAGGCGTCGCGGAAGCTCGCCTCATCCTCGGGAGCCGCCTGGGGCTGGGCATCCATCACGTGCAGGAGCACCCCGCCCAGCACCAGCTCCAGCGTGCGCCGCGCCAGCTCGGGCCGCGCGTACTTGTGGTCCAGCGCCTCGCCCTGCTCCGTCGCCTTGTACCCACCCACGAGGCTCCCTCGCGGCAGCGCGAGGATGGCCTGCTGTGCCGGACCGCCTCCGCGCGCCACCGACTCGCCCCGGCCGTGGAAGAGACGCAGGGGAATCCCATCCTCCTGAGCGACTCGGGTGAGCGCCACCTGGGCCCGGTGGAGCGC
>Ga0190275_10000184_pt1 | contig 67518 bp, 74 predicted proteins | sample Popmic550T_FD_133745 | JGI IMG/M metagenome (GOLD analysis project Ga0190275, IMG submission 133745) | Populus adjacent soil microbial communities from riparian zone of Yellowstone River, Montana, USA - 550 T | ecosystem: Environmental > Terrestrial > Soil > Riparian zone > Trees stand | place...
CAGGCCCTGGTTGCGGTAGTTCTTCGCGATCGAGACGACGAGGCGGAGGTTCGACTCGACCATCTTCTGCTTCGCGTCGAGGTCGCCGCGCTCGATCCGCTTGGCGAGGTCGACCTCCTCCTGCGCGGTCAGCAGGCGGACCTTGCCGATGTCCTTGAGGAACAGCTGCAGGCTGTCCGTCGTCATGTCCGGCTTGAGGTCGATCGTCGCCTTCTTGCGACGGCCGCGCTTGTCCGGCGCGCGCTCGACCTGCTGAGCGGCGGCGAGAGCGGGGTCGATCTCCTCGACCAGCTCGATCTCGGACTTCTCTATGTAGCCGTGGAGGTCCTCGATGTCACCCTCGTCGAGGTCGACCTCCGCGAGCGCGGTCGCGACCTCGGCGTAGGTTAGGACGCCGATCTGCTTCCCCTTGGTCAGGAGCAGCTTTACCTCTTCGAGCTCTTGCAGTTCCCCTACCGACATCCAGTGACCACACCCTTATGCGGGCCCGGGGTCGCGCCTCGGGCCATTCAAGCAGACCCTCGCAAGTCTACCGACGAGAATGGCTACGTCAACCCGCGCGAACAAAGGCGCGGCGACATTGACTTGCCAATCAACCAGCCCACCTACTACTCCGCACTCCCCGATTGGGTACGCGGCGAAACGCGAATCAGGTCGAGGTCTTCTCGACCTTGATCAGCTCGGGGTTCTCCGGGTCCCCGAGCGCGACCTTGAGACCGCCGGCCTTTGCGCGGTACATCGCCTGGTCCGCGGTCTCGAGCAGGGCGTCGACGTCGTCGCCGTGCTCGGGACAGGACACGACGCCGATCGATACCCCGACCGCCGCGTCGCCGTCGCTGTCTGCCTCGACGGCGTCCGCGATCCGCTGTGCGAGCGGCTCGGCGGCAGCGGCGGTCTGATTCGGCGCCAGGACGCAGAACTCGTCGCCACCGATGCGGGCCGCCAGATCCGTTGTTCGCAGCGTCCGGCGCATCGCGAGCGCGACCTGGACCAGGGCCCGGTCGCCGGCCTGGTGGCCGCGGGAGTCGTTGAGGCGCTTGAGGCCGTCGACGTCGAGCACGAGCAGCGCGAACGGCGTCTCGTAGCGCTTGTAGACCGCGAGCGCCTGGCGCAGACCGTCCTGGAGGTGGCGACGGTTGGAGAGGCCGGTGAGCGGGTCACTGTTGGCGAGCGACTCGAGCTCGTGCACCTGGCGCTCGACCAAGCCCTCGACCGCAACTGACTGGACCGCTCCGATCGCCTCGGTCAGCCGCAGGGCCAGATCGGCGAAGGCGGCCACGTCGACGCCCTCCGGATCCTTGGCGAGACTGCCGAGGATGGCGGCGTCGATCGCGGTGAGATCTCGAACCATGTCCGTGGCGGACCGCTCGTGCGAGCTGCGGAGGTCCGCGAGCCGTGCAGCGCGCTCGTGAACGCCGGGCGGCAGCGCGTCGGAGTCCTTGGCGCCGTGGGAGGCGAGCGCCAGAACGTCCGAGATCAGCTCGGGCAGCTCGTCGGTGAGCCGCTCCGTCGGCAGCTCCTTGATCTCGTCGAGCGAGGCGCGCTCGATCAGCCGCACGAGCCAGGCCTTGGCCAGCTCGTCGCGCTCGCGATCGAGGCGCGCGAGAGGTCCGCGGAGCGGGGATTTGCGTCGAAGGTCTTGGTTGTCGGGCATGCGGCGTCCTCTCGACGGCCTCAGCTCACTCTAAGCGCGACTGCGGCGGGATCGCCTCTCGCCGCGCCACTTTGCGCAGCTTTGGCGGCGAGTATCTTGGGGCCCGGCATGAGGCGACGCGATCCGAGGCGGGCGATCCGTCGCCGACGCCGCGCGCAGGCGCGGGTCGAGATCGTCCGGGTCACGGAGTCCGAGGCCGCCGAGGCCGGCAGCGTGACGACCAAGCAGGTCGCGAACGTGACCGTGCCGCGCGCGGAGCTCGATCGGATCTGGAGCCCGGCCTACCTGGAGCGGCTGGCGCGGACCTACTGGCGCTTCCTGACACGGGTCTCGCTCGGGTTGCTGCGCGTCCTGTACTCCGAGTCGGCGCGCGAGGTGGTGCTGCTCGCGCGGCCGCTCGTGCTGCTGCGCTTCCACCCGCCCGAATACGAGGCCGGCGGCAACCGCGGCACGGTCACCTGGCGCATCGACCGCGGGATCCTGGTCGCGCCCGGGGGCCGCGGCAAGGGCTACCTGCGAATCTCGGTCGAGCGCCCCACCGAGGACGACGGCGGCGACATGATCACCGGCAGGGTGACCTCCGAGGTGGCGAGCTTCTACCCCACGATCGCCGGCTGGGGCTGGTTCGCGCGGATCGGGCGCCACCTCTACCGGATCACCCAACTGCGGCTGCACGTGATCATCACCCACGCCTTCCTGCGCAGCCTGGCGCGACTGGACCTGGCCGAGAGCCGGGTCGGGGCGCTGTCGGACTAGCTAGGCGACCCTGTCGCCCATCAGCTCGCGCAGCTTCGGGCGGTCGTGCGTGGCGTGGACGCGGCGGACCGTGCCGGAGCGCGAGCGCATGACGAGCGACTCGGTGGTCGCGCCCTCCGCCTTGAAGTGGACGCCGCCGACCATGTCGCCGTCGGTGACGCCGGTGGCGGAGAAGAAGACGTCGTCGCCGGCTACTAGCCGATCCGTGTCGAGCACCTCGGCGAGGTCGTAGCCGCCGTCGAGCGCGGCCTGGCGCTCGCTGTCGTCGCGCGGCCACAGGCGGCCGACGATCTTGCCGCCGATGCACTTGATCGCGGCGGCCGAGAGGACGCCCTCGGGCGTGCCGCCGATGCCCCACAGCAGGTCGACGGGCGAGCCCTGCGTAACCGCCAGCAGCGAAGCGGAGACGTCCCCGTGGGGGATGAAGCGGATCCGGGCGCCGGCCTCGCGGATCTCGCGCACGGCGTCCTCGTGGCGCGGGCGGTCGAGCATGATCACCATCACGTCGCCGATCGGGGTGCCCTTCTCCTTCGCGATCAGACTCAGCGTCTCGGCGAGCGGGCGGTCGAGGTCGAGCAGGTGGGCGAGGTCCTTGGAGGTCGCCATCTTCTCCATGTAGACGCACGGCCCGGGATCGAACATCGTGCCGCGCTCGGCGAGCGCGATCACCGCAAGCGAGTTCGGCAGGCCCATCGCGCACAGCTCGGTGCCCTCGAGCGGATCGACCGCGATGTCGACGAGCGGCGGCGAGCCGTCGCCGATCTGCTCGCCGTTGTAGAGCATCGGCGCTTCGTCCTTCTCGCCCTCGCCGATCACGACCGTGCCGTCCATTCGGACGGTGTCGAGCATCAGCCGCATCGCGTCGACCGCGGCGCCGTCGGCCGACTCCTTCTGGCCGCGGCCGATCCAGCGCGCCGCGGCGATTGCCGCGTACTCGGTCGTGCGCACGAGCTCGAGCGCGAGGTTACGGTCGGGCTTGGGCGCGGCGGAGGGGTCGCTCATCGCGCCGGACCCTACGTGAATCGGCGTTCACAGGCTCGTAATCGGTGACGGGTAGGCTTGCCCTGCCTGCCCCAGGAGGGGATGCGCCGACGTGGCACCTGCAGACGCTCAAACACAGCCCCATGGAGGGGTCGAGCCCGTACCGCGGGAGAAGTACCGCGCGGCGCTCGCGGAGGCACGCGAGCGGACGCTGGCGCTCGTAGAGCCGGTCGCCGACGACGACCTCGACCGCGTCCACTCGCCGCTGATGTCGCCGCTGGTCTGGGACCTCGGCCACATCGCCGCGTTCGAGGATCTCTGGCTCTGCGTCCGTGCCGGCGGGCTGGCGCCGCTGCGGCCCGAGCTGATGGCGGTCTACGACGCCTCCGAGACCCCGCGTGCGGAGCGTGGGGACATCCCCTACCTGCGCCGCGATGCCGCGCTCGAGTACATGGGCGAGGTCCGCGAGCGCGCGCTCGAGGTGCTCGAGCGGGTCGACCTTGCGCCGGAGTCGGACCCCCTCAATGCCCGCGGGATGGTCTGGGACCTGCTGATCCAGCACGAGCACCAGCACAACGAGACGATGCTGCAGACGCTGCAGCTGGCGCAGGCCGGAGTGTTCACACCGGATCGGCCCGCGCGCGGCGGGGAGCTCGACGATCGGCCGGCCGTAGCGGGCGGGCCCGCGCACGACGACGCCGACGCGGTGACCGTCGCTGGCGGCCGGTTCGCGATCGGCGACGCGGGCCACGGCTTCGCCTACGACAACGAGCGCCCGCGACACGAGCTGGACGTGCCAGCGTTCGCGATCGATCGCAAGCCCGTCACCAACGGCGCCTACCTGCGCTTCGTCGGAGACGGCGGCTACGAGCGGCCGGAGCTGTGGACGGAGGACGGCTGGGCGTGGCGGTCCGAGGAGCGGGCGGAGGGCCCGCTCTACTGGACGGGTAACGGTCGCGAGCGCCGCTTCGACCGCGTCGAGCCGCTCGAGCTCGGCCTGCCGGTGATGCACGTCTCCTGGTTCGAGGCGGACGCCTACGCGCGCTGGGCCGACGGGCGGCTGCCGACGGAGGTCGAGTGGGAGAAGGCGGCGACCGTCGTCGGCGGCGACGCGCGTGGACACCTCGACCAGCTCGACTTCGGCCCCGGACCGGCGGGCCCGTTCGTCGGCGACTGCTGGGAGTGGACAGCGAGCGTGTTCGGCGGCTACCCCGGCTTCCGCGCCTTTCCCTATCCCGAGTACTCCGAGGTCTTCTTCGACTCCGGTTACCGCGTGCTGCGCGGGGCGTCCTGGGCGACGCGGCCGAGCGTCGCGCGCACGACCTTCCGCAACTGGGACCTTCCGCAGCGGCGACAGATCTTCTCCGGCTTCCGCTGCGCATACGACGTCGAGGACGCGCGATGACCGCCGGGATCACGATCGAGCGCTGCGAGCCGGACGACGTCACACCGTCGCTCGCCGACGACGTGCGCGCGGGCCTGACGCGCGACCTCAAGGAGCTCTCGCCGAAGTACTTCTACGACGAGCGCGGATCGCAACTGTTCGACGTCATCACCACCCTCCCCGAGTACTACCCGACGCGCTGCGAGCGGGAGATCCTCAACCGCCGGGCGCCGGCGATCGTGGCCGAGACCGGCGCGCGCGAGCTGGTCGAGCTCGGCTCCGGGATGGCCTCGAAGACGCGTGCGCTGCTCTACGCGATGGCGGGCGCCGGGACGCTGCGCCGCTACGTGCCCTTCGACGTCGACCCGTCAGTCGTCGAAGCGTGCGCCGAGGAGCTGACCGAGCTCTACCCGGGACTGGCCGTGCACGGTGTCATCGGCGACTTCGGCCGCGACCTCGACCGCATCCCCCGCGGCGAGCAGCGGCTGTTCGCGTTCCTCGGCGGCACGATCGGCAACCTCTACCCACCCGAGCGGGCCAGGTTCCTCGAGCGCGTGCGCGGGCTGATGACCGAGGACGACCGGCTGCTGATCGGCACCGACCTCGTCAAGGACCGCGCGGTGCTCGAGGCCGCCTACAACGACAGCGCCGGCGTGACCGCCGAGTTCAACCGCAACGTCCTGCGCGTGCTGAACGAGAGCCTGGACGCCGACTTCGCCCCGGAGGCATTCGAGCACGTCGCCTTCTTCGACGAAGCGAACTCGTGGATCGAGATGCGCCTGCGCTCCAACGGCGCACAGACCGCCCGGATCGAGGGCGCCGAGCTCGAGGTCACCTTCGAGGACGGCGAGGAGCTGCGCACCGAGATCAGCGCCAAGTTCACCCGCGACGCCGTCGACAGGGAGCTGCACGCCGCCGGCCTGCGGCTCGACGACTTCCACACCGACGACGGCGGCCTCTTCGGCCTCGCCGTAGCGTCCCTAGCCGGCCCCAGCCGGCCCTAAGCCGGAGCCGTCGGCAGACCAGCGCCGCGCGGGGGCTCCGGGGGACGCGAGTCCCCCGGGTTACTCTCCCGCGCCATGAAGATCAACGGGATTGGCGCATTCGTATCGGGCGGGGCCTCGGGGCTCGGCGAGGCAACTACTCGTGCGCTGGTCGCCGAGGGCGCGCGTGTGGCGATCGCGGACGTCAACGACGACAAGGCGAACGCGCTCGCCGAGGAGCTCGGAGACGCGGCGATCGCGGTCCATTGCGACGTGACCTCCGAGGAGGAGACACAGGCCGCGGTCGGCGCGGCGGTCGAGGCGTTCGGCAGCCTGCGCCTGGCAGTCGGCTGCGCCGGGGTCGGCTGGCCGGAGAAGATCGTCTCGAAGCGCGGGCCGCACCAGCTGCTGCCGTTCGAGACCGTCGTGCGGGTGAACCTGATCGGGATGTTCAACGTGCTGCGGCTGACGGCCGCCGCGATGAACGAGAACGAGCCTGACGCCGAGGGCGAGCGCGGCGCGGTCGTGATGACCGCCTCGGTCGCAGCGTTCGACGGCCAGATCGGCCAGGTCGCCTACTCGGCGTCGAAGGGCGGGATCGTCGGCATGACGCTGCCGGCGGCGCGCGACCTGTCCAACCGCGGCATCCGCGTCTGCACGATCGCGCCAGGCCTGTTCGACACGCCGCTGCTGGCCGCCCTGCCGGAGGAGGCCCGCCAGGCGCTCGGCGCCGGCGTGCCGTTCCCGCAGCGGCTCGGGCGGCCCGCGGAGTACGCCCAGCTCGCGGTGTCGATCGCCGAGAACCCGATGCTCAACGGCGAGACGATCCGCCTCGACGGCGCCCTGCGGATGCCGCCGAAGTGATCGTGGCGGTGCGGTGCTCAGCCGCAACAGCGATGCGGCTGAGCTCCTCCCGCGACCACGCGTAGAGTTCTCGGCCCGCAAGATTTCGTTCCCCCGGACAGGAGAAGCCCCGCTCATGCCTGACGCAGTCATCGTCGACGCCGTTCGGACCCCGATCGGACGCGCATTCAAGGGCTCGATGGCCCAGCTCCGCCCGGACGACACCGGCGCCTTCATCGTCGACCAGCTCCTCGAGCGCAACCCCGATGTCGATCCCGCCCTCGTCGAGGAGGTCATCGCCGGCTGCGGGCTGCCGCAGGGGCGCCAGGCGTTCAACATCGGGCGGCTGATCGCGCTGCTGTCGGAGAAGCTGCCCCAGGAGGTCAACGGCTCGACCGTCTCGCGCTACTGCGCCTCGGGGCTCGACGCGATCCGGATCGCCGCCAACAACGTCAACGCCGGCCAGGGCGACGTCTACGTCGCCGCCGGGGTCGAGTTCGTCTCGCAGTACAACGAGCGCCAGGAGGCGGCCGGGGTCGCCGACCAGAACGACAAGCTCCAGGGCAACGAGCCCGGCCAGCCCGACGTCTACATCCAGATGGGTGAGACGGCGGTCAACGTCGCGAAGAAGTACGGCGTCAGCCGCGAGGACATGGACGAGTACGCCCAGCGCTCGCAGGAGCTGGCCGTCAAGTCGCAGGAGGACGGCTTCTTCGACCGCGAGATCGTCCCGGTCACGCTGCCCGACGGCACCGAAGTCGCGAAGGACGACGGGCCGCGCGCCTCGTCCTCGCTCGAGAAGCTCTCGCAGCTGCCAGAGGCCTTCCCGGGCGGCGGCGGCGTCACCGCCGGCAACTCGTGTCCGCTCAACGACGGCGCCGCCGCGGCGCTGATCATGTCGGCGGACAAGGCGAAGGAGCTCGGCCTGAAGCCGCGCGCCCGGATCGTCACCGCAGCGACTTCGGCGAACGAGCCGGAGCTGATGGGCGTCGCGCCGATCGGCGCGATCCGCAAGGTGCTCGAGCGCGCCGGCATGTCGATCTCAGACGTCGACACGGTCGAGCTCAACGAGGCGTTCGCCGCCCAGGTGATCCCGATCATGGCGGAGTGCGACATCCCGCTCGAGAAGATGAACCCGCACGGCGGCGCGATCGCGCTCGGCCACCCCTTCGGCCAGACGGGCGTGCGGATCATGACCACGCTGCTAAACGGCCTCGAGTCCGACGACAAGACGGTCGGACTCGAGACGATGTGCGTCGCCGGCGGTCAGGGCGAGGCGATGATCGTGGAGCGGCTGAGCTAGGACCAGGCGGCGGCGAGCAGGGCAGCGGCGCTGACCAGCTCGATCGCCAGGTAGGTCCAGACGGGATGCAGGCCCGCCGGCCGCTCGCGCACCAGGCCGAGCAGCCGGCCGGCCGCCATCCCGAGCAGGACGAAGGCGGTCGCGACGAGGATGCCCTCGGCCGTCGAGGGGTCGCCGAGCGCGGCGACGACCAGCAGGGCGGCGACCGCGAGGCCGAAGCCGCCGTAGACGGCGCGGACCTCGTTGCGGCCCTCGACCGTGTCGACGGCGACGCCGAACTGGGCCAACACGGCGCGCGGCCGGGCCAGCGCGAGCAGGCCCATCGCGGCGAACCCGGCCGCGACGAGGATCACGAGCACGTCGTTCATACGGCGTCCCTGACCGGCTCGCGGACGAAGCCCGCGATCAGCTCGGACAACCGCTCGGGGTTGTCCTCCATCGAGAACGTGTAGGCGTCGTCGATCGGGTCGAAGCGCGAGTTGGGCAGGTCGGCGGCCAGCCGCCGGCCGTCCTCGAGCGGGAACGCGCGGTCCTCGGTGGACCACGCGATCAGCGCCGGCTGGCGGACCTTCCTCAGGCGGTCGGCGGCCGCGTTTGTCTGGGCGGTGTCCGCGCCGAGGATGAACGCACGAGCGTCGCGTCGCACACCGGCGTCGTGGATCGCCGGCAGGACGTAGGAGTCCTCGGCGGCGCGATCGATCGGTCGCTTGGTCAGCCAGCCGAACGCGATCGGCGTCCGCCGTGGGAGGTGCAGCCGGAACGGCTGCACCAAGAGCCGCAGCAGTCCGGGGACCCTCGCGGCTGGCTTCAGGTAGCCGAACAGCTTCGGCGGGAAGTTGTCGCGGTAGTCGCACGAGGTGAGCACGAGCCGGCCGACCCGCTCGGGTCGAGTGGTGATCAGCATCTGGCAGAGCGCGCCGCCGCTGTCGTTGCCGACCAGCGTGACGTCGTCCAGGTCGAGCGCCTCGAGTGCGTCGGCGACCATCCCGGCGGCAGCGGGCGGGGTGTTCGCAGCGCCCGCCGGAAGCGGCAGCGTGTGCGCGCCGAACGGCAGGTCGAGCGCGATGCAGCGGAAGTCGGGGGCGAGCCGCTCGACGACCTTGCGCCAGAGGTTGGCGTTGACGAGCAGGCCGTGGACGAACACAATCGGCGGGCCCGAGCCGACGTCGTGGTACGCGAGTCGCCCGCCGGGCAGGTCGAGTACCCGCGCGTCGCCGAGCGCGGGCGACCGCCAGTGGGCGCGGTCGGTAGCGGTGGTCGAGCTCATCTAGGGACTCCGTTCCTTGGCTGACAGTCCGAGCAGTTAACATACAGACTGTCTGTATGTGACGCAAGATAGGCTGACCCGCCGATGAGCACGCCGAACACCAAGGCCGAGCAGGGCGAGGCGTCCCGCGCCGCGCTCGTCCGCGCGGCGCGGGAGCTGTTCACCGAGCGCGGGTACGGGGGCGTCGGGACCGAGGAGATCGTGCGCCGCGCGGAGCTCACACGCGGCGCCCTGTACCACCACTTCGCCGACAAGAAAGACCTCTTCCGCGCCGTCCACGAGCAGATGGAGGGCGAAGTCGTAGGCGCTATCGCCGCGAAGATGGCCGACGTCAGCGACCCGGTCGAGCTGCTGCACGTCGGCACCCGCGCCTACCTCGACGTCTGCACCGACCCCGCGATCACGCGCGTGACGCTGATCGACGCCCCGTCGATCCTCGGCTGGGAGGAGTGGCGCGAGATCGACATGCGCCACGGGCTCGGGCTGATCATGGCCGGCCTGCAGGCCGGCATCGACGCCGGCGAGCTGCGCGAGCAGCCGGTTCGGCCGCTCGCGCATCTGATGCTCGGCGCGATGGGCGAGGCCGGGATGGTGATCGCCAACGCCGTCGACCCGGCGGCTGCGCGCGCGGAGATCGAGCCGGCCCTGCTCGACCTGCTCGAAGGCCTGCGCGTGTCGAAGCAGGCAGGCGTGCGAGGCCCGGCGCGCCGGGGCGCGTAGTTAGACAGTCAGGACGATCTTGCCGAGCTTGCCGCCCGCGACGAAGCGCTCGTAGGCGGCCTCGGCCTCGTCGAGCGGGAAGGTCGCGGCGACGGGCACGTCGAGCGCTCCCGACTCGAACAGCGGCAGCACCTCGGCCTCGACGCGGCGCATCGCGATCGCCTTCTGCTCGAGCGGCCTGGCCCGCAGCGTCGATCCGCGCACCACGGCACGCTTGCCCATGACGGCGAGCAGGTTGACCTCGGCCTTGAAGCCGGCGCCCACGCCGATCACGACGATCCGGCCATCGGTGGCCAGCGCCTTCACGTTGCCCGCCATGTTCGGCGCGCCGATCAGCTCGAGCACGACGTCGAACGGTCCGTGCTGCTCGAAGCCCTCGGAATCGATCGCCTTAGCCCCGAGGCGCTCCACGTCGGGCCGCAGCCGCTCGTTGCGGACCGTGGCCGTTACGCGCGCTCCCGCCGCCCGAGCGAGCTGGACCGCCGCCGTGCCGACTCCGCCGGCCCCGCCGTGCACGAGCAGCCGCTCACCGGGACGCAGGCCGCCCTGGCCGAAGAGCGCGTCGTGGGCAGTGACGAAGACCTCCGCGAGACCGCCGGCGCGGGCCCAATCGAGCCCTGAGGGAACCGGCATCGCCGCGCGCTCGTGCAGCACGGCCAACTCCGCCTGACCGCCGCCGGCGACGATCGCCATGACTCGATCGCCCTCGGCGAAGCGCTCCGCCCCCGCCCCGCGTCCGACGACCTCGCCGGCCAGCTCGAGGCCAGGAATGTCGGATGGCGCCCCCGGCGGCGCGGGATAGGCGCCCTTGCGCTGGAGGATGTCGGCGCCGTTGACGCCGGCCGCGCGGACGGCGATCAGGACCTCGCCCGGCCCGGGGCTCGGGTCGGGGCGCTGCTCGACCGAGAGGGCGCCGTCCGCAATCGTGACCGCTCGCATGGCGCGGGAGCCTAGTCCGGCGGGAGACGACAGGCCGCTGAGCCCCAGGCAAAGGCTCCGTCCACCCTGATCGCGAGGATCCGCGCGATGTCACCCGCACGCCAGAGGCGCGAATCGGAGCCCGCCGCGCGCGCAAGACGTGCGCTCGAGCGCGGTGCGACGACGGTCGGCGCCCAGCTGGCGCGGTCGGTCGAGGGCGGCTGGCGGAGGATGTCCCCCTCCCGGCGTGCGAAGCTCGAGCGGCTCGCCGCGAACGTCAGGGAGCGCGCAGTCGAGCAGCGCGGCGAAGCGGATCGGCACACGGCCGACCTCGACTCGCGCGGGCCGAGCCAGCCGGTCGCCGATCCGGTCGTCGCCCCGGCGAAGGCCGACTCCGACGTCAGCGAGATCGAGGTCCACGACCTGCGCGCCGATCTGGCCCGCGAGCTGGAGCGCCTCGCAGACGCGGACATCAGCGCGGCGCGAGGACCGGGCGGTGTCGCAAGCGATGCCGCCTCCCCAGACGGCCAGACCTGACTTCGGACTCGGGTAGGTTTGGAGGCCCCCGGCGGTCTCGACGTGGCCTCCATCGACATGTCCAATGAGCAGCCAAGCGACGGCCACCGGGCCGCGACGCTCGAGTTCCGCGACGCCACGAAGCGCTATCCGGGCCAGGAGCAGCCGGCGGTCGACGGCCTGTCGCTGGAGGTCCCCGCGGGTGAGATCTGCGTGCTCGTCGGACCGTCGGGCTGCGGCAAGACGACGGCGATGCGGATGGTCAACCGGATGATCGACATCACCGCGGGCGACATCCTGCTCGACGGCAGCAGCGTGCGCGAGCGACGGCCGGCTGAACTACGGCGTGAGATCGGCTATGCGATCCAGCAGATCGGGCTGTTCCCGCACCTCACGATCGCCGACAACATCGCGACGGTGCCGAAGCTGCTCGGGTGGAGCAAGGACCGGATCGCGGCTCGGGTCGACGAGCTGCTCGAGCTCGTGCAGCTCGATCCCCACGACACGCGCTCGCGCTACCCGGCCCAGCTCTCGGGAGGCCAGCGCCAGCGCGACGGGGTCGCACGCGCGCTGGCCGTCGATCCGCCGCTGATGCTCATGGACGAGCCGTTCGGCGCGATCGACCCGATCAACCGCGAGCGGCTCCAGAACGAGTTCCTGCGGCTCCAGAAGGAGATCCGCAAGACCGTCGTGTTCGTCACCCACGACATCGACGAGGCGATCAAGATGGGCGACCGGATCGCGGTGCTCAAGCAGGGCGGCAAGCTGGCCCAGTACGCGCCGCCTGCCGAGCTGCTGACCTTTCCGGCCGATCCGTTCGTCGAGGACTTCGTCGGCGCGGACCGCGCGCTCAAGCGGCTCGCGCTCCAGCGCGTGCGCGACATCGACCTCTGGCGACCGCCGCTCGTGCGCGTCGGCGAGCCGGTCGCCGAGGCCCGCGCCAAGGTCGCCGACTCCGACCTCCCCTACCCGCTGCTGATCGACGACGAGGGACGGCCGCTCGGCTGGCTGAGCGAGCGCGGGCTCGCCGGCGAGCGGGTCGAGCGCATGCTGCGATCGTCCGCCGAGCCGGTCGTCGAGCTCGACGACGTGCTGCGCGACGCGCTCTCCGACCTGCTGCAGGCTGAGACCCAGTACGGGCCAGTCGTCGACGCACGCGGCAGGGTCGCGGGTGTGCTGTCGGTCGAGGTCATCGGCCACGCGCTCAAGGCCGATCCCGCCGACGTGCCGAGCGGAGCCGACTCGCTGCTGGCCGGGGAGTGACGCGATGATCTCCCAGCTCGCCCAGGTGCAGATCCAAGACCGCTCGGCGGGCGACGCGAGCTGCGTCGCCGACAACGGCTTCTGCCCGAGCTGGATCGCCGTCAATTTCGACCGCTACGTCGATCCCCTCCTGCAGCACATATTCCTGACGGTCGTCGCGGTCGCGATCGGGTTCGCGCTCTCGTTCGCGCTCGCGCTGCTCGCCCACCGGCGGCGCTGGCTGATCGGGCCGATCACCCAGGTGACCGGCATCCTCTACACGCTGCCGAGCATCGCCGTCTTCTTCCTGCTGCTGCCGCTGACCGGGCGCGGAAACGTGACGGCGCTGATCGCGCTTGTCGGCTACTCGCTGCTGATCATCTTCCGCAACATCACCGCCGGTCTCGACAACGTGCCGCGGGAGACCAAGGACGCCGGCCGCGGGATGGGGCTCACCGACCGCCAGCTGCTGTGGCGCGTCGAGCTGCCGCTGGCGCTGCCGGAGATCATGGCCGGGCTGCGGATCGCCGCGACGACGACCGTCGGCCTCGCGACGCTCGCCTTCTTCGCCGGCGCCGGCGGACTCGGCGAGCAGATCTTCGCCGACATCAACTTCAAGTCGAACGTCGTCGTGGCCGGTGGGTTGGCGGTCGCGCTGGCGGCGTTGCTCGACGGGCTGATCCTGCTCGTGCAGTGGGCGATCACGCCTTGGACGAGGGCGAGGACCGTATGACCGGTGCGCTCGCCTTCCTCGGCCAGTTCGGCGACGCGATCGAGCTCATCTTCGAGGGCGAGACGACGCGCGAGGGAGCCGACGTCGGCGGCTGGCAGTTCGCCGAGCTGACCTGGGAGCACGTCAAGCTGACGCTCGCCGCGATGGCGATCGCCTGCGCGATCTCGGTGCCGATCGGGCTCTGGCTCGGGCACGTCCGCCGCGGCAGCTTCCTCGCGATCAGCGTCTCGAACGTCGGCCGCGCGGTTCCGAGCCTGGCGCTGATCGCCTTCTTCGTCGCCTATCTCGGCGTCGGCTTCACGAACGTGACGCTGGCGCTGGTGCTGCTGGCGATCCCGCCGATCCTGACCAACTCCTACGTCGGCGTGACGCAGGTCGACGGCGACACGGTCGACGCGGCGCGCGGGATGGGCATGAGCGAGACCGAGATCGTCCGCAAGGTCGAGCTGCCGCTGGCGCTGCCGCTGATCTTCGGCGGGATCAGGACCTCGGCCGTCAACGTGATCGCGACCGCCACGATCGCCCCGCTCGCGGGCATCAACACGCTCGGCGACCCGATCATCAACGCGTCGGGCTACGGCGACACCGGCCGCCTCGCGGCCGCGATCGTCGTGGCCGCGCTCGCCGTCTTCACGGAGCTCCTCCTCGGCACTGCGCAGCGCGCCGTGACGCCCGAGGGGATCAAGCTCGAATCCAAGGCCGCGTCGCGGCACCGAGGCGTACCCACACCGATCAGGAGGACAGCATCAACATGAATCCGAAACGCTGGTTGGGCGGCCTGCTGGCCGTCCTGCTGCTGCTGTCGCTGTCGCTGGCCGCATGCGGCGATGACGACGACGAAGGCGGAGACGGCAGTGGCGGCGGGGACAGCGTGTCGACCGTCGAGCAGCCACAGGCGATCGCGTCGAACCCGGACAACGAGGGCGTGCAGATCACCGTCGGCTCGAAGAACTTCACCGAGCAGAAGGTGCTCGGCGAGATCTTCGCCCAGGGCCTGGCGGCAGCCGGCTACGACGTCGACACCGAGCTCAACCTCGGCGACGAGCAGACGGCGCTGCAGGCGGTCGACGACGGGCAGATCGACGCCTACCCGGAGTACACCGGGACGGCGCTCGGCTCGTTCTTCGACGTCAAGTCGAGCGAGATCCCGAAGGATCCGCAGCAGGCCTACCAGGACGCTAAGGCCGGGTTCGCGAAGCGCAACCTGACGGCGCTGCCGCCGACGCCGTTCACGAGCTCGAACGAGGTCGCGCTGACCAAGGACAAGGCCGACGAGCTCGGCGTCGAGAAGATCTCTGACCTCGACGGCAAGTCGCAGGACCTCACGCTCTACGGCTCGCCCGAGTGCCGTCAGCGCGAGGACTGCCTGCTCGGACTGCAGGAGGTCTACGGGCTCGAGTTCGAGAAGTTCGTGCCGGTCGCGATCGACCTGCGTCACGAGGTGCTCGAGAAGGGTCAGGCCGACCTCTCGATCGTCTTCACCACCGATCCCCAGAACGAGCGCGACGACCTCGTCCTGCTCGAGGACGACGAGGGGATGTTCCCGCCCTACAACTCGACGCTCGTCGTCCGCGACGAGACGGTCGAGCAGGCCGGGCCGGACCTGGCGAAGGTGGTCGAGCAGGTCGAGGAGGGTCTGACGGGCGAGGTGATGTCCGAGCTCAACGCCCGCGTCGACCTCGACAAGAAGACGCCGAAGCAGGTGGCGACCGAGTATCTGCGCGAGAGCGGGCTGGTCGAGTAGGACGCCCCGCGAGTCGGGCGCCGGCCACGGTGGCCGGCGCTCGATCTCGCTCGATGGCGAGTATCTGTGATCCCTGCCACAGTCTTGAGCGCTGAGTTGCGGTATTAAACTTAGTGCCATGCCCGTACAGCACCTCCTGACCGACGGAACCGCGGTCGTGCTGCGGCCGATCGCGCCCGGCGACAAGGACGAGCTGCAGGCGGGCCTGCACCGCCTCTCGCCCGAGGCGGTCCACCGCCGCTTCCTGGCGCCCAAGGTCAGCTTCTCGAAGGCCGAGCTGCGCTACCTGACCGAGGTCGACGGCCACGACCACGCCGCAATCGTCGTCGAGCTCGCGGACCGGCCCGGGACGATCGTCGCCGTCGGGCGCTATGTGCGGCTGCCGGACGAGCCCGACGTCGCCGAGGCGGCGATCGTCGTCGCCGACCCCCTCCAGCGCAATGGGCTCGGCACGATCCTGGCCAAGGCACTGGCGGCCGAGGCGGTGCGCCACGACGTCCGGCGCTTCACCGCCACGATGCAGGGCGACAACCGCGCGGCGCAGCGGCTGATGGCGCGCCTGACCGACCAGCTCGAGCTGCACTACGACGGCGCCGGCGCGGGCGAGGCGCGGACCGAGCTGGCGGCCTGAGGCCTAGGCGCGGGGCCGCGGGAACTGCGTGCCGACGAAACGGTCCCACATGCGGTCTGTGAACAGCGCTCGCTGGCGCAGCACGATGTGGGCCGACGGCGTGACCTTGTAGCGGATCTTCGGGCGGCGGCTGTCGATCGCCTTCTCGATCGCGCGCGCGACCTTGTCGGGGCCGCCGCCGAGCATCGCCGCCGGACCCTCGTAAGCGCCGAGCGTGGCCGCCCCGACGGCCTCGTTGAAGCGTGCGTACGGACCCTCGTCGGTGGTCCCCGCGTCGAGCGCCGTCGTCGCGGCGGTGGCGAACTCGGTCTTGATCAATCCCGGCTCGACGATCACGACGTCGACGCCGAAGCCCTTGACCTCGAAGCGCAGCGCGTCGCTGAACGCCTCGACGGCGTGCTTGGTCGCGTGGTATGCGCCACCGCCGGGAAAGACGAGCTTGCCGCCGATCGAGCTGATGTTCACGATCCGTCCGTAGCGCTGGCGGCGCATGCCCGGCAGCACGAGCTGGCACATCCGCACGAGGCCGAAGACGTTGGTCTCGAACTGCCGCCTGACGGCGTCGAGGTCGAGCGACTCGACCGCGCCGGACTGGCTGTAGCCGGCGTTGTTGATCAGCGCCCCGACGGCTCCCTCGGCCTGCTCGACGGCTGCCACCGCGGCGCGCATCGAGTCCTCGTCGGTCACGTCGAGCGCGAGCAGCTTGCAGCCCTTCGCCTCGAGGTCGGCGATCGACTCGAGCCGGCGCGCGGTCGCGTAGACGCTGTGGCCGCTCGCGACCAGGCGCTCGGCCGTCGCGCGCCCGATCCCGGTCGAGCAGCCCGTGATCAGGACCGCCTTCGAGCTGTCTGCCATCGCCATCTCTCCCCCGTCGTGACCAGAAGCGCGCTGCCGCGCCACTCTGACACCTTTGGCGCCGGGCGGTACGGTTCGCCGTCGATGCGTGCGGTCACCTTCCAGGCGCCAGGCGAGGTCCGGGTCGACGAGCGGCCCGAGCCCGAGCTCGAGGCGGCGACCGACGCGATCGTGCGGGTCGAGGCGACTGGCGTCTGCGGGTCGGACCTGCACATCTACCACGGGCGGGTCGGCGTCGAGCCGGGCTTGACGATCGGCCACGAGTTCGTCGGCGAGCTGATCGCGGCCGGCGACGGGGTCACCGAGGTCACCGTCGGCGACAAGGTTCTCGGCTGCTACTGCACCGCCTGCGGGCGCTGCTTCTTCTGTCGCCGCGGCGACTTCCACAAGTGCGACGCCGGGCGCGTGTTCGGGCACGGCAAGGTGCTCGGCTCGCTTCAGGGCGCGCAGGCGGATCAGGTGCTGGTGCCGAACGCGAACCTGACGCTGCGGCGCGTGCCGGAGGGGATGTCGAGCGACGCGGCGCTGTTCGCGGGCGACGTGATGGGGACCGGCTTCCATGCGATCGACTCGGCGGGGCTCGAGCCCGGCGACACGGCGGTCGTGCTCGGCCTCGGGCCGGTCGGCTTGTGCGCCGTCCAGGCGGCGCGGGCGGCCGGCGCGGCGCAGGTGCTCGCGGTCGACTCCGTGCCCGAGCGGCTCGAGATGGCGCGCAGCTTCGGGGCGCAGGCGGTCCACCTCAGCGAGGACGACCCGCGCGACGCGGTCAAGCGGGCGACCGAGGGGCGTGGCGCCGACGTCGTCGTCGACGCGGTCGGACATCCGGACGCCTTCGACATGGCGTGCCGGATGGCGCGCAAGGCCGGCAGCGTCTCCGCGACCGGCGTCTACGCCGAGCGGATGGAGGTCCACATGGGCGTGATCTGGATCAAGGCGCTCGAGATCCACACCGGTCACGCGAACGTGATCGCCCACGTCGACCGCGTGCTGGCGATGATGAGCAGCGGCGTGCTCGACCCGGCGCTGCTGGTGACGCACCACATGTCGCTCGACGAGGCGCCCGACGCCTACGCTGCGTACGACCGCCGCGAGGCGCTCAAGATCGTCATGACGCCCTAGGAGGAAGCGACGATGACCGCGACACTGCCCGACGCACTCTCGGATCCCGCACGCGCCTTCGCGGCCGGCCCGCACCTGCACCTGATCGGTGGCGAGCGCGTCGAGGCGGCCGACGGCCGCACGTTCGTTACGGTCGATCCCTCGACCGGGCAGCCGATCGCCGACGTCGCGCAGGGCGGTGCCGAGGACGTCGACCGCGCGGTGCGAGCGGCGCGCGCGGCGCTCGACGGCAAGTGGGGCTCGCTGTTGCCGGCCAAGCGCTCGCGGCTGCTGTACCGACTCGCCGACCTCGTCGAGCAGCACGGCGACGAGCTGGCGCAGCTCGAGTCGCTCGACACGGGCAAGCCGGTCGGGCTGGCAAAGATCGTCGACGTCGCGAAGACGGTCGAGCACCTGCGCTACTACGCAGGTTGGCCGACGAAGATCGCCGGCGAGACGATTCCGGTCTCCCAGCCTGGGGTGCACGTCTACACGCGCCGCGAGCCGGTCGGCGTCTGCGGCCAGATCATCCCGTGGAACTTCCCGCTGCTGATGGCCGCCTGGAAGGTCGGCCCGGCGCTCGCGGCCGGCTGCACGACGGTGCTCAAGCCCGCCGAGCAGACGCCGCTGACCGCGCTGCGGCTCGCCGAGCTCGCGCTCGAGGCCGGCTTCCCGGCGGGCGTGCTGAACGTCGTCACCGGCGACGGCGAGACCGGCGCCGCGCTCGTCGCCCATCCCGGGGTGAACAAGGTCGCGTTCACGGGGTCGACCGCGGTCGGGCGCGAGATCGGCGCGAAGGCCGGGCGAGCGCTCAAGCGCGCGACGCTCGAGCTCGGCGGGAAGTCGCCGAACATCATCCTGCCCGATGCCGACCTCGACGCGGCGGTCAAGGGCAGCTACCAGGCGATCTACTACAACACCGGCCAGGCCTGCAACGCCGGCTCGCGCCTGTTCGTGCAGCGCGACCAGTTCGACGACGTGGTCGCCAGGCTCGCCGAGGCGGCCGGCAAGGCGCGCGTCGGTGCCGGCCTCGCCGAGGGCACCCAGCTCGGCCCGGTGATCTCGGCCGAGCAGGAGGCGCGCGTGCGCGACTACATCGCCAAGGGCACCGACGAGGGCGCCGAGCTCGTCACCGGCGGCGGCCGGCCCGAAGGCGACTCAGGCGGCTACTTCGTCGAGCCCACCCTGTTCGCCGCGACCTCCGACGACATGACGATTGCGCGCGCGGAGATCTTCGGGCCGGTGCTCGTGGCGCTGCCCTACGAGGACCTCGAGGAGGTCGCGCGGCGCGCCAACGACAGCGAGTACGGCCTTGCGGCCGGCGTCTGGACACGCGACGTCGGCAACGCCCACAAGCTCGCCGCCCTGCTCCAGGCCGGCAACGTCTACGTCAACATCTGGGGCCCGAGCGACGCCGCCGCCCCGTTCGGCGGCGTCAAGGCATCCGGCATCGGCCGCGAGCACGGCCGCGCGGGCCTCGAGTCCTACCTCGAGGACAAGACGGTCTGGATCGGGCTGTAGCTGGAGCGCGCGTAGGCGCTGGGTGGCGTCGGGGCGGCGTTCCTTCGGAGCGTCCTTGAGGTGCGGGCTCGCGCTGGGGTGGCTGGGAGAGATACGAGAGGCTGAGCTGCGGTGCCGGGCTTGGCTGGGTAGGGGGGATGTGATCGGCAGCGTGCGGCATCCTCGCTCCACGCTGTGATCGATAGGGCGCCTGGGCGGTTCGCGGCCAGATTCCGGCCGAAACAGACCCGCGAGGGCCGGGGAGCAAGAGCGCCGGCGGCTACGGGCGAATTACGGCCGCATTCCGGCCCTAATGCACCCATCGCGGTAGGCATGGGACGGACCCCTCACTTCTTGCACGTTTGACTGACCCAGAGCCGTCGAATCGTGCAAGAACCACGAAAAGACCACCACCCGTGAGCCAGGCGCACCGAGCGAAGCCCGCTCCCGGCCACCCTCCACGCCGCTATCCGCCCTACTAGCCTAAGCCCGGCACCGCAGCTCAGCCACTCGTATCTAGACCAAACACCCCAGCGCGAACCCAGGCCTCAAGGACGCTCCAAAGGAGCGCCACCCGGCGACCCCCGCCCCTCGCCAGAGCGCCGCCTAGCCCCGGCTCAGCAGCAACGCGATGCCCTGGCCGCCGCCGATGCACAACGTCACGAGGCCGAGCTCGTGGTCCTCGCGCTCCATCTCGGCGAGGATCTTCGCCGTGATCACCGAGCCGGTCGCCGCGACCGGGTGGCCGAGGGCGATCGCGCCGCCGTTGGGGTTGACCTTGGCGGGGTCGAGCTCGAGGTCCTGCATGACGGCGAGCGCCTGGGCGGCGAACGCCTCGTTGAGCTCGATCACGCCAACCTCGTCGAGCGAGCGCCCGGCGCGGTCCATCGCCTTCTTGACCGCCGGGACGGGGCCGATGCCCATCGTCTTCGGATCGACGCCGCAGTAGGCGTAGGAGAGGATCTTGGCGCGGACCGGGGCGCCGAGCTGCTGGGCCTTGTCCTCGGACATCAGCACGACGGCAGCGCCGGCGTCGTTCATGCCGGAGGCGTTGCCGGCAGTGACGGTGCCGTCATCCTTGAAGACGGGCTTGAGCTTCGCGAAGCCGTCGATCGAGGCGCCCGGGCGGACGTGCTCGTCCTGGACGAAGTCGACCTTGTCGCGCTTGACCTTGATTTCGACCGGGACGATCTCGTCCTCGAACCTGCCGGCGGCGATCGCGGCCTCGGCACGGTGGTGGGACTCAAGCGCGAACTCGTCCTGGGCCTCGCGCGAGATCGAGTGCGAGTCGGCGAGGTTCTCGGCGGTGATGCCCATGTGGACCTTGTCGAACGGGTCGGTGAGGCCGCCGACGACCGGGTCGACGAGCTTGCTCTCCCCCATCCGCGCGCCGAAGCGCGCCGCCGGCATCCAGTACGGGCCGCGGCTCATGTTCTCCGCGCCGCCGGCGACGACGCAGTCGGCGTCGCCGGTCTGGATCGCCTGCGCGCCCGAGACGATCGCCTGCACGCCGGTGCCGCAGAGGCGGTTGACCGTCACGGCCGGCGCCTCCTTCGGGATCCCGGCCTTCATCCCGACCACGCGCGCCATGTACATGTCCTCGGGCGCCGAGTGGATCACGTTGCCAAAGACGACCTGGTCGACCTCCTCCGGAGCGACTTGGGCGCGCTCCAGCGCAGCGACGACCGCGGTCGAGCCGAGGTCTGTGGTCGGTACGCCGGCGAGGCTCTTTCCATACGAGCCGACGGCTGTGCGCGCGGCGGACGAGATCACGACTCCGGTCACTTGCTTGGTCCTCCTGGGTCGGTACGGGGGTTCCTGAGGCTACTAGCGCCGCGGCGCTAGCCGGAAGACGCCGCCGTCGAGCGAGACGACGTAGACGCGGCCGCGGGCGTCCTCCCCGAACGACACGGTCTGCGGGACGCTGACGCCGAGCGCGCGGTCGCGACGGGCGCCGCCGGCGCGCAGTCGGGCGACGCGCAGGCGCGCGTCGCATAGATCGCCGTAGACGTAGGAGCCGCGCAGCGCGCCGAGCGCGGGGTCGCGGATCACGTAGCCGCCGGTGATCGAGCAGCTGCCCTGGCCGTGGGTGCGCTGGATCACGGGCCGCACGTGGCCGGGCGCCGCTCCAGGGCGGAAGCGGCTCGTCCCCTCGAACAGCGACCAGCCGAGGTTCACGCCTCCGCGCGGGCGCCGCGCGCCGTCCGCGGCCGGCAGGAAGTCGATCTCCTCGACCGCGTCCTGCCCGACGTCGCCGATCGTCAGATCGCCACCGCCGCGGCGGTCGAACGAGAAGCGGTAGGGGTTGCGCAGGCCGTACGCGAAGATCTCGCCGCGCGCGCCCGCCCGGCCGCGGAACGGGTTGTCGCTCGGGATGCGGTAGCCGCCGCCCGGTCGCGGATCGACGCGGATCAGCTTTCCGAGCAGCGTCGAGAGGTCCTGGGCGTTGCGGTCCGGATCGCCGCCGCCACCGCCGTCGCCGAAGCCGGCGTAGAGCATCCCGTCGGGGCCGAACTGGAGCTGACCGCCCTTGTGGTTGAAGCGCGGGTGCGGCTGGCGCAGGACGAGCCGGCGCGAGCCCGGCCGGGTGCGGTTGCCGTCCGCGGTGGCCCGGAACTGGGCGATCACGATCGCCCCGGACCGGTCGACGTAGTAGACGAAGTAGCGGCGGTTGCGGGCGTAGCCGGGGTGGAAGGCGATCGACAGCAGGCCGCTCTCGCCGCCGGTTTGAACACTCGGGCGGATGTCGAGGAAGGTCGTCTGTCGCCCGCCGCGCAGGAGCACGACGCGACCGTCGCGCTCGGTGACGGGACGGCGGCGGGCGTCACCGGGCGGGGCGGCGAGGTAGGTCGGGGAGTCGAACGTGCCGACGCGCTGGAACCGGACGCCGGTGGCAGCGGCGCGCGAATCCGTCCGCGAGCGTGAATCCGGCTTCGCGACCCGCTCTACCTTCGAGCGCTCGGCCGCCGTGGGGCGCTCGGCCTCGTCACCGGACGAGGCGCACGCGCTGACCGCGAAGGTCAGCGAGCAGCAGAGCGTTGTGATCGCGACGGCCCGCTTCACAGCGGCGCAGTATGGCAACGGTCGTAGCGCGTCGGCGCAGGCCCTCTCCGCACGAGCCTAGGCTCCTCCGGCATCGGCCCGGGGCCGCCCGGGTACGGTGCTCGACATGCGCGCACTCGTGACGGGAGCGACTGGATTCGTGGGCGGCCGCCTGGCCCGCTCGCTGACCGAGAAGGGCACCGAGGTGCGCGCGCTGGTGCGCAGCCGCGGGCGCGCCGAGGACCTCGAGCGAGCCGGCGTCGAGCTGCACGAGGGCGACGTGCTCGACGCGGATAGCCTCGCGGGCGCGGGCGCGGGCGTCGACGTCGCCTACTACCTCGTCCATGGGATGGGCCGCGGCTCGGACGGCGACTTCGCCGAGCGCGAGCGCGACGCCGCGCGCAACTTCGCCCGGATGGCGCGCGGCGAGGGCGTCGAGCGGGTCGTCTACCTCGGCGGGCTCGGCGACCGTCCCGGCTCGCAGCACCTGCGCAGCCGCCACGAGACGGCGCTGATGCTGCGCCGTGAGGGGCCGCCGCTGACCTACTTCCGCGCCGGGATGGTCGTCGGCGCGCGCAGCGAGGGCTACCGCACGCTGCGCTACCTCGTCGAGCGCCTGCCGGCGATGATCGCCCCGGCGTGGCTCAAGACGCCGACCCAGCCGATCGGCATCGACGACGCCGTGGCCTACCTCGCGGCGGCGCCGTCGGTGCCCAAGTCGACCGGTCGCGAGGTCCAGATCGGCGGTCCGGACGTGCTCGCCTACGGCGAGATGCTCGACCGCATGGCGCTCGCGCTGAATCGGCGGCCACGGCCGAAGATCCCCGTCCCGCTGCTCACCCCCTGGCTGTCGTCGTTGTGGATCGGCCTGGTAACGCCGGTCGACGCCGGGGTGGCGCGTCCGCTCGTCGAGGGCCTCTCGACCGAGACCGTCGTCACCGACCCCACGGGCGCTGCCCTGTTCGACGTCGACCCGGTCGACTTCGACGAGACCCTGCGGCGCGCGCTCTCGGAGGACGAGCACGCCCCCTCGCGATAGCCTTGGACCTTGCCACGGGCTGTGGCGCAGTCTGGTAGCGCGCTCCGTTCGGGTCGGAGAGGTCCCCAGTTCAAATCTGGGCAGCCCGATCTTCGCAAGCTCGTGCTTAGGTCTCCCGCCTCTGCACGACCTGCCAATAGAGGCGTCGCCCGCCGTATTGCAGGACGCCGAGGCAGGCCGCCGCGGTCAGCAGCAGGGGCAGCGTCGGCGGGGATAGACCGCCCCAGTACGTGCCGATCGCGGCCGCCACCGCGACGGCGTAGGCAGCGGCGGCGACGTGCGTGCGCCATCCCGCCGCGACGGCGCGATCGCCGTAGAGCCCGAGTGCCGCCGTGCAGAGAAGTACCGCGGCGAGGCTCACCGGCAGCGCGATGCGAACGAACGGAGCAATCGCTGCCCACTCGAATGGATAGTGAGAGCTCGCGGCCGCACGCGCTCCATACGCGAGGAAGAGCGCCGTGACGGCAGCAGCGGCGTCGACGAACGGCAGGTCGCGTGCGGGCGCGGTAGGCCCAAGCCACCCGAACAGGCCCAAGACGCGGCTCACCTGGAGACCGCCACGCGCGGCGTCTGCCGCGATCCACGCGTCGTAGTCGACTCTGTCGACGCTGTCGGCCGAGTGTCCTCCGCAACCAGGAAGAGCGGGCGACCCTTGACCTCGTCGTACATCCGACCGAGGTACTGCCCGATGATTCCGAGGCAGACGAGCTGTGCCCCGCCCAGGATCAGCACGACGACTACCACGGAAGTCCAGCCCGGTACGGCGGTCTCCGTGAACAGCCGCACACCGACCACGTAGGCGAGATAGACCCCGCCCAGCGCCGAGGCCACGAAGCCGAGCAGGCTTGCGACGCGTAGCGGCACCGCCGAGAAGCTCACGACGGCGTCCAGCGCGAAGCGCAGCATGTGTCGCAGCGTGTACTTGGACCGGCCCGCGGCTCGGGCCGAGGACTCATACGTGACGACGCCCTGCCGGTAGCCCACCCAGCGCGTCATGCCGCGCAGGAAGCGGTGCCGCTCCGGCATCGCGACCAGGGCATCGACTACCGGGCGCGACATCAGCCGAAAATCGGCGGCGCCTTGGGGTAGATCGAGATTCGCAAGCCGGTTCAGCAAGCGATAGAAAAGAGACGAAGCGCGTGCCTTCACCCAGCCCTCGCCCTCACGTCGTGTGCGAATCGCGTAGACGACGTCGTCGCCCTTCTGTGCCGCGGACAGGAGATCCGGAATCACCTCTGGCGGGTGCTGCAAATCGGAGTCCATCGTTACGACCGCATCGCCGGAAGCGACCGACAGGCCGGCGCTGAGGGCGGCTTGGTGACCGAAATTCCGTGACAGGCGCAATGCGCGTACGCGCGCATCGTGTGCCGCCGCGTCGCGCATGCGAGCCCAAGTCGCATCGCGCGAGCCGTCGTCGACGAAGATGATCTCCGATTCCTGGGGCAGCGTGTCCAAGACGCGACCCAACCGGCTGGCCAGCTCGGGAATCGCGGTCTCCTCGTCGTGTGCCGGAAGCACCACGCTGAGCTCCATCGGTCCAGTATCGCATCCGTGATACCCGGTACCGTCGCACCGCGATGCGGCCAACATTCGCGCCATCTTGCGGGTAGACCGCCCGCGGGCATCGACCCCGGCAATCGCCGCCGGGTTCATAGTCGCGGTGGGTTACGTGATGTGGCTTCAGTCACCTCGGTTTGGCATACCGAGCCCGTCCATGATCGACGACTGGAACGGGGCCAGTCGGGGCGCCAGCTCCCTCGTCGATCTGCTGGCGCCCTTCGTCGAGCGCCCCGTGCTCCGCTTCCGTCCGGGCTTCGATCTCTTCGACCACATCGAGTGGCACACGCTCGGTGCGCCGCACGACATGACAGGTCCCAATCTCTGGAATGCGGTCCGCTTGGCCCTGTTCGTGGCCGCCGTCGGGGTCGTACCTGCACTGGTCGCGCGTGCCGTAGCACCTGATCTGTCGTCGTTCACGCTAGGCGCCCTGACAGCCGTGCCACCCGCTGTCGTGGTCACGGGGGGCGTGATCTCGGTCGACTTGGCCCGCCTCGCTCCGCAGGAGCCGATGCTCGTCGGAGCGACGGTTTGCGGAGCGGCGCTGGTCTTGTTCGGACTCGACCGTTACATGTCTGGCGCCCGGATGCGGAAGGTGCTTCTACCGACAGTGATCGGTTGGCCGCTCTACGTCCTGGGAGCGACGTCGAAGGAGGCCTCGATGTCGTTCTTGGCGGTCACTCCGTTCCTATACCTCTTCCTCGCTCAACGGTGGCGTGAGCTCGGCTGCGTCCGGGGGCTCTGGGAGCCGTTGCGACGGCCAGGTGCCATCGCCTTTGCCACTGCGCTCCTGGTGCCCTTGCTTTGGGTCGCGTTTCGCGCGGCGACGATCGGTGGAGAGGGTGCCGACCTGTATCAGCGCGGAAAGCCGCATGGGCTCGACGGTTGGATCGACCGGCTGGAGGAGGCGGGGAAGCTTCAGTGGAACAGCATGATCACGACGCTCGGGAGCCCACTTTGGCGTGCGCTCGCCGTGAGCCTCCCCTTTCTCGCCCTGGGCATCTGGGCCGATCGGCGGCGCGTCCCGTGGGTCGCGGTCGGGCTCGTGCTGGGGGCCGGCGTCATGTTGGTTGTGCAGGGCCTGCCCGCGGTGGTCACGTCGCGCTACTTCCTGCCCACGATGGCCCTGCTCACGATGGCGGCGACCCTGTTGCTGGCACAGGGGCGTGCATGGTTGCGCTGGACCGCTCTCGTCGCCGGCTCGATCTTGGTCATCAGCGGAGCTGCCGCGGCTCGGCAGGCCGTGACCGGTTGGGCGACCGACGAGAAGGCGACCTCCGAGCTCATCGAGCGGGTCGCCCTACTCGCGCAAGCCGGTTGCCGCCTCCACCAGTGGGGTCTCGACGTCGAGCGAGCCGAGGCGCTCCCTCGCCTTGTCGGCCTGCAGATGAAAGAGGCCTCCGGGAGCTGTCCGCTTGGAACGGCAACGCTCGTCGTCACGTCATCTGGGGCTGCACCCGACAGCGTCGGCAACGTCGGCCTATGGCGCACCTGCCGCGAGCCGTGGAAGCACGAGCTGGACGTCGGGGCGTGGGCCGTGGTGGGTTGCGCACGAAGCAGGGCGCGAATCGGACGCGAAGCCGTCGAGGAGGTCCTCAACCAGAATCGCCTCGTCCCAGGCGTCGGGCCAGGCGAACGTGCCGCCTGCCTCGAGCACGAGCCGAGGATCGGCGTGTGCAACCGCGCGCGGCTGAAGCGTGGAGATCCCTGGCCCTAGCTCCGCGTGCCCGTACGAAACACCCAGACGCGTGTGGCGGTGAAGGTGAACGCGATCACCGGCGGCCAGCTCAGTACCTGGGCGGCCAACTCGGAGACGCCAAACCGTTCGACCAGCAAGACCGTACAACCAACCGACACCAGCAGCCCGGTCATCTGGACCGCCGTGTACCGGGAGAGCGAGACGATCGAGAAGCCGCCGGCGAGGAACGTCCAACGCCGGTTGAGCGTATAGCCGTTGGCGAGCCCCGCCCCATACGCCACGACGATGGCCGCGACGTACCAGACTCCGACCGCCAAGAGACCGGCGTACACGGCCAACGATATGGCGGTGTTCGACACGCCGACCAGGGCGAACCGGATCCCCTCACGTGGAATCGCGGTGGACCACCGTCTTCCGCTCAAGGCCGAACAGATTAGAGCGCGCCGCCCGCGAACCGCGTATCCGCAGCGAGAACCATCGTTTGCGACCGGATGGCAGCGGGTAGCTCCCTCCGCAACGGACGCACCGCAGCCGTCGCGGTGCATGGAGGCGCACGTGTCGATACCGCTGTTCGCCGGTGAGCCTGATCCGCGCTCTTCCCTGTCCGCCAACGGGTCCGGGCCGGCGCAGCGGGACGGGAAGGAGGCCCGGGCGGTGATCGAAGCCCGGATCGATACGCGCCGGCCGCGCCTGGAGCTGCGTCTCGAGGCCGACAAGGACCGGCTCCCGCTCGTTCGCCAAGCGCTGCGCGCGCTGGCGCAGGCGACCGGTACCGGCGCCGAGGAGCTGCACGACGCCGAGCTGGCCGTCACCGAGGCCTGCGCGAACGCGATCCAGCACGCCTACCGCCACGGCAACGGCTTCGTCGACGTGACGATCGAGGCGCGTGCGGCGGAGCTGCTCGTGCACGTGCGCGACGCCGGCAAGGGCATGCGCGACCCGTGGAACGACCGCGGCCGCAAGAGCGGGCTCGGGCTGACCGTGATGGAGAGCGTGGCGCGCGAAGTCGAGATCCGCAGCGAGCGCGGGGTCGGCACCGAGGTCGTGATGGCGCTCCCGGGTCCCGATCCGGAGCGATTCGAGCACGCGGACACGAGCGGTGCCGTCGCTGAGCAGGTCGTGCGGCGGCTCGTCGCGATGGCCGCGGCCCAGGCCGACATGCCGCCCGCGCGGGTGACCGAGGCGCTGCTGGCCGCGGAGCTGATCGTCCGCCACGTGCCCGAGAAGGTCACCGGCGACTGCATCACCGTGGCGCTCACACGGATCGTGGACGGCATCGAGCTGCGCGTCGGGCCGTTGCCCTCCGACGGGGCGACCGAGGTCCTGGCGGAGGCGGACGTGCCGATGGTCGGGTCCGTGATCGAGCGCTTCGCCGACGGGGTGTGGGCGGCGCGGGACGACTTCGGCCCGGACGAGCAGCTGGCGGTCCGCTTCAAGGCCTGAGCGGGCACTGAGACGGTGGCTGTCGACGAATCGCCCGCCCCGAGCACCCGGACGACCGTCGTGATCGCCACGCGCAACCGGCGCGAGCAACTCGAGCGGACGCTCGACCGGCTGGGCGAGCTCCCCGAGCGCCCCGCGATCGTCGTGGTCGACAACGGCTCCACGGACGGCACCGTCGCGGCGGTTCGCAGCCGTCCCGAGCCGGTGCGGGTCGTCGGGCTCGCCGACAACCGCGGCGGCGCGGCGCGCAACGTCGGCGTGGAGCTCGCCCGGACGCCTTACGTGGCGTTCAGCGACGACGACTCGTGGTGGGAGCCGGGGGCCCTCGCGCACGCCGAGCTCCTGCTCGACGCGGACGCGCGGATCGCGCTGCTGGCCGCGCGCGTGCTGGTCGGGGCCGAGCGCCGGCTCGACCCCACCTGCGCCACGATGGCCGCGAGCCCGCTCGCGGCCGACGCCCGCCTTCCCGGTCCGCGCGTGCTCGGCTTCCTCGCCTGCGGAGCGATCGTCCGGCGCGCGGCGTTCCTTGCGGTCGGGGGCTTCCACGCCCGGCTGGGAGTGGGTGGCGAGGAGGAGCTGCTGGCCGTCGACCTCGCCGCCGCCGGCTACGAGCTCGTCTACGCGGACGAGGTCGTCGCACATCACCAGCCGGACGGTCGACGGCGGCCGGGAAGGGCGCGCAACTCGGTGCGCAACGAGCTGCTGGTCGCCTGGCTGCGACGGCCTCCGCGCAGCGCGCTGCGACGCACGGGCACGCTGCTGGCCTCCCGGGGGCGCGACCGCCAGGCGGCGCTGGGCGCGATCGACGCGCTGCGCGCCGTCCCATGGGTGCTGCGCGAGCGCCGGCCGGACGGCGCCCGGCTCGAGCGCGGGCTGAGGGCGCTCGAGGGCACCTAGCCGGGGCTCGCCGCGCCGACGGCGTCCTGGGCGTCCGCAGCCGGCAGGCCCGCGAGCGCGTCGAGCACGTCGTCGACCCCGATCGACAGCAGCCCCGGATCGACCGCCGCGGCGTGTGGATCGCCGCGCCGGCCGGCCCAGAGCGCCCGGTGCCAAGGACGGTCCGGCGGAGGGCCCCAGCGCTCCGGGGACACCGGTCCGAAGAGGACGACCGAGGGGGTGCGGAACGCGGTCGCCAGGTGAGCCATCCCGGTGTCGCCGCAGACGACGCGCTCGGCGGCGGCGACGAGCGCCGCGAGATCGCGCAGGCCAGTGCGCCCGGCGAGCACCGCCCCGCTCGGAAGGCCGGCCAGCCGTGCCACCTCGGCGGCCAGCTCGCGCTCGCGACGGCCGCCTGTGAGCACCACCCGCCGGCCCTCGGCGACCTGCGCACGGGCCACGGCGGCGAACCGCTCCTGCGGCCAGCGGCGGGCCCCGGCGGCGGCGCCGGGGTGGACGATCGTGAGGCCGCGGAGCGGCTCGGGCACGCGGATCGGCGGCGGGTCGAGGTCGATCCGCGAGCGATCGGCCGGGATGCCGCTCTCGCCCAGCAGGCGGCACCAGCGATGGACCTCGTGCTCGTCCTCGGCCCAGGCCGGTCCTCGCTCGACGCCCGCCGCCGGACAGGCGAAGGCGATCAGCCGCCGTGGCGCGAGCTCGAGCAGGGCGCGGTGGCTCTCGGGGCCGCGGCCGTGGAGGTCGACCGCGACCTCTGGCGCAGCGTCGACGCGCGGACGGACCGGCCCTGATGCGTCGGCCACGGCGTCGACCGCGCCAGTCAGCAGCACAAGCGGAGCCAGCTCCTGCGGGCAGGCGAGCGTGCGCCGGTGATTGGGGAAGCCGTCCGCCAGCGCGCGCAGGGCGGGCACCCCGGTCAGCAGGTCGCCGACGCCGAGGGCACGCAGGACGAGCAGCCGCGGTTGCCGCCCTACGGCGGCCACGACGCCTCGGTCGAGGGCGTCACCACCAGCTCCCGCACCTCGCAGCCGTGCGGCTGACCGAGCGCGAACACGACCGCCGCCGCGACGTCGGCCGGGTCGTTGAGCTTCGCGTCCGGCGGTGGCCTGTACTGCTCCTCGCGCGTGTCGAAGAACGAGGTGGCCATGCCGCCGGGCACGACCATCGTCACCCCGACGCGACCGGCCATCTCCGCGGTCAGCGAGCGCGTGAAGCCGACGACGCCGAACTTGCTCGCGCAGTAGGCGGTGGCGTCGCTGAGCGCCGTCTGGCCGAGCGTCGAGCCGATCGTGACTATGCGTCCCTCGCTGCGCTCGAGGTACGGCAGCGCCGCCCGGACGACGGCCGCCGTGCCGATCAGGTTGACCATGATCACCCGCTCCCAGGCGCGCGGGTCGACGTCGGCGAGCCGGCCGCAGCTGTCGGTGCCAGCGGCCGTGACGACGCCGTCGAGGCGCCCGTGACGCTCGGCCGCGCGCTCGACCGCCTCGGCGGCGGCGCGAGGGTCGGCCAGGTCGACGCGCTGGCCCTCGATGCCCTCCGGCGGGTCGTTGAGGTCGAGCACGTGTGGGATCCCTCCCGCCCGCTCGACCGCGCGGGCGGTGGCCGCCCCGAGGCCCGACGCCCCACCCGTCACGATCACGATCCCGTTCTCAAGCTGCATCGCTCTGCACCGCCTCCTTGATCAGTTGGGTCGTCGAATGTCCGTGCAGGTAGGGCAGGACGACCACCTGCCCGCCGATCGCCGCCACCAGCTCCGCCTCGGGCAGCTCCTCCGCCGAGTAGTCGCCCCCCTTGACCCAGACGTGCGGCCGGATCCGCTCGATCGCCGCCTCGGGACTCGGCTCGTCGAAGACGAGCACCGCGTCGACGCTCTCGAGCGCCTCGAGCACCGCGGCGCGCCCGGCCTGGGAGACGATCGGCCGGCTCGGGCCCTTGAGGCCGGCGACCGAGCTGTTGGAGTTGAGGCAGACGACGAGGCAGTCGCCGAGCGCGCGGGCCGCCTGCAGCATCCGCACGTGGCCGGCATGCAGGAGGTCGAAGCAGCCGCCGGTCGCGACCACGCGCCTGCCGGCGGCACGCTCGCGGGCGGCGATGGCGACCGCGCCCCCGCCGCCGAGCGGTCGCGGCCGCCCTGGCGCGTCCGCCCGCCGATCGGCGCCGTCGAGGCGCACGGACGCCGCGCCCCCGCCGTCGACGAAGCCGGAGGCGGCGGCGACCGCGTGCTCGATCGCCGCCGCCGTCGAGGCGCCGGCCGCGAGCGCTCCGGCGGCGCGCGAGGCGAAGCGGTCGCCCGCGCCGCACGCGTCGCCGCCGTGCGCCGGTGTCGCGGGCACGACGACGGGGTGGCCGGACGGCTGGACCAGCAGGGCACCTTCCGAGCCGAGCGTGACGCAAGCGGCCCGGCAGTGCCAGCGCTCGAGCAGTATCCGGGCGCGAGCGACCGTGGCCGCGGGTCCGGAGCCCTGTGCGCCGGGAGCGAAGCCCTCCGCCTCGGCTGCGTTCGGGGTCGCCAGGGCCGCGCCGGCGACCGGCTCGGGGCCGCCGGGATGCGGATCCCAGACCAGCGGCCGCTCACGCGCGGCATGCTCCAGCGCCCGCCTGATCTCGGGCTGCGCCGCGACGCCGCGCCCGTAGTCGGAGACCAGCAGCGCGTCGGCGGCGGCGATCGCCGAGCACGCCGGTGCCGTCGCGGGCCCGACCGCGGACGGCTCGCGCTCGCCGCGGTCGACGCGGACCAGCGACCGGCCGGCGGCGAGGATCCTCAGCTTCTCGGGCGTCGCCACGGCGAGGCCGAGGTCCACGACCTGGACGCCGCCGCGCTCGAGCAGCACCCGCAGCTCTGTGCCGGCGGCGTCGGCGCCGAGCGCGGTCACGAGCGTGACGTCGTTCCCGTCGGCTGCCGCGAGCGTCGCGGCGAGCCCGGCGCCGCCGGGGCGCGCATGCTCGCCGGTCCGGTCGACCACAGGCACCGGGGCGTCCGGGCTCAGGCGCTCGATCGTGCCCTCGACGTCGCGGTCGAGCAGCGCGTCGCCGACGACGACGATCCGGCTCGCGGTCATCGCAGCGCCGCCCGCTCGAAGTGCGCGAGCGCCGGAACCGCGGAGGCGCTCGCGACGCGCTCGTCGACGCCCGCGCAGAGCAGGTGGATCGCGACGAGGTGCGCCTCCTGCACGGTCGCCGTCGAGGCGGCGTCGATGCGGACGACCTCGCCGCAGGCGGCGCCGAGCGAGCTCGGGCCGGGCCCGGTCAGCGCCCAGGCCGACATGTCGAGCTCGCAGGCGGCCTCGGCGGCCGCGATCACGTTCGCGCTCTCGCCCGACGTGCTGAGCGCGAGCAGGATGTCGCCCTCGCGGCCGTGGGCGCGGACCTGGCGCGCGAAGCACTCGTCGGCGCCGTAGTCGTTGCCGATCGCGGTCAGGCTCGACGTGTCGGCGTGCAGCGAGATCGCGCTCAGCGGGCGGCGCTCGTCGCGGTAGCGACCGACCAGCTCGGCGGTCAGGTGCTGTGCCTCGGCGGCGCTGCCGCCGTTGCCCGCGACGAGCAGCCGGCCGCCGTCGAGCAGGACGTCCGCAAGCCGGTCGCCCCAGCGTTCGAGCCGCGGCAGCTCGTCCTCGAGCGCCCTCAGCGCATGGTGCAGGGCGCGCAGGTGGCTGCGCGACTGCGGCCGAGGCCGCTCGATCGAGCTCACGTCGCCACCCCCTCGACGGCGATCGACCGGCGCTCCGCCAGCACGTGGCGGTAGGACTCCTGGGTCGCGCCCGCGATGCCGTCCCAGCCGTAGCGCTCGCGCGCCCGCGCGGCCCCCGCACGTCCGAGCCGCGCGCGCAGCTCGGGCCGATCGAGCAGGTCGCGCAGCGTCGCGGCGAGCGCGGCGGGGTCGCGCGGCGGCACGTGCGCGCCGGTGACGCCGTCGACGACGGTGTCGATCATCCCGCCGACAGCCGAGGCGACGACCGGGACTCCACACGCCATCGCCTCCAGCGGAACGATCCCGAACGGCTCGTACCACGGCACCGCGGCGACGACGTCGGCCGAGCGGATCAGAGCCGGCACCTCGTCGCGGCCGAGCCGGCCGGCGAAGGCGACGCGATGCTCGACTCCGGCCGCGCGCGCAACCGCGCGCAGGCGCCGTACCTCGCCGTCGTACTCCAGCTCGGCGGCCTCCGGCCCGCCGACGACGACGAGCTCGGCGTCGGGAACCTCCGCGAGCGCCTCGATCACGTTGCCGACGCCCTTGCGCTCGACCAGCCGCCCGAGGGTGACGATCCGGCGCAGTCCCTCCCGCCGCGCGTGCGCCGGCCCGTCGGGCCTGAAGCGGTCGAGATCGACGCCGCAGGGGACGACCGCGATCCGGCGCCGGTCGGCGCCGATCCGCAGCAGCTCGAAGACCTCGTCGGTGCACGTGGCGACGATGCGGTCGGCCGCCGCCACGACGGCGCGCTCGATCGCCAGGCGGTCGGCCGGGCTGGTGTCCGCCGGCCCCTGGTGGCGGCGCTTGACGACCCCGAGCGCATGGAAGGTCTGGACGACCGGCACGCCGAGCCGCCCGGCCGCCTCGAGCGAGGCCATCCCCGACATCCAGAAGTGGGCGTGCACGATCGCCGGCCGCCGGGCCGCCCACTCGTCGGTCAGGCAATCGGCGAACTCGCCCATGTACGGCAGCAGCTCGTCCTTGGGGACCGCGCACGGCGGGCCGGCGTCGACGTGGTGGACGGTGACGCCAGGGGCGAAGCGCACATAGGCAGGCAGCTCGGCGGAGTCGCGGCGGGTGTGGACGACGACCTCGTGGCCGCGTCGCCCGAGGCCGCGCGCCAGCTCGGCGACATGGACGTTTTGCCCACCGGCGTCGACCCCGCCCAGGGTCGCGAGCGGGCTCGCGTGCTCGGACACCAACGCCAACCTCATCGCGCCACCTCCTCGAGCAGGGAGTCCCAGTCGCTCAGGAACCGCTCGAGGCCGAACCGTTCGACGGCGGCGCGGCGCGCCGCCTCGCCGCGGACGCGGGCCTCGCCGGGGTCGTCGATCAGTCGCCGCAGCCCCGCGCGCAGCTCGTCCACGTCGGTGGAGACGATGCCCGCCGCCGGCGGCACCGCCTCCGGCACCTCAGTCGTAGCCAGCGCCACGACCGGCATCCCAAGTGCCATCGCCTCGATCAGCGACAGTCCGAGCGACGTCCAGCGGACCGGATGCAGGTAGGCCCGACGGCGTGCCATCTCCGAGTGCAGCTCGTCCTGGCGCAGGTCCTCGTAGCCGCCCATCGCCCCCGCTCCCATGCCGAACAGGTCGAGCGGCACGCGGCCGTTGAGCTGCGGCAGCAGGTCAGTGCCGGTGACGCGGCCGCGGCGGCGTGGCTCGTTGATCACGACGGCCGCGCGCGCCAGCTCGCCGCTGTAGCGGTGGCCCGGATCGACGATGCCGTGCTCGATCACCCGCGTCGGGGTGCAGCCCCCGTCCCAGAAGAGGTCGTTGAAGTGAGTCACGTGGACGAGCGTGAGGTCGGGGCGGTCCGCCGTCGGATGGCGCATCTCGGCGATCCGGCCCTGCGGGGCGTTGTGCTCGACGTAGATCGCCGGCACGTCGCGTCCCGGCCCACGGCCGCCGAGCCATTGCTCGGCGAGCAGCTCGAGCTCGTGCGGCCGCTGGAGGACGACCAGGTCGACGTCGGTGTCGACCGCCTGCTCGAGCGTCACCTCGACCGCGTTGTCGGGCCAGTCCCAGGTGCGTGCGCGACCGAGGCCGTCGGGGCCGCGGTCGGGCGTCACCGGGATCAGGTACTCGTGATCGCCCTGCACGAAGGCCGTCGTCCACGAGCCGTGCACGTGCCAGATCAGGATCCTCATGCCACGCGCTCCCCGAGCAGCAGGTCGACCGCCGAGGCGAGGTCGGGGGCGACCTCCGGCGCGGCCGCGATCTCCTCGCGGCGGGTGACCGGCGTCGGGACGAGGATCGCCCGCGCGCCGGCGGCACGCGCCGCCTCGACATCCGAGCCGATGTCTCCGATCACCGCGCAGCGGCGCGGATCGGCGCCGAGCAGCTCGGCTGCGCGCAGGACCAACCCCGGCGCCGGCTTGCGGCAGTCGCAGCCGTCGCCCGGCGCATGGGGACAGACGACCCACGGCCCGAGCGGTCCGAGCAGCTCCTCGACGCGCCGGTTGACCGCCTCGACGCGGTCGCGACTCAGCAGCCCGCGGCCGATGCCGCTCTGGTTCGACACGACCGCCGTGTGGACGCCGGCCGCGCGCAGCCGCTCGAGCGCCTCGGCGGCGCCCGGCATCGGCTCCACGGCCGCCGGGTCGCCGTTGTAGGGCACGTCGACCACGAGCGTCCCGTCGCGATCGAGCAGGACGGCGTGCGGGCGACCGTCCGGCGCCGGGGCGGCGCCGAGGCCGTCGGCGGCAACCGCTGAGGACGGCGCGGCGGCCGAGGGTGGCGGCCCGGGTGCCCGCAGCTTGCGCGGCAGCGTGACGAGGCCGGCGAGCGTGTGGAAGGTGGCCGCCGGCGGGATCAGCGCGCTGGTCAGCAGCATCGTCGCCAGCTCGCGGCCCGTGCGTGGACCGGGAGCGATCCGCGCGCCGGCCAGCTCGGCGGTCCCGGCCGCCCAGGCGAGCGAGGCCGTCGCGGCGAGCCGGCGGCGGCCGCTCACTGCGGCGCCGCCCGCGACGACGGCGCCCGCCACCGTCGCCAGGTGGCGCCGGCGGCGCCCGGCCGGGGCGCCGGCGGCCTCGCGCCAACCGCGTCCGTGCAGCGCCCGCATCAGGACATCGTCGGCGTTGCCGGCCTGCAGTCGCACGCTCGTCAGCGGTCCCGTCGGAGCCACGGGGTGGACGACGGTCCGCGCGCCGCGCGCGATCGGATGGCCGGCGCGCGTCACGCGCAGGCCGAGGTCCGCGTCCTCGCGGTAGGCGCGCGGGAAGCGCTCGTCGAAGCCGCCGAACGCGGCGAGCACGGCGCGCCGGTAGGCCATGTCCGCCGTCGCCCAGACGGCTCGCTCGAGGCCGGCGACGCAACGCTCGCGATCGGTCGGACGACGATCGGAGGGAAGCGGGACGCGGATCCTGCCCTGGCTGGCCGCGACGTCCGGCGCGAGCGCACCCAGGTCCTCGGCGAGGCGCTCGGACCAGTCCGGCAGCGGCACAACGTCGTCGTCGAGGAAGACGACCCACGCCGCGCGAGCGTGCCTCCAGCCGACGTTGCGCGCCGCCGCCGGTCCGCGACCCGCGCCGCGCACCAGCTCCAGCCGTTCGCCCAGCTCCTCGGCTGCCGCGCCGAGCTCCAGCGGCGCGCCACCCGCGTCGCCGCGGTCGTCGACGACGATCACGCGCTCCAGCGCAGGGCCGTCCTGCTCGCCGAGCGCGGTCAGCAGTCGCGCCAGCTCCGGACGGCCAGCGCTCGGCACCACGATGTCGAAGCGCGGGCTCATGCCGCCGCCGCCCGGGTCACGGAGCCGGTCGCGACGTTCGCCCGCCGCACCAGGCACGGACCGATCGCGAGCGCGTCGACCGGCGCCGAGCCGAAGCACTCGAGCGCGTCGCGCGGGTGGTCGACCATCGGCCGCCCGGCGGTGTTGAGGCTCGTGTTGACGACGACCGGGACGCCCGTGCGGCGCTCGAACGCCTCCAGCATCCGCGCCACCAGCGGCTCGCGCTCGCGATCGACGGTCTGGACCCGAGCCGTTCCGTCGACGTGCACGACGGCCGGGATGCGCTCGCGCCACGCGTCTCGCACCGCGTGGGTGAAGAGCATGTACGGGCTCGGGATCGCGCCCTCGAAGATCTCTCCCGCCCGCTCGAGCAGCACCATCGGCGCGACCGGCCTGAACTGCTCGCGGCCCTTGATGTCGTTCAGGCGCTCGAGGTTGCCCGCCGCGCGCGGGTCGGCGAGCAGGCTGCGGTGCCCGAGCGCGCGCGGCCCGAACTCGGCCCGGCCCTGGAACCAGGCGACGACGCCACCGCCGGCCAGGATCGCGGCGACCTCGTCGGCCAGGTCGGCGGGCCGCTCGTGCGGCAGCTCCGCCACGCGCAGCAGGTCCTCGACGTGGGCGTCGTCGAAGCCGCGCCCGAGGTCGGCCCCGGTCATCGGCCGTACGTCGTCGCCGAGCTCGGCGGCGACGACCATCGCCGCGCCGAGCGCGGTGCCGGCGTCGCCCGCAGCCGGTTGGACCCAGATGTCGTCGAACGGCCGCTCCGCCAGCAGTCGCGCGTTGGCGACACAGTTCAGCGCCACCCCGCCGGCCATCGTCAGCGCCCGTTCGCCGGTCTGCTCGTGCAGGAAGCGGCTCAGGTCCAGCAGCACCTCCTCGAGCCGGCGCTGGACGCTCGAGGCGAGGTCCGCGTGCGCGGCGTCGAAGTCGCCGCCGGGCGCCAGCGCCGGGGCGAAGCGCGCGAAGTCGATCGGCGCGATCCGGAAGCCGCCGCGGCCGTCGGCCGCGATCAGCCGGCGCAGCTCACCGAGGAAGCGCGGCTCGCCGTAGGAGGCGAGCGCCATCACCTTGTACTCGTCCGAAGAGCGGTGGAAGCCGAGGTGCACGGTCAGCTCCTCGTAGAGCAGCCCGAGCGAGTGCGGCAGCTCCTGGCTGGCGACCGGCACGATCTCGCGCTCGCGGCCGTGGCCGAGCAGCGCCGACGCCCGCTCGCCGCGTCCGTCGGCGACTAGCACGGCCGAGCGCTCGTGCGGCGAGGCGAAGTGCGCGGACGCCGCGTGCGCAAGGTGGTGCGCGACGAAGCAGACCCGCCGCGGCTCGAGGCCCGGCAGCGCCGTGCGCAGGAAGCGCGGGGCGCGCCTGACGTAGAGGGTGCGCAGCGCCTCCCAGTCGTCGGTGCCGGCGGTCCCCGGCGCGAGCGCCAGGTTCGCGTCGTAGGAGTACGCGACGGCGTCGAGGTCCTCCGCGCCGATGCCCGCCTGCTCCAGGCACCAGCGCATCGATTGCTCGGGCAGCTCCCAGGTCGAGAACGCCACCGGCGGCTTGCCGTGCTTGCGGCGACTGAATCGCTCCTCCTCCGCCGCGGCCACGGTCACGCCGTCGACGACCAGGGCGGCTGCCGGGTCGTGGAAGACGGCGTTGACACCGAGGACGTTCATGGCCCCTACAGCTCGTTTCGCTTGGGAGAACCGCCTTCGAACATGTGCCGAGAAGCGCTTCCCGGGCGCCTCTGCTCCAAACCGCTTCTTCGGAAGCGACGCCGGTTCGGATAGCGGCCATCGCGCGACTTGGACGACGGCGTCCGGGAGTTTGGACACACGCGGTCCCGGATAGCTGGCAATGCCGGGATGGAGACGTACGCGGGCGCATGGGGCGAGCACGAGAACGTGCTCTGCGTCCGGCTCGACACGATCGGCGACGTGCTGATGACGACGCCGGCGCTGCGCGCCCTGCGCGATCAGCGCGCGGGCCGGCGGATCACCCTGCTGACGTCACGCAGCGCCACCGTGGCAGCCCGGATGGTGCCCGAGATCGACCGCGTGATGGCCTACGACGCGCCTGGATGAAGGCCTCCGCGGGCGACTCGCCCTGGCAGGACTGCGCGATGGTCGAGCGGCTGCGCGCGAGCAGCTTCGATGCCGCCGCGATCTTCACGACCTTCTCGCAGAGCCCGCTGCCGGCAGCGCTCATGTGTCAACTCGCCGGCATCCCGGCGCGCCTCGCCCACTGTCGCGAGAACCCCTACCGGCTGCTGACCGACTGGGTGCCGGAGACCGAGCCCGAGCAGGGCATCCGCCACGAGGTCGAGCGCCACCTCGACCTCGTCGCGACTGTCGGGGCGACCGGCGAGCGCGGAGGGCTGTCGCTGCAGGTGCCGCCCGCTGCGGCCACGGCGGCGCTCGGGCGCCTGCGCCAGGCCGGTCACGATCCGGCCGCGCCGTGGCTGCTGGCACACCCCGGATCGACGGCGGAGTCGCGCCGCTACCCGCCGGAGCTCTACGCCGACGCGTTGGCCCAGCTGTCGGCCGAGACCGGATACCGGGTCGTACTGACCGGTGACGCGAGCGAGCGTCAGCTCGTCGACGACCTGGCGGCCCGCCTCGGCGAGATCGCCGTACCGCTCGCCGGCGTCCTCGCCTTCCCCGAGCTCTGCGGACTGATCGCGGCCGCGCCGCTGCTGGTCTGCGGGAACACCGGGCCCGCTCACATCGCCGCGGCGGTCGGCACGCCGGTAGTGGTCCTCTACGCGCTGACCAACCCCCAGCACACGCCGTGGGGCTCTGTGGCACGCGTGCTCACACACGACGTGCCGTGCCGCTGGTGCTTCCGCAGCGTATGCCCGCAGGGACACCACGACTGCATGCGGATGATCCCGCCCGCAGAGGTGGTCGAGGCCGCCCTGGAGCTGCTACGCGGCGTGCGGTCGCCCGCGCGCCCCGAGCCGGCGCGGGTCGGACGCGAGCCCGGCGAGGATGCCGGTGACCGCGATCGCGATGTGCAGCACGTTGTCGGCGCCGTTGACCGGCAGCAGCCCGAAGACGTCGTTGCCGTCGACGATGCCCCAGATCGTGACGAGCAGATAGACGACTCCGAAGCCCAGCGCGTATAGGCGCGCAGTCGACGGACGCGCGGCGAGCGCGAGCCCGGCCAGGCCGGAGGCGATGTGCACGAGGTTGTGCCAGCCGTTGACCTCGAAGACGATCAGCTCGTCGCCTTGGACATCGGAGCCGAGGTCGCCGAACGACGAGTCGGCGAAGAACCCGGCGATTCCGGCGATCAACAGCACGGCGCCGAAGATCAGCGAGTACCACTGCGCGGGGGTGCGCTCGTCGCGGTCACGGTCGACTGTTCGATCTCTGGCAGCCATTCTCGTTCTCCTCTCAGCGATGCGGTTGCGAGTGGTTATCCGATCCGGCTGCGCCGAAACGCCCTAGTCGTCGCCCGCAATGCGATTCGCCTCCGCCGCCATCAGCGTCAGGCCGCCGTCGACGACGAGCGACTCACCGGTCACGTAGCGAGCGCCGTCCGAAACCAGGTACACGATCGCCGCCGCGATCTCGTGGGCGTCTCCCGGCCGCCGGGCCGGGATCAGCGGTCGCTCGACCTGATGGGGATCGACGTCCTCGTTGCCGGTCATCGCCGTCGCGATCTCGCCCGGCGCGACGGCGTTGACGGTGATGCCGTGCTCGGCGAGCTCGAGCGCCATCACCTGCGTCAGCAGGCCGAGCCCGCCCTTCGCGGCGCAGTACCCCGCCGAGTCGCGCAGCGGCACGTGCTCGTGCACCGAGGTGACGTTCACGATCGCGCCGCCGCCGGCGGCGACCATCGCGCGGGCGGCGCGCTGGGCGCAGACGAACGCCCCGGTCAGGTTGACGTCGAGGGCCGCCTGCCAGTCCTCGAGCGGGTACTCGAGGAACGGGTGGGTCGCCGCTCCGCCGGCGTTGTTGACGAACGCGTCGACGCCGCCGAGCGCCTCGATCAGGGCATCGACGCTGGCGACGGCGGCCGGCGCGTCGGCGACGTCGAGCCGCTCGACCACCGCCCGCGCGCCAAGGGCCTCGACCTCCGCCCGGTGTCCTCGGCGCCCGCGCGGTCCTCGTGCCAGGTGACGCCGACGTCGAAGCCCGCCCCCGCGAGCGCGACCGCGGTCGCCTTGCCGATTCCGGAGTCGGAGCCGGTGACGATCGCGCGCCGGCTCGGCTCGCCCCTGTCGCCCTCCGCTGCCACCTCGCGGCCGGTCAGTCCCGGTGGTAGAGCGTCTCGTGGTCGCGGTCCGTGAAGTGCACCTCGGACTCGGACTTCGGCCCCGCGTGACGGCTCTGCCCCCTGAAGTCGCGCAGCTCGCGCGACGCTCCCTTGCGGCGGACGAACTGAGCGACGCCGAAGCCGACGACGAACAGCAGAGCCAGCGGGACGGCGTAGATCGGGGCGCCCCAGGCGAAGCCGAACAGCAGCAGCGCCAGGAAGAACGCGACGACGGCCAGGGTGAGCGGCGTCACCGCCGGTCTCCCTCGGCGCCGTCGGGGGAAGTCGACGTCGAGTGGCTGCGCGGCGAAGGGGTCAGCTCGCTCTGCTGGTCGTCGGCGGACGCCGCCTCGTCGCTGTCGTCCGAGGCGGCAGACACGGCCTCGTTGAGCGCCGCGTCGGGATTCGACACCCCGCGCGCCTCGAGCGCCGCCGCCGTCCGCGGGTCCGGGCTCTCGACCTGCGAGACGAGGCTGAAGGTCGTTGCGACGACCACGATCGTGCCGATCGCGTGCAGCACCAGCGCCACCAGCAGGAACCACCAGCTGCCGGTGATCAGCGCGATCACGGCGCCGACGATCAGGGCGGTGAAGAAGGTGATCGCGACCAGCCCGCGTGCCTCCTTCAGCGCGCCGAGGACCGTCCGCGGCCTGCCCGCCTCCAGCGCCGAATCGAGCGCCCCGCGCCGCTCGGCGCGCTCGGCGGCGTCCTCGCCGACGACCTCTTGGAGCTCCTGGCGCAGTGCGCCGCGAGCCTCCTCGCGACGTCGCCCGTTGTCCTGTCCGGCCTCCATGACCACTCGCTACCCGCTGGCCGACCCGCGAAACGCGCCGTCGAGGCGCTCTGCCACCACTCCCAGGTCGGCGGCCATCATCGCCCGCATCGCGCCGCGCTCCTCGTCGTCGCGTGCCCGCAGGATCGCCGAGGGATGGATCGTCGCCGTGACCACCGGCGCCAGCGGCGACTCGACGAGCTGTCCGTGCTGACGCGTCACCCGGAAGTCCCGTCCGAGCAGGCCCTGCGCCGCCGTCGCCCCGAGCGCGACGACCGCCTCGGGCTCGAGCACCGCCAGCTCGCGCTCCAGCCACGGCCCGCAGGCGCGCACCTCGGTGTAGGTGGGCTTGTCGTGGATGCGGCGCTTGCCGCGCTCCTTGAACTTGAAGTGCTTGACCGCGTTCGTGACGTAGGCCGCGTCGCGGTCGATCCCCGCCTGCTCGAGCACGCGGTCGAGCTCGCGTCCGGCCGGCCCGACGAACGGGCGCCCCTCGAGGTCCTCCTTGTCGCCCGGCTGCTCGCCGACGAGCACGACCCGCGCGTCGAGCGGCCCCTCCCCGAAGACCACCTGCGTCGATCCGCGCCAGAGCGGACAGCCGCGGCAATCTTGCACGGCGGCCGCGAGCCGCTTCCAGCCCGCGTCGGCACGCGGCAGGAATGGCGTCGCGTCCATCGGCTCCTCGGCCATCGGGCGCTTACCGCCGAGCGGAGTCGATCCCCGTCATACGCGCTTTCCTACCCCCGTCAGCAGCTCTTTTACGCGCATCGGCCCGCCGGCACGTCGCTCGAGCGGAGGCGTGGGGTAGTCGGCGCCCTCGCGCATCCCGTCCAGGAGCTCGAGCAGCGCCTCGTCGGCGCCGTAGCGCGGCGTCCAGCCGAGCTCCGTCCGCGCGCGCGTGGTGTCCATGACCGGCACACCGAGCCCCATGTCGACCCACGAGGGGTCGGTCGGTTGCAGGCGCAGCCGCCAGCTGAGGTCGGCGGCCGAGCGCAGCACGCCCGCACGAACGGAGAGCGGCTTCGCTTCCAGCAACTCGCCGAGCACGTCCGGGTCCAGCACCGGCTCCGCGGCGACGTTGAACGCTCCGCGCGCGTCGCCTAGAACCGCTAGCCGGTAGGCCTCGGCGACGTCGAGCGAATGCACCGCCTGGAATACGAGCCGTTCGTTGCGCGGCACGACCGGTATCAGAGCCCGGCGCACGGCCGGGTTCGGCAGCAGGGGCCCGGCGAACAGGCGCCGGATCCCGGACGCCGCCTCGCGCTTGAAGATCAGCCCGGGCCGCAGGCGCACCACGCGCACGGACGGCGCCTCGAGCTCGAAGCGGTCGAGCAGACGCTCTGTCGCCGCCTTGTGGCGCGCGTAGTAAGCGCTCCGAACGCCCTCTGTCGGCCAGCTCTCGTCGACGCGGCGGTCCTTTGGACCGGCCGAGTAGGCCCCGACCGACGATGCGTAGACGAGCGCCGGCACGCCAGCGCTGCCGACCGCATGAAACACGCGCGCACTTCCCTCGACGTTGACCGCCTCGAGCAGCTGCTTGTCTCGCGACGGCTGAATCAGCCAGGCCAGGTGGACGACACAGTCGGCGCCGCGGAAGACTGGCACCAGGTCGGCGTCGACGACGTCGGCTGCGACCCAGGTGGTCTTCGGCAGCGCCAGGGCGGGCCGGCGGCGGGCGAGGCCGACGATCTCGTCGACGGCCGGGTCCTTCGCGAACGCCGCGAGCAGGCTGGTCCCGACGTTCCCGGTGGCGCCTGTGACGACGACTCGCATGCGCCGCCTGGCCTACCCGACCGGCTGCCGGGCAAACGGCTCGGCGGGCGGCTCGGCCACCGGCTGGTCGCGGCGCGCAGTCTTGCGGTAGCCGGCCTGGAGGAAGTCGGAGACCGTCGCGGTGCCGAGCGTGGCGGCGACCAGCCGGGTCTCGCGCGGGGCCACCACGAGGCCGCCGGTGAGGCCGGCCGCGATCCACATCGAGAGGCAGTGCGGACAGGTCAGCAGCTGGCCGACCGCTCCCTGCAGCCCATCGCCCTTCGCGCGGTCCTCGACCTCTCCCGGTACCGCCCCCGGAGCGCGCGGCTCGGCGAACGGCGCGCGCACGAACGCGGCGATCTTGTCCTTGGCGATCAGCCGCGCGAGCTTGTGCGTGGCGATGCCGAGCAACACGATGTCGGTCGGTGGGATCCGCTCGGGCAGGCCGCCGTTGGCGCGCCGGCTGGCCACGAACGCGCCGAAGCTCCCGGCGAACGTCGTCGCCAGTACGGCGTAGGCGCCCAGCGGTCGCGGTTGTCGTGGTGGCTGCGCCATCTCGACTCCCTATCCGCCCGGGCGCTCGCCGAAACGCGGGTTGATCCGGTCGCCGCCGGGGTAACGGGCGTTCGACAGCGGCGAGAGGAGCGCGATGAGCGAGCACCAAGACGAGCACGAGCCGATCGACGTGGACGAGGAGGCGGAGGCGGCCGCCGCCGAGGCCGCGCGAATCGGCGGCCCAGACCCACTACCCGACGTCGATCCCGCCCAGCGCCCACTGATCGAGGGCGGCGAGGGGGTCGCCGAGGGCTTCGAGCTCGCCGAGGAGCAGCTCCAGCGCAACGCCTCCCACGAGGACCGCGGCGCGGATCCGATGCGCGACGCGGGCGAGCCCGAGCCCGACAGCGAGGCGGCGGGCGCCGAGTACGGCGAGCCCGACCACGTCGGCGCCCAGGGCGAGGACCAGCCCGGCGGCGAGTGATCGTCCTTCGGACGGGCCGCGATCGCCGCCCGCGCGGCGGTGATTAGTCGCGCGCGGTCGTGGGTACGATCAAGGCAGGCTCGCAGCGGAGGGTCGGGGACGTCGTTCCGCTGGGGGCCGTGGTGAACATCGCATAGGGACCCAAAGCGATCCGTGAGACGGGTCGTCCGGGGGATCTCGCGTCACCGTAACTCGACAGCGAGGAGTCCCGATGTCTACTGCCGCCCTAGCAGGCTCGATACCGCAACCCGATCGTCCTGCCCGCTCGAATGGCCGATCCGCGCGTCCTACGCGCGAGGAGCGCCTGCTCGCCCGCTACCGCAAGACCGGCGACCTCGCGGCGCGCGAGGAGCTGATCGCGCGCATGCTGCCGCTCGCCAAGCGGCTCGCCGGCCGTTACCGCCACTCCGGCGAGAGCCAGGAGGACCTCGAGCAGGTCGCCTGCGTTGGCCTGATCAAGGCCGTCGACCGCTACGAGCCCGACGTCGGCCCGTTCGTCCGCTACGCCGTGCCGAACATCCTCGGCGAGCTGCGGCGCCACTTCCGCGACAAGGGCTGGGGCATGCACGTTCCGCGCACGGTGCAGGAGAACTTCCTGCGCGTCAACGAGGCGATGGAGCAGCTTTCGGGCCAGCTGCGCCGGACTCCGACGAGCCGCGACGTCGCCGAGGCGACCGGGATGTCGCTCGAGGAGGTCATCGAGGCGCTCGACGCCGGACGCTCGTACAGCCCGGCGGCGCTTGACGCACCGCACCCCGGTGAGGACTCCGAGAGCCGCCTGCTCGGTGACACGCTCGGCACGATCGACCGCGGCTACGACTACGTCGAGCTCGGTCAGGCGATCGCGCCGACCTTCCGCGTCCTGCCGGAGCGCGAGCAGGTGATCGTCCACCTGCGCTTCTTCGAGGACCTCACGCAGTCCGAGATCGCGGAGCGGATCGGCATCTCGCAGATGCACGTGTCGCGGCTGCTGCGGCGGGCGCTCGATCGCCTCCAGGCCGCGGTCGAGTCGACCGACGCCAAGGCCTAGGTCGCGGGCACCGAGGCGAGCGGCGTGTCGTCGATCTGCGCGTGCAGGTCGGCGGCCGACTCGTAGACGGCGCTCGCGCCGGCCTCGCGCAGCTCGGCCTCGGAGAAGCCGCCGGTGAGCACGCCGATCGACCGGATCCCCGCGCGCTCGGCCGCGCGGCAGTCCCAGACGGAGTCCCCGATCAGGATCGCCTCCGCGTCCCCGCCGGCCTTCTCGAGCGCCGCGAGGACGAGGTCGGGCTCCGGCTTGGTCGCCTCGACGTCCGCGGAGGTCGTCCAGTCGTCGACGACGTCGCGGGCGTCGAGGCGGTCGAGGTAGACGTCGACCTCGTCGGCCTTCGCCGAGCTCGCGAGCACGACCGCGTGTCCCCGCTCCTTCAGCGCCAGCATCAGCTCACGCGCGCCGGGCAGCAGCTCGATCTCTCCGATCAGCTCGGCGTAGCGCTCGCCCTCCGTCTCGCGCACCGCGTCGCCGATCCGCCGCTCGACCTCGTCGCCCGCCACGGCGGGCAGCAGCTGATCGCCGCCCATGCCGATGTGGCGGTGGATCCGCCACGCCGGCACGATCACGTCGTGGGCGCGCAGCGCGCGCTGCCAGGCGAGCGCGTGGTGATAGTTGGTGTCGACGAGGGTTCCGTCGATGTCGAGCAGCACGGATAGCGTCATCGCCGACGTCTACCCCGATGTCGCCAGGCGACACCCATTCACGCCGCCCGCTCGATCGCGTCCGAGGACTCGTCGCCGGCGATCAGGTCGAGCACCGCCTCCTCGACCGTCCGCTGGACGGCGGGCCAGCCCTCCGCGTCGGCCGCCAGCTCCGGCAGGACGCCGCCGATCGTCAGCCCGCCGTCGAAGCGGTCGAACACGCGCGGGTCGATGTAGGACGCGCGGCAGACGGCGGGGGTGTTGCCGAGGTGGTGGGCGACCTCCTCGACCGCCCGCCGCATCGCGCGCTTGCGGCTCGTCTTCGACCGCCCCGCGACGGGCCCCGAGACCGCGAGCGCGATCGCCGCGAGCACGGTCGCGTTCCAAGTGCGGAAGTCCTTCGCGGAGAAGTCGTCGCCGCTCGCGTGCTTGAGGTAGGCGTTGATGTCCTGCGAGCGGATATCCCGCCAGTGGCGGCCTTCCTTATAGGCGAGCAGCTCCTGCCCGCCGCCGCGCCGGCGCAGCAGCTGCTCGACGACCACCGCGGCCTGCGCGTCGATCACCCGCTGCCGCCGGCGCTGGGAGCCCTTCGCCTCGTAGTCGAACGCGACGACGTCGTCGCTGACGCTCACGTGCTGCTTGCGCATCGTCGCCAGCCCGTAGGTCGAGTTCTCCTCGGCGTAGCCCTCCGAGCCGATCCGGAACGAGCCGCGATCGAGCAGCCGCACCGCGCAGGCGAGCGCGCGCTCGCGCGGCATGCCGTCGAGCGTCAGGTCCTCCTCGACCTGCGCGCGCAGGCTCGGCAGCGCGCCGGCGAAGCGGACCATCGAGTCGAACTTGTCGGCATCGCGCCGGGTGCGCCACTGGTCGTGGTAGCGGTACTGCTTGCGCCCGGCGGCGTCGTGACCCGTCGCCTGGATGTGGCCCTGCGGATAGGGGCAGATCCAGACGTCGGTCCACGCCGGCGGGATCGCGAGCTGGCGGATCCGGTCGAGCGTCTCCGGATCGTCGATCCGCTCGCCGTCATGGTCGAGGTAGACGAAGCCCCGGCCATGGCGGCGGCGATGGATCCCGTGCTCCGCGCAGTCCACTCGCCGGAGCCTGGGCATGCCGGATCGGTTACCCGCCGGCCTCGCCGACAAACCGTCGGCGCGCTCCGACGCGAGCCGGGCGCTAAGCCGCGACGGCGTTGTAGTAGCGCACCGCGAGCCCGGTCAGCAGCGTCTCGAAGCACGCCTCGGGAGTCATCTCGTGGTCGGTCGCGTAGGCGCGGATCCCGGCGCGCTCGATCGCCTCGCTCTGGACCAGGACCTCGTCGACGAGGTCGGGATGCTCGTCGCAGAAGAACGCCCCCATCGAGTAGAGGCCGGTGTCCATCAGCGACTCGAAGAACGCGTCGTCGCCGACGGCGGGCTGGTCGCTGTGCGTCGAGCGGTCCGCCATGCGCGACCAGGGTACCCGCGCGCGTGGCGGCGGTACGTCCAGGCACACGACCGCGTCGCCCGCGGGCGGCAACGGTACGGTTTCGCGCGTGGCGAACCGCGACGAGATCGTCTCCTTCCTCGACGAGCTGCTCGACGCCCGCGGGTTTCCCGACTACGGCCCGAACGGGCTGCAGGTTCCCGGCGCGGCCGAGGTCGAGCTGGTGGTCACGGGCGTGTCGGCCCACCTCGAGCTGTTCGAGCGCGCCGCGGAGGCCGGAGCCCAGATGGCGCTCTGCCACCACGGGATCGTCTGGGGCTCGCGCCCGCAGGCGATCACCGTGCCGATGCGCCGCCGGCTCGAGACCCTGTTCGCCGCAGACATGTCGCTGGCCGCCTACCACCTGCCGCTCGACGCCCACCCCAAGGTGGGCAACAACGCGCTGATCTGCGCCGCGCTCGGGCTCGAGCCGGCCGAGCGGATCGGCCACCACGAGGGCCGCGCGATCGGCTTCGTCGGCCGCTCGCGGGCCGGCATCCCGATCGCCGAGCTGCGCGACCGCTGCCGCGAGGCCTTCGGCGGGCGCGAGCCGCTGCTCCAGGGCGCCGGGCCCGAGGTCGTCCACAGCGTCGGCGTCCTCTCCGGCGGCGGCGCCTCCTACCTCGCCGAGGCGGCGGCGCTCGGGCTCGACGCCTTCCTCACCGGCGAGCCGGCCGAGCACTCGATGGCCGACGCGCGCGAGGCGGGGCTGCACTTCCTCGCGGCGGGCCACTACGCGACCGAGACGTTCGGCATTCGCCGCCTCGGCGAGCTGCTCGCCGAGCGCTTCGGGATCGAGCAGCGGTTCGTCGAGGTGCCGAACCCGGTCTGAGCGCAGATCGGTCCGGGCGCGCGGGTTGCCACGTCCGCGGCGGTGGGTAAGACTGCAACGAGCGCAGTCGAAGAACGGGAGGCTGGATGGCCATTCACCTGACCCCTACGGAGCTGGGCCGCGAGGCGGGGATGCACCGCAGGGACGTGATCGGCAAGTGCATGGAGCTGGGCGTGCCGATCTTCCAGGGCCGCATCGACAAGACCCTCTTCATGACGACGCTGAAGGAGGCGCCCAAGCAGCGCAAGTTCGTCCAGGCGTAGGACAGCCGAGAGCCGCTCTCCAAGCCACCTGGCTGGGTGGCCAGCGCTTCCTGTGCCAACTACACTCCCTCCCGCAACCGAGTTCTCACGAGGAGGAGCGATGGAGGCAGTAACGGCCGCGTCCGGCACCGGCTCGAAGACGATGGCGGACCTGCTGCCACTCGCCGCCGAGCGCTACGCCGGCGACACGGCGCTCAAGCACAAGGTCGGCGACGAGTGGGTCGAGACGAGCTTCGCGGAGCTCGGCCGCGCCGTCCGCGAGATCGCACTCGGCCTGATCGACCTCGGCCTCGAGCACGGCGACAAGGTCTCGATCCTCAGCCACACCCGTCCCGAGTGGACCTCCGCGAACTTCGCGATCCTCACCGCCGGCACCGTCTCGGTCTCGATCTACCAGACCAACTCGGCCGAGGAGTGCCACTACGTCCTCGACCACTCCGAGTCGCGCGCGGTGTTCGTCGAGGACGCCGAGCAGCTCGCCAAGGTCCGCGCGGTCGAGGGCGACCTCCCCCACCTCGAGCACATCGTCATCTTCGACCCGTCCGACGACCTCGGCGACGCCGTGCCGCTCGCCGAGCTGCGCGAGCGCGGCGCCGCACGCGACGCCGCCGAGCTCGAGGCGCGCACGAGCGCGATCACCAAGGACGACCTGGCGATCACGATCTACACGTCGGGCACCACCGGCCCGCCGAAGGGCTGCCTGCTGACCCACGGCAACTACCGCGACGTCACGTCGATGACCGAGTCGATGGGCGTGCTCCAGAACGGCGAGTCGGTCTACCTCTTCCTGCCGCTCGCGCACGCGTTCGCGAAGCTGATCCAGTACGTCGTGCTCGACCTCGGCGGCACGCTCGCCTACTGGGAGAAGGACGCGACCAAGATCGTGCCCAACCTGATGGAGGTCAAGCCGACCTACTTCCCGTCCGTCCCGCGGATGTTCGAGAAGATCTACACGCTCGCGACCAACGCGGCCGAGGACCCCGACCAGCTCCAGGCCGCGGTCGACCTCGGCCTGAAGGTGCGGCTGATGCGGCTGAACGGCGAGGAGGTGCCGGCCGAGCTCGAGCAGGCGTTCGACGCCGCCCACGAGAAGCTCTACAAGAACGTCCAGGCGCTGTTCGGCGGCAACATCCGCGAGTGCGTCACCGGCGCGGCGCCGATCGCGCAGGACATCCTGAAGTTCTTCTACGCCTGCGGCGTGCCGGTGATGGAGGGCTGGGGCATGACCGAGACCTCGACCGTCGCCAGCGCGAACACGCCGACCGACTTCCGCTTCGGCTCGGTCGGCAAGCCGCTGCCCGGCGTCGAGGTGAAGGTCGCCGAGGACGGCGAGCTGCTGCTGCGGGGCCCGAACATATTCCAGGGCTACTACAAAAACGAGCAGGCGACGGCCGAGACGCTCGTCGACGGCTGGCTCCACACGGGCGACCTCGGCACGGTCGACGAGGACGGCTTCATCTTCATCGTCGGCCGCAAGAAGGACATCATCATCACCGCCGGCGGCAAGAACATCACCCCCGCCAACCTCGAGAACGGCCTCAAGCAGAACCGCTGGATCTCACAGGCGGTCGTGATCGGCGACCGCCGGCCCTACCTCGTCGCGCTGATCACGCTCGACCAGGAGGAGCTGCCGGCGTTCGCGGCCGAGCACGGCCTCGAGCCGGAGGCCGTCCCGGGCTCCGAGCAGATGCGCGCGGAGGTCCAGAAGGTCGTCGACACCGTCAACAAGACGGTCGGTCCCGTCGAGCAGATCAAGCGCTTCGAGATCCTGCCGGCCGACCTGTCGCAGGAGACCGGGGAGCTGACGCCCACGCTGAAGGTCAAGCGCAACATCGTCAACGAGAAGTTCGCCGACGTCGTCGACAGGATCTACGCGGGCTGACGTTCGAAGCCGGGCCCGTGGCGCTTGCGGCCGCGGGTCCTGTCTCCGGTGGCGGGTTCCGTGCTCGGCGGGCTCGGTCTCCGCCCCGTGCCTGGCGCCGTTTGCCGTGTAGGACTCTTACGGGGTCAGACGGCAGGGGCTTCGCCGAGCGCCCGCCTGCGCGCGGATACCCGACCACCGTCGCCACCCGCGGATCAGCGTTGGCGGCTCGTCAGCTGCGTCCCCGCCGGAGTAGACGTCGTCCTGGAACCCTGCATCAGGCCATGGAAGGTCGCCATCGCGGCGCTAGCGACTTAGGAAGCCAGCGCCTTCTCGAGCGCCGAGAGCAGACGGTTGGTGGCGCCCGCGTCGCGGATCGCGGCGCGGACGTGGTCGTCGGCGCCGAGCGGGCCGCCGGGGGCGACGGTGACGCTCTCGCGCTTGAGCCGGTTGGCGAGCGCGGCGCCGGAAATTCCGTTAGCGGACATCCAGAGGAAGTTCGCCTGGGTGTCGGTGACGTCCAGGGGCATGGAGCGCAGGGCGGCGAGTAGGCGGTGGCGCTCCTCGATGACGGTCGAGCGGCGGCGTTCGACCTCTGGGTCGCTGATCTTCAGCGCCTGGATGACGGCGGATTGGCTGAGCGCGTTGACGCCGAGCACGGGGGCGATCGAGTCGAGCAGCTGGGCGGCGGCGGAGGAGCCGACGGCGTAGCCGGTGCGCAGGCCCGAGAGGCCGTAGATCTTCGAGAAGGTGCGCACGACGAGCAGGCGTGGGAAGGCGTCGGTGAGGCGCAGGACGGCGTCCGCGGGCTCGGCGTCCTGGAAGTGGATCAGCGCCTCGTCGACGATCAGGTGGGTGCGCTCGGGCAGGCCGGAGGCGAGCGCCGCGATCCGCTCAGCGGGAACGTAGGTGCCGGTCGGATCGTTGGGATTGCAGAGGACGATCAACCGGGTCCGCTCGGTGACGCGCCGGCGCAGCTCGTCGAGTCCGTAGTCGTCGCCACCGGTGTCGACGGCGACCGGGCGCCCGCCGGCGCGGGCCGCCATCAGCGGGTAGAGCGGGTAGCTCGGCCAGGGCGTCAGCAGCTCATCGCCGGCCGACATCAGCGCGAGCGCGGCGGCCTGGAGCAGCTCGGCGGCGCCGTTGCCGACCACGATCCGCTCCGGCTCGACGCCATGGCGCTCCGAGAGCCGGCGGCGAACGCCGGAGGCGAGGCGGTCGGGGTAGCCGTTGACGCGCCCGCGCGCGGTATAGATCGATGCGTTGACGACCTCGGAGTTCGGCAGCTCGGGCCACTCGGTGCCCGAGAGGTCCAGCTCGGGCGCGACCTGAAGCGCGAGCCGCTTCTCCTGCGCACGGCGCTCGCGGCGGGCCTTGTTCAGCTCCTCCTCGTCGACGTCCTCGAACTGCTTGTAGTAGTCGAGCAGGCCCATGTCAGTTCGTCGGCGCGATCGACGGCGCGGGGCCCTCGATGATCAGGAACCAGAACGTGAAGGCGATCACGGAGATCCCGACGCTGATCGCGAAGATCACCTCGAGCGCCCCGCGCTCCTGCTTGCGGCCTCCGGCGCGGCGGACGAGCTTCCACCACTCGTCGATCCGCTTGCCGAGCGCGACGGTCAGCAGCAGCGACGCCAGCGTGCCGACCATGATCGTCGCGATCCCCGCCGAGACCGAGTCGGTCCAGTACTGGACTTGCGAGCCGAACCAGAACCAGAACAGCGGCTGGGGCCCGAACAGCGTCAGACACAACAACGTCTCCAAGGCGAGGATCGCCCACGCGATCAGGCGATCGGCGCGCTGGCGGCCTTCTCCGCCTGTGACGGGCGCTCCCCGGTAGCGCACCGGCCGCTGCTCGCTCGGCCGGCGGACGAACAGCCCACCACTCTCTGTCGGATCGTTGCGCGCCACCGCCGAAAGCCTAGGGCACGTGCGATCCCGGTCGACCGCGTGGGCGCGGTCAGCCGTCCTCGGACTGGCGCAGCAGCGCGCCGGTCGTCTGCTCGAGGATCCGCCGCCAGGCCGCCGTCTTCTCACGCTCGGCAGCGAACTTGCGCACCACCTTGCGCACCCGCGCGGCCGAGATCTCGATCCCGTGCTTCGCGCAGACCGCCTTGAGGTCGTCGTAGTCCTCGGCGAGCTTGATCGTCACCGACTCGAATCCGTGGCGGGCGATCTCGACTCGGCGCGTGAAGTTCATGATGTTCGTCTCGAACATCAGTTCGTCGTTCGGCTCCGGCTCGATCAGGACGATGTCGACGCCGGGGTAGCGCTCCTTCCAGTGCCTGACGGCCTCGTGCAGGCGCTGGTGGGCGAGCAGCTTGAACGTCTGGTAGCCGATCTGCGGGAAGCCCATGTCGGTCACGCGGCGCACCCGGCTGCCGAGCGCGGTCGGCACCCGCTTCTGGAAGTCGTTGACGTAGGGGACGAGCGGGTTGACGACGACGATGAACTTGGCGCCGCGCTCGACCGCGATGTCGACGTTGGTCGTCGAGCGGATGCCGCCGTCGATCAGCTGGCGGCCGGCGATCTCGACCGGCTTGTAGACCATCGGGAGCGCGGTCGAGGCGCTGACGGCCTTGGCGATCGGGACGTCCTCCCAGCCGTCGCTGCCGAACACGATCCGCTCGCAGGTGTCGAGGTCGGTCGCGGTCAGGTACAGCTCGCGCTCGAGCTTGCGGAAGTCGTTGATACGGCCGTCCTCGCTCAGCACGTCCTCGAGGTAGAGCTCGACGCCGCGGGTGCTGTAGGCGCCGGACGGCAGCCCCTGCGCCAGCTCGACCGCCATGTCGACGAGCGAGAGGTCGCCGCGCAGGCTCGTGGCCGCGTTGCGCAGCGCGCCGAGGATCCGCAGCGGCATGAGCGCCGCCGACGTTATGAACTCGCCGTAGTTGAGCCGCATCAGCTGGCCGCGGTCGACGTCCCTGAAGGGACTCGGCTGCTGCTGGTTGACGACCCGCATCATCTCCTCGGGGGTCACCCCATTCGCCGCGAGGCTGCTGACGAACGAGCCGGCGCTCGTGCCGACGAAGATGTCGAAGTCGTTGACCGTGCGGTTGACCGCGAGCAGGTCGAGCGCCCGCAGCGCACCGATCTCGTAGACGCCGCCGGTGAACCCGCCCCCGCCGAGCACCAGCGCCGTCTTCTCCCGTCGCGGCCGTCGCCGGCGGGGCTTCGCGGCCGGCTTGCGCGCCTTCGCGGGCGGCTTCTCCAGCTTGACGACATCTCCCATGACCAAGTCATTATCCCCTAGGCCCCGACATCGAACCGCTTGCATGCCGATCTGCCGTCCGCGCGGCACCGCTCCGAGCGCCGATGTACCGTGTTCTGCCGTTGCGAGTGCCTTTGCTCCAAGCACCCATCCGCGCCCGCCTGGACGGGCTCGCCAGAGCGTGCAGATGCCTGACGGCGCTCGCCGCGACAGCGGCGATCGCCGCCGGGACAGGCGCCCCGGCCGCCGCCAGCGAGGCCGGGCTGGCGTCAGCGCTCGGAAGCGCGATGGCTCCGGCCGGCGCTTGGAGCGGCGCCTACGTCGTCAACGCCGACACGGGCCGGCCGGTCCTCCGCTGGCGCCACGGCACGGCGCGAATCCTGGCGTCGAACACCAAGCTCTACACGACCGCCGCGGCGCTGGCGCGGTTCGGCACCGAGGGGACGCTGGCGACGGAGGTCCGTGGCGCCGGCGAGCTCACCGACACGGGAGTCTGGCGCGGCGATCTCTACCTCGTCGGCGGCGGCGATCCCACGTTCGGCAGCCGCGGCTTCGCACAGCACGCCTACGGTGCCCCGGGAGCGTCCGTCGAGGCCCTCGCCGAGCAGCTCGAGCAAGCCGGCATCGAGCGCGTGGCGGGTCGGGTATACGGCGACGAGTCGCGCTTCGATGGCCTCCGCGGCGGTCCCGAGTCCGGCTATGCGACCTCGATCTGGGTCGGTCCGCTGAGCGCGCTCGCCTTCAACCGCGGCCTCGCCAACGAGAGCGGATCCAGCTTCCAGGCGACGCCCGCCGCGTTCGCCGCGGCGCGGCTCAGCGATGCGCTGCGCCGTCGCGGAACGCCCGTGCGCGACCGCCCGATCGCCGGGGCGACTCCGCGCGGGGCGGAGACGCTCGCCGCCGTCGAGTCGCCACCGATGAGCCGCCTGATCGCACTGACGAACAAGCCATCGGACAACTACTTCGCCGAGATGCTGCTCAAGGACCTTGCGCTCCAGGCCGGCGGCCGCGGCACAACCGCCGCCGGTGCCCGGATCGCGGCCGGCTTCGCCAAGCGGATCGGCGGCCGTCCCGCCCGCCTCGCCGACGGCTCGGGGCTGTCACGCGCCAACCGCGCGTCGCCGTACCGGATCGTCCGACTGCTGCTCGCCCTGCGCGAGCGCGAGGACTTCCCCGCCTTCCTGCGCTCGCTCTCGATCGCCGGCCGCGATGGGACGCTCGGCCCACGGATGCGCGGCGGCCCCGCGCGCGGCCACTGCCGCGGCAAGACCGGCACGCTCTCGAACGTCTCGGCCGTGTCGGGCTACTGCCGCGCCCGCTCAGGCGACACCTACGTCTTCTCGATCGTCATGAACGGCGTCGACCCCTACGGCGCCCGCGGCCTCCAGGACCGCATGCTGCAGACGCTCGCCGGCGTTCGCTAGCCCTTCAGCAGCGCGAGCAGGCCGTCCTCGTCGAGGATCTCGGTGCCGACCTTCTCCGCCTTGGCGAGCTTCGAGCCCGGATCGGCGCCGGCGACGACGTAGTCGGTCTTCTTCGAGACCGAGTTGGTCACCTTGCCGCCGGCCGCCTCGATCCGCTCGGTGGCGTCCTCGCGCGTGAGGTCCGGCAGCGTGCCTGTGAGCACGAAGGTCTTGCCCTTCAGCGGCCCCTCGACCTCGCTCGGCGCCGGTCCCTCCTCCTCGAGCTGCAGGCCGCTGGCGCGCAGGCGCTCGATCAGGTCTCGCGTCGTGGGCTCGCGCAGCGTCTCGGCGATCTGTTGGGCGAGGATCGGGCCGATGCCCGGCACCTCCTCGATCCGCTCGGGTGTCGCGTCGAGCAGCGCGTCGATCGTCCGGAAGTGGCCGGTCAGTACGCGCGCGTTGACGCCGCCGATCCCGGAGATGCCGAGCCCGAACAGCAGGCGGTGGAACGGCTGCTGCTTGGAGCGCTCGATCGCCTCGATCAGGTTGCGCGCCGACAGCTCGCCGAACCCCTCCATTCCGGCGAGATCCTCCTGCGTCAGGTCGTAGATGCCGGCGACGCCGTCGATCTTCCCGGCCCGCAGCAACTGCAGCACGCGCTCCTCGCCGAGCCCCTCGATGTCCATCGCGCCGCGGCTGACGAACTGCTTGACGGTCTGGAACAGCTGCCCGGGGCAGCCGGCGCGGTTGGGGCAGATCGTCCAGACGCCGCCCTCGGGCTTGACGGTCTCCGTGCCGCAGGCCGGGCAACGCTCGGGCGGCGTCGGCACCGGCCCGCGCTTGCGCCGGCGTTGGGCCTTCGGCGTCGGCGACACCACGCGCGGGATGACGTCGCCGGCGCGCGTGACGATCACCTCGTCGCCCTCGCGCACGTCCTTGCGCGCGATGTCCTCCTCGTTGTGGAGCGTCGCCAGCTTCACCGTCACGCCGGTCACCTGGACCGGCTCGAGCTCGGCGAACGGCACCATGTGTCCCGTCCGCCCGACGTTCCAGGCGACCCGACGCAGCGTCGTCGTCGCGGTCATCGGCGGGAACTTCCAGGCGATCGCCCCGCGCGGCTCACGCCCGACCACGCCGAGCCGGCGCTGGAGGGCGAGGTCGTCGACCTTGACGACCACCCCGTCGATCTCGAAGTCGAGCTGCTCGCGCCGCTCCTCCCACGCCCGGCAGGCACGGACGACCTCGTCGAGCGTGTCGTAGCGCTCGACGTCGGGACTGACCGGGAAGCCGCGCGCACGCAGCCACTCGAGCGAGTCGAGGTGGCTTTCGAACTCGAGCCCATCGAGCGGACCGATCGAGTAGGCCCACATCGACAGCGGGCGCGAGGCTGAGACCGCCGGATCGAGCTGGCGGATCGAGCCGGCCGCCGAGTTGCGCGGGTTGGCGAACGTCGGCTCGCCGGCAGCCGCGCGCTGCTCGTTGAGCCGCGCGAACGCCGCTCGCGGCAGGTAGATCTCGCCGCGCACCTCGAGCACCGCGGGCGCGTCCTCGACCCGCTGCGGGATCGCCTTGACCGTGCGCAGGTTCTGGGTGACGTCCTCTCCGATCGTGCCGTCGCCACGAGTCGCGCCGCGGGCCAGCACGCCGTTCTCGTAGACGAGCGAGATCGCCAGCCCGTCGATCTTCGGCTCGGTGACGAAGAGGATCTCGGCCGCCTCGAAGCCCTCGCGCTCGAGGAACCGCTCCGAGCGCTCGAGCCACGCGCGCAGCTCCTCCTCGGAGCGCGCGTTGGCGAGCGACAGCATCGGCTGCAGGTGCTCGACGGGCGCAAACCGCCCAAGCGGCGTCCCGCCGACCCGCTGCGTAGGCGAATCCGGCGCCCGCAGCTCGGGATGCTGCGTCTCGATCGCCCGCAGCTCGTCGATCAGGGCGTCGTACTCGTCGTCCCCGATCTCGGGCGCGTCGTTTACGTAGTAGAGCCGGTTGTGGTGCTCTATCAGCTTGCGCAGCTCACCTGCGCGGGCTTCCGGAGCGGAAGAGCTCAAACCTCGCGGGCGGCCGGCGCCAGTAGCCGATCGAGGTCGAAGCCGGACAGCGTCTCGATCGCGGCCCGGTCGGTGAGGTCGAAGTTCAGCGGCGTGACGGCGATGCAGCCGTCGGCGATCGCGGCGAAGTCGGTGCCATCCTCCGGGTGGTAGCCCGGCATCTCGCCGTAGATCCGGTAGCGCCGGCGCCCGTTCTCCTCCTCTGCGAGCTCGAGCGTGTCGCGATAGATCCGCTTCCCGAGCCGGCAGGCACGCACCCCGGCGACCTCACCGGCAGGGCAGTTCACGTTCAGCAGCGTCCCCTCCGGCATCGGCACGTCGTCGAGCTCTTCGACGATCCGCGCCACGAACGCCGCCGCCGGCTCGAAGTCCTCCGCCTCCCAGGCCCGCCCCATCCGGAAGTCCATCGCACCGTGGTCGGCCTGCTGCGACACCGCGATCGCGGGGATGCCGAGCACGATCCCCTCGAGCGCCGCCGCGACGGTCCCCGAGTAGGTGATGTCGTCGCCGAGGTTCGAGCCGTGGTTGATCCCCGACACGATCAGCTCCGGTTCGAACTCGATCAACCCGAGCGCCGCAAAGCGCACGCAGTCGACCGGCGTCCCATCCGTCGCATGCCCGACCGTCCCATCGTCGAGATCGATCCGGTCGACCCAAAGCGGCGTCCGCGTCGTGATGCTGCGCGCGGTCGCCGACCGGTTCGAGTCCGGCGCGATCACCGCCAACTCGACATCCGGGACGCCGAGCAGCGCCCGCCGCATCGCGTGCAGCCCGGTCGCCTGGATCCCGTCGTCGTTGGTCAGCAGCACCGTCATGGCAGCCACCGAGGATAGTCCCCGGCTCGGAGGCGGATGTCACCCGGCGGTTGTCCGGTCGAGGCCCGGCGACGGCCCGCCGGCTCGTAGCGCACCGCCTCGAGGTAGAGGCCGTGCGGATGCGCCGTGTCCCCCGCCTCGGCCCGCGGACGCCCCTCGAGCAGCGCCCCGAAATGGTCGACCGACAGCCTCCCGGCGCCCACCGCCAGCATCGTCCCGACCAGCGTCCGCACCATGTGGCGCATGAACGTGTCCGCCTCGATCCAGAACGCCAGCACCCCGTCGGCCTCCTCGAGCCACTCCGCTCGCAGCACGTCACGCTCGAAGCGCTGGTGATAGCCCTGCGTCGGCGTGAACGCGGTGAAGTCGTGCCTGCCGGGGAGCAGAGCCGCGCACGTGGGAAGCAGCGCCGGATCGAGCGCATAGCGCCAGTGCAGCGCCCGCCCGCGCTCGAACACCCGCTCGATGCCACCGGGAAGGACGCGGTAGCGATAGACCCGCGACGTCGCATCGCGCCGCGCGTCGAACCCGTCCCGCGCCGGCCCGCTCGCCAGCACGCGCACGTCGGGCGGCAGCACCGCGTTCAGGCGATCGCTGGACAGCGGCTCGCCCGGATGCGAGACGACCTGCCCACGCGCATGCACGCCCGCATCGGTCCGCCCCGCCACCGTCAGCGCGAGTGGCTCGCTCCCCAACCGCAAGATCGCCTGACCGAGCACCTCCTCCACCGTCCGGTGCCCCGCCTGCCGCGCCCATCCCGAGAAGCCACCGCCGTCGTACTCGAGCAGCAGCCGCGCAGTCACAGCCGACTTCCCGCGACGCGCCCGTCGTGACGTCCCGCAGGCATCCGTCAGGGTCCGGCTCGGGCTAGCCGCGCTTACGCGCGACGATCACCAGGTACTCCGCATTGACCGAGAACGCCCCGTCGCCGCCCGCCCAGCCGCGCACCAGCTCCAGCATCTCACCGCGCATCTGCGCGTACGTCTCGGCCGGCATCTGCTCCTTGGCCGCGGCCTGCATCGGCGCATGGCGCTCCATGTAGGCGATGAAGCCCTCCGGCGAGTCCCCGGCCCAGGGCAGCGCCAGTCGCTCGATCTCGATCGAGTTGGCCAGCTCCCCCAGGCGCTCGCGCGCCACGTCCTCGTCGCCCCAAAGCTCGTGGCCCGGGCCGCCGCCTCTGGGGGCATAACGCCGCCCGACCTCGAACATCTGCTGCGCGACCCCGTCGGGCACCCACGCCACCAAGCCAACCGTGTTCCCCGGCCGCACGACCCGGAACAGCTCCTGCGCAACGACCTCGGGCCGCGGCGCCATCACCGCCCCGAACACCGACCCGACGCACTCGAACCGCCCGTCCTCGAAGGGCAGCTCCTCAGCATCCGCCTCGACCCACTCTACGTCGTAACCCTCCGCCTCCGAGCGCGCCTTCCCCCGCTCCACCATCCCAGGCGAGATGTCGGACGCGACCACGCTCGCCCCCTCGTAGGCGCACGCGATCGCAAAGTTCCCGTCCCCCGCCGCCACGTCGAGGACCTCCTGACCCGCACCCACCGCACACGCGTCGCACAACGCCACCGCAGCCGGCCGCAACATCTCCGAAAGCCCCGAGTAGTCTCCCTTCCCCCAGCCCTCCCGGGCCCCCTGCTTGATCCGCTCCAAGTCCATGCCGCGACGCTATCAGCCACCCAACGCCCCGAGCCCCACCGCCTCAGAGCTCCAACACGAACCCATCCGGACCCAAGTTCCGCACCAGCGTCCCCCCAATCCGCGACTCATTCGTCCACTCCTCGTGGATATGCCCACACAGCACCGCCCGCGCCCGAGACCGCTCAGCCGCCGCCAACACCGCCGTGCTCCCCAGCCCCTTGTCCACATGCCCCTTCGGCGGCGAATGGCTCAACAGCACAGCCCCCTCCGGCACCCGGGCCAGCATCCCCTCCGCCTCATCCTCGGTCAGATCGAAGCTCCAATCCCAAGGCGTCGTCGGCACCCCAGCCCCGATCCCGAAGAAGCTCACGCCATCCACCTCAGCCCCCTCCCCATGCAACACCGTCGTCCCGTCCCAACCCGCCGTCGCAGCCCGCAGCGCATCAACCGTCTCGTTGTTCCCAGGCACCAGCAACACCGGAACCCCGACCTCGCGGAGTGGCCGCACCGTCTCCTCCAGCCCCTCGTGCACGCTCGCGAAATCGCCAACCCCCGCCACGACATCGACGCCGCGCGCCTGCTCGACCAGCGACTGGACCGCGCCGAGATCACAGTGAACGTCGGAGAACGCCAACAGCTTCATCCGCCGCAGCCTACCTCGCCGTCAAGGTCCAGAACGCGAGCCACCGACGCGGCTTCCGCGGGTGGCGACGGTGGTCGGGTATCCGCGCGCAGGCGGGCGCTCCGGCGCAGCCCCTGCCGTCTAACCCCGCAAGAGCCCTACGCCGCAAGCCGCGCCAGGCACGGGGCGGAGACCGGAGCCCGCCGAGCACGGAACCCGCCACCGGAGACAGGACCCGCGGCCACCAACGCCCGGGCCCAGCCCCAAAGCTATACCAGCTCGAGAAAGACCATCTCGGTCGCATCCGACTTCCGCGGACCGAGCTTCAGGATCCGGGTGTAGCCCCCCGGACGCTCCACATACCTCGGAGCGATCTCCTCGAACAGCTTGTAGACCACTGCCTTGTCCTGCCCCAGCCGCGCCATCGCCAGCCGACGCGAGTGCCCGTCGCCCTTCTTCGCCAGCGTGATCAACCGCTCCAGCTCCGGCTTGACCGCCTTCGCCTTCGCCTGCGACGTCTTGATCCGCTCGTGGTCGATGACCTCGCGCGACAGGTTCATCAGCAGCGCCTTGCGGTGCGCCGAATCCCGGCTGAGCTTCCCTTTTTGCTTCTGATGGCGCATGACGAACCCAAGCAGTGTACGGCCAGCAGGCTCCCTACGCCGCCCGCAGCGCCAGGCCGCGTGCCTCGAGGGTCTCCTTGACCTCCTCGATCGACTTGCGACCGAAGTTGGGGATCGCGTTCAGCTCGGACTCCGACTTCTGAACGAGGTCGCCGACGGTCTGCACGCCCGCCCGCTTCAGGCAGTTGTACGAGCGCACGCCGAGCTCCAGCTCCTCGATCAGGATGTCGTCCATCCCGTCGCCGCCGGAGACAGAGCCGCCGCCACCGCCGAGGTCGGCGTTGCCGAGTGCGGCCGCGCCGACGAGCTGCGCACCGGCCTCGCGCAGCGCCTCGACGCGCTCCGGCTCGCTGAAGATCGCCAGGTACTTGATCAGCGTCTCGGCGGCCTCGCGCAGCGCGGCGTGTGGGTCGATCGAGCCGTCGGTCTCGATGTCGAGCGTGAGCTTGTCGTAGTCGGTCCGCTGTCCGACGCGGGCCGACTCGACGGAGTAGGCGACGCGCTTGACGGGCGAGAAGATCGAGTCGATCGGGATCACGCCGATCGGCTGCTCAGGCGACTTGTTGTCCTCCGCGGGCGAGTAGCCGCGCCCGTGGCCGACGGTCAGGTACACCTCGAGCTTGGTCTTCTTCTCGAGCGTCGCGATGTGCGTCTCGGGGTTGAGGATCTCGACGCCCGAGGGCAGGTCGATGTCGCCGGCGGTGATGTCGCCCGGGCCGGTGACGACCAGCGGGGCCTCGATCTCGTTCGCCTCGGAGTGCATTCGGCAGACGATCTCCTTGAGGTTCAGGACGATGTCGGTGACGTCCTCCTTGACGCCCGGGATCGTCGAGAACTCGTGCGCCACGCCCTCGATGCGGACGCTGGTCACCGCGGCGCCGGCGAGCGACGACAGCAGGACCCGCCGCAGCGAGTTGCCGAAGGTGTAGCCGAAGCCGCGGTCGAGCGGCTCGATCGTGAACGTACCGCGCGTGTCGGTAACGGTCTCGGCGGAGATCTGGGGGGTCTGGAACTCGATCATGGGCGGTGTCCTTCGCGTTGGTGCGCACACGACTGCCGGCGGGCGTCGCGCGCGGCTTGGACTTCTACTTCGAGTAAAGCTCGACGATGAGCTGCTCCTGGACCGGCACGGCGATCTCGTCGCGCTCGGGCCGGCGGAGCACCTTCGCGGTCAGGCCGTCGTGGTCTGCCTGGAGCCAGGCGGGGACCACGGAGACCAGCTCGGTCGCGTCTCGGATCATCTGGTCGGCCGCGAAGCCGGGGGCCAGCGTGATCACGTCGTCGGGACGCACCTGGTAAGAGGGAATGTCGACTCGCCGGCCGTTGACCATCCAGTGGCCGTGGCGGACGAGCTGGCGCGCCTGGCGGCGCGACGCGGCGAATCCGAGCCGGACGAGGACGTTGTCGAGCCTCGACTCGAGGATCCGCAGCAGGTTCTCGCCGGTCACGCCCTCTTGGCGCGAGGCACGGTCGTAGTAGCCGCGGAACTGCTTCTCGAGCACGCCGTAGTAGCGACGGGCCTTCTGCTTCTCGCGTAGCTGGACGCGGTACTCCGACTGGCGCGGACGGCCGCGGCCGTGGTCGCCGGGCGGGTAGTTGCGCCGCTCGATTCCGCACTTGTCGGTCAGGCAGCGCTCGCCCTTGAGGAAGAGCTTGGTGCCCTCGCGCCGGCACTGCTTGCACTGGGCTCCGCTGTCGCGCGCCATGCCTAGACCCTCCGCCGCTTGCGCGGGCGGCAGCCGTTGTGCGCCTGTGGGGTTACGTCGCGGATGCCCGTGACCTCGAGCCCGGCGGCCTGCAGCGAGCGGATCGCGGTGTCGCGACCGGAGCCGGGGCCCTTGACGAAGACCTCGACCTTCTCGAGGCCCTGCTCGATGCCCTTCTTGGCCGCGGCGTCCGCGGTGACCTGGGCGGCGAACGGCGTCGACTTGCGCGAGCCCTTGAAGCCGGCGCCGCCGGCGGACTCCCACGCGATCACGTTGCCCTCGCGATCGGTCAGCGACACGATCGTGTTGTTGAAGCTCGTCTTGATGTGAGCCTGCCCGAATGGGACGTTCTTCTTGGCCTTGCGGCGGCCACGCGGCCGTGCGGGACGTTGTTGCGCCACTACTTCGACACCTTCTTCTTCCCGGCCACCTGCATCCGCTTCGGGCCTTTCCTGGTGCGTGCGTTGGTCTTGGTGCGCTGACCGTTGACCGGCAGGCCGCGCCGGTGGCGCAGGCCCCGGTAGGCGCCGATCTCCATCAGCCGCTTGACGTTGTGCGAGCGCTCGCGCCGTAGATCGCCCTCGACCATCAGGTCCTGGTCGATCGCGTCGCGGAGCTTGATGACCTCGTCGTCGGTGAGGTCCTTGACGTAGGTGTCAGCGTCGACGCCGACCTTCGCGAGGACCGCGTTGGACTGCGACCGGCCGACCCCGTAGATGTAGGTCAGCCCGATCTCGACCCTCTTGTTGAGGGGAATGTTGATGCCTGCGATACGAGCCATACGTGCGGGTCAGCCCTGCCGCTGCTTGTGGCGGGGGTTCTGGCAGATCACGAGAACGGCGCCGTTGCGGCGGATCACCTTGCACTTCTCACACATGGGCTTAACCGAAGCTCGGACCTTCATCGCTACCTTCCGTATATAGAGAACCGGCACGAGGCCCAGGAGACGGCCAAGCGCCAACGGAGCAAGATAGCAGGCCGATGCGGGCGCGTGCCGTCATCGGCTGCCGCCCGCGGCCGGAGCCGCGACCGGATCGGCCGCCGACTCCTCGTCCAGATGCCAGGGAGTCAGTATGCGCGGGCCATCGGCCGTAATCGCGACGGTGTGCTCGAAGTGCGCGGCCAGCGAGCCGTCCTCGGAGAAGACGGCCCAGTGGTCGGCGGCGACGCGCACCTCGTGGCCCCCGACGTTGACCATCGGCTCGATCGCGAGCGCCATCCCCTCCTCGAGCACCGGCCCGGTGCCGGGCGTGCCGAAGTTGGGGATCTGGGGGTCCTCATGCATGTCGCGCCCGACCCCGTGTCCGACGAGCGAGCGGATCACCGAGTAGCCGCCGGCCTCGACGGTGCGCTGGATCGCCGCCGAGACGTCGCCGAGGCGGTTGCCGGCGACGCACTGCTCGACGCCGTCGAAGAGCGAGGCGCGCGTGGTGTCGAGCAACCCGTGGGCGACGTCGCTGACGGGCCCGATCGGGAGCGTGACCGCGGCGTCGGAGATCCAGCCGTCGAGGTCGACGCCGATGTCGATCGAAAGGATGTCGCCGCGCCGCATCGCGTAGTCGTCGGGGATCCCGTGCACGACCATCGAGTTCGGCGAGGCGCAGATCGAGCCGGGGAAGCCGCGGTAGCCCTTGAACGCCGGCGTCCCGCCCTGCGAGCGGATGAAGCGCTCGGCCGCCTCGTCGAGCTCGGCGGTCGTGACGCCCGGTCGCGCCTTTGCGCGCAGCAGCCGATGGCAGCGTGCGAGGACCCGGCCCGAGGCGGCGAGCTTGTCGATCTCCTCCGGGGTCTTCTTGATGATCGCCATCGTCAGAGCTGTTCCTCGCGCTTGAGCGTGGCGAGCGTCGCGCGGATGTGCGCGTGGACCTCGTCGGGCGAGCGGCTGCCGTCGAAGCGGCGCAGCAGGCCCTGGCCTTCGTAGTAGCCGACCAGCGGAGCGGTCTGCTCGTGGAAGACCTCGAGCCGGTGCTTGACCGTGTCCTCCCGGTCGTCGTCGCGCTGGACCAGCGGCGAGCCGTCCTGGTCGCAGAAGCCGTCGTTCTTGGGCGGGTCGAAGTCGACGTGGTACGGATGGCCGTTGCGCTCGCAGACCCGGCGCCCGGACAACCGCCGCACGACCTCCTCGTCCGGCACCTCGATCGACAGCACCGCCGTCGGTCGCCGCCCCAACGGCTCGAGCGCGCGCTCCAGCGCCTCCGCTTGGGCGATCGTCCGCGGGAACCCGTCGAGCAGGAACCCGTCGAGCGCCTCCGCGCTCGCGATCCGCTCCCCGATCACGCCCGAGATCACCTCGTCCGGAACGAGGTCGCCCCGGTCCATGTACTCCTTTGCCTTGCGCCCGAGCTCGGTCCCCTCCTTGACCGCCCCCCGCAAGATGTCCCCCGTCGCGTAATAGGGCAGGTCGAAGTCCTCCACAAGCCGCTCGGCCTGCGTCCCCTTCCCCGCCCCAGGCGGCCCCAACAGGATGAGATTCAGCTCGCTCACGAAAGACGCAACTTACCTACCCGCGGAACAACCGAGCGCGCAGGTTCGACCGGGCTACTTTAAGAAGCCCTCGTAATTTCGCATCATCATCTGGGCCTCGAGCTGCTTCATGGTGTCGAGCGCTACGCCGACGACGATCAGGATCGAGGTACCGCCGAAGAAGAAGTTGGCGCTCGTCTGGTTGATCAGGATCGTCGGCAGCGCGGCGACGGCGGCGAGGTAGAGCGCGCCGGGGAACGTCAGCCGGGCGAGGATGCGATCGAGGTACTCGGCCGTCGGCCGCCCGGGTCTGACCCCGGGTATGAAGCCGCCGAACTTCTTGAGGTTGTCGGCCTGCTCGACGGGGTTGAACGTGACGGCGGTGTAGAAGTAGGTGAAGAGGATGATCAGGATCGACTCGCCGACGATGTAGGCCCAGCCGTTGGGGCTGAAGAAGGCGGACATGTCCTGCGCCCACGGGGACCGGATGAGCTCTCCGACGGTCGGCGGGAACGCCATCAACGAGGCGGCGAAGATCACTGGGATGACGCCGGCCATGTTTACGCGCAGCGGCAGGTAGGTCGAGCTTGCGGAAGCGACGCGGCGCCCCACGACCTGCTTGGCGTACTGGACCGGGATCCGGCGCTGGCCCTCCTGCATGAAGACGATGCCGGCGATGATCGCCAGCGCGAGGAACGGCATCATCACCTTGAAGACCTGGTCGGGGTTCGTCCACCACGACTGGACGCCGTTCGGCAGGCCGGCGGCGATGCTGGCGAAGATCATCAGCGAGATGCCGTTGCCGATGCCGCGCTGGGTGATCAGCTCGCCGAACCACATGATCATCACGCAGCCCGCGGTCAGGGTGACGATGATCACGAAAACGGTCCCGAAGGTGAAGCTGTCGACGACGTCGGCCGATCCGGCCGAGAAGCTGCGGAAGAGGAAGACGTAGCCGATCGACTGGGCGAAGGCGAGCGCGACGGTCAGGTAGCGCGTGTACTGGGTGATCTTCTGCTGACCGACCTCGCCCTCCTTGCGGAGCTTCTCGAGCGAGGGCACTACGACCGTCATCAGCTGCAGGATGATCGAGGCCGTGATGTAGGGCATGATCCCGAGCGCGAAGATCGCGAAGCGCTGCAGGCTGCCGCCGGAGAAGAGGTTGAGGAAGCCGAGGACGTTCGAGCCGGTGAAGTTGTTGGCGATGTCCTCGACCGCGTCGACGTTGATGCCGGGCGCGGGGATGTAGGCGCCGAGGCGGTAGAGCGCGAGCATGGCGGCGGTGAACGCCAGCTTCTTCCGGAGCTCGGGGATCCGGAAGGCGTTGAGGAAGGTCTTGAGCATCGCGCTACGAGTCGAGAACTTGGACGCTGCCGCCGGCCGCCTCGATCTTCTCTCGCGCGCTGGCAGAGAAGCCGTGGGCGTGGACGGTGAGCGCCTTCCCGAGCTCTCCCTCTCCTAGGACCTTGACGGGAACGTTGCGGCGGGTCGCGAGCCCGGCCGCGCGGAGGGAGTCTGGCGTGACCTCGGCGCCCTTGTCGAAGCGGGCGTCGAGATCGCTGAGGTTCACTGGCTGCGTGCGCGTCCGGAACTTCTCGAACGGCATCGACTTCTTCATGTGCGGTCCGCGCAGCTTGCGCATGCGGACCTGGATCGGGTTCTGCCCTCCCTCGAACCCGGCCCGATCCTTCGCGCCGGCACGCGAGCCGGCGCCCTTCTGACCGCGCCCGGAGGTCTTGCCGTGGCCGGAGCCCTCCCCGCGGCCGACACGCTTGCGGCGGTGCGTCGAGCCCTTCGCCGGCTTGAGGTTGTGGAGCCCGATCACGCGCTTCTCGTCGTCAGCCATCCTGGACCTCCACGAGGTGGCGGACCTTGTGCACGAGTCCGCGGACGACGACGTCGTCGGGACGCTCGACCTGCCTGCCGATCCGGCCGAGGCCGAGCGTGCGCAGAGTGTCGAGCTGCTTCTTGGACGAGCCGTTGGACGAGCGGACCTGCTTGATCGTGAGCGCGCTGGCCATCGCCTAGGACTCCTGCTCCCCAGCGGCGACGGCGGCGACGGGCTGGTCGGCCGACTCGTCGGCGGAGGCATCCGCAGTGGGCGAGGTCTCGTCGCTCGAAGCCGCCGCGGGGGCCTCGGCGCCATCCTCGCGCGGGGTGTCCGGCAGGCCAAGCACCTGGTGGACGCTCAGGCCGCGCAGCGCGGCGACGTCCTCCGGCCGGCGCAACGACTCGAGCGCCGCCATCGTCGCCTTGACGAGGTTGATCGGGTTCTGGCTGCCGAGCGACTTCGACAGGACGTCGTGGATGCCGGCGAGCTCGAGCACCGCGCGGACGCCGCCGCCGGCGATGACGCCGGTACCGGGCGAGGCCGGCTTGAGCAGCACGCGCGAGGCGGAGTGGATCCCAAGCACCTCGTGGGTGATCGTCGAGCCGTGCATCGGGACCTCGTAGAGGCTGCGGCGGGCGCGCTCGACGCCCTTCTGGATCGCGACGGGAACCTCGTTCGCCTTGCCGTAGCCGACGCCGACCTTCGACTTCTCGTCGCCGACGACGACGAGCGCGGTGAAGGAGAAGCGACGGCCGCCCTTGACGACCTTCGCGACGCGGTTGATCTCGACCACGCGCTCTTGGAGGTCGCTGTCGCGGCCTCCGCGGCGGTCCTGGTTCCTGTTGTCGTTACGTGCCATGAAGTTCCTGACCGAGAGTAGCTAGAAAGTGAGCCCTGCCTCGCGCGCCCCGTCGGCAACCGCCTTGACGCGCCCGTGGTACAGGTAGCCGCCGCGGTCGAAGACGCACGTCTCGACGCCGGCCTTCTTAGCGCGCTCGCCGAGCAGCTCGCCGGCGCGCTTGGCCTGCTCCATGCTCTGGAGGTCGCGCAGCTCCGGCTCGGTCCACAGCGCCGCGGCCACCGTATGG
>Ga0190275_10000185_pt1 | contig 67516 bp, 70 predicted proteins | sample Popmic550T_FD_133745 | JGI IMG/M metagenome (GOLD analysis project Ga0190275, IMG submission 133745) | Populus adjacent soil microbial communities from riparian zone of Yellowstone River, Montana, USA - 550 T | ecosystem: Environmental > Terrestrial > Soil > Riparian zone > Trees stand | place...
AAGGGCGGGGTCCATGCGGTGACATTGGGCTTGCAGGAAAAGTTCGGCCGCGCGCGCGTGTTCGACACCTCATTGAACGAGGAAGGGATCGTCGGGCGCGCGGTCGGCATGGCGCTCGCCGGGCTGATGCCGGTCCCCGAAATCCAGTTCCGCAAATATGCCGAGCCCGCGCTCGAGCAGATCAACGATTGCGGGACGATGCGCTGGCGCACCAACAACCGCTTCGCCGCCCCGATGGTGCTGCGCATGCCGGTGGGCTTCTTCAAATGCGGCGATCCCTGGCACAGCCAGACCAACGAGGTGCAGTTCGTCCACAATCCCGGCTGGCTGGTGGCGGCGCCCTCGAACGCCGAGGATGCGGTCGGCCTGCTCCGCTCGGCCTTGCGCGGCAACGATCCGATCGTCTTCTTCGAGCACCGCGCGATGCTCGACGATGCCTGGGCCAGGCGGCCATATCCGGGCGACGATTATATCCTGCCGTTCGGCCGGGCGAAGAAGGTCCGCGAGGGCGGCGACATCACGATCGTCGCCTGGGGCGCGATGGTCCCGCGCTGCGAGGCGGCGGCGGACGGCGTCTCGGCGGACGTGATCGACCTTCGCACGCTGATGCCCTGGGACCAGGAGACGGTGCTCGAATCGGTGCGGCGGACTCGGCGCTGCCTGATCGTCCACGAGGATCTGAAGAGCGGCGGCTTCGGCGCCGAGATCGCCGCGGTCGTCGCCGACGAGGCCTTCATCGATCTCGACGCGCCGGTCTCGCGCCTGACCATGCCCGACATTCCGAGCCCGCATAATCCGGTCCTGCTCGACTGGGCGGTCCCTTCGGTCGCGAAGATCCGCGCCAGGATCGATGCGCTGGTGGGATTTTGAAATGATCGACATTCTGGTTCCCGACGAGCAGGAAGGGACCAAGGCGGTCGTTCGCGCCTGGCTCAAGCAGATCGGCGACCGGGTCGAGGAGAACGACCCTTTGGTCGAACTCGAGACCGACAAGGTGGCGATGGAGGTGCCGGCGCCCGCCGCCGGCGTGCTGCGCGAGATATTGCTCCATTCGGACGACGATGCGGCGCCGGGCGCGGTGCTGGGGAGAATCGCGCCGGCGTCGGAGGGGGAAACTGGTCGTTCCCCGGCGAAGGCCGGGGTCCAGCCAAAGCAAGAAAAGCCTGGGCCCCGGCCCTTGCCGGGGCACAGTCCACATCGCGAAGCCCGCCTCTCCCCCTCGGTCAAGCGCGCCATCCTCCAGCACGATATCGACCCCGCCAGGATCGAGGGGACCGGGAGAGGGGGCCGGATCACCCGCGCCGATGTCGACCGGGCGGTCGATGAGGCGACGCGGGTCGAAGGCGTCTTTCCCACCTCAACCGGCGACATAAGCTCGCACTTCCTGCCGCACGACCGGATGCGGCGCGCGATCGCGCAGAACATGCAGGCCTCCGTCACCCAGGCGCCGCATGTCACCGCCGTGTTCGAGGCCGATTTCAGCGCGATCGTCGCCCATCGCGAGGCCCACAAGGCGGCCTATGCGAAGAAGGGCGCCAAGCTCACCTACACCGCCTATCTGGTCGCCGCGGCCGCCGAGGCGATGAAGGCCGCGCCCGCGGTCAACAGCCGCTGGCACGACGACAGGCTCGAGCTTTACGACGACATCAACATCGGAATCGGTACCGCTCTGGGGAGCAAGGGACTGATCGTGCCGGTGCTGCGCCAAGTCCAGCGCCTGTCGCTCGAGGACATCGCCGCCGGCCTCGACGCGCTGATCGAGAAGGCGCGCGAGGAGAAGCTGACCGCCGCCGACGTGCGCGGCGGCACCTTCACCATCTCCAACCATGGCGTGTCGGGCTCCCTCTTCGCCGCGCCGATCATCATCAACCAGCCGCAATCGGCGATCCTTGGCGTCGGCAAGTTGGAAAAGCGCGTGATCGTCCGCGAAATCGCCGGCCAGGACGCGATCCAGATCCGCCCGATGGCCTATGTCAGCCTCACCATCGACCACCGCGTCGTCGACGGCCACCAGACCAACGCCTGGCTCGGCCGTTTCGTCGAGTTGCTGGAAGGCTGGCCGGCGGAGTGAGCGGCCAACTTGTATCCGCGACGCGGACTGGACGCGGCGGAAAGGCGCGGCGTCATTCGCGCCACAACGCGCGATTTTCCGAGCGCCGCGGATTTCGAGACGATCCGCGAGGCTCGTCCGTGACCAACGTCCGCCGGACGCGGCGCTCGCCTTCTGAGTCTTTTCATCTCCGTCATAGCGGGTTAATATGGCGCCGCCGACCTCGATGGAGGCCCGTTGCGTTCTCGTCGATCCGGCCAGCAGCCGGCAAATGAGGAGATGTGCATGAAGACGCTCATGGCCATCGCGCTGGTAGCGACGCCCGTTCCCTTTCTAGCCACAGCGGCCTTGGCTGAGGGGAGCGACAGCTCGACCCGGGAAAGGCGCCACTGTACGCAGGTCACCCTACGTGCCGGTTCGCGCATGTCGGGTCGCCGGATCTGTCGCACGGCGGCGCAGTGGCGCGAAACTCTCGGGATCGACTGGCGCCAGCACCTAGCGGGCAATCGGGGGGTGCAGGACGATTATGATACGTTGCAGGTCCTGACGACGCCGGTCGACGGCGGTTCGGTCGGGCAGCAGGGGGAGCCGTTCTCGGCCTCCCGGCAACGCGGCCCCCGATAAGGCCCGCGCAGGACGGGGCTGGACGCCGCGGCCGCGATCCGACCGCGCCGCTGCGCACGGTCGAATGACCCGAGGTGGCGTTCAGCCTGCCTCGGCCGCGCGCTCGAAGCCGGCCGGCAGGGATCCGCACGCAAAGCCCCGATCACGGCGCTGGCGCGGGCGGCCGCGGGACGAGGTCGATCTCGTAGAGCCGGGGCCAGTTCTTGCCGGTGACGAACAGCCGGTCGCGGGCCGCGTCGTAGGCGATGCCGTTGAGGACGTTGTCGTCGCCGCCGCCATTTTCCGAAGCGAGCAGGCCAAGGTCGATGATTCCGGTGACTCGTCCCGACGCGGGATCGATTCGGGCGATGATGGCGGTGTGCCAGACGTTGGCGAAGATTTGGCCGTTCACCCATTCGAGCTCGTTTAGCCGGGCGAGCGGCCGGCCCCGCATTGTGACTGAGAGGCGGCGGCGCTCGGCAAGCGTCGCCGGATCGAGGAAGCGAAGCTCGGCGCTGCCGTCGCTCATGATGATGTCGGCGCCGTTCTGGGTCAGGCCCCAGCCCTCGCCCGGATAATTCCATTGGCCGAGGCGGCGCAAAGTGCGGCGGTCCCAGCGATAGCCGATGCCGCTCGTCCAGGTGATCGAGATGATCTGGCTGCCCCAGTTGACGATACCCTCGCCGAACTGGCCGGGCGGGATCGAGACCGAGCGCAGCACCCGTCCATCCTCGATGCGGACCTGGCGGATGGTCGAACCGCCGACCTGCCCGGTGCTCTCGTAGAGCCGGCCGTCGAGATAGAAGAGGCCCTGGGTGTAGGCGCCGGGATCGTGCGGATAGGCGCGGACGATCCGGTAATCGTAGATCCGCGGCTCCTGGGCGAAGGCGGGGGCGCCGAAGCAGAGGAGCAAAGCGGCGAGAAGGAAGCGGATCATGGCAGGTTCATCGTCATCAGCTCGTAGGTCGCCACCATTTCGTCCTTCTGGTTGAACACTTCCACCGCCCAGCGGACCTCGCCCTTTTCGGCATCGCGGATGGACGTGGACTTGACCGTCAGTTCCACGCGCATCGAATCGCCGGGATAAAGCGGGGTGAGGAAGCGCAGGCCGTCGAGGCCGGTATTGGCCAGCACCGGGCCGGGAGCGGGGTCGACGAACAGCCCGGCGGCGAAGCTCAGGATCAGATATCCGTGGGCGACCCGGCCGCCGAAGATCGGGCTCGCTTTGGCGGCTTCGTCGTCCATATGGGCGTAGAAATTGTCGCCGGTGAAGGCGGCGAAATGCTCGATATCCTCGAGCGTGACGATGCGGCTCGCGGTCTTCAGCGTGTAGCCGATCTCGAGCTCGCCGATCCGCTTGCGGAACGGATGGACCTCGCCGGTCGGCTTGTCGGCGCCGGGCAGCCATTGCCTGACGATCTTCGACAGCAGCTCCGGCCCGCCCTGGAGCGCGGTGCGCTGCATATAATGTTTGACGCCGCGGATGCCGCCCATCTCCTCGCCGCCGCCGGCGCGGCCGGGCCCGCCATGGACCAGAACCGGGAGGGGCGAGCCGTGGCCGGTCGATTCCTTCGCGCTGGTCCGGTCGAGGATCACCATCCGGCCGTGATAGGCGCCGGCGCCCTGCACGAATTCCTCCGCCGCTTTCTTGTCGAAGGTGAAGAGCGAGAGGGCGAGGCTGCCCATGCCGCGATTGGCGAGGTTGATCGCGTCGCCGAGATCCCGATAGGGCATGAGCGTCGAAACCGGCCCGAATGCTTCGATATCGTGGACCGCGTCCGAGCCCCAGGGGTCGTCCGAGCGCAGCAGGATCGGCGAGATGAAGGCGCCGCCTCCCGCGACCGGCGAGGCCAGGGGATCGCCCGAAACGATCCGCGCCGATCTGGCCAGCTCGGCCACCGCGTCGCGCACCGAGCGCAGCTGGCCCTGGCTGGCGAGCGCGCCCATCTGGACGCCTTCCTCGCGCGGATCGCCGATCTTCACCCTGGCGAGCCGGGCGGACAATGCCTCCTCGACGGCGTCGAGATATTGGGCGGGTGCCATTGCGCGGCGGATGGCGGTGCATTTCTGGCCCGCCTTGGAGGTCATCTCGCGCGCGACCTCCTTGACGAACAGGTCGAATTCGGGCGTTCCGGGGCCGGCGTCGGGGCCCAGGATCGAGGCGTTGAGGCTGTCGCGCTCGGCGACGAAGCGGACGCTCTCGCGCGCGATCACGGGATGGGTCTGGAGCTTCATCGCGGTCGCGGCCGAGCCTGTGAAGCTGACCACGTCCTGGAGCGTCAGATGGTCCATCAGGTCGCCGGTCGAACCCATGATCAGCTGCAGCGCGCCCTTTGGCAGCACGCCCGCATCGATCATGATCCTGACGCACGCCTCGGTCAGATAGCCGGTCGCGCTGCCCGGCTTGACGATCGCCGGCACGCCCGCGAGCAAGGTCGGCCCGAGCTTTTCGAGCATGCCCCAGACAGGAAAATTGAACGCGTTGATATGGACCGCGACGCCCTGGAGAGGGGTGAAGACATGCTGGCCGACGAAGCTGCCGCCCTTCGACAAGGGCTCCATCGCGCCGTCGATCAGCACCTTGCCATTGGGCAGCTCGCGGCGGCCCTTGGAGGAGAAGGAAAAGAGCGTGCCGGCGCCGCCCTCGATGTCGATCCACGAATCGGCGCGGGTCGCGCCGGTCGAATAGCTGAGCTCGTACAATTCCTCCTTGCGCGCCATCACCGCATTGGCGAGGTCCTTCAGCATCCAGGCGCGCTCGTGGAAGGTCAGCTTGCGCAGCTGCGGGCCGCCGACGGTTCGGGCATGATCGAGCATGCCCGCGAAATCGAGGCCGCCGCTGCCGGTCTGCGCAATCACCTGGCCGGTGACGGCGCTTTCGACCTCGGCCAGTCCGCCGTCGCCCGCGACCCACGAATCCCGGGCGTAGTTGAGGAGCTTGAGTGTCTTCATGCCGCTTTCTTAGTGGAAAAATCGGATCGCGACACGGTCTCGATTGGGCTCGACACGATGACGTTTCCGAGTGCATGACCCCGGCCCAGGCGGCCGCAGGGGAGGAATGTCCGATGGTCGAAGCCGTCAGACCGATCGCGCTGAAGGATATCGAGGAGGCGCGGGACCGGATCGCGGGAACGGTGCTTCGCACGCCTTTGGTCAGGCTCGATCTCGGCCCCGGCGGACCCGATATAAGGCTCAAGCTCGAAAATCTTCAGCCGACCAACGCCTACAAGATCCGCGGCGCCGCCAATGCGGTCGGCAGGCTCGACGCCGCCGATCGGGCGCGGGGCGTCTGGACGGTGAGCGCGGGCAATGCGGGCCAGGGGGTGGCTTATGCGGCCCGGGCGGCCGGCATCCCGTGCACCGTGGTGGCGATCGAGACGGCGCCCCAAACCAAGCTCGACCGAATGGCGGCGCTTGGCGCCCGGATCGTTCCCGTCCCCTATGAAATCGCCTGGAAGGCCGTGACGGACCATGAATTCGAGGGCATGGACGGCCTCTTCATCCATCCGTTCGACAATCACGATTTCATCGCCGGCCACGCGACGATGGGCCTGGAGATCCTCGAGGACGCGCCCGATGCGCGCGTCGTGATCGCGGCGATCGGCGGCGGCGGGCTGATCACCGGGGTCGGCAGCGCGATCAAGGCGTTGCGCCCCGACGTCCGGATCCTTGGCGCGGAGCCGGAAACGGCGGCGCCTTACGCGCTGTCGCTGCGCGAAGGCGGGCCGCGGCGCTTTCCGGCCTGGGAGGCGTCGTTCGTCGATGGCGCCGGCGGCCAGAGCGTTACCGAGCGAATGTGGGAGCGGATGCGGCCGGTGGTCGACGGCGCCATCGTCGTTTCGCTGGAACAGACCCGTCAGGCGATGCGCCTGCTGGCCGACAAGGCGCGGGTGATCGCGGAGGGCGCCGGCGCGCTGTCGCCGGCGGCGGCGCTGACCGGTGAGGCCGGCGAGGGGCCGATCGTCTGCGTCATTTCGGGCGGGAATATCGATCTGGCGAAGTTCGCGTCGCTGGTGACAGCCTGACGCGGCAATCATTTGCCGGTGAAACTCGGCTTCCTCTTTTCCATGAACGCGGCGACGCCTTCGCGATAATCGTCGCTATAGCCGAGCTCGCGCATCGCGTCGCGCTGGCGGTCCAGCTCGGCGTCCAGTGTCTGCCCCCAGCTTTCGCGGATCATCGCCTTGATCCGCGCCAGCCCGCGCGTCGGCCCGGCGGCGAAGCGCGCCGCGAGCGCGTCCACCTCCTCATCGAGCCGGTCGTCGTCGACCGCCTTCCAGATCAGGCCCCATTCCGCGGCGCGCTCCGCCTCGAGCGGCTCGCCGGTCAGCGCCAGCCCCAGCGCGCGCGCCTGACCGACCAGACGCGGCAGCACCCAGGTCCCGCCGCTGTCGGGGATCAGCCCGATCGCGGCGAAGGACTGGATGAATTTCGCCGATCTGGCGGCGATGACGATGTCGCAGGCCAGGGCGATGTTCGCGCCCGCGCCCGCCGCGACCCCGTTGACGCGGGCGATCACCGGCATCGGCAGCGCGGCCAGCGTCCGGATCAGCGGATTGTATCTTTGCTCGACCGACTCGCCGAGATCCACCGCCTGCCCCGGCGCCACCGCGCGGTCGCCCAGATCCTGCCCCGCGCAGAAGCCGCGGCCGGCGCCGGTGAGGATCAGTGTCCGAGCCTCGCCGAGATTGGCGAGCGCGTCGGCGACCTCCTCGTGCATCCGGACGGTAAAGCTGTTTAGCCGGTCGGGGCGGTTCAGCGTCAGCCGGGCGATGCCGTCTTCGACCTTGAACGCGATGGTTTCGTAAGCCATGGCGCCCCCATGACCCCAAATGAGATTGCCGACAAGGTGGCGCGATCGATGCTCGCGGCGGAGGGGACCGGGCCCGCCTGGGGGATCGAGATCGAGGAGGCGCGCGAGGGCTATGCGCGGATCCGAATGCGCCTCACCGCCGCGATGCTCAACGGCCACGGCATCGCCCATGGCGGCATGGTCTTCGCGCTCGCCGACACCGCTTTCGCTTATGCCTGCAACAGCCGCAACGTGCGGACCGTGGCCGCCCAGGCCTCGATCGTTTTCCTCGATGCCGCGCGGGAGGGCGAGGTGCTGATCGCCGAAGCGCGCGAGCGCTCGCTCGTCGGCCGCTCGGGCGTTTGCACGGTCAGCGTGCGCGGCGAGGACGGCCGCGCGATCGCGGAATTTCAGGGCTTTTCCCGCAGCCTCGGCGGGCCGCTGATCGGAGAGGAAGAATGACCGAAGCCTATATCTGCGACGCCGTTCGCACCCCGATCGGCCGCTACGGCGGCAGCCTCGCCCACGTCCGCGCCGACGATCTCGCCGCAATCCCGATCAAGGCGCTGATCGACCGCAATCCTGGCGTCGACTGGTCCGAATTGGACGACGTCATCCTGGGCTGCGCAAACCAGGCCGGCGAGGACAATCGCAACCTTGCCCGAATGGCCGGCCTGCTCGCGGGCCTGCCCGACACGTCGGGCGGCGTGACGCTAAATCGCCTGTGCGGCTCGGGGATGGACGCGGTGGCGATGGCGGCGCGGGTGATCCGAGGGTCAGAGGCCGGCATGCTGATCGCCGGCGGCTCGGAGAGCATGAGCCGCGCGCCCTTCGTCATGGCCAAGGCAACAGCCGCGTTCGACCGCAACGCCGAGATTTACGACACCACGATCGGCTGGCGCTTCGTCAACCCGAAGATGCGCGAGGCTTATGGCGACGACACGATGCCGAGCACCGCCGAGAATGTGGCTCAGGAATTCCAGGTTTCACGCGCGGACCAGGACGCGTTCGCCGTCCGCAGCCAGGCCAAGGCGGCCGCCGCGCAGGCGAGCGGGCGGTTTGACTCGGAGATCGTCCCCGTCTCGATCCCGCAGCGCAAAGGCGGCCCGATCGTGGTGACTCGCGACGAGCATCCGCGCGAAACCAGCGTCGAGGCGCTGGCGAAACTGCGCCCGATCCTATGCCCCGATGGCAGCGTCACCGCCGGCAACGCCTCGGGCGTCAACGACGGCGCCGCCGCTCTGATCGTCGCCACCGAAGATGCGGCCAAGCGCAACGGCCTGACGCCCCGCGCCCGCTTCCTCGGCGCCGCCGTCGCCGGCGTGCCGCCCCGGATCATGGGGATCGGCCCCGCGCCCGCCTCGGAAAAGCTGCTCAAGCGCCTCGGCCTCAATATCGCCGACATGGACGTGATCGAATTGAACGAAGCCTTCGCCGCCCAGGGCCTGGCGGTGATGCGCCAATTGGGCCTCCCCGACGACGCGCCCCACGTAAACCCGAACGGAGGCGCCATCGCCCTCGGTCACCCGCTCGGTATGTCGGGCGCGCGGCTGGTGCTGACCGCCACCGAGGAGCTCCACCGCACCGGCGGCCGCTACGCGCTCTGCACCATGTGCATCGGCGTCGGCCAGGGCATCGCCACGGTGATCGAGCGGATTTGAGCTGCTGCAGGACGTGATCTATTGCCCATGTCGAACCTCCAGCACGCGACCGTTCGACTGACAGATTTCGAGTTCGGCGACGCCGCCGGCCGATCCTTCGGGAAGCGTTCCGCTCACATGCCAGACGCCGTTGTGCAATCGGGCTTCAAGCGGGAGCTCGTTCCTGACCCATGGATAGGGATAGAAGGTGACCATGTAGGTCCAGGCGATCGTTTTCGCCGCGCCGGAACTGTTCACGACTCCACCGTGGGCGTGAAGCGGCGTGGCTTCCTCGCGGCATCGAGGGTCCTGTCGCGCCATGACCAGGGGAACGGGACGCCATTCCGGCGTGGGTTGGCCAGTGGTTTCGTCGCCCGAACGGGAGCAGCCCATTACCGCAAGCGGCAGCGCCATGAGTGCGATTCGTAGGTTGGACATCCCGTTATGCCGCCTCCCGCTCTTCTTCGCTCTTGAGCTTGTGCAGGATGATGGCGTTGCCGTCCGGGTCCTTGACGATCGCCATCCGGCAGACTGGGCTTTCTATGCCTTCCACGGCGAAGGCTACGCCTTTGGCCTTGAGATCGGCGACGAGCGCCGGCAAATCCTCGACCTCGAACGCGATCGTGCCGCCGGCGCTCGCGCTGGGCGCGTTCGGAGTCACCGTGGTGATGGCGAGGCAGCCGCCGCCGGGCAGGTCGAACTCGACCCAGGGGCTCGTCTCGCCATATTTGCTCGGGGGAAGCCCAAGCGTCTCCTCGTAGAAGGCGCGGGCGCGCTTCATGTCCTTGGCCGGATACATGGTGAACGCGACTTTCTGCAGCATCGCCGCCTCCCTTGAGCTATGAGTCGGGTGCACTTTAGCGCCGCTCGCGCGTTCTTGTCTCGTGGCCGGTGCATTCGTTGACCGATCGGTCGGCTAATGATAGGAAAGAGGCATGTACACGACCGAGATGCAGAAGACGGCCACGATCGTCTCGACCGAGGATCCCGACAAGCTCGCCGCGTTCGAGGCGCGTGTCGCCGCCGACGAGTTCATCGAGCCCAAGGACTGGATGCCCGAGGCCTATCGCCGCACGCTCACCCGCCAGATCTCGCAGCACGCGCATTCGGAGATCGTCGGCATGCTCCCCGAGGGGAACTGGATCACTCGCGCGCCCTCGCTCAGGCGCAAGGCGATCCTGCTCGCCAAGGTCCAGGATGAAGCGGGCCACGGCCTCTATCTCTATTCGGCCGCCGAGACGCTGGGCACGAGCCGCACCGAGATGATCGAGGCGCTCCATTCGGGCAAGGCCAAATACAGCACGATCTTCAACTATCCGACGCTCACCTGGGCCGATATCGGCGCGATCGGCTGGCTGGTCGACGGCGCCGCGATCATGAACCAGGTGCCGCTGCAGCGTACCTCCTACGGGCCCTATGCGCGCGCCATGGTCCGGGTCTGCAAGGAGGAGAGCTTCCACCAGCGCCAGGGCTATGAGATCATGATGCACCTTAGCGCCGGCACGGCCAACCAGGTGCGGATGGCGCAGGATGCCCTGAACCGCTGGTGGTGGCCGTCGCTGATGATGTTCGGCCCGCCCGACGCCGACAGCCCCAACACCGCCCAGTCGATGCGCTGGCGGATCAAGCGCGACACCAATGACGATCTGCGCCAGCGGTTCGTCGACATCACCGTCCCCCAGGCCGAGGCGCTCGGGCTGAAGGTTCCCGACGCGGACCTCGCCTGGAACGAAGCCAAAGGCGGCTACGATTTCGGCGCGGTCGACTGGGAGGAATTCTACGCGGTCGTGAAGGGCGAAGGCCCGGTCGCCAGGGAGCGGATGAAGGCCCGCCGCGACGCCTGGGAAGAGGGCGCCTGGGTGCGCGAGGCCGCCGCGGCTTATGCGGAGAAGCATGCGCGCAAAGCGGAGGCGGCATGAACAAGGATTGGCCGCTCTGGGAAGTGTTCGTCCGCGCCAAAGGCGGGATGTCGCACCGGCATGTCGGCAGCGTCCACGCGCCCGATGCCGAAATCGCGCTGCGCCACGCCCGCGATACCTATACGCGGCGGATGGAGGGCGTGAGCCTGTGGGTCGTGCCCTCGGCCTCGATCACCGCCTCCGACCCCGCCGACGATGCGGCGAATTTCGATCCGGCGCAGGACAAAATCTACCGCCACCCGACCTTCTACGACATTCCGGACGACGTGAAGCATATCTGATGATTGGCACCGAACCTCAATCCTCCCCCGGATTTCCGGGGGAGGGGGACCATGCGAAGCATGGTGGAGGGGTCGAGGGCGCCGGTGCCCGACCCCTCCACCACGACGCTTCGCGCCGCGGTCCCCCTCCCCGTTCCGGGGAGGATTTGGTCCTGTTCGAAACCCTGCTTCGGCTCGGCGACGACAGCCTCATTCTCGGCCAGAGGCTCGGCGAATGGTGCGGCCACGCGCCCTCGGTCGAGGTCGATCTCAGCTTGGCCAATATGGGCCTCGACCTGATCGGCCAGGCGACCCACTTTCTCAATGCCGCCGGTGCCGCCGAAGGGCAGGGGCGCGACGGCGACGCGCTCGCTTTCCATCGCGACGTGCTCGATTTCCGCAATTGCTGGCTGGTCGAGCAGCCCAATGGCGATTTCGCCCAGACGATGGCCCGGATGTTGCTGTTCTCGACCTGGCAGGAGATGCTGTTCGGCCATCTCGAGGGCTCGAAGGACGCGACGATCGCCGCGGTGGCCGCCAAAGCGGTCAAGGAAGTGCGCTACCATGCCGAATTGAGCGCCGAATGGGTGATCCGGCTGGGCGACGGCACGCAGGAGAGCCGCCGGCGGATGGCGGCGGGGCTCGACTGGATGTGGCGCTTCGTGCCCGAATTGTTCGAGACGGACGCGCTCGCGCTCGAAGCCGCCGAGCGCGGCATCGGCGCCGACCCACGCAAATTCCGCGACGATTATGACGCCCGCATCGGCGCGGTCCTTGCGGAGGCGACGCTCGAAGCGCCCAGGGAGCAGCGCCCGATCCTCGGCGGGCGCCGCGGCCACCATGGCGAGCATCTCGGCCATTTGCTGGCGGCGATGCAATATCTGCCGCGCACCTATCCGGACGCGACATGGTGAGCGTCGCCTCCACCGACGCCGTCTGGCAGGTGCTGGAGGGCGTGCCCGATCCCGAGATCCCTGCCGTCTCGGTGGTCGATCTCGGCATCGTTCGGGACGTGCGGCCGGATCGGGTGACGATCACGCCGACCTATACCGGCTGCCCCGCCACCCAGGTGATCGAGCAGGACATCCGTGCCGCCCTCGATGCGGCAGGTTTCCGCGACGTGGCGATCGAAACCACCTTGTCGCCCCCCTGGACGACCGACTGGATCAGCGAGAGCGGCAAGGCGAAGCTCAAGGCCTACGGCATCGCGCCGCCTTTGGAGGCCGGGCAGCGCGCGGTCGAATGCCCGCAATGCGGGTCGACCGAGACCGAGGAGATCAGCCGCTTCGGCTCGACGCCGTGCAAGGCGCAATGGCGTTGTCGCGCCTGCCTGGAGCCCTTCGACCTGTTCAAGTGCCACTGATGAGCGTCGCGTTTCACACCCTCACCATAGCCGAAGTGGTCGACGAGACAGGGGAGGCCCGCTCGGTCCGCTTCCTTGTGCCGGAGGAATTACGCGAGACGTTTAAATTCAAGCCCGGCCAGCATTTGACGCTCAAGGCTGAGATTGCGGGTGAGGAAATCCGCCGCAATTATTCGCTCTGCGTCGCGCCCCAGGACAATCAGGTGATGGTCACTGTCAAGCGGATCGCGGGCGGCGCCTTTTCCAATTGGGCCAATGACAATCTGAAGCCCGGAATGGCGATCGCGGTGATGGCGCCGCACGGCAGCTTCACCTGGGATTTCGCGGAGGGCGCGGCCAATCATTATGTCGGCTTCGCCGGCGGCTCGGGGATCACGCCGGTCATGTCGCTGCTGAAGACGGCTCTGCTGACCGAGCCCGCGAGCCGCTTCACGCTCTTCTACGGCAATCGCGACAGTTCGTCGGTGATCTTCCTCGAAGCGTTGGCACAGCTCAAAAACCGTTTTATGGACGGGCTGCAAGTCCATCATTTCCTTGCCGAAGAGGCGGAAGAGTTCGAACTGTTCAACGGCATGCTCGATCGCGCCAAATGCGACGAGATCCTCGAAACCCTGGTCGATCCCGCCGAAATCGCGGCCTTCTTCATCTGCGGTCCCGGCCCGATGATGGACGCCGCCGAGGAGGCCCTGAAGGCGCGCGGCGTCGCGTCCGACAAGATCCATCTCGAACGCTTCACCGCCGGCCGGCCCTCGGCGGCTCTCGAAGCCCAGATGCAGGCGCTGACCAGGGAGGCAGCGGGCCTGACGATGCTGGTCACGCTGGACGGGCGCAAGCGCCGCGTCGCGTTCGATGCCGGCGAGGGCAATATCCTCGACAGCGCGCGCAAATCGGGCCTGGCCGCGCCGTTCGCCTGCAAGGCCGGAGTCTGCGCCACCTGCCGCGCGCGGGTCGTGTCGGGCGAGGTCGAGATGGCCGCGCGCTACGGCCTCACCGATGAAGAAGTCGCGGCCGGTTACGTCCTCACCTGCCAGTCGGTCCCCAAAGGCGACGGCGTCGAATTGGATTACGACGCCTGAGGTGTCACGCCCCGCTGCATGATTTCGACCACGCGCAGCGCCAGCGCTTCCGGCATGAAGGGGCCGGCGGGATCGAACCAGGTGTGGGTCCAATTGATCATGCCGAAAAACAGCATCGTGTTCACCCGCGCCCCGCCGCCCGGGGCGATTTCGGCGATGACCGATTCGGCCGCCGCGATGATCCGCCGCTGCTTGGCGATGACGTCCGCACGGCGCTCCGGCGGCAAATTGTCCAGTTCGTTCAGCAGTACCTTGTGATGGTTCTGCGCGCCCGCATAGAGCCGCATGAACGCGACTGTCAGCATCCGCAGCCTGTCATCCGCGCTGCCGCTCGCGCAGGCGGTCTCGGCGGCCTTGGTCAGTGCATCGAGATGCTCGGTCATGACCGCGTATAGAATGTCGTCCTTGGACGGGAAGTAATGGTAGATCAGCGATTTGGAGGTGCTGCAGGCCTTGGCGAGCGCCGCGACCGACGCGCCCGGAAAGCCCTTTTTCGCATAAAGTTGCGCCGCCGCCGCGAGAATCGCCTCGCGACGCTTGTCGTAATCGGGAGATTGCGGACGGGCCATCACGCCACCCTAGGGTCCGTACCCGATCCCCGCAACGGTCGTGACGGAGCCGATTTTGGGTCAGGGCAAGGAGCGAGGAGGGAGCGATGCTAAACGCATCGTGACCGACGCTGCGACGTAGCCCTGGCCCAAAAGCGGCCCGCCGCTACGCGGTCGCCCGGAGAAGGCCGCCGGCTACGTCGGTCGGCTTGTCCGGGCAACCAGCCCGGCCAGCGCCGCCCTCCTTGGCGGTGGCCTTCTCCGGGCGATCCCGACCATTGCGGGGATCGGGTACGGACCCTTGCGGCGCGAGCGTCGAGGCTAGCGCCGCCGGTAGGTCTCGCCGCCGCCGGTGGGCTGGCTCGCCCCGTCGAAGGCGATGACCGCGCGGGTGACGTTCTGCATCAGCGCCATCCGCGTCCCGAGCGGCGTGCTGGTCCGGCCGATCAACACGGCGACCGCATAATGGCGGCCGTCGGGCGAGGTCAGGATGCCGATGTCGTTATAGCCGGCCTGGGTGCTGCCCAGCACCTGGCCGGTGCCGGTCTTGTGCGCGATCCGCCAGCCCTCGGCGAGGCCGCCGGTCAGCCGCTGCCGGCCGGTACGGGCCTGCGCCATGATCGACAGCATCCGATCGGTCGATTCACGGGACAAAAGCTCGCCGCGCCGCAGGCGGGTGAGGCCGTCGACGATCCCCGCGGGCGTGGCGCCGTCGATCGGGTCCTCGATATATTGTTCGAACATCTCGCGCCGCCGCTCGGCCGGGACTTCGTTGCGCGCCTGATAGAAGGCGCGGCCGACCGAATAATCGGGGCGCCATTGCAGGCCCGCGATCTGGCTCTGCATCAGCCGCTCGCCGGGGCCGAAGCGGATACCGGCGAGGCGGTGGCGCTCGATCATTGCCCGGACCGCATTGGGCCCGCCGGCGCTGCGCAGCACCGCGTCATTGGCGGTGTTGTCGCTCTGGGTCAGAGCGCGGAACATCAGCGCGCCGATCGTGGTCGTATAGCCGTTGGCGCCGATCTGCGCCGCGATCGGCTGATGGAACAGGGTCAGGTCCTGGCGGGTCAGGGTGATTCGCTGCTCGAGGTCGAGCTCGCCCGCGTCGGCCCGCTGGAACGCGGCGAGCGCGACCCAGAATTTGCTGACGCTCTGCTGCGGGAAATAACGCTCGCCGTTCCAGCTCGTCGTCCAGCCGGTCTGGACGTCGCGCACGGCGATGCCGACAATGCCGCTGAAGCCCCGGCCAAGCTCGCGGATCCGCGCTTCCAGGATATTCTCGGCCGCGAGCGCCGGCTCGGCGCGGCTCTGAGCCTGAGTCGAATGGGCCGGCGATATGCAGCCTGCCAGCGCGATCGCCGCGAGCCCGAACAATTTGAACCCGCGCATTCGTTCTTGTGCCCCGCTCGTCATCTACACCCTCGCTTGTGCCTTCAACCCCAAGGTTCCAGCCATAAAGAATCGTGCGTTTCTGTCAGCTTAATCGCGAATCGCGCAAGACGGGCCGTGTCGCCGATGCGGTGGACCGAATCCATAGCGTAGTAACCATGTTCAGGCGCGTGCCGGCGATGGTCAGAAGGTCAGGCGCGCGGTTATCCTGAGGTCGCGGCCGGCGAGCGGGGCGAAATCCTTGAGGAAGCTCGCATGGCGCCGCGCCTCGACGTCGAAGATGTTATTGGCCGACAGGATGATGGTGCTTTGATTGCCCGATCCGAACGGGTGGAAGGAGACCGACGCATTGACCATCGTATGGCCGCCGGTGGTCGTCTCGAAGGCGGCGATCCGGTCCTGGCCGCCGACATGTTCGACCTCGAGACGGCCGTTGATCCGCTCGGACTGGGCTTCGATGCCGCCGAGCATGCGGAACGGCGGGATGCGCGGCGCGGGCCCGGCCGACCGGATCGTCGCGCGCACATAATCGGCGAGCGCGTCGAGGTTGATCGCGAAGCCGCCCGCTTGCGCGAGACGTACCGAGCCTTCGACCTCGAAGCCGCGATAGCGCGCGTCGGCCTGGAGATATTGGAAGACCGGCAGATCGTCCTGGATCGCGCCCGTCGCCTGCTGGTAGATATAGTTGGAGAACCAGATCTGATAGGCGGAAGCGCCGAAGCTGAAGCCGTTGCCGGTCCCGCGCAGCGTCAGCTCGACGCCGTTGCTGCGCTCCTTGGCGAGGTCGGGGTCGCCGATCTCCAATGCCTGCGTGCCCGGATGGGGACCGTTGACGAAAAGCTCCTCGGCGCTGGGCGCGCGCTCGGTGTGCGACAGGTTGATCCCGAAGCGCAGGGCGGGGGTTCCGTAAGCGGCGCCGACCGAGCCCGAAAAAGCGTTGAAGCCGCGGGTGAGGTCGGGGTTGCCGATGATCGCGTCGGCGTCGGCGGCGACCGACTGATGCTCGTAGCGCGCCCCGGCCTCAGCCCGGAACAGGCCGCTGGCATAGCTTTGCAGCACGAACAGTCCGAGCTGGCTGGTCCGGTTGACCGGAAGCGACTTCTCGTCGCCGACCGTCTCGAGGCTGCGGTGATAATATTGCGCGCCGAAACCGCCGCCCCAGCCGCTCCTGGTCGACTGGACGGCCTCGAGCCGGGCTTCGTAGCCGGTGTTGAAGAAGGTCGTGCCGGCCGCGCCGCTATCGTCGATCTCGCTGTGCCGATAGTCGGAATAGCCGCCGCGCAGCCGGATGCTGTCGAGCCAGCCGTTGCCGGTGTCGATCTCGGCGCGCCCGTCGAAGCGGGTCTGGGCGAGGTCGATCCGCACCTCCTCGGCCTCGACCGCAGGATCGAGCGAGTAGCGGATCGGGATGCCGTAGAAGCTGTCGAACCGGTTGACCGAAAAGCCGACATTGCTGTCGCCCTGGATCCAGGCGGCTCCGGCGGCGAGGTCCCAGGTCCGCCCCTGGCTGTTGGGCATCCGGCCGCGCAGGCCGGCGAGGGCCTGGACGTCGGGATCGGGGCTTGCCAGCGCCTGGGCGCGCAGCGCCGGCGAAAGCAGGAAGCCGCCGGTCCGAAGGTTGCCGGACCTGGCGTAATTGGCGTCGAGGTGGACGACGAACTGCCCGCCCAGCGGCACGTCGATCAATGCGTTGCCCGAGCGCTCGTTTGCCGCCGAGCCATAGGTCGCAAGGCCCTCGAGATGGACCGCGTCGTCGGGCACCTGGCGCGGGATGCGGGCGTCGATCACGTTGACGACGCCGCCGATCGCCGACGAGCCGAACAGCAATGCCGAGGGCCCGCGCAAAACCTCGATCCGGTCCGCGGTCAGCGGGTTGATCGCGACCGCATGATCGACGCTGGTGTTGGAAACGTCGAGGCTGCCGATGCCGTCGGTCATGATCCGGATTCGCTCGCCCTGGAAGCCGCGCAGGATCGGGCGCGAAGCGTTGGGGCCGTAGGAAGTGGCCGACACTCCGGGCTGCCGCGCCAGGCTCTCGCCGATCGTCGTGCGCACCTCGCGGGTCAGCTCGTCGCCGGTGATCACCGAGGTTCCGGAGAGGATGTCGGAGCGGTTGCGGCGCATTCCGGTGATGACGATGTCCTGCTCCTCCCGCGCGTGATAGGCGCGCCGGGGCGGCTGCGAAATTGCCGGCTGCGTCGCCGGCTCCTGCGCGTTTCCCTGGTCGGCCGCGGCCGTGGAATCGGCCGGTTGGGCCAGGGCGGCGCCGGGCAGAGCGGCGCAGGCGGCGCCGGACAGCAACAGGGCTTTGAACAAGACGATCTCCGGTGAAGGATGCCGCGACGTTGTAACGTGAGGAGATGTTATATCAACGACGCTCGTCGCGCCGGGAGCCCGCTTCGCCGCGCCAGGGGCCGCGACTGCGACAAATCGGGACAAGATTCTCCTTCGCCGACAAAGTTGCGGGACAGTGCGGCCGCAGACGGGTGCCATCCAAATTTTGTGCAGAGGATTGTCTCATGAAGAAAATCTCTATCCTGTCCGGCGCCGCTCTGTTGGCGGTCGCCGGCGGCGTCGCTTTCGCCCAGGGCGGCCCCGGCCAGCGACCCGACCGCAATGCCGACGTCACCCGCGACCAGGTCGTCGCGCGGACGGGCGAGGCGTTCGCCCGGCTCGACGCCAATCGCGACGGCCGCGTCACCCCCGACGAGGCCCGAGCGATGCGCGAGCAGCGCCGCACGGAGCGCCGCGCGCGCATGTTCGACCGGCTCGACGCCGATCGTGACGGCAATATCAGCCGCGGCGAATTCTCGCAGGCGCAGGGCATGCGCGGCGGCGGTCGCCGCGGCATGGGCCACCGCCGGATGGGGATGGGCCCGCGTCCGGGCGGCCCGGGAGGTCCCGCGGCCGGTCCGCCGTCGGGCGGCCCCGACGGTCCGCGCGGCCGCGGCGCGCGGATGTTCGGCGAGCAGGGCTTCGTCACGCTCGCCCAGATGCGCGAGCGGGCGCTGGCGCGGTTCGATCGGGCCGACGCCAATCGCGACGGCATTGTGACCGCCGCCGAGCGCCGCGAGGCCCGCGGGCAGCGGCGCGAGCGCATGCGCGAACACCGCCGGCCGAGCTGACGCAGACACAAGAACCGGGAAGGGCGGGTCGATAGGGCCCGCCCTTTGTCACAGGTTAGCGAGGTTGCGGGTCCGGCGTTCCGAGACTTGATCTCGTTTAAGCCCTTTTCGCGACATACGTGCCACTCTTGCGAGACTATCGACTCGCCAGGCAGGAGCGAAGAGGTCCGGGGGGACAGGTGGGTTATTATCGGCTCTATCTGCTGGACGGTTCGGGCGGCCGCTTCGTCGGCTTCGAGGAGATCGAGGCCGCCGACGACGTCGAGGCCGTCCGCGCCGCCGAAGCGCTGCCCGGCAGGCAGGCGCGCGAGCTCTGGTGCGGCAAGCGCAAGGTGAAGACCTTTGCCCCGAAGGACGTCTCCTAAGCGCCCTTCGGCAACAGGATCCGCGCGATCAGCCCGCCTTCCGGCCGGTTCTCAAGCTCGAGCGCGCCATCATGGGCCCGCGCCGCGCCTCGGGCGAGGGCAAGGCCGAGGCCCGAGCCGCCGGTCTCTCGGTTGCGCGACGTTTCGAGCCGCACGAACGGCTCCTGGACGTTGCCGAGCTCGGCCTCGGGGATACCGGGGCCGCGATCGGTAACTTCGATCGCGATCCGCTCGCCCGCGTCGCGCACCGCGACCCGCGCCGATCCGCCATATTTGATTCCGTTCTCGACCAGATTGCGAACCGCGCGGCGCAGCAGATTGGGCTGGACCGGCGCGGTCCGGCGCTCGGTCTCCTCGAACGCGACGTCGTGGCCGAGCGCGCGAAACTCCTCGACGACCGTGTCGGCCAGCGCGTTGAGGTCAACCCTGCGCAGCTCCTCCGACGCGCGGCCCGAGCGGGCCAGCGCGAGCGTGTCGTCGAGCATCGCCGTCATCTCCTCGATCGTGGCGATCATCCGGGCGCGCTCCTCGGGTGGCTCGACGCTCTCGGCGCGGATCCTGAGCGAGGCGAGCGGGGTGCGCAGATCGTGGCCGATCGCGCCCAGCATCCGGTCCTTCTCGTCGAGCATATTCGAGACCCGCGCGCTCATCGCGTTGAAGGCGAGGATCGCGCGGCGGACGTCGGCGGGGCCTTGCGGCTCGACCCCGCGTGTCTCGCCGCGTCCCTCGAAGCTTTGCGTGGCGGCGGTCAGCGCGCGCAACGGCCGGCCGAGCCGCATCGCGATCCAGATCATCGCCGCCAGCAGCACCAGATAGATGAGCAGGGTCGATCCGGCGAGCCGGATGGCCGGCCAGGGATTGGGCCGCGGCATCGCCATCCGGGCGTTGAGCCAGGCGCCGTCGGGAAGCTGCGCCGACAGGCGCAGCAATTGCATCCGGGCCGCCCGGCGCTCGACCCGCTCCCGCTCGGGCGGCGCCAGCCGTTCGAGCAGCGCCGGCGGTATCGGCATTTCGCCGCCGATCGCGGCGCGCGCGTCGCGCAGGCGAACGCCATTCTCCTCGGCGAGGTCGCGAATCCGCTCCGCCATCTGGGCATCGCTCTCGGACGGGGCGACGGTGCTCTCCGGGCCGATCGTGAAACGGCCCCGGCGGCCGCGCTGCGGCAGCAAAGCGGCGCGCGCCTCCGGCGGCAGCGGCGCGATCCGCTGGACGATCGTCACGAACCGGCTGATCGGCGGGCCTTCGGATCGCGCCTGGGTCGCGCGCTGGCGCTCCGAGTAGATGAGCGCGAAATTGATCCCCTGCGCGACCAGCAGCGCCCCCGCCATGACCAGGGCGATCTGGCCGATCAGGCTCTTCGGCAGGAAGCGTCTCACAGCTTCCTGACCTCGGCGGCGAGCATGTAGCCGCCGCCCCAGACCGTCCTGATCAGCCTGGGATGGGCCGGATCGGCTTCGATCTTCTTCCTGAGGCGGCTGATATGGTTGTCGATGCTGCGCTCGAACGCGGCCAGCTCGCGGCCCTGGCTCAGGTCGAGCAGCTGATCGCGGCTGAGCATCCGGCGGGGATGGGTCACGAAGGCGTGGAGCAGATTATACTCGCCGGTCGACAAGGGAATCGCGACATTGTCCTCGCCGACCAGCTCGCGCTCGCCGCTCTTCAAGAGCCACGGGCCGAAGCCGTACGTATCGGCGTCGGGGCCCCGCACCCTCGATTCGCCGGCGCGGCGCAGCACCGCCTTGATCCGGGCGAGCAATTCGCGCGGCGAGAAGGGCTTGGTGACATAATCGTCGGCGCCGATCTCGAGCCCGACGACCCGGTCCATCTCCTCGGTCTTGGCGGTGAGCAGGATGATGGGCACGCTGGTCGTCGCGCGGATGAATCCGGTCAGAGCGAGGCCGTCCTCGCCCGGCATCATGATATCGAGGAGGACGAGGTCGATCGCATAAGCCGAGAGCAATTGCCGCGCGGCGGCGGCATTTTCGGCCTTGGTCACGCGCACCCCGTTGCGCGACAGATAGGAAGCGAGCGGCTCCCTGATCTCGCGCTCGTCGTCGACGAGCAGGATATGCGGTTCCTCGGCCATGATGGGCGTTTTACGGCGCCCGGGCGCCGCCGCGCCAGAGGAAGCTTGTCGCTCTTTGTCGTCAATTGTCTCGCCCTGTGTCAGGCCCCATAAGGGCTCGGCAATGAGTGGGCCCGCCGATCTTGCCAAAGCCGCCCTCGCGCGCGGCGACCTGATCGGCGCCTATGACGTCACGACCGCGGCGATCGCCGAGGGCGATCCGGGCGGAACGATCCGCCACCAGCAGCTGCTCGCGCTGGCGCGGATGGGCGACACCGAACGGGCGATGGGCCTGTTCCGGGCCTACGGCCTCGATAGGTCGCGGGACCCGCACGAGCGCGCGATCGGCGCTCGGCTGCTCAAGGACCGGGCGCTCGCCGCGCCGCCCGGCGAGGGCCGTCAGGAGGCGCTCGATCGCGCGCACGCCGCCTATCACGCAATCTATCTCGAAAGCCGCGATGCGTTTCCGGGCATCAACGCGGCGACCCTGGCGATGCTCGCCGGCCGAGTCGGCCAGGCGCGGGATCTCGCCGGCGCTTTGCTCGACGATCCGGCTGTCGCCGCCGCCGCGGATTATTATAAGGCGGCGACGCGCGCGGAGGCGCTGCTCCTGCTCGGCCGCACCGCCGAGGTGACCGAAACTCTCGCCACCGGCGCGATCCGCGACAGCGCCGATCTGGGCGGGCGTTCGAGCACCTTGCGCCAACTCGCGATGGTCGCCGCCCATCTCGGCATCGGCGAGGCCGATCGCGCAGCCCTGTTCGCGCCGCTCGCGCCGCCTCGTGTCGCCCATTATAGCGGTCATATGTTCGGCGCCGATCCGGCTGCCGAGGCGGCGATCCGAGTCGCGGTCGACACATTGATCGATGAAGAAGATATCGGCTTCGCATACGGCGCGCTGGCCTGCGGCGCCGACATCGTCACTGCCGAGGCGCTGCTCGACCGCGGCGTCGAGCTCCACATCGTGCTGCCGTTCGAGGAGGAGGATTTCCTGCTGCAGTCGGTGCGTCCAGGCGGACCGGACTGGGAGGCGCGCTACCGGTCCTGTCGCGATCGCGTCGCGAGCCTCGCCTTCGCCAGCCCGATGGCGTTTTTCGGCAACCCCGCCCAATATGGCTATGCCAGCCGGATGGCGATGGGCCTCGCCCGCCTTCGCGCCGAGCATCTCGCCGCCGAGCCGGTCCAGATCGTGATCTGGGACAAAGTGGCGTCCGACGGCCCGGCCGGTACCGCCGCCGACGTCGCCGCCTGGGCGGCGGCCGGCGAGCGGACCCGGATCGTCGATCCCGGCCCGATCGAGCGCGCCCTCACCCGCCCCGATCCGCGTGTCACGACCCCCTATGAACGCGCGCTCGCCGCGATTCTGTTCACCGATTTCAAGGGCTTCTCGACCCTCAGCGAGGCGGCTCTGCCGGCCTTCTGGGACGGGGTGATGGGGGTGGTGGCCGAGGTGCTCGACGCCCACGAAGGCGAGGTCGAGTGCCGCAATAGCTGGGGCGACGCGCTCTACGCGGTCACCTCGAGCGCCCCGGCCGCGGCCGAGATCGCGCTCCAGCTGCAGGACCGGCTGGCGAAGTTCGATTACGCGACCCTCGGCCTCGACGGCTCGGGGGGCATGCGGATCGGCGCCCATTACGGCCCCGCCTACCGCACCACCGATCTGATCACCGGCCGGATCACCTATTACGGCACCGAAGTCTCCAAGGCGGCCCGGATCGAGCCCGTCACCCCGCCCGGCGCCGTCTTCGTCACCGAACCCTTCGCCGCCATCCTCGCGCTCGAAGCCAAAGGCCGCTTCCGCTGCCGCTACGTAGGGCGGATCGCGCTCGCCAAGAAATATGGGGATTACCCGATGTACCGGCTGACGCGGGCGGGGTGAAGCTGCCGGAAGTGGTGAGCCCAGCAGGATTCGAACCTGCGACCTACTGATTAAAAGTCAGTTGCTCTACCAACTGAGCTATGGGCCCGACCTTGCCCCGCACCTAGGGAGAGGGCGGGGCGCGGTCAACCGCGCCAGCAGCTGGCGCATCGTCGCGCCGGTGATCGGATCGCGCCAGCTGGGCGCGAGTTCGGCGAGCGGCTGAAGGACGAAGCGGCGCTTTCGATATTCGGGGTGGGGGACGATCGGCCCGGGCCCGCCCCAGGCGCCTTCCGACCACAGGATGATGTCGAGATCGAGCACCCGGGGCCCCCAGCGCCGCCCGGGCCGGCGGCCGAATTCGCGCTCGAGCGCCTTGAGTTCGGCGAGCAGCGCGTCCGGCATGAGGTCGCTCTCGACGATGGCCACGGCGTTGGCGAAGCTCCGCCCGGCCGGGCCGAGCGCGGGCGTGGCCCGGATCGTCGACACGATCCGGGCACCAAGCGCCGCGATCGCCGCGCGCAAGGTCTGGGCCGGAGAGCCGTGGCGGCTGCGCCGGTTCGAGCCCAAGGCGATCGCGTAGCTTGTCCTGGCCATCTTCCGCCGCCTAGACGCTCGGGATGCCAATCGAAAGCCCGGTCCCCGAAGCCGAAGCGCCGCGCGATTGCCCGCTCTGCCCGCGGCTGGCCGCGTTTCGCCAGGGCCTGCGCGCGCAATATCCCGGCTGGTGGAACGCGCCGGTGCCCGCCTTCGGCGACCGCGAGGCCTGGCTCGGCATCGTCGGCCTCGCCCCCGGCCTCAAAGGCGCGAACCGGACCGGGCGGCCGTTCACCGGCGATCATGCCGGCCTGCTGCTCTACGAAACCCTGCTCAAATTCGGCCTCGCCCGGGGCCGCTACGATTTCGATGGCGCCGACGATCTGCGCCTGACCGGCTGCATCATCCTCAATTCGGTCAAATGCCTGCCGCCGCAAAACAAGCCGTTGCCGGCAGAGGTCGCGACCTGCCGGCGCTTTTACCAAGCCTCGCTGGCGCTGCTGCCCGATGTCCGCGTGCTGGTCGCATTGGGCCAAATCGCTCATGCCAATGCGGTGCGGGCCGCGGGCGGCAAGCTTTCAGCGTATAAATTCGGCCATCTCGCGCAGCATCGCCTGCCCGACGGCCGCATCCTGATCGATAGCTACCATTGCTCGCGCTACAACCAGAATACCGGGCGGCTCACCGCGCCGATGTTCGAGAGCGTCTTCGCGCGGGCGCTTGAGGTGCGCCAGAACCCCTCCCCTTGATGGGGAGGGGCAGGGGTGGGGTGAACAGCCGAGGCCCGCGGTGAAGCGGAGAGTCCATCCCACCCCAACCCTCTCCCATCAAGCGGGAGGGCTAGATATCCTCGGTGAGTCGCCCATAAAGCTCCGGCCGGCGGTCGCGGAAGAAGCCGAAGGCGGCGCGGTGGCGCCTGGCGGCTTCGAGGTCGAGGGTCGCGGTGATCACGCCGGTTTCGGTCGCCCCGAACTCCGCGACGATGTCGCCGCGCTCGTCGCAGATGAACGAGTGACCGTAGAAAATCTGGCCGCCTTCGTTGCCGATCCGGTTGGCGGCGACCACCGGCACGACGTTGGACACGGCATGGCCGATCATCGCCCGGCGCCACAGCCGCGACGTATCGAGATCGGGGTCGTGCGGCTCGGTTCCGATCGCGGTCGGGTAGAGCAGGATTTCGGCGCCCATCAGCATCAGCGAGCGCGCGGTTTCCGGATACCATTGGTCCCAGCAGATGCCGACACCCAGCGTGCCCGCGCGCGTCGACCAGGTCTTGAAGCCCGAATTGCCGGGGCGGAAGTAGAATTTCTCGGAGTAGCCGGGGCCGTCGGGGATGTGGCTCTTGCGGTAGACGCCCATCAGCGCGCCCTGATCGTCGATCATCGCCAGGCTGTTGTAATGATGTGGGCCGTCGGCTTCGAAGAAACTGGTCGGAATGTAAATTTCCAGCTCGGCGGCGAGCTTTCGCATCGCCAGCACCGCCGGGTGCGCCTCGACCGGCCTCGCCGTGGCGAACAGGGCTTCGTCCTCCGTCCTGCAGAAATAGGGCCCTTCGAACAGCTCGGGCGGCAGCACCACCTTGGCGCCCCTGGCCGCGGCCTCGCGGACCAGCTCCGACACGTTGCGGATATTTTCGTCCAGGTTCTCGCCGAAGGCGAGCTGCAGCGCGGCGACCTTCAATCCGGTCATTCGGGCACCTGCTGGCTGATGCAGTGGAAGCTGCCGCCTCCGGTCAGGATATGGTCGGCGCGAAGGCCGATCGCTTGCCGACCGGGGAAGAACGCCCCAATTGCCGCCACCGCCGCCTCGTCATTGGCCGCATCATATTGCGGCACGACCACCGCCGCATTGCCGATGTAGAAGTTCATGTAGGAGGCGGGAATGATCTCCTCGCCGCGCAGCACGCGGCCCGGCGAGGGAATCGGCACGACCGCGAGCCCGAAGCGGCGCGCTCGGGTCGCCGCGTCGCGATAGACCGCTTCGTTGGGATCGCCCGGGCCCGGCTCGGGGATAGCGATCCGGCCGGTGCCGACGAAGCGGGCGAGATTGTCGACATGGCCGTCCGTATGGTCGTTCATCAGCCCGCTGCCGAGCCAGAGCAGCCGGTCGATGCCGAGGTCCTCCTGCAATCGCGCCTCGACGTCGGCGCGCGAGAAGAAGGCGTTGCGGTTGGGGTTGAGCAGGCATTGCTCGGTGGTAACCGCAAGGCCGCTGCCGTCGACGTCGATCGCGCCGCCCTCCAATATCCAATCGGCCCGGCGGACGCGGAGGCTCGCGCTTTCGCCCAGCCGCCGGCCGATCGTGTCGTCGCCGGGAAGGTCGTATTTGCCGCCCCAGCCGTTGAATTCGAAGCTGACAGCGGAAAGCCCCGCCGGCCCCCGGACCACGATCGGCCCGGTGTCGCGCAGCCAGATGTCGCCGAAGCTTTGGATGACGATCGTCGCGAAGGGCGCCGCGGCGCGCGCCGCCTCCGCGGCCGCCGCGTCGGCCGCGACCAGCCGCACCTCCTCGCCCTTGCCCTCGGCCCAGACCGCCCGCGCGAAGGAGGCGACCTCGGCCTGGGCGGGGCTCAAATCGCCGGCCCACAGATCGCCATGGCTCGGAAAGCCGATCCATACGAAGGCGTGCGGCACCCATTCGGGCGGCTGGCGGGGAATTGAGGTGGGCACAACCGGCCCATAACCGCTTCCAGCGCTGGACCCAAGGCCGTTGACAGTCGAATATCGAATAGTTACAGAACTATTATATGGGAGGTTGCCCATGGGAAAATACGAGCCGCTTGCCGCCCGTCTGATTCGCGAAAAGGAGTTTTGGGCCCCGACCTTTGCCGAGTTGGAAGCAGTGCTCGGCTTCCCCTTGCCGCCCAGTGCGCGGCGCCATCGCGAATGGTGGGCCAACCAGCGCGGTGGCGGCCACAGCCAGGCGAGGGGCTGGCAGGACGCGGGCTGGCAGGTCCACCGCGTCGATCTCGCGGGCGAAAGAGTGGAGTTTCGGCACAGGTCGATGTCACTGCCGGCCCGTAGACCCGGCGCGTCCCCGGCAACCGACGAAGAGTTGATCGCGCGCGCCGCCGACTATTTGGGGACGACGGATCGGCAGCGTGTCGTTCGCGAGGCTCTGGAAGCGCTGTGCGCGCGCGAAGCGGGAAGGCGCCTTGCCCTGCTCGGCGGTACCATGCCGGATATCAAGATTCCGCCCCGTCGAAGGCCGCCCTATTGATTCTCGCCGACACCTCGATCTGGATCGATCATTTCCGTTCGCGAAATGCCCTCTTCTTCGACCTGCTCCAGGCAAGCGAAATATTGGTGCACCCGTTCGTCCGCGGGGAACTCATGCTGGGCGGAACGCGCGGCGCGATTCTCGACGACATCCGCATGCTGCCACCCGCCCCGGTGGCGACGGCAGCGGAGGTCGAGCGATTGATAGAAGGCGCGTCGCTCGCCGGTCGCGGAATCGGCTATGTGGATGCAGCGCTGCTGGCATCGGCGCGGCTCGGGGAGCGCGCGCGCTTATGGACTCTCGATCGGCGCCTGGCCGGCATTGCCGGGGAATTGTCCATCGCGTTCGACCCGGCCGAATAGTCCTATTGCCCAGCCCTTGAACGATCCCGGATCGCGCGGAATTCGTCGCCGGGGAGCCAGTTGGGCCATTCGCGGCTGTTCGCCAGCGCGCGGCCGACGCGGTAGTAGATGCCGACGTCGGCGAGCGCGCCGCTCCAGTCCCAGGCCGGGTTAAATTCGTCCGACATCTGGTGGTAGCGGTTGGCGCGATAGTCCTGCGCCGCCGCGCGCCCCGCCGCCGGGCCGCCGTCGACCAGATCCTCGCCGCCGCGACCGTAGAGCATCGGAACGCCCATCTTGGCGAAGCTGAACTGGTCGGAGCGGAAATAATAGCCGGCCTCCGGCGTCGGCTCGGCGGAGACGCGCAGGCCGCCTTGTTCCGCCGCGCGGGCGAGATAGGCGTCCAGCTCGGATTTCCCGCCGCCGATCGAGGCGAAATCGCGCGCCGCGCCGGCAAGGTTCAGCGAATCCATGTTGAAGCCGCCGGCGGTCCGCGCCAGCGGATAGATTGGGTTGGCGGCATAATAAGCCGAGCCGAGCAGGCCCGATTCCTCGGCGGTGACGGCCAGGAAAATGAGAGTCCGGTCGGCGGGCCCGGCGCGGGCATGGGCCTCGGCCAGCGCGACCAGGGCCGAGGTGCCGCTCGCATTGTCGACCGCGCCGTTGCAGATCCGGTCGGGCCCGTCCTCGCGGCACAGGCCGAGATGGTCCCAATGGGCGGTGTAGATCACATATTCGTCGGGGCGCGCTCGGCCCGGCAGCACGCCGATCACGTTGCGCGAGGCGGCGCGGCGGATCTGGTTGTCGAGGGTCAGCGAGGCGGTGAGGCCGAGCGGACGGGCGCGGAAGCCGGGCTGCTGGGCGGCGCGGGTGAGCGCGTCGAGATCCTCGCCGGCGGCGTTCATCAATGCCCTTGCGGCGGCGTTGGTCAGCCAGCCATTGGCCGCGGTCTGGCCGGCGCCGTCATCGGCCGACTGCATGTAGAGCTGGGGCCCCGACCAGCTGTTCTCGACCACATTCCAGCCATAGGAGGCGGGCGCGGTGTCGTGGACGATGAAGGCGGCGGCGGCGCCCTGGCGCGCCGCTTCCTCGAACTTGTAGGTCCAGCGGCCGTAATAGGTCATCGCCCGGCCGTTGAACGTGCCCGTGAGCCCCGGAATTTGCCAGTCGGGGTCGTTGACCAGGATGATCACAGTCTTGCCGCGCACGTCGAGGCCGGCATAATCGTTCCAGCCGCGTTCGGGGGCGTTGATGCCGTAGCCGACGAAGACGATCTCGCTATTGGCGAGGCTGACGCGCGGCTGAGCGCGATAGGAGGCGGCGATATAGTCGGTGCGGAAGCCGAAGCTGAGGCCGCGCCCCGTCCCGGCGATCTCGAGCCGCGGGCTGCCCTGCGCCGTGATCTCGACCAGCGGCACGTCCTGGTACCAGCTGCCGCGATTGCCCGGCCGCAGCCCCGCGCGCTCGAATTCCCGGGCGAGGAGGGCGATCGTCCGCTCCTCGCCCGGCGTCCCCGGAGCGCGCCCTTCATATTCGTCGCTCGACAGCGTCCGAGTCACGCGCTGCAGCGTCTCGACCGAGATCGAGGGGCCGCCCGGTTGCCCGGAGGCGGTGACGCAGCCGGCGAGCGAGGCGAGGCCGACTGCCAGGAAGGCGATCCTGAGGCCCATCATCATCTCCTTGGCGGCGGTGCGGGACCCTTGCCCTATAGGGCGCGCACCCTCGCCCGCGCAAGGATTCGACAAATCCGTCCACAACCATTGCTCCGCCCCTGCAAAACCGCGTAAGAGTTTGAAAACGGGGGGACTCATGATCGGGAAATCGGTGCTTTTGGGCTGCCTGGCGGCCGCAGCGGCGCCGGCCGCGGCCCAGCCGGCGGTCGATCCGTCCCAGCTATACGGCGTTCGGCCGAGCATCGAGGCGATCGACATATCGCCTGACGGCAGCCACGTCGTCTATCTCCAGCCCGGTCCCGGCCGATCCACGCGCGTTTTTCTCGCCGACCTGAACAGCGACGCCGAGGCCCGTTCGGTCGCCTTTTCCGACGGCGACCCCGAGCGTTTGCGCTGGTGCAATTTCGTCGCCAACGACCGCCTGATCTGCAAGGTCACCGGAATGTCGACGGTCGAAGGCCGGCTCCTGCCTTTCTCGCGCCTGATCTCGATCGACACCAGCGGTCTCAACATCACGATGCTCGGCCAGCGCGCCTCTTATTATGACGCGCGGCCGCGCCAGTTCGACGGCGAGATCCTGGACTGGCTTTCGCCGACGGACGGAGCCGTGCTGATGGCGCGCGAGGTAATCCCCGAGGAAACACCGGGGGGCACGCGCATGGTCCGCACCGCGCAGGGGCTCGCGGTCGCGCGAATCGACGTGCGCACGCTGCGCTCGACCCAGGTCGAACCGGCCGACCGCCGCGCCAGCGCCTATATCAGCGACGGCCGCGGCCACGTCCGGATCATGGAAGCGCAGGACATTCGCGGCAGCAGCGAGCAGCTGGGGACCCGGACCAACTATCTCTATCGCGCCCGGGACAGCCGCAACTGGCATTCGCTCGGCAGCTACGATTCGGCGACGCGCGAGGGGATGATCCCGGTCGCCGTCGATTCCGCGCTCGACGCGGCCTACGTGCTGAAGCCTCTCAATGGCCGCCGCGCGCTCTACCGCGTAAAGCTCGACGGCTCGATGGCGACCGAGCTCGTCTACGCCAACGAGCAGGTCGACGTCGACAACGTCGTCTTCGCGAACCGCGGCACGCGCGTCGTCGGCGTCACCTTCGCCGAGGAAGGGCGCCAGAACGTCTATTTCGACCCGGATTACCGCACCCTGACGGGCTCGCTTTCGCGGGCGATCCCGAACCTGCCCATGATCGGCTTCACCGGTACCAGCGCAGACGGAAACCGGCTCCTCGTTCACGCCGCCAGCGCGTCCGACGCGGGCCGCTATTACGTCTACGATCGCACGGCGCGGTCCCTCAACGAGATCCTGACGGTGCGCCCGCAACTCGAAAACGTCGCGCCGGCGAGCGTGCGCTCGGTGACCTACGCCGCAGCCGACGGGACCCGGATACCGGCCTATCTGACGCTGCCGCCGGGCGGCACCGGCAGGAACCTGCCGGCGATCGTGATGCCGCACGGCGGCCCCGCCTCGCGCGACGTGCTGGGCTTCGACGAGCTCGCCCAATATCTCGCGCATCTCGGCTATGCCGTGCTCCAGCCCAATTATCGCGGATCGGCCGGCTATGGCGACCGATGGCTGCAGCAGAACGGCTTTCGTAGCTGGCGCATTTCGATCGGCGACATCAATGCCGGCGCCCGCTGGCTGGCGAGCGAGGGGATCGCCGACGCCGGCCGGATCGGGATCATGGGCTGGTCCTATGGCGGTTATGCCGCGCTTCAGGCGGGCGTGACCGAGCCGAGCCTCTACAAGGCGATCGTAGCGATCGCGCCGGTCACCGATCCGCAGCAGGCCAAGGATGATTTCCTGGGCTATACCAACGCGCGCAACCAATCCGAATATATCGGCACCGGGCCACATGTCGCCGAAGGCTCTCCGCTGCGCAACGTGCGGTCGATCGCGGCTCCCGTCCTGCTGTTCCACGGCGACCGCGACCTCAACGTCAACGTCATCCATTCGCGGCGGATGGACGAGGCGTTGCGCGGCGCCGGCAAGAGCAGCGAGCTGATCCTGTTCCCCGGCCTCGAGCACGACTTGGCCGATTCGAGCGCGCGGGCGCGGATGCTGGCGCGGATCGGCACGTTCCTTGCCGCTTCGCTGCGTCGATAAGGGATGCGAACGATGATCAGGGAGTTGCTTTTTCTTGCGGGCCTGGCGGCGGCTTCCGGCGCCGCGGCCCAGCAGACGCCGGACCCGGCCGAGCTTTACGGGGTCAGGGAGGCGGTCGGCTCGATCGACATCTCGCCCGACGGCACTCATGTCGTCTATCTGCAGCCGGGCCCCGGCCGCACCACGCACGTCGTCATCCACAACCTCGCCGGCGGCGCCGCGCCGCACCTGGTGGTGCGTTCGGACGGCAATCCGGAACGGCTGCGCTGGTGCAGGTTCGTCACCAACGAGAGGCTGATTTGCCAGATAACGGCGATGAACCAGGGGACCAACCTGCTGATCCCCTTTTCGCGCCTCGTTTCGATCGATACCAATGGACAGAACCTGACGATGCTCGGCGAGCGCAGCTCGTTCTACGACGCGCGGCTGCGCCAATATGACGGGCAGATCATCGACTGGCTGGGCGGGCGCGAGAACGCGGTCCTGATGCAGCGGGATTATGTGGCGGAGGCGGGACGGATCGGCACGAGGCTGACCCGCAGCACCGACGGTTTGGCCGTCGACCGGGTCGACGTCCGCACCCTGCGCTCGACCCGGATCGAGGTGGCGAACCGCAACGCCGGCGGCTATCTCAGCGACGGCCAGAGCAATGTCAGGATCATGGCGCTGCCGTCGGTCCGGGGTGGCGCAACCGGGCAGGCCGGCACCCGGATCGATTATCGCTACCGGACCCGCGCCAGCCGCGACTGGCAGCCGCTCGGCAGCTACGATACAGCGACCCGCGAAGGCATGCTCCCGGTCGCGGTCGATCCGGCGCTCGACGCCGCCTACGTCCTCAAGAAGCTCGACGGCCGCGTCGCCCTCTACCGGGTCAGGCTGGACGGCTCGATGGCGACCGAGCTCGTCTATGCCAACCCCCAGGTAGACGTCGACGACGTCGTCTATGCCAATCGCGGATCGAGCGTGATCGGCGTCACCTTCGCCGAGGAGCAGCGCCGGGTGGTCTATTTCGACCCCGCTTATGCGAGCCTGGCGCGCTCCCTCGCTCGGGCGATCCCGAACCTGCCGCTGATCGATTTCGGCACCGACAGCGGCGACGGGCGGCGCCTCCTGGTGCACGCCGGCAGCGATTCCGACGCCGGCCGCTATTATGTCTACGATCGCACCGCGCGCAGCCTCAACGAGATCCTGATGGTCCGGCCCCAGCTCGAGAATGTCGCGGGCGCGAGCGTCCGCGCGGTTTCCTATCCGGCCGCGGACGGCATCGCCGTGCCCGCTTACCTGACGCTGCCGCCGGGCGGGACCGGCCGCAACCTGCCCGCCGTGATCCTTCCCCACGGCGGCCCTGCCTCGCGCGACGAATGGGGCTTCGACTGGCTCGCCCAATATCTCGCGCGTCAGGGCTATGCCGTGCTCCAGCCCAATTATCGGGGCTCGGCCGGCTATGGCGACCAATGGCTGCAGCGCAACGGCTTTCGCAGCTGGCGGACCTCGATCGGCGACATCAACGCCGGCGCGCGCTGGCTGGCCGCGCAGGGTATCGCCGACCCGACCCGGACGGCGATCCTCGGCTGGTCCTATGGCGGCTATGCCGCGCTCCAGGCGGGGGTGACCGAGCCGAGCCTGTTCAAGGCGATCGTCGCGATCGCCCCGGTGACCGACCTGCAGCAGGCGAAGGACGATTTCAGGAACTATAGCAGTTCGCGCAACAACGCCGAATATATCGGCGAGGGTCCGCATATCGCGGAGGGCTCGCCGCTCCGGCACGTATCGGCAATCACCGTGCCCGTGCTCATGTTCCACGGCGACCGCGATCTCAACGTCAACATCTTCCACTCGCGACGGATGGCCGCGGCGCTGCGCGAGGCGGGCAAAAGGGGCGAACTGGTGTCCTTCGAGGGGCTCGAGCACGACCTCGCCGATTCGACCGCGCGGGCGCAGATGCTCCGGCGGATCGGGGCCTTCCTCGCGGCGTCCATGCCTGCGCGCCCATAAAAAAGGCGGCCGTGGCCGCCTTTTTCCTTCTCGTCGCGATCCGGCCGGTCAGCGCGAGTAGAATTCGACGACCAGATTGGGCTCCATGCGCACCGGATAGGGCACTTCGTCGAGCGTCGGCACCCGGTTGAAAACAATCTTCGCAGTGCCGTCCTGAACGATATATTCGGGTATGTCGCGTTCGGCGAGGCCCTGGGCTTCGATCACCAGCGCCATTTCCTGCGCCTTGGGGCCGAGCTCAACGACGTCGCCGACATTGACCTTGGCCGAGGCGATGTTGAGCTTCTTGCCGTTGACCCGGATGTGGCCGTGATTGACGATCTGGCGCGCGGCCCAGATGGTCGGCGCGAACTTGGCGCGGTAGACGACCGCGTCGAGCCGGCGCTCGAGCAGGCCGATCAGATTCTGGCCGGTGTCGCCCTTCATCTTGGCGGCTTCGGTGTAGGCGCGCTTGAACTGCTTTTCGGTGACGTCGCCATAATAGCCCTTGAGCTTCTGCTTGGCGCGCAGCTGGATGCCGAAATCGGAAACCTTGCCCTTGCGGCGCTGGCCGTGCTGCCCGGGACCGTATTCGCGGCGGTTGACCGGGCTCTTGGGGCGTCCAAAGACGTTTTCGCCCATGCGGCGGTCGAGCTTATACTTGGCGCTGGTGCGCTTCGTCATGATTCAAAACTCCAATTTGCTTCGTGTCTTTAGACGTTTCCCTGGGCCGCACCGCCGGACCTTGTCGTCCGGCGCGGCCGCCGCTTCACCAGGGGTGCGGGGCCAATTGCGAAGGCGGGCACATGGCGGCAAAGCCCTCTCAAGTCAACGGGATTCGGGCGCCGTGAGCCTGCGCGCGCCGGAATCCGAGCCGGGGCTATTCTGCCTGGCGCCTCATCTGCGTGCGTTCGACTCCCGCTTGGGTCTCACGTCGATGCTGCTCCCATTGCGCGCGGGTCAGGCAGACCCGGCTGCGGGCGAGACGCGAACCGATTTCGAAGATCGTCCTGCAGATCGTCTGGTTCGGATCGGAAGGGCCCTTGACCGAACGGGACGGCGCCTGAGCCTGCGCCGCGACCGAGACGAACAGCAGGCCAAAAAGCAGGGTCTTCCTCATATCGGCGCCCGATTCCCGAACGAACCCGCCCGAAGCTAGTGGAAATGATGCGCAAAGTCACAGGATTATGGGATCTTGCGGCGCTGGCCGAGACCCGGATCGCGACGTCGACGGGCTTCTGGCGCGCCGGAAGACGGGCAGGTGAAGCAGATCGGCGAAATCGATGACAAATTACGCCCCAGGCGAGGGCCGGGGGCGCCGATCCACGCTGAACGAATCAACCTTATCCGTTCGGCTTGTGAACGCGATTCGTCTGGGCCCGCTCAATCGCGGTCTGCGAATCGCGCCGTTGCGCTTCCCACTGCGAGCGCGTCATGCACACTCGGGTGCCGCCTAGCCGCGAGCCGGTTTCGCCCATGGATCGGCAAATCCTATGATTGGGGTCGGGGCCTTCCCCGCTCCCAGCCGAACGCGAGGGATTGGTTTGGGCCATGGCCGCCGACGAAACCAGGACCGCGCCGAGAATTGCTATCTTTTTCATGACTCTACTCGCATTGATGGGGTGCGGTAATTGAAGCCCGAACCGGGCGAAAAGTCAAGAGCGATCCTCTCAACCTTCCGGCTGCGGAGCTGAAAAGGCTAGCCTCGCCGCCCCTCCGCGAGCGCGCGAACGATGCCGCGCAGCGCCTGGATCTCGCGGTTCGACCAGCCCGGCTTGGTGAGGATCGTGCGAATCGTGTTCTTCGTGGTCGGTGTGCGATCGGGCGGGTGGAAGTAGTCGGCCGCGTCCAGCGCGTCGTAAAGCTGCTGGACCAGCCCTTCGAGATGCGCGTGCGGCGCGCGCGGCTCCGCCGGCCCGCTTTCGGTGGGGACGGCAAGGTCGCCCTGCTTGGCCCATTCATAGGCGATCAAGATCACCGCCTGCGCCAAGTTCAGTGACCGGAAATCCGGATTGACCGCGACGGTAACGATCTTGCCCGCCAGCGCGGCCTCTTCGGTTTCGAGGCCCGATCGCTCGGCCCCGAAAAGCACGGCGGATGGGCCGGCATTGGCGCGGATCTCCCGTCCGGCCTCCTCTGGAGAAATCACCGGCAGCATGAGGCCGCGTTTGCGGACCGTGGTCGCGTAGACGAACGGGCAATCCGCCACCGCTTCGGCGACGGTCGCGCAATGCCGGGCGCGCTCCAGCACTTCGTCCGCGCCCGATGCGGCCGGGCCCGAGGACGGATTGGGCCAGCCGTCGCGCGGCGCCACGAGCCGCAAATCGGCCAACCCGAAATTGAGCATCGCCCGCGCCGCTTTCCCGATATTCTCGCCGAGCTGGGGGCGGACGAGGACGATCGCGGGGGGCGGGCTCACTCCGCCACGGATCCTGCGAAATCCTCGAAATCCTTGGCCTCGCGGAAATCCTTATAGACCGAGGCGAAGCGGATATAGGCGACCGGATCGAGCGCCTTCAGACCCTCCATCACCATCCCGCCGATCCGGGCCGACGGCATTTCGCTTTCACCGCTGGTTTCGACCTGGCGCTGGATCGAGGAAGCAAGCCGTTCGATCCGCTCGGGCGGCACCGGGCGCTTGCGACAGGCGACCGCGATCGAGCGTTCTAGCTTGGCGCGGTCGAACGCTTCGCGCCGGTCCCCGGACTTGACCACGACGAGCTCGCGCAATTGGACCCGCTCGAAGGTCGTGAAGCGCGCGCCGCAATCCTCGCACTGGCGGCGGCGGCGGATGGCGGAGCCGTCCTCGGTGGGACGGCTGTCCTTCACCTGGCTGTTCTCATGGGCGCAGAACGGGCAGCGCAATTAGAAATCCTGATAGACGGGGAAGCGCGCGCAAAGCACCCTGACGCGGGTCCGAACTTCGGCCTCGACGTCCGCATTGCCTTCTTCGCCACTGGCCTTCAGCCCGTCGAGCACGTCGGCGACCAGGTCGGCGATGTCGCGGAATTCGGCGACTCCGAAGCCGCGCGTGGTGCCGGCGGGCGAGCCGACGCGGATGCCGCTGGTCTTGACCGGCGGCAGCGGATCGAAGGGGACGCCGTTCTTGTTGCAGGTGATGGCGGCGCGCTCGAGCGCCTCGTCGGCGTCCTTGCCGGTGATCCCGAGCGGCCTGAGGTCGACCAGAGCAAGATGGGTGTCGGTGCCTCCGGCTACCAGGTCCGCGCCGCGCTCCGCAAGCCGGCTCGCGAGCGCCTTGGCGTTGGCGATCACGGCCTTGGCGTAGGTCTTGAAATCGGGCTGCAGCGCCTCGCCGAACGCGACGGCCTTGGCGGCGATGACGTGCATCAAAGGGCCGCCCTGGAGGCCCGGGAAGACCGCCGAGTTGATCTTCTTGGCGATGGCCTCGTCATCGGTCAGCACCATGCCGCCCCGGGGCCCGCGCAAGGTCTTGTGGGTGGTGGTGGTAACGACATGGGCGTGGCCGAACGGGGAGGGGTGTTCGCCCGCCGCGACCAGGCCGGCGAAATGCGCCATGTCGACCATGAAGATCGCGCCGACCTCGTCCGCGATGGCGCGAAAGCGGGCGAAATCGATGTGGCGGGGATAGGCCGAGCCGCCGGCGATGATCAGCCTGGGACGATGCTCATTGGCGAGCGCCCCGACTTCGTCGAAATCGATCCGATGGTCGTCGCGGCGGACGCCATATTGGATTGCGTTGAACCATTTGCCCGACATGGCCGGCCTGGCGCCGTGGGTGAGGTGGCCGCCCGCGTCCAGCGACATGCCCAATATGGTGTCGCCGGGCTTGGTCAGCGCGAGCATCACCGCCCCGTTCGCCTGCGCGCCCGAATGCGGCTGGACGTTGGCGAAACCGCAGCCGAACAATTGCTTTGCGCGCTCAATCGCCAGCGTCTCGACGGAATCGGACGGCCCGCAGCCCTGATAGTAGCGCCGCCCCGGATAGCCCTCGGCATATTTGTTGGTGAGCACCGAGCCCTGCGCCTCGAGGACGGCGCGCGACACGATATTCTCGGACGCGATCAGCTCGATCTGATTCTGCTGCCGGTCGAGCTCGGCGGCGATGGCGTCGGCGACGCCTGCATCGGCCTGCCGCAGCGTGTCTGTGAAGAAGCCGTCCGGCTGGACGTCGCTGAGGGGGCGGCTGCTCATGCGGGCTCCTTGGCGAAATGGGGGTGGCTCAGCTTGTCGACGCGGCGCTGGTGGCGGCCGCCGCCGAACGCCGTCCCCAGGAAAAGCTCGATACATTCCTTGGCCATTTCGATCCCGATCAGCCGAGCGCCCATGGCGATGACGTTGGCGTCATTATGCTCGCGGGCGAGGCGCGCCGTAAGCGGCTCGGAGACGAGGGCGCAGCGGCAGGCGGGATGGCGGTTGGCGGCGATCGAGATGCCGATCCCCGATCCGCACAAAGCGACGCCGAAATCGGCGCGACCGGCCGCGATTTCCTCGGCGAGCTTGTAGCCGTAATCGGGATAGTCGACCGAATCGACGCCCTCGGGCCCCAGGTCGGTCACCTGATGGCCCACCTCCCGCATCCAGGCGACGAGATCGGCCTTGAGCGCGAGGGCGGCGTGATCGGAAGCGATGGCGATCCGCATGACCCATCCCCTAGGCATAAAGCGCGGGATTCGCCACCGGATATTGCGGCATCAGGCCGCCCAGCGCATCTCCAGCCGGTCCCAGATTTCGACCAGCGCCCTGGCGAGGGCGTGCATCATCTCTTCCGAGTGGGCGGGGCCGGGGGTGAAGCGCAGGCGCTCGGTGCCGCGCGGGACGGTCGGATAGTTTATCGGCTGGACGTAGATGCCGTATTCGGCGAGCAATATGTCGCTGATCTTCTTGGCCGTGACCGGATCGCCGACCAGCAGAGGCACGATATGGGTGGTCGAGGGCATGACCGGCAGCCGCGCGTCCGCGAAGATCGCCTTCAACTGCGCGGCGCGAAGCTGCTGCGCCTCGCGCTCGGCGGTCGAGCGCTTCAGGTGGCGCACGCTCGCGAGCGCGCCCGCGACCAGCACGGGCGACAATGAGGTCGTGAAGATGAAGCCCGGCGCGTAGCTGCGAACCACGTCGACGATGTCGCGGCCAGCGGTGATATAGCCGCCCATCACCCCGAACGCCTTGCCCAAAGTGCCTTCGATGATCGTCACCCGGTGGGCGACCTGGTCGCGCTCCGAAATGCCGCCGCCGCGCGGGCCGTACATGCCGACGGCGTGAACTTCGTCGAGATAGGTCAGCGCATTATATTTGTCGGCCAAGTCGCAGATTTCGGCGATCGACGCGACGTCGCCGTCCATCGAATAGACGCTTTCGAAGGCGATCAGCTTGGGCGCGCCCTCGGGCGAAGCGGCGAGCAGCTCTTCGAGATGCGCCAGATCGTTGTGGCGGAAGACCTGCTTGTCGCAGCCCGAGCTGCGGATGCCGGCGATCATCGAGGCATGGTTGAGCGCGTCGGAGAAGATGATGCAGCCGGGGAGCAGCTTTCCGATCGTGGAGAGCGTCGCCTCGTTCGAGATATAGCCCGAGGTGAAGAGCAGGGCCGAATCCTTGCCGTGCAGGTCGGCGAGCTCGGCCTCGAGCTCGATATGGTAATGGCTGGTGCCCGAAATGTTGCGGGTGCCGCCCGAGCCCGCGCCGACGTCGTGCAGCGCTTCCTCCATCGCCGCGATCACGTCTTCATGCTGGCCCATGGTGAGATAGTCGTTGGAGCACCAGACGGTGATCGGCTTCGGGCCGTTATGGCCCGCGAAGCAGCGCGCGTTGGGGTAGCTGCCTTTGTTGCGCAGGATCTCGATGAAAACGCGGTAGCGGCCCTCGGCGTGAAGCCGCTCGATCGCCTCGGCAAAGATACGCTGATAGTCCAAAATTCTCTTCCCCGGGCGTCCTGCCCGCCCAATAAGGGATTCGGGGCCCCTATGGCCAGTGAGAACGATTCGCAATCGGGCGCGCTCAGAGTTTCTCGATCCGGGTCAGCCCGTAAGGCGCGAGCCCGGCGCGCAAGGCCTCGCCGCCACCGCCGGTGAAGACCGCTATTCCCTCGCCGGGCCCGTCCGCCCAATCGAGACCCCGCGCGAGCCAGGCGGTTCGCCGGGCGATCCCCTGATTGCCGTCGACGAAAGCGATCGGCCGCGGCGCGGCGGCGGCGAGCTCGTCGCGGACCAGCGGAAAGTGGGTGCAGGCGAGGACGATCGTGTCGATCGCCTCGCCTCCGGGCTGGGAGAGGAGGCCGCCCAGAATGCGGGCAAAGCGGGCCGGGTCCGTTGGCTCGCCGCGCAGCTTCGCCTCGGCTAGCTCGACCAGCTCGTGCGAGCCGTGACGGATCACGGTGCAATCCGCGGCGAACTCGCCGGCGAGCCGGTCGACATAGGGCTGAACGATCGTCGCGGCGGTACCGAGCACGCCGATGAAGCGCGTTCTGGACAGCGCCGCCGCCGGCTTGATCGCGGGCACGGTGCCGACGATCGGCAGATCCATCGCCTCGCGAACCGCATCGAGCGCGATCGTCGAGGCGGTGTTGCAGGCGATGACGATCAGCGATGGGTCGTAGCGCTCGGCGAGCCGGCCGATCAGGGCAGGCAAATGCGCGGCGATTTCGGCCGCGCTTCTGGTGCCGTAGGGAAAGCCGGCGCTGTCGGCCGCATAGACGATGGGCGCCCGGGGCAGGGCCAGGCGGATCGCGGCGAGGACCGAGAGCCCGCCGACGCCTGAATCGAAAATGAGTAGCGGCCCCGCCTGCGCCATGCGCGCCGATGTAGCGGCGTGGGTTGAGCAAACCAAGTCATCGCTTTCGATGCAATTCATTGCAGGTGTTTGCGGGATTGGGCTAATCTCCACCCAGGGGGGAAGATGACCGCCGAAATCCTGGTTCCGCCTTTGCTGTGCCTGTTGCTCGGCTATTTGCTCGGGTCGATCCCGTTCGGGCTCCTGCTGACTCGTGCCGCGGGCCTGGGCGACGTCCGCGCGATCGGCTCGGGTAATATCGGCGCGACCAACGTGCTCAGGACCGGGCGCAAGGGGCTGGCCGCAGCGACCTTGCTCCTCGACGCGACCAAGGGCGCCGGCGCGGTGCTGCTCGCCGGCCCGATCTGGCCCGATCAGCCGCAATTTCCCGCGCTCGCCGGGATCGGCGCCTTCCTCGGCCACCTCTATCCGGTCTGGCTGCGGTTCAAGGGCGGAAAGGGCGTCGCGACCCTCGCCGGGATCGTCGCCGCCCTGCACTGGCCGACCATCCTCGTCGCGGCGATTGTCTGGCTATTGGTTGTCCTGCTTACCCGCTATTCGTCCCTAGGCAGTATCCTAGCGCCGCTTTCGGGGCCGGTCACGGCCGCCTGTTTCTCCCGCTTCGATTTCGCCGTCCTTTTCCTCGGCTTCGCGTTGCTGGTGCTCTGGACTCACCGGGCCAATATCGGCCGGCTGATCGATGGCACCGAGCCGAAATTAGGCAGGAAGGCGGACTGATGTCCCCACCGCCGGACCGAGTCGCCCGCCTGCGGCTGATCCGCTCGGAGAATATCGGGCCCGTCACCTATTTCCAGCTGCTCGCGCGCTTCGGCTCGGCCCAGGCGGCGATCGACGCCATCCCGGACCTCGCGGCGCGCGGCGGTGGGCGCGCGCCCCGGCTCGCCGCCAAGGCCGAGGTCGAGCGCGAGATCGAGCGGGTGGGGAAGCTCGGCGCGCGCCACCTTTTTCTCGGCCAGGGCCTCTACCCGCCTTTGCTCGCCGAGCTCGAGACCGCGCCGCCGGCCCTGATCGTCAAGGGCGACCTGACCCTGCTCGACAAGATGTCGGTGGCCGTGGTCGGCGCGCGCAATGCTTCGGCGGCCGCCTGCCGCTTCGCCCGCTTGCTCGCGCACAATCTGGGCGCGGCCGGGACGGTGGTGGTCTCGGGGCTGGCGCGGGGAATCGATTCGGCGGCGCATGACGGCGCGCTCGATACCGGCACGGTGGCGGTGATCGCGGGCGGGATCGACATCGTCTACCCGCCCGAGAACGAGGCGCGGCAGGCGGCGATCGCCGAGCGCGGAATCCTCGTCGCCGAGCAGCCGCCGGGGGTCGAGCCGCGCGCCCGCCATTTCCCCTACCGCAACCGGATCATCGCCGGCCTGACCCAGGGGACGGTGGTGGTCGAAGCCGCGCCCAAATCGGGTTCGCTGATCACCGCGCGCTACGCCGCCGAGTTCGGCCGCGAGGTGATGGCGGTGCCCGGCTCGCCGCTCGATCCGCGCGCCCAGGGCTGCAACCAGCTGATTCGCGAAGGCGCGACCCTGATCCAGGTCGCCGAGGACGTGCTTGAGGCGATCAGCCCGCTGCGCGCGCGTCCGTTTCGCCAGCGCGAGCTCGATTATGCCGCCCCCGGCCCCCCGGCCGACGCCGACGAGAGCGCGCGCCGCGCCATCCAGGACCTGCTCGGCCCGACTCCGGTCCCGGTCGACGAGCTGATCCGGCAGTCGGGAATCGCGCCGGCGACGGTCCACACCGTATTGCTCGAGCTGGAGCTGGCGGGGCGGCTCGAGCGCCACGCCGGCGGCAAGGTCAGCCTCGCATGACCGGGGCGGCCAGGTCCGACTAGATTCGCCCGCGCCGCGCCAGCAGGCAGTGATAGGCGAAGAGCAGGCACGACCAGCTGAACGGCTTGAGGTGACGCTCGGGGATGCGATCGGCCACTTCGGCGTGAATCCGCGGCAATTCGGTCCAGTGGGCGTCCGGCTTGAGATGGTGCGCCGTATGATATCCGAAATTGCAGCAGAAGAGGTTGAAGGTCGAGCTCAGCGAATTATTGGCGCGTTCGTAGACGTTGCGGCTCCGCTCGTCGCAGCCATAATGGTTGAGATAGTCGACGTAGCGCGTGATCACCGCGATCAGCGCGTACCAGGGCAGCAAATAGGTCAGCACCATCATCGGCTGCCAGACGAACAGGGCGAGCACGAAGAGGATCAGCAGCATCTGCTCGGCGAAGGCCCAGCGATAGTCGATCGGGCGCTTGACGTTGCGCAGCACCCCCTTCTGGAACGATTCGGCGACCGGATGCCAGAAAGTCGGCAGGATCGAGCGGGTCGAGAAGGACAAAGCGCGCAGCGGCGAATAATCGGCGATCTCCCACGCCTGCGACGTCCGGAAAGGCTTGTCGATGCCGCGATGGTGGCCGTAGCGGTGCTGGATCCGCCAGTTGGAGGCGGTGAAGCCGCTCGTCGCGCCCATCGCCAGATCGAGCAGCAGGTTGAGCCAGGCCTTCCGCGCGAAAGGATGGTGGATGTGCAGATGGAGAATGTAGTTGGTCTCTCCGATCAAGAAGAACACCGCGACGAAAGTCAAAAAGGCGTAACCGCCCGGGAAACCGTACCAGAAGGGCGCGAACAGGATGACAGGCGCGGCGAGACCGCGAACAACGTTGAGGCGATCGGCGGAGTTCGCGAGCAGCATTGGTCAGCTCGGCCGGCGATTTTGTGGAATTACGTGCAATTTCATGCCCTAGCTTCGTGAAAAATGTTCGCCATCGGAAATTGGACTATGCCTAATAGTCGTGGCGCGCGCAATCGTGACTTGCGCTGAAATGGGGGAAATGACCGTTCCGCGCCCACGCCGTCGGCCGGTGCGCGGGCCGGTCAACGTACCGCTTGACGCGCTTGCCCAGGGCTCATCACCCTATGCGCGTACGCGTAAGGGAATTTGAATGAAGCTCGTCGTCGTCGAATCGCCGGCCAAGGCCAAGACCATCGAAAAATATCTGGGCCCGGGTTACCGCGTGCTCGCATCCTACGGCCATGTCCGCGATCTGCCGCCCAAGGACGGCTCGGTCGATCCCGATGCGGGCTTCGCGATGACATGGGAAACCTATGCGGACAAAGCGCGACAGCTCAAGGCGATCGCGGATGAGGCGAAGGGGGCCGAGTCGCTGATCCTCGCCACCGACCCCGATCGCGAGGGCGAGGCGATCTCCTGGCACGTCCAGGAGGTGCTGGCGAAGAAGAAGGCGCTGCCCGCCCATGTAGAGCGGGTGACCTTCAATGCGATCACCAAATCCGCCGTGCTCGAGGCGATGGCCAATCCGCGCGGGCTCGACGAGGATCTGATCGACGCTTACCGGGCGCGGCGCGCGCTCGATTATCTGGTCGGGTTCACGCTCTCGCCGGTGCTCTGGCGCAAGCTGCCGGGCGCGAAATCGGCGGGCAGGGTCCAATCGGTGGCGCTGCGGCTGATCGTCGACCGCGAACGCGAGATCGAATTGTTCCGCGCCCAGGAATATTGGAGCGTCACCGCGATTCTGGAGGCGGACGGCACCGAATTCTCGGCGCGTCTGGTGCGCTACAATGGCGACAAGATCGACCGGCTGACGATCGGCGACGAGGGGACGGCACTGGCCGCCAAGAAGGCGGTCGAGGAGGGGCTTTTCTCGATCGTCTCGGTCGAGACCAAGCCGCTGTCACGCAACCCGCCGCCGCCCTTCACCACTTCGACGCTGCAGCAGGAAGCGGCGCGCAAATTGGGCTTCTCGGCGAGCCAGACCATGCGCGTCGCGCAGAGCCTCTACGAGGACGGGTCGATCACCTACATGCGGACCGACGGCGTGCAGATGGCGGGCGAAGCGATCTCCGCCGCGCGCCGCGCCGTCGCCGACCGCTACGATGCCGGCTACGTGCCCGACAAACCCCGCCATTACGAGACCAAGGCCAAGAACGCACAGGAAGCGCACGAAGCGATCAGGCCGACCGATTTCTCGCGCGACCGTGTCGGATCGGGCGATCATGGCCGCCTGTACGAGCTGATTTGGAAGCGCGCCTTGGCCAGCCAGATGGCCTCGGCGCGGCTCGAGCGGACGACCGCCGAGCTGGCGGAAGGGACCGGGCGGCACGGCTTGCGCGCGACCGGGCAGGTGGTCCTCTTCCCGGGCTTCCTCGCGCTCTACGAAGAGGGCCGCGACGACGAGCAGGACGAGGATTCGCGCCGGCTGCCGCGGCTCAGGGAGGGCGATGCGCCAGCCAAAAAATCGGTCCAGGCCGAGCAGCATTTCACCCAGCCGCCGCCGCGCTACTCCGAGGCGAGCCTGGTCAAAAGGATGGAGGAGCTCGGCATCGGCCGCCCTTCCACCTACGCCGCCACGCTGCAGACGCTGAAGGACCGCGATTATGTGCGGCTCGAAAAGACGCGCTTCATCCCCGAGGAGAGCGGGCGGCTGCTGACCGCGTTTCTCGAGCGCTTCTTCGAACGCTATGTCTCGTTCGATTTCACTGCCCATCTCGAAGACGAGCTCGACGATATTTCCGGCGGGCGCGCGGCCTGGCAGGAGGTGCTCGAAGGCTTCTGGCGCGACTTCAAGCCGAAGACCGCCGAAGTGATGGAGCAGAAGCCCTCCGAGATCACGGCAGCGCTCGACGAGTTCCTGGCGCCTTATCTGTTCCCCGACAAAGGCGACGGCGCCGATCCGCGACTCTGCCCGGCCTGCGGCGAGGGCCGGCTGGGTTTGCGCGGCGGCAAGTTCGGCGCGTTCGTCGCCTGCTCCAACTATCCCGATTGCAAGTTCACCAGGCGCTTCGGCCAGGTGGGGGAGGGGAGCGAGGATTCGGGGCCGCAGGTGCTTGGGCAGGACCCCGGGACCGGCCAGGATGTCTCGCTCCGCTCCGGCCGGTTCGGCCCCTATTTCCAGCTCGGCGAGGGCAAGGAGGCCAAGCGCGCCTCGCTGCCCAAGGACGTGCCGGCGGCCGACGCGGATCTGGAGGTCGCGCTCCGCTTCCTCTCGCTGCCGCGCCCGGTCGGCGACCATCCCGAGTCGGGCAAGCCGATCGCGGCCAGCATCGGCCGTTACGGGCCCTATCTTGCCCATGACGGCAAATATGCGAAGCTCGCCTCGACCGCCGAAGTGTTCGAAATCGGCATGAACGCGGCGGTGGCGAAGCTTGCCGACGCCGCGGCGGGGGGCGGGCGCGGCCGCGGATCGCGCGAGCCGCTGAAAATGCTGGGCGCCCATCCGCGCACCGAGCTCGAGATCAGGCTGATGGAAGGGCGGTTCGGCCCCTATGTCACCGACGGCATTACCAACGCGACCCTGCCCAAATCGCTCGCGCCCGAGCAGCTGACGCTCGAGGAAGCCGCGCAATTGATCGACGAGCGCGCCGCCAGGGGCCCGGCGCCGAAAAAGGGCCGCGGCCGCAAGCCGCCGGCGAAAAAGAAGGGATCCAAATGATCGTCGCCGCTCTGCTCGCCCTCGCCGTCCAGGCGCCTCCTTCTCCGGCGCCGGGCAATGCCGATTATCATTTCCGCTATATCAATGCGCTCGACCCCGCGCAGGGCTGGCGCCGGACGGTCAGCGGGGTTCGCTATCGCAAGCTGAGCGGCCCGGGGACCGGCCCGCATCCCGCCGCGACCGACACGGTCACGATCCACTATGTCGGCCGGCTGATCGACGGCACCGAATTCGACAGCTCGGTCGCTCGGGGCGAGCCCGCGACCTTTCCCCTGCCGCGCCTGATCCGCGGCTGGCAGGAAGGCGTGCCGATGATGGGCGTCGGCGATCGCTATGAGTTCGCGATCCCCTACAATCTCGCTTACGGCTATGACGGCCGCGGCCCGATCCCGGGCGGCGCCACTTTGCTCTTCACGATCGACCTGATCGGCATCGCGCCGCCTTCCTGAACCCCGTGATGGTTGACGGCGGGTTTACCCTTCCTGCTGCAGAGAAGCTTTACCTCGCGCCGCTAGAAAAAAGCCATGCGTACGGGTAGGCTTAGCATCAGTCGCGGGCATCAGCTGGAGGAATCGCCGGAGCCGGCGCCGCCGCAGCTGACGCTCGTGCCGCAGCCGTCGGAGTTCGACTCGGCCGACCGGGCCGTGCCCGTCACCCCCGATTATCAGATCGTCCACGACCGGCTGACCGCGCTCGAACGGCTGACGCGCCTGTTCGAGCTCGGCGCGCTTTCGGCCGAGGAATTCGCCGCTGAAAAGATGCTGATCCTGAGTCTTCCGGCCGACGAATTGATCCTGCGCGACCTCGCCCCGGTCCATTTCGTCCCCGCCGCGCCGCGCAAGGCGCCGCAGCGCGGACCCTCGCTGCTCGGCCGGATGCTGAGCTGGAAGTTCATGCTGTTCAGCCTCGTGGTCGGAATCGGCTTCTCCTTCGCCACCCAGCCCAACGAGACCCAGCGCCTGCTCGATCAGACCTTGCGCCTGTTCGGCGGCTAGCCGGAGCAGCCCTTGCAGGCCGGGTCCTTGACGATCCGGATCGTCCGCATCGCCGGCGCGAGGCCGTCGAAAATGTGGAGCCTGCCGATCGGGTCCTGGCCGAAGCCGGCGATCTGCCGGATCGCCTCCAGCGCGGCGAAGCTGCCCGCTATTCCCGCCATGGCGCCGAGCACGCCGAGCTCTGAGCAGGTATCGCAATCCTCGGCGTCGAACGCGTCGCCGACGAAGCAGCGGTAGCAGGGCGCGTCCGCCTCCCAGCCGCGAAAGGTGCCGATCTGCGCCTGGAACTGGCCGATCGCCGCCGAGACCAGCGGGATGCGCGCCGCTGTGCAACGATCGGATACGACCAGGCGGGTCGCGAAATTGTCGCTGCCGTCGAGGACCAGATCGGCGCCCTCGAGCAAGGCGGCGACATTGGCCCCGGTCAGCCGTTCGTCGCGGCCCTCGAAGCGGATTTTCGGATTGAGGCGCCCGACCGCTTCCGCCGCGACGAGGATCTTGCGGCGTTCGACGTCGCCGGTGCCGAACAGGATCTGGCGCTGGAGATTGTCGAGCGTCACCCGGTCGTCGTCGATGACGCGTAGCGTGCCGACGCCCGCAGCGGCCAGATACTGGATCGCGGGCGACCCGATCCCGCCTGTCCCGATGATCGCAACGACCGCGCCGAGCAGCTTGCGCTGCCCTTCGCCGCCAATCTCCTTGAGGACGATATGGCGGGCGTAACGGTCGAGCTGGCTATCGCTGAGGCTCACCCGGGTCGCCAGGTCATCGGCCGGTCGAGCCGAAGCCGCCGGCGCCGCGCGCGGTTTCGTCCAAATCCTCGACCTCCGCGAACAAGGCGCGCTGGACCGGGGCGGGGACGAGCTGGGCGATGCGCTCACCGCGGCCGATCGCGAAGGATTCGCCGCCGAGATTGACCAGCACGACTTTCAGTTCGCCGCGATAGTCGCTGTCGATCGTGCCGGTGAGGCAGGTGATGCCGTTCCTTACCGCGGTCCCCGAGCGCGAGCGGACCTGGACTTCGTAGCCGTGCGGGATGGCGAGCGCGATGCCGGTGGCGACGGCATGGCGCGCGCCCGGCGCGAGCAGCAGATCCTCGGCCGAGACCACATCGAGCCCGACCGCATGGTCGGAGCCGTAGACGGGGAGGGGAAGGCCCGCGCCATGGGGCAGGCGCTTCACCGCGATCCTGATCTCAGGCCAAAGCATCGGCGATCCTTTGCGCGAGGCGGCGGCCGATTTCGGCCTTGCTCGTCATTTCCCAATCCTCGGCGCCCTTTTCGTCGACCAGGTGGATGCGGTTGGAATCGCCGCCCATCACGTCGCCCGAAACGTCGTTGGCGAGGATCCAGTCGCAGCCTTTGCGGTTTCTCTTGTCGGCGGCTTGGGCTTCGATCTCGTCGGTCTCGGCGGCGAAGCCGATCAGGAGGCGCGGCCGGCGCGGGTCGGCGTCGAGCCCGGCGAGGATGTCGGGATTGGCTTGCCAGTCGAGCCGGGGCGGTCCGTCGGCCTTCTTGAGCTTGGCCAAAGCGGGCTCGACCCGCCAGTCGGCGACCGCGGCGACCAGCACCGCGGCGTCGGCGGGCAAGGCGGCCCTGACCGCATCGTCCATCTGGAGCGCCGTTTCGACATTGATCCGCGAGGCGCCGGCGGGCGTGTCGAGGCTGACGGGTCCGGCGACCAGCGTGACCCGCGCGCCAAGCGCAGCGAGCGCTTCGGCGATGGCGAAGCCCTGCTTGCCCGAGGAGCGATTGGCGAGAACCCGGACCGGGTCGATCGGCTCGTGGGTCGGGCCGGCGGTAACGATGACATGCTTGCCCACGAGTGGCCCAGGGCCGCCGAGCGCGGCCTCGATCGCGGCGAGAATCGCCTCGGGCTCGGGCAGGCGGCCCGGTCCATATTCGCCGCAGGCCATCTCGCCTTCGTCGGGCTCGATCACGGTCATGCCGTCAGCGCGCAGGCGCGCGACGTTGCGCCGGGTCGCTTCGTGCTGCCACATGCGGACGTTCATCGCCGGGGCGGCGAGCACCTTCTTGTCGGTCGCGAGCAGCAGGGTGGTGGCGAGGTCGTCCGCGATCCCCGCGGCCATCTTCGCGAGCAGGTCCGCGGTCGCCGGGCAGATGACGACCAGGTCGGCCTCGCGCGACAATTGGATATGACCCATCTCGACCTCGTCCTTGAGGTCCCACAGGCTGGTATGAACCGGCTGCTCGGACAAGGCGGCGAGCGTCATCGGCGTGACGAATTCGGCGCCCGCCTTGGTCAGCACGCAACGCACGCTCCCGCCCGCCTTGCGGATCAGCCGGACCAGCTCGCACGATTTGTACGCCGCGATCCCGCCGCCGACGATAAGGAGGATGCGTTTGTCCCGCATGTCCCTAACTTAGGAACCAAACAGCCGCCGCGCCAGCCGCGGCCGAGGCGAGAGCGGTGATGAAGAGCAGGCCGGAGCGGTGCCCGTGGACGAGGTTGATCTCACGCAGCGGCGGCGCGGGCGGGGCGGCGCCGGGCGGCGGATAATAATGGTCGATGCGCCGGATCAGCTCGGGCAGGCGCCGCAGCGTGCGGACGGTGCGGACGATCTCGTCGGCGATGCGGGCTTCGGGGCCGAGCTCGCTGCGCGCCCATTCGGTGAGGAAGGGCTCGGCCGTCTCCCACATGTTGATGTCCGGATCGAGCGCGGTGGCGACGCCTTCCTCCATCACCATCGTCTTTTGCAAAAGCAGCAGATGGGGCTGGGTCTGCATGTCGAAATCGCGGGTGATCTTGAATAGGCCGTCGAGCATTTGACCGAGCGAGACATCCTTCGCCGCCATGCCGCGCATCGGCTCGCCGACCGCGCGCAAGGCGGTCGCGAACTCGGCCACATTGTGGTGCGGCGGGACATATTGCGCCTCGAAATGGATTTCGGCGACGCGGCGGTAATTGCCGGTCAGGAGGCCGTAGAGGATTTCGGCCAGCCAGACCCGCGCCTGGCGGTCGATCCGGCCCATGATCCCGAAATCGATCGCGGCGAGGCGGCCGTCGGGCAGAGCGAACAGGTTGCCCTGGTGGAGATCGGCGTGGAAGAAGCCGTCGACCACCGCCTGGCGAAGGAAAGCGCGGACCAGGATCGCGGCGAGCGCCTTCAGATCGTGGCCGGCCTCGATGAGGGCGGCGCGATCGGTCAGCTTGATGCCGTCGATCCATTCGAGGGTGAGCACCCGCCGCGCGGTCCGCGTCCAATCGATCGCGGGAACGAAGAAGCCGCTTTCGGCCTCGAGATTCTCGCGCAGCTCGGAGGCCGAGGCCGCCTCCTGGCGCAGGTCCAGCTCGCGGTTGGTCCATTGGCGGAAGGTGGCGACGACCATTCGGGGCCGCAGGCGCGCCGCCTCGCCGCCCATCGCTTCGACCTGGGCTGCCGCCCATTCATAGGTGTCGATCGCGGCGGCGAAATCCTCCTCGATGTTCGGCCGCAGGACCTTGACCGCGACCAACTGCCCCTCGATGGTCACCGCGCGGTGGACCTGGGCGATCGAGGCGGCGCCGACCGGCTCGGGATCGACCGAGGCGAAGATCTGGTCGAGCGGCTTTCCCAAACCCTGCTCTATCGCCGCCTTGATCCTGTCGAAGGGCGCGGGAGGGAGATTGTCCTGGAGCAGAGCGAGATCGTGCGCCGCCTCCTCGCCGATCAGATCGGGCCGCGTGGCGAGCGCCTGGCCGAACTTGATCGCGGCCGGGCCGATCTCCTGAAAGGCCGCCGCATAGGTCGGCACCCTGGGTTCGCGCGCGCCGAAGCGGGCGATCTTGCACAGCCGCCTGACCGGTGGCGGCGTGTTGGGATCGCGCTCGATGCCGGTGAGGGCGCCGTGCCGCGCCAGCACCCGGCCCCATTTGAGAAGCCGCCAGATATGGACGACGGGGTGGGTCAAATCTTCCAGCCGCTGTGAATGGCGACGAGGCCGCCCAGGATCGGCTCCGCCTTCACGTTCCGAAACCCCGCGGCTTCGATCATGCGGGCGAACGCCGCCATGTCCGGGAAACGCTCGATCGATTCGATCAAGTAGCGGTAGCTGTCCTCGTCCCTGGCCACCGCCTTCCCGATCCTGGGGACGATATGGCGCGCATAGGCCTCGTAGAGCGTCGCGAAACCGGGCCAGCGCGTCCGCGAGAATTCGAGGCAGTAAAAGCGGCCGCCGGTCCTGAGCACGCGATGGGCTTCGCGGAGCGCCGCGGGGATATCGGTCACGTTCCGGATGCCGAAGGCGATTGTGTAGGCGTCGAAGCTCTTGTCGGCGAAGCTCAGGCTTTCGGCATTTTCCTCTGCCCAGACGAGGCCCTCGATCCCCCGCTGCTCCGCCCGCTCGACCCCCACGGCCAGCATCGGCGGGTTGATGTCGGCGATCGTCACGTGAGCGCCGGCGCGGGCGAGGCGGAAGGCGATGTCGCCGGTGCCGCCGGCCATGTCGAGGATCGCCTCGTCCTTGCGCGGGCGCACGCGGCGCACGAACGCATGCTTCCACAGCCGGTGCTGGCCGCCCGACATCAGGTCGTTCATCAGATCGTAGCGCGATGCGACGCTCGAGAAGACCGCGCCCACGCGGCGCGTCTTTTCCCGAGGCGCGATATCCTCATGGCCGAAAGAGACCTTGTCCATCGCGCCAGCCTCTAGCAGGGGAGGGGGATGATGTGCAGGTCCCTAAATGCCTGAGCTGCCCGAAGTCGAGACGATCGTGCGCGGGCTCGCGCCGGTGCTGGAGGGCAAGAGGATCGCGTCGATCGAGGCGCGCCGGCCGGATCTTCGCCGGCCCTTCCCTCCCGACCTCAGGCAGCGGATGACCGGCGCCCGGGTCACCAGGCTCGGCCGCCGCGCCAAATACGGGCTGATCGAGACCGACCGCGGCGATACGCTGGTCTTCCACCTCGGCATGTCGGGATCCTGGCGGCTCGATCCCGCCGCGCTTGGCCCGCACGACCATCTCGTCATCGCGACCGAGGAGGGGCGGCGGCTGGCGCTCAACGATCCGCGGCGATTCGGCTCGGTCGACCTCGTCCGCACCGATCGCCTCGACGAGGCCGAGCCGTTCGTGCGGATGGGGCCGGAGCCGCTCGGGCGCGGCTTCAGCGGCGCCTGTCTGGCGAAGGCCCTTGTCGGCCGCGGCGCGTCGATCAAGGCGCTGTTGCTCGACCAGAGGATCGTCGCCGGCCTGGGCAATATCTATGTGTGCGAAGCGCTGAACCTCGCGGCGATCGCGCCGGGGCGCGCCGCCGGCCGCCTGTCGCGCCCGCGGCTCGATCGGCTCGCCGACTCGATCGGGGAGGTGTTGCGCGCGGCGATCGAGGCGGGCGGCTCCAGCTTGCGCGACTATGTCCGGCCCGATGGCGAGCTCGGCTATTTTTCCAGTCAATGGCGGGTCTATGGCCGCGCGGGCAAGCCTTGCCCCCGCTGCCAGGCGCCGATTCGCCGCCGAGTCGATGGCGGCCGCTCGACCTTTTACTGCGCGAAGTGCCAGCGCTGATGCTTGACCTCCGCCCGCTCTCCGCCTAGAGCGCGCGGCGAGCGGGTGCGGTTCGAGCCGCGCCCTTTTCATTTCAGCTACGAGGCAATCAGATGGCGAATACGCCGCAAGCAAAAAAACGCATCAAGCGCAACGCCAGCCGCGCGGAAATCAACCGCGCCCGCGTCAGCCGCATCCGGACGTTCGTCAAGCTGGCCGAGTCGGCGCTCGAAGCGGGCAATAAGGACGAAGCGCAAGCCGCTTTGGCGCGGGTTCAGCCCGAGCTTTCGCGCGGAGTCGCGCGCGGCGTGCTCCACAAGAACACCGCCTCACGCAAATTCTCGCGGCTGACACGGCGTCTCGCGACGCTCGCCTAACCGGCTTGTAAGCATTGGCGATTGCGCCCGCCGGCCCGCGCCGGCGGGCTTTTTGATGCGCCGCGAACGAGATTTCAAAAACCCTAGGATTTCCCGCGATTCGCACGACGTTGCGGCGCAGAAACGATCGTAAGGTCTTGAAAATCCACGATATTTGTACTGAGGCCACGTAGTTCCGCCGTTTTTTCCATGTCAACGAATTAATTTATTTATGACAGATTTTTTCCCTTGATCGGACTCGCCTGCCCTCCCTACAACGATTGTCCGGCGGAACGAATCCTTCGCCGGCAAACAGCAAAAATACATCGAGCAGCGGCATGCCGGGGGTGGTTCGTCGCGCGGGGAAGTTTTGCGCCTTGAACAAGCCGCCGCCTGAAGCGGCGTGAAGAGAAGAGGGGTGCGTGCACGGTGCAGACACCGGCCAAAGGAATAGCGTTCGGGGCGGACGCGGATGGCGGCGATTCGATCGCGGCGGCGTGGGAGTCGATTCGCGCGGGCCTTCGCCGCGATTGCGGCGCCCGAACATTTGACGGCTGGCTGCGCCCGATCGCGCTCGGCGGCTTCGATCCCGATTGCGGCGCGCTGAGGCTCCAGCTCCCCTCCCAGTTCATGGCAGATTGGGTCCAGACCCATTTCGCCGAGCGGCTCGCTTTGGCCTGGAAGGCCAGGATTCCGCAAGTGAAGCAGATCAGGATCGGCGTCGGGCCGGCCGCGCCGCGCACCGCCGCAGTGGTCGAGATTCCGGCGCCGGAGGAAGCGGAAGATGCGCCCAAGGCCGCGCCCGGCCTCTATTCGGTCGCCCTGGAGCCGCGCTACCGGTTCGAAAATTTCGTCGTCGGCAAGGCCAATGAGGTCGCGTTCAGCGCTTCGCAGACCCTGGCGAATTCCGACAAGGTCGCGTTCAACCCATTGTTCATCCATGGCGGGACGGGCCGCGGCAAGACCCATTTGCTCCACGCCATCGGCCACGAATATCACCGCCTGCGGCCGCGCGCCAAGATCATCTACATGTCGGCGGAGAAGTTCACCGTCGAGTTCCTGGCCGCGTTGCGCGCCAACGAGACGTTCAAGTTCAAACAGCAGCTTCGCTCCGCCGACCTGCTCATGATCGACGACGTCCAGTTCATCGCCGGCAAGGAATCGACCCAGGAAGAATTCTTCCACACGATGAACGAGATCATCTCGGCCGGGCGGCGCTTCGTGATCAGCTCGGATCGGGCGCCGCAGGATCTGGACGGGCTCGAGCCGCGCATCCTTTCGCGCCTCAGCTGGGGCCTGGTCGCCGACATCAACGCCGCCGACCTCGAACTCCGGCTCAACATCATCACCAAGAAGCTCGAGCAACTCCCCGACGTGATGGTGCCCGACGACGTCGTGATGTTCCTCGCCAAGAGGATCAGCTCAAACGTGCGCGAGCTCGAGGGCGCGCTCAACCGGATCGCCGCTTATGCCGCGATGCAGAATCGCGCGATCGACCTGGAATTCGTCGGCGAGGTGCTCGCCAACATCCTGCGCGCCAACCAGCGCCGGATTTCGATCGACGAGATCCAGACCCGGGTCTCCGATCATTACCGGATCCGCAAGGCGGAGATGACGAGCGCCAGGCGCGCCCGCGAAGTCGCCCGGCCGCGCCAGGTAGCGATGTACCTCTCCAAGCAGCTGACGCCGCGCTCGCTGCCCGAGATCGGCCGCCGCTTCGGCGGGCGCGACCACACGACCGTGATCCATGCGGTCAAGCAGATCGAGAAACTGCGCGCCCAGGATGCCGAGCTCGACGCCGACATCCGCCTGCTGACCCGCCAGCTGGAAAGCTGAGCCCCGCGCTGAATGGGGACAGTTACTCGAACTGTCCCCTTGCTGTCCTTACCGCTGGCGCTCGGGCATCACCGTGATCCGCACCGTCTCGCCCGAATTGCCGGGGAAGCCGGTGAACATCGCCTCGACCAAATTGGGCACCAGGGCCGGCAGCTCGTCGGTCCGTGAGCGCGCCTGGGCGTGGCCCTCGAACAGCGACTGGCCGTCGGCGGTGCGGCGGATGTCCATGTCGAGGAAGCTCGTATAGAGCGTGTAGCGCGTCACGTCATAGCCGCCCCAGAAGGGAGCGTGCCAGCCCCAGAAGAAGGGGCTGCGGTAGCGGCCGAAGCCGCCAAAGCCGCCGCCATATCCGAACCGGCTGTAATAGGGCCGGTAGCCGAAGCCGCGATAGCCCCAGGGATCGCCGAACGGATCGGGGGTAGCGATGACGCGCTCGCGGCCCTGGTCGACGCCGTAATCGAGCGTGACGACGAAGCTCGCATCGGCCGCGGAGGGGGCTTCAGTGTAGCCGAGCGCGGTGAGGTGGCGCCGGACGAGGCCCGCATATTGCGCGAATTCGAGGCCGCCGCGATCCTCGGCCTTGGCGGCCTGGACGACGAAGCTCTGGCCCTGCGGCGCCGGCATCGCCTGGAAGCGCGACACCTGGGTCGGAAAGCCGGTCATGCAGGCGCTGAGCGCGAGCAACAGGGCCGGGGCCGCGAGCCTCAGGATCTTGTTCTTGAGAGACATGGATCAAGCCTTTCGATGCAGGAGCCCCGCCTTCAGGGCCGACAAAGCTTTGTCCTGAATATAGAACAACTTGCCCCGTTTCGCAAAGTTCCGCTGAATGAGGGGTTTACGGGGTCGGACGCGGACCGCCCCCATCGCCCCGGGGCCTCAGCCGGCAGGGCCGACTAGCGCCGCAGTCCCAGCGCACGATATGCCCCCTCCAGCGTCGGCGCGGCCAAGGCGACGGCTTTGGCCGAGCCTTCGATCAGGATCGCCTCCAGCGCCCCCGGATCGGCTTCGAAATCCTGCAGCCGCGCCCGGATCGGCCCGAGCGTCTCGACCAGCAGCTCCCCCAGCGCCGGCTTGAAGGCGCCGAAGCCCTTGCCGGCATGTTCCTCCACCACCGATTGCGGCGTGCGGTCGGTGAGCGCGGCGTAGATGGTGACGAGGTTGAGCGCCTCCGGGCGGCCGGCCAGCGCTTCGGCCGACTGGGGCAAAGGCTCTGCGTCGGTCTTCGCCTTGCGGATTTTCTGCATGATGGCGTCGCTGTCGTCGTTCAGATTGATCCGGCTCATGTCGGAGGGGTCCGATTTGGACATTTTCGCATTGCCGTCGCGAAGGCTCATGATCCGCGCCGCGGTCTCGCCGATATGGGGCTCGGGCACGGTGAACAGATCGACGTCGTAATCGGTGTTAAATTTGAGCGCGATGTCCCGCATCAGCTCGACGTGCTGTTTCTGGTCCTCGCCGACGGGGACGTGGGTGGCCTGGTAGAGAAGGACGTCGGCGGCCTGGAGGATAGGATAAGCGTAGAGGCCGACCGAAGCCCCTTCGCGGTTCTGGCCCGATTTCTCCTTGAACTGGGTCATCCGATTGAGCCAGCCCATCCGCGCCGTGCAAGACAGGATCCAGGCCATTTCGGGATGGGCGGGAACGCGGGCGTGATTGAACAATATGGTCCGGTCCGGATCGATGCCGCAGGCGATCAGGGCGGCGGCCATGCCGTTCACATTGGCCTTTAGCTCGGCGGGATCATTGTAGATCGTGATGGCGTGGAGGTCGGCGAGGAAGATCAGGCATTGCGCCTCGTCCTGCATCTTCACCCAGCGCCTTATCGCGCCGAGATAATTGCCGAGGTGAAGATTGCCGGTCGGCTGAATGCCGGAAACGACCCGCATTTCCGGCCGCTTTTCGGGGCGCGTCATGCTTCCGCTTTCTTTCGCCGGAGGAGGACCAGGACGTCCTCCTTGTCCATCGCGCCAATCGTCCAGGCGAGCGAGAAATAGACCAGCGCGCCGGCCGACACCAGCGCGCCGACGCCGATCACGCGGCGGCCGGCCCCACCGGCGAAAAAGCCTTCGAGCTGCCCCTGGAGCAAGTAGAGCATCCCGGCCATCACCGCTGCCGCAAAAAGCTGCTTTAGGATGCGGACCCCGAGCCAGGCCTCGATCCGGAAATGGCCGCGGGCGTGGAGGATGACATAAAGCGCCAGCGCGTTGAACCAGGCCGACGCGGCCGTGGTGAGGGCCAGCGCGCTGATGCCCATGATCGGGATCAACGCGAAATTCGCCGCGACGCCGAGCGCCAGCATCGCGAAGGCGATATAGACCGGCGTCTTCATGTCCTTGCGCGCGTAGAAGCCCGGGGTCAGCACCTTGATCAGCACATAAGCGGGAAGACCGGCGACGATGATCGACAGGACAAGCCCGGTCGTTGCGGCATCCTCGGCCGTGAAGCGCCCGCCCTGGAACAGGGCGGCCACGATCGGCCCCGACGTCACCGCCAAGGCGACCGCGGCCGGGAGGGTCAGCAGCATCGAGAGCTCGGTCGCCTGCCCCTGGACGTGCGCCGCGCGCTCTTCATTCCCTCCGCCGACCGCGCGGCTGATCGTCGGCAGGATCGCGGTGCCCAGCGCCGATCCGATGATCGCGAGCGGCAGCTGGTTGAGGCGGTCGGCGAAACTGAGATAGACCAAAGACCCCTCGGGCAGGCTGGTCGCGAAATAGGCGTAGAAGAGCTGGCTGATATAATAGATGCCGCCGCCCAGAGTGGCGGGGAGGATCAGGAACATCAACTCCCTGACTCGCCCGGTCATGCGCGGCCGCTTGATGCCGATGCGGATGCCGAGCCTTTGGACGCTCGCCCAGCACAGGCCGAGCTGCATCACGCCGCCGACGATGACCCCGATCGCCAGCGCGCGCGCCGTCTCGGCCCCCCCTTCGGGCACGATCAGCTGCGCCGCGATGAGGGCGATGTTGAGCAAGGCCGGCGCGAAGGCGGCGACGGCGAAGCGGGTCAGCGAATTGAGCACGCCCGAGAAGAGCGACACCAGGCTGATGAAGATCAGATAAGGGAAGGTGATCCGCGACAGCTCGACCGCCAGCGCGAGTTTCTCCGGATCGCCGCGCCAGCCCGAGGCGAGGAGCCAGACGAAGGCGGGCATGAAGATCATGAAGATTGCGGTGATCGCGATCAGGATCGGCAGGAAAACCGCCATCACCTCTTCGGCGAACTTGCGGGCCTCCTCCATTCCGCCCTCGCCGTTCAGCCGCTGGCTGAACAAAGGCACGAAGCCGGCCGCGAACGCGCCTTCGCCGAACAGCCGCCGGAAGAGGTTCGGGATCAGGAAGGCGAGCGCGAAGGCGTCGGCGGCCATGCCGGCGCCCATGATCCGCGCGAACACCATCTCGCGGGCGAAGCCGAGAATGCGGCTGACCATGGTCAGGCCGCCTATAGTCCCGGTCGCCTTGATCAGATTCATCCGCCCAGCCCCTCCGGGGAAAAGGGTGCGCACCCAGGATCCAAGATCAGGCCTGACCCGTCACATCCCCGGCCACGCCGCCCGACGCTTCGGCCTGCTGCTGGGCCGTGCTCTGCAAATAGAGGCCGGCGAAATCGATCGGGTCGAGCCGGAGCGGGGGGAAGCCGCCCTCCATCGCCGCGTCGGCGATGATCTTGCGCGCGAAGGGGAAGAGCAGGCGCGGCGCCTCGGCGAGGAGGAAGGGCTGGAGCTGGTCGGCGGGCACGTTGCGCAGCGCGAACAGGCCCGCATAGAGCAATTCGATTCGGAATGCGGTCCCTTCGGTCGCGGTCGCGGTGATGTCGATCTTGAGCGAGACCTCGTGCATATCCTCGCCGGCGACCTGGGTGTTGATGTTGAACTGGACATCGGTCTGCGGCTGGCTCTGCCATTGGAAAACGGCCGGCGCGTTGGGGTTTTCGAACGACATGTCCTTCACATATTGGGCGAGGACGCCGACCTGCGGCAAAGTGTCGCTGCCGTTGGAGGCGAGCTCGTTGGTGGGGGCGGCGCCTTCGTCTTCGGCCATGTCTTTGGTCTTTCGAGCAGGAGTGAAATGGATGGCGGCGCAGAGGAGCGCCGGTCGTGCGGGCGGGTAGCAGGAGCGTGGCGCGCGCGCAACATCCGCGCCCGGCGTTCGTTGCGGCTATTGCTTATTTGAAACCTCATGGCGACGCGCCTATGTAGAGCCTGTCGTTTCCGGAGAAACTGGTTGACCCTCGAGATCGTCCTGCTCGCCATGATCGCCCTGTTCGTGGGCCTCAGGCTCTATGCCGTGCTCGGCCAGCGCACCGGCCACGAGCAGCGTCCGGTCACCCGGCCCGAGACGACGCCGGAAGCCGCGCCCGCCGCGGCGGCGCCCGATGTCGCCGCCAATCCGGCCGAGCCGAGCGGGCTCGCTTATGAAAAGGGCGCCGCCACCGGCATCCGCGCGATCATCGCCGCCGATCCCGGCTTCGACGTCGCCCGCTTCGTCGAAGGCGCGCAATCGGCTTATCGGATGGTGCTCGAAGCTTTCTGGAAGGGCGACCGCGACGAGATCGCCTTGCTCGCCAACAAGGAAGTTGCCGCCGCGTTCATTGCCGCGATCGACGAACGCGAGGGCGCCGGCCATACGCTCGACAACCGCCTGGTCGCGATCGAGCGCGCGGCGATCGAAGATGCGCGGCTCGACGGCAAGATCGCCGAGATCGAGGTCCGCTTCGACGCCTTCGTCGCCAATGTGACTCGCGACAAGGATGGCGACCTCATCGCCGGGTCGACCTCCGACGCGGTGCCGGCGAACGACATCTGGACCTTCCAGCGGAACCTGGCCAGCAAGGACCCCAACTGGCTGCTCGTCGAGACCGACGAAGCCGCTTGATCCGCCGCGGCCTGCTCGGCCTGGCGATCGGGGCGGTGCTCGGCAGCTGCGTTCAAGGCACGCCCCCGGCCGCGCCGATCGCACCGCCCCCCGCGCCGCCGGCGACCGCGCTCGAAGCGGGCGTGCGCGCGGGACCGGATTTGCCAAGCCTCGACGCGCAAACCGTCACCCGCGCTTATTGGGCCTTCAAGCTCTCCTGCCCGTCCCTGCTGACCCGAGAGGATGCGAGTGGCCTGACCCGGCCCGAAGATTGGCGCGAAATCTGCGACGAAATCATCCTCCACGCCGGCCCGGTCACCTTCGCCCAGGTCTTCCGGGACCGGTTCGAGCTGGTCCAGATCGGCGATGGCGCGGCGTTTACGACCGGCTATTACGAGCCCGAAATACCGGGTTCGCGCACCCGCCGGCCCGGCTACGATGTGCCGATCTATCGCCGGCCGCCGGACCTGCTCGATGCCAATCCGGCGACGGGTGAGCGGGGCAGGGGGCGGCTCGACGAAGCGGGAAATTACGTCCTCTACCACGACCGCGCGGCGATCGAGCAGGGTGCGCTCGCCGGGCGCGGGCTCGAACTCGCCTGGGCGGCCGACCCGGTCGATCTGTTCTTCCTCCAGATCCAGGGATCGGGGCGGCTCAGGCAGCCCGACGGCTCGGTGATGCGGATCGGCTATGCGGCGCAGAACGGCCGCGAATATGTCGCGATCGGGCGGCTTTTGCGCGAGCGCGGCACGCTTCAGCTGCCGATCAGCATGCAGCGCATCCGCGAATGGATCAGCGCCAATCCCGACGCTGGCCGGGCGCTGATGCGCGAGAATATGAGCTACGTCTTCTTCCAGGAGTTGACCGGAGCGGACAGGGGCCCGCTGGGCGCGCTCGGCCGCCCGGTAACCGCGCGCGCCACGGTCGCCGCCGATCCGCGTTTCGTCCCGCTCGGCGCGCCGGTGCTGCTGACCGGCATGGACAATCCGCGCGCCGACGGCCTGTGGGTGGCGCAGGATACCGGCGGCGCGATCCGGGGCCCCAACCGGTTCGACACCTTCTGGGGCGCCGGCGAGGAGGCGGCGACGATCGCAGGCTCCATGGCGTCGCGCGGCCGCGCCTACCTCCTGCTGCCGCGCGGCGCGCTGCGCAGGATCCGCGACCGTGCCGCGCCGCCTCAGCGCTGAGGAGCGCGCGCTGTGGCGCAAGGTCGTCGAGAGCGTGCGGCCGTTGCACGAGGTCGCGGAGGCCATGGAAGACCCCGCTCCCCCGGCACCGGCGCCCGTGGCGGCGCGGCCGAACAAGGCTGCCCCGGCTGCGGCCAGGAAAGCGGCTCCGGGGACGACGCTCGACGCAACCTGGGACCGGCGGCTGTCGCGCGGGCTGGTCCAGCCCGACCGGATTCTCGACCTCCACGGCCACAGCCTGGCCACCGCCTACGGGCTGCTCGACCATCGGCTCGAACAGGCGATCACGACCGGCGACCGCCTGTTGCTACTGATCACCGGCAAGCCCCGCTCCGGCGGCACCGAACGGCGCGGCGCGATCCGGGCGGCGGTAGGCGACTGGCTGGGGGCCTCCCGGCACGCCGCCCACATCGCGGCGGTGCGCAACGCCCATCCGCGCCATGGCGGCGGCGGCGCGCTCTACATCGTGCTCAGGAAGAAGCGCTGAGCGCGGCCCGGATCACGCGCGCGTAGATGCGCTGGAGGGCGCGGATGTCATCGACGGCGGCGGCTTCGTCGAGCTTGTGCATGGTCGCGTTGGGCAGGCCGAAATCGACCACCGGGCAGAGCGCGATCAGGAAGCGGCCGTCCGAGGTGCCGCCGTGGGTCGAGAGCCTGGGCTTCGTGCCGGTCTCGGCCTCGATCGCCGCGCTGACAATGTCGTAGATCGGCCCGGGCGGGGTTAGAAACGCCTCGCCGGAAACCTTCGCCTCCACGCTCGCGCCGGGCGCCGCCTCCTGCGCGGTGCGGCGGACCAGGTCGACCAGATCGGCGCCGCGGTGGAGATTGTTGAAGCGGATGTTGAGCTGGATCGTCGCCGCGCCGGGAATGACGTTGGTCGCCTTGCTCGACGTCTGGACCGCGGTGATTTCGAGGTTCGAGGGCTGGAAGGCGTCGCTGCCGTCGTCGAGATGGAGCGCTTCGAGCGCGGCGATGACGCGGCCCAATTTGGGCACCGGATTGTCGGCGCGGTGCGGGTAGGCGACATGGCCCTGGACTCCGGGGATCGCGATCCACATGTTGACCGAGCCGCGCCGCCCGATCTTGACGATGTCGCCGAGCCGGTCCTCGGAAGTCGGCTCGCCGATCAGGATCATGTCGGGCCGGATCTTGCGCGCGGCCATCCACGCCATGATGGCCGGCGTGCCGTAGGTGGCCGGTCCCTCCTCGTCGCCGGTGACGATCAGGCTGAGCGTGCCGGGATGATCCGCTTGCGCGCAGGCGGCGACGAAGGCGCCGATGCCGCCTTTCATGTCGACCGCCCCGCGGCCGTGCAGCAGCCCGCCTTTTATCTCGGGGGTGAAGGGATCGCTCGCCCAGCCCTCGCCCGGCGGAACCACGTCGAGATGGCCGGCGAAGGCGAAGTGAGGCGTGCCGGTCCCGCGGGTCGCGAACAGATTCTCGACCGGACCGTCGGGCGCTTCGCCCAGGACGAAGCGGTGGACTTCGAAGCCGAGCGGCGCCAGCGCCGCTTCGAGCAGGTCGAACACGGCGCCCCGCGCGGGCGTCACGCTGGGGCAGGCGATCAGCTGCGCGGCGAGGTCGACCGGATCGATTGCGGCGCTCATGCGAGCGGCCTAGCATCGGTCGCGGGAGAAACGAAATGCCCAAGCTCGACCTGGAAAAGATCGAACAAACCAACCGCACCGGCTATCCGCCGCCCTATGACGCGCCGATGGCGAAGCGCCATTACCGCAGGATCGCGCCCGGCGCCGGGTTCGAGGATTTCGGAATCAGCCACGTCACGCTCGAGCCCGGCGGCATTTCCAGCCAGCGCCACTGGCACGACGGCGAAGACGAAATCGTCGTCATGCTGGAAGGCGAGGCGGTGCTGGTCGAGGACCAACGCGAAAGCGCGATGCGGCCGGGCGACATCGCCGCTTTCCCCAAGGGCGTCGCAAACGGCCACCATCTCGTCAACCGATCGGACGCGCCCTGCACCTTCGTCGCAATCGGCAAGCCGGCCGGGACCGATTGCCATTATCCCGACATCGACCTGCACCTCGACGCGGCGAGCGGCGCCTACGTCCACAAGGACGGTTCGCCCTACTAGCGGGACGAGACAGTCCCCGTTCGGGGACTGTCCCTGGGTCGGGGACCGTCCGCTTGGGGACTGTCCCCTCGCCTGGCTAGGCCTGGGGCGCCTCATATTGCTCGATCACCCAGGGCTCCTCCTGGGCCGCCTCGATCCATTCCTTCATCCAAACATGGTCGAGCATCGTCTCCATATAGGCGGCGTGGAAGCGGGGAACGGGGATCGAATAAGTGACGAAGCGCGTGACCACGGGCGCGAACATGATGTCGACCGCGCCGAACGCGCCGAACAGATAGGGGCCGCCGCTTCCGTGCCGCGCCCGCGCCTGCGCCCACAATTCGAGGATGCGCAGGATTTCCGCTTTCACCGGCTCTTTGAGCTCGGGCGTCGGGAAGGCCTTGCGCACGTTCATCGAAAGCTCGCGGCGCAAATTGGGGTAGCCCGAATGCATTTCCGCCGCCATCGATCGCGCCATGCCCCGGGCGGTATCGTCGCGCGGCCAGAAGCGCGCCCGGTCGGTCCGGTCGGCCAGCCATTCGACGATGGCGAGCGAATCCCAGATCACCGTCTTGTCGTCCCACAGGATCGGCACCTTGCCGCCCGACGGCGCGAATTCGCCGCCCTCGGTGCGCTTGTCCCACGCCTCGTCGAACATCGGCACGGTGATTTCCTGAAAGGGCAGGCCCGAATGCCTGACCGCCAGCCAGCCGCGCAGCGACCAGGACGAATAAGCCTTGTTGCCGATGATGAGCTTGAGCATTCGGGACCTCTAGGTGAGCGCGGCCTCTAGCACCGCCGCGCGCAACCGGTCCATGCCGAGTCCCTTTTCGCTCGACGTGGCGATGATCTCGGGGTGGGCGGCGGGGCGCAGCCTGGCTTCTTCGGCGGTGCGCGCCGTCACTTCCACGAGGTCGCTCGCCTTGATCTTGTCGGCCTTGGTGAGGATCAGGCGGTAGCTGACCGCGGCCTCGTCGAGCATCTTCATGATGTCGCGGTCGACCTCCTTGATCCCGTGCCGGCTGTCGATCAGCAGCAAAGTGCGCTTCAGCACCTGGCGGCCGCGCAGATAATCGTTGACCAGATAGCGCCACCTTCGCGCCATGTCCTTTGGCGCCTTGGCGAAGCCGTAGCCGGGCATGTCGATCAGCCGCAGCCGGACCGGCACGCCGACCTCGAAGACGTTCAGTTCCTGCGTCCGCCCCGGCGTGTTCGAGGTGCGCGCGAGGGCGTTGCGGTTGGTCAGGGCGTTCAGGAGCGACGACTTGCCGACGTTGGAGCGGCCGGCGAAGGCGATTTCCGGCACGTCCGGATCGGGCAGGAATTTGAGCTCGGGCGCCGATTTGAGGAAGGCGACCGGCCCGGAAAAGAGTTTCCGCGCCGTCTCTTCGAACTCCGCTTCTTCGCTCATTTCGCAGGCTTGGGGGGCTTGTCGGGCTTGGCCTTCGAGGGGGGCGGCAGCGGCGCCTTCAGCGCCGGGTGCCTGCTGTAGAGCCATTTCTGCTGGGCGATGGTGAGGATGTTGTTGGTCACCCAATAGAGCTGCAGGCCGGCGGCGAAGCTCGCCATCACGAACATCAGCACCCAGGGCATGAGCGCGAAAATCTGCCGCTGCACCGGGTCGGGCATTTGCGGGTTGAGGCGCATCTGCAGCCACATGGTGATGCCGAGCAGGATCGGCAGCACGCCGATCGCCAGGAAATAAGGCGGCGTGAAATCGAGATAGCCGAACAGATTGACCGGAGTCAGCGGGTCGGGCGCCGACAGGTCGCGGATCCACAGCGCGAACGGCTTGTGCCGCATCTCGACCGAGATCATCAGCACCTTGTAGAGCGCATAAAAGACCGGAATTTGGAGGAAGATCGGCAGGCAGCCCGCCGCGGGGTTCACCTTTTCCTCCTTGTAGAGCTTCATCATCTCCTGCTGCATCGTCATGCGGTCGTCTGCGTGGCGCTCCTGGATCTCCTTCATCTTGGGCTGGATCGCACGCATTGATGCCATCGAGGCGAATTGCCGCTGCGCGATCGGGAAGAGCAGGGTGCGGACGATCAGGGTCAGGCAGATGATCGCCACGCCGAAATTGCCGATCTGCGCGTAGAGCCAGACCAAAAGGGCGAAGATCGGCTTCATGAACCAGCGGAACCAGCCCCAGTCGATCGCGCGCTCGATCTGGGTGCCGAGCGCCTCCGAATAATTTTCGAGGAGCTGGACCTCCTTGGCGCCGGCGAAGAGGTGGGAGACGTAGCGGTTGCCCCGGCCCGGCGCGACGATCTGGGGCGGGGCGGAATAATCGGCCTGGAAGGCATCGGTCGGGGCGCCGTGCCGGAAGGCGGCCTCGACCGCGCTGCTCTGATCGGGGATGATCGCGGCCAGCCAATATTGGTCGGTGAAGCCGAGCCAGCCGCCGCGGCTGTCGAAGCGGCGCTGGCCGTCGGTGGAGATATCGCCATAATCGTTGTCGTAATCGGCATTGCCGTTGAACACGCCCATCGGGCCGACATGCGAGGTCCAGAAATCCACATCCCGCGACGCGCCGACCCGGCTGACGAGCGAGAAGGGCCGGACCGCGACCGCGCCCGTGCCGCGGTTGACGACGCGCTGCTCGACGGAGAACAGATAGGCCTCATCGACCGCGAGCACGATTTCGAAAATCTGGCCCTGGCCGTTGTTCCAGCTCAGCGTGACCGGCGTCGCGGGAGTCAGCTGCGCGCCGCTCGCCTGCCAGATTGTGTCGGGTCCGGGGACGGCGACGCCCTGGCCGGTCCAGCCGAAGCCGGCGAAATAGGCGCCCTGCGCGCCGGCCGGGGAGAATAAGCGCACCGGCGCCGAATCGGCGGCAATCGTCTCGCGCTCGGTGGTGAGGACGAGGTCGTCGATCCGGGCGCCCTTGAGATTGATCGAGCCGGCCAGGCGCGGCGTGCGGATCGCGAGGCGCGGACTTTCGCGCATCACGATCGCCCGGTCGCGGATCGCGGCGGGGGTGCTGGCAGCCGGGCTGGCCTGGGGCTGGGGAATCGGGACCTGGCGGCCGTCCTCGATCCTGGTCACCGGCGGATTGGCGGTCGGGAAAAAGCTCTCGGAGAGCCAGCTCCACCCGAACAAAACGAGCGCCGACAGGGCAACCGCCAGGATCATGTTTCTGTTGTCGTTGCTCACCGGCATCCCTCGGCTGAATTCTTCTCGGGCACGGGGTCGTGGCCGGAGCCCCCCCAGGGGTGGCAGCGCGCGAGCCGCCTGATCGCCAGCCAGCTCCCGCGCAGCGCGCCATAGCGGGAAAGAGCGGTGATTGCATAGGCCGAGCAGCTGGGCTGGTAGCGGCAGCTCGGCGGCAGGATGCGCGACGGCCCCAATTGCCAGCCGCGGGCGATGAGGATGAGCGCCCTGGCGATCATTGCGCCACCTTCGCTAGCGCGCGTTTCAGGTCCTGGGCGAGATCGGCATAGGGGCGCTCGATGCCGCCGGCGCGGCCGATCAGGACGTGGTCGGCGCCGGCGACGCCGCAATCCGGCAGGATCGCGCGCGCCAGCGCGCGAAAGCGCCGCTTCATGCGGTTGCGCACGACCGAATTGCCGACTTTCTTCGAGACGGTGAGGCCGAGCCGGATAGTGGGATCCTCGTCGCCGCGCGGGCGGACGAGAAGGACGAATCCGGGCGTGGGCGCGCGCAAGCCGGCATTGACCGCGAGGAAATCCGCGCGGCGGGTGAGCTTGCCGATCGGGTTCGTTTTTGTCAGGCCGTTGTCAGCCTTTGTCAGGCTGACAATTTCTTGCGGCCGCGGCTGCGGCGCGCGGCCAGAACCTTGCGCCCGCCGACGCTCGCCATCCGGGCGCGGAAGCCGTGCCGGCGCTTGCGCACGAGATTGCTCGGCTGGAAGGTGCGCTTCATCGCTCATTCCTCGTAATTCGGATCGAAAGAAAACGGCCGCCTTATCGGGCGGCCTCGTTGCGGGCGCGATAGGCAAGGCCGCCGCCAAAGTCAATTCTCGGCGTCGCTTTGCTTGCGGATCTCCTCGCGGCGGCGCGCGCTGGCGCGCCTGAGGCTCCAATCGGCCCAACGACCCTTGTTCGGGTATTTGCGCTTCAAGCGGACGTAGAGACGCTTAGCCCAACCGGTATATTTGAGGACGAGGCTCAGCCCGGCGCCGAACACGATGATGCCGCCGGGCCCCGGAATCGGCCCGACCAGCGGGGTTATCGCGATCAGCAGAAAGCCGAGCACGACCAGGCACTGGCGCACCAAGGGGATATTGGTCCAGGCCTTGGGCTTCCTGCTCATCCTGTCCATCTGGGGAGGGTGTGTGAGGAGTGCAATACGCCCGTGTTCGAACCGGCTTCGCCACGCGGCGCCGGCCGCCGGACTTGCATTTCCGGTGTTTCGGCCTGGACCATTACTCGACTTTCGCGGCATTTGTCTTCACAACGGCCTCTTCCCGGGGGGAAATTCATGGTCGCCCACGTCGCTACTGTCGCATTTCTGGGCCTGGAAGCGCGCAGCGTCGAGGTCCAGGTACAGATCGCCGCTGGGCTGCCGAAGTTCCTCGTCGTCGGCCTGCCCGACAAGGCGGTCGGCGAAAGCCGCGAGCGGGTCCATGCCGCGCTCGCCGCGATCGGCCTGTCGCTGCCGCCCAAGAGGATCACCGTCAACCTCTCGCCCGCGGACCTTCCCAAGGAGGGCTCGCATTACGACCTGCCGATCGCTTTGGGCCTGCTCGCCGCGATGGGGGCGATCGACCGGGAGACGCTTGCCGGCTATCTCGCGGTCGGGGAATTGGGCCTGGACGGCCGGATCGCGCCGTCGCCCGGAGTCCTCCTCGCAGCGATCCACGCTTCGGCGAGCGGGCTCGGCCTGATCTGCCCGGCGGCGCAGGGGCCCGAAGCGGCCTGGGCGGGCGAGATCGAGGTGATCGCGGCGCCCGACCTCATCGCCCTCCTGAACCATCTGCGGGGCAGCGCGGTGCTGGCGCCGCCCCGCCCCGGCGAGGCCGACCCGCCCGGAATGGGTCCCGACCTTGCCCAGGTGAAAGGGCAGGAAACCGCCAAGCGCGCGCTGGAGATCGCGGCGGCCGGCGGGCACAATCTGCTGATGACGGGGCCGCCGGGCGCGGGCAAGTCGCTGCTCGCCGCCTGCCTGCCGGCGATCCTTCCCGCGCTGACGCCGTCCGAAGCGCTCGAAGTCTCGATGATCGCCTCGGTCGCGGGCGAATTGAAGGACGGGCGGCTGATCCGCACCCGGCCCTATCGCGCGCCGCACCACAGCGCCTCGATGCCCGCACTTGTCGGCGGCGGCCTCAAGGTGCGTCCCGGCGAGGTCAGCCTCGCGCATCTCGGCGTCCTGTTCCTCGACGAGCTGCCCGAATTCCAGCGCAACGTGCTCGATTCGCTGCGCCAGCCGCTCGAAACCGGCCGAGTCCAGGTCGCCCGCGCCAACGCCCATGTGAGCTTTCCGGCCCGCGTCCAGCTGATCGCGGCGATGAACCCGTGCCGCTGCGGCCATCTCGGCGACCCCGCTCTGGCCTGCTCGCGCGCGCCGCGCTGCGCGGCCGATTATCAGGCCAAGGTCTCCGGCCCGCTGCTCGACCGGATCGACATCCATGTCGAGGTGGCCGCGGTCGCCGCCGCCGACCTGGTATTGC
>Ga0190275_10000186_pt1 | contig 66466 bp, 63 predicted proteins | sample Popmic550T_FD_133745 | JGI IMG/M metagenome (GOLD analysis project Ga0190275, IMG submission 133745) | Populus adjacent soil microbial communities from riparian zone of Yellowstone River, Montana, USA - 550 T | ecosystem: Environmental > Terrestrial > Soil > Riparian zone > Trees stand | place...
CGACGAAATCTCGTAGGATCGTGGGGATGGCACGGGCAACGGAGGACAATCTGTACGAGGTCGAGGACCTGCTGATGCAGCCGGGGACCTATTTCAACCCTCAGACCGAGGTGGTGGTCATCGTCGACGACTCCGCCTCACCCGACCAGGAGGTCTTCAACAACCTCGAGGGCTACGAAGGCGCGGAGTGGGTGCGGGTCTCCGACGACGTCCCGGTCGACGAAGACGGGCGCGATCGCGCCCTCGAGAGCTTCGAGGTGAGCAGCCAGGGCGGCTCCCTCCCCGCCGACGCGTTGGAAGCGAGCGACGACGATTTCGAAGAAGAGGACAAACGGCCCGAGCCGGATCCCGAGCCGGAGGCGTAGCGATGCTCTCCGAGGGAGACAAGGCGCCCGACTTCGCCCTGTCGGACCAAAACGGCAATGAGGTCAAGCTCTCCGACCTACGCGGGGAGACGGTAGTCCTCTACTTCTACCCAAAGGCCAATACCTCGGGCTGCACGACCCAGGCCTGCGGCGTCCGCGACCGCCGCGCCGACTACGAGGCCGCCGGAGCCCGGGTGATCGGCATCTCACCCGACGAGGTCAAGGACATCGACAAGTTTGCCGGCAAATACGAGCTCGACTTCACCCTCCTCGCCGACGCCGACCACGCGGTCGCCGAGGCCTATGGCACCTGGGTCGAGAAGTCGATGTATGGCCGCAAGTACATGGGGGTGCAGCGGGCGACCTTCATCATCGACCCCAAGGGCAAGATCGCCAAGGTCTTCCCCAAAGTCTCGCCGAAAAAACACGACGAACTCGTGTTGAAGGCGCTCCCGGCCGTCTAGTAGCGGCTAGGCGCTTAGCGCTACGGCGAAGATGAACGAGGCGTAGAAGACGAACCAGCCGATGATCGCCGGCAGTTTGAACCGTCCGGAGATGTGCAGGCTCTCGTAGGCGAGCAGGCCGCCGGCGACGCCGAGGCCGATCGAGAGGACGGCGGTCCAGGTCAGGTCCCAGTCGGTGAAGATCATCCCGATCCCGACCGGGACCATCGACTGGAAGACCATCGCGCCGGTGATGTTGCCGAGGGCGAGGGCGTCCTTGCCTTCCCGCACCCAGAAGAAGCTGTTGACCTTCTCGGGGAGCTCGGTCGCCAGCGGCGCCAGGATCAGCGCCAGCACCAGCGCCTCGATGCCGACGCTCTCGGCGATGTGGAGCAGCTCCTCGACGAAGAGGTGGGCGCCACCGACCATCGCCCCCAGCCCGACCAGGAGCTGGATGACGCAGAGAGCCAGCGCCGGGTCTTCGTTGCGCTCTGCCCGCCGCTCGAAGATCAGTGGGTTCAGCGACTCCTCCGACTGGACCTCGCCGCTGCCGCGCAGGGTCAGCGCGACGTAGGCGAAGTAAGCGACGATGAAGGCGATTCCGGCGACGATCCGCACCTCCGCCGGCGGCCCCCAGGCCAGCAGACCCCCAATCGTGAAGAGGACGAGGAAGAAGAGCAGGTCGCGCTCGAGCGTCGGCTTGTGCGCCCGCAGCTCGACCCCCTGCTCGCGTTTGTCCCGGTAGAGGTAGGCGAAGAGGCCGACCAGGCCCATCGCCAGGGTCCCGAGCAGGAACGGCGCCCCGACGATCGCCCCGATCGCCACGTCTTCGGACCCCTCGGAGGCGTTGAGCAGGGCGACGATTGCGATCAGCGTCTCCGGCATCGCCGTGCCGACGGCGGCGAGGATGCTGCCGACGGCGCCCTCGCCCAGGTTCATTTTGTGGCCGATCCACTCGACCGCGTTGGTGAACAGCAGGGCGCCGGCTAGGACGACGGCGAAGCTGAAGAGGAGGAGGAGCGCTTCCATTGGCGCAGGCTATACGGCGACCGACTCAGGCGAAGTAGAAGGCGAGGCCGACGAGGAAGTAGAGCGCGAGCAACTGCGCACCCTCGAACCAGTTCGACTCGCCGTCGCTGGTCACCTGGTTGGCGACCAGGATTGCCAGCACGATCGCGCCGAGCTCGAAGCCGTTGAAGACCAACGGCATCGGGTGGTCGCCAATCAGGAACGAGGCGATGACGAGGACCGGCGCGACGAAGAGGGCGATCTGGGCGCTGGAGCCGATCGAGATGTTGACCGCCAGGTCCATCTTGTTTTTCGCCGCGACCAGGACAGCCACCCAGTGCTCGGCGGCGTTGCCGACGATCGCGACGACGATCGCGCCGACGAAGAACTCGGAGAGGCCGATCGACTCCGAAGCCTCACCGATCGACCCGACGAGGATCTCCGACATCAGCCCGACCAGGACGCCGGCCACGCCCAAGGCGATCATCGAGGTGCGGATCGACCAACCCCAGGTGTCTTCCTCCTCGTACTCGGGGTTGAAGAGCGAGCGGTGCGTCTTCATCGAGAAAAGGAGCCCGAGCGCGTAGGTGCCGATGAGGACGATCGCCGTCGCCAATGAGAGGTGCTCGACGGTGCTGTCGTAGTCGATCGACTCGGCGTTGACCCCCGGCAGGCCCTGTCCCTCGACCAGCTCGAAGATCGCCGGCATCAGGAGAGCGCCGCCGGCGAGCAGCAGCATCGTCGTCTGCACGCCGGCGCTGGTCCGGTTGAACGTCTGTTTGTCGCGCTTCAGCCCCCCGACGAACATCGCCGCTCCCAGCACCAGCAGCATGTTGCCGAGGATCGAGCCGACGATCGAGGCCTTGACGACCTCCTGCAGCCCGGCGTTGAGAGCGAAGAGGGCGATGATCAGCTCCGGCGCGTTGCCGAAGGTGACGTTGAGGAAGCCGCCGATGCCGGGACCCGAGCGGGCCGCCAGCTCCTCCGTGGCCCGCCCCATCAGCGCCGCCGTGGGGATGATCCCCAGTGCCGAGGCGACGAAGATGATCGTCGCCGAGGCATGGGCGAACTCGAGCACCACCGCGATCGGGATCAGCGGCGTCAGCAGATACGGCCAGCCGTGAGCCGTCCTGAAAAAGGACGGGCTCAGCCGCGGGGCGTGCGAATTCACAGCAGCGGTGCGAGCCCGCGCGCTATTAGCGCAGGCTCGCGCATTTCTGCAGGTCGGCGGGAGTCCGGGCTTGCTGCAGGCATTCGTCAAAAGCGTCGCTACCGCCGGAACCACCGCCCGATGAGGAGCCGCCGTCGGTCACGTCGCCGGTGATTCCTTCGAGCAGCCCACCCAGGCCCCCGCTGCCGCCTTCCAGCAGTTCGAGCGGGTTCACGTTGAGCTTCTGGAACAGGTCTTCGATCGGCTTCGCATCAGAGGGCGTGTCGAAGCTCTGTTCCTCGTTGACGCCGCTGAGGGTGATCTCCATCTCCAGCTCGATTTTTTCATCAGCTGCCCCGGGCGGCGCAATCGTCAGCTCTGCCGCCATCTTGCGGACGATGTCGTCATCGCCCACGTAGAGGTCGACGTGTGCTTTTTCGATCGACTTCGAGATTTCGCCCTTGGCTTCTTCGAGTTCGCCGAGCGGCAGCGACCCGGCCGCTTCCAGCTGCGAGCTGCAGGCGGGGTCTTCGGTCAACGCGATCACTGCGTCGAGCGCCCCAGAGACGTTGAGGTCGCCGCTGACTTTCGTCGTCGAGGTCCCCTCGACGTCGGCGCCCCCTTCGCTCTGGAGGTTGTCGGCGAACTGGCTGAACTGGATCCCTTCGGCCGCGCTCTGGCAGGCGGTGATGTCTTCTTTGCCGCTTTTCTGCTGTGCCTGTTCAAAGGCGGCCTTGACGAACCCGAAGGTGGTCGGATCGACTTCGTAGGCGGTGCCTTCGTAGTTGACGAAGCCACGGTCGGTAAGGAGCGTCAGACCACCATCGAAGTTGAGCTCTTCGCCCGCGGCAGAGCCCTCGACTTCCGCCGTCATCTCGATCTGGGGCAGTTCGCCGTCGCCTTCTTCAAAGGGACCCGAGATGCTGACGTCGACTTCCCCGCCTTCCTCGCCTTCGGCTTTGACGTTCAGGGTCATGTCGAACTCGCCGCTTTTCACGCCTTTGAAGCTGGCGTTTTCAATGACCTGCTTGGGATCATCGCTGCTGCCGCCACCGCCGCCGTCGTCATCACCACCACCGCAGGCGGTGAACACCGCCGCCAGGGCGGCCAGGGTTGCGAGCAGAGCAAAGATTCGGAAACGGCTCAAGGGATGGGGCTCCTCGTGATCGCAGAACAGGTCTGGGGGGATTCTAGGGCGAGGGCGGCGGGTCCTGTCCCCAGCGGCGCATCCCCGCTTCGATCTCCTCGTTGACGAGCCGCATCACCTCGACCCGAGCGAAGCGCTTGGAATCGCCGGGAATGACGTACCAGCGAGCGTGCTCGGTGTCGGTCCGCTCCAGCATCTCTTCCACCGCCGCCTCGTAGCTGGGGCGCTTCTCGCGGTTGCGCCAGTCCTCGTCGGTCAGCTTCCAGGACTTCAGCGGGTCACCGGCGCGGGCTTCGAACCGCTTCAGCTGCTCCCCCGGAGAGACGTGGAGCCAGAACTTGACGATGATCGCCCCCTCGCTGGCGAGCGTCTGCTCGAAGGCGTTGATCTCCTCGTAGCCGCGCTGCCACTGCTCTTCGCTGGCGAACTCCTCGACCCGCTCGACCAGCACCCGGCCGTACCAGGAGCGGTCGAAGACGGTCATCCCACCCCATCCCGGCAGCGCCGGCCAGAAGCGGCCGAGGAAGTGGTGGCGCTTCTCGTCAGCCGTGGGCGCGGCGAACTGGGAGACCCGCACGTGGCGCGGGTCGAGCGGCCCGGTCAAGCGCTTGATTGCGCCGCCCTTGCCGGAGGCGTCCCAGCCCTCGAAGACGACGGCCAGCGGCGGCCCCACCCGGCGTTCGCCGATCAGCCCGCCCAAGGTCAGACGCAGCTGCGCCAGGCGCTTGCCTTCGCGCTTCAACCCCTCGGCCTCCTCCTCGCTGCTGAGGCTCTGGGTCAGGTCGGCTTCGTCGAGGCGTCCCATGCCCGTCTCCCCTACCCGCTATTCCGCGCTTTCGCGCGATTCCTCGATCGGCGGCGGCCGGTCCTCGGTGGTCACGTTGGCCATGAAGGGGAAGACGAGCGCTCCGAGGAAGATCAGGATCACCCCGGCGGCGACGAGCCAGCGGGCGCGGGTGAGGTGGCCGAGGATGCCGATCGCGAACCCCGCCAGCATCATCGCGATGTAGGGCGTGGGGCTGGTCGGAAGCAGGGCCGCAAGCGACGGGACGAGGTCGAGCACTGGGCGGGATTATCATCGGCGGCGATGTCAGACGGTTCCGTCGCAGAGGTGAAGCAGTCCCTGGCCGACGTCGGCTACCTCGCCGACGAGCCAGCGGCGCTGGTTTCCTACCTTGCCCAGAGGCTCGGCAAGCCGGTCCTGGTCGAGGGCCCGGCAGGTGTCGGCAAGACCGAGCTGGCGAAGGCGCTCTCCCGCGCCAGCGGCCGCGAGCTGGTGCGCCTGCAGTGCTACGAGGGCCTCGACGAGGCGAAGGCGATGTACGAGTGGAACTACCGCAAGCAGTTGCTGCGGATCCAGGCTGGCGGCGAGGCGGGCTGGAACGACGTCCAGGACGACATCTTCAGCGCCGATTTCCTGCTCGAGCGGCCGCTGATGCAGGCGATCGCCAGCCCCGAGCCGGTGGTGCTGCTGATCGACGAGATCGACAAGACCGACCAGGAGTTCGAGGCGATGCTTCTCGAGCTCCTCTCCGACTTCCAGATCACGATCCCGGAGCTGGGCCAGGTCTCGGCGACGACGATGCCGATCGTCGTCCTCACCTCCAACGACTCCCGCGAGCTGACCGAGGCGCTGAAGCGCCGCTGCCTCTACCTCTGGCTCGACTACCCCGACCTCGAGCGGGAGATGGAAATCGTCCGCCTCCACACCCCCGAGCTCTCCGGGACCCTGGCGCGCAAGCTGGTCGAGGTGATCCGCATGGTCCGCGCGCTCGACCTGAAGAAGCCGCCCTCGATCGCCGAGTCGATCGACTGGGCGCGGTCGCTGCTGCTGCTGGGCGCCGAGGACATCGACCGCGAGACCTTCACCCAGTCGATGTCGATCATCGTCAAGCACCGCACCGACATCGATCTGGTCGCCGAGCGTGTCGGGGTGAAACTTGCCGACCCCCTACGGACCGAAGGCTGACGCCGGGCCGCCGGGGATGGCGGCGAAGCTGCTCGGCTTCTGCGAGGAGCTGCGCGGCGAGGGGGTAGCGGTCGGGACCTCGGAGCTGCTCGATGCCTTCGCCGCCCTCGGCCACGTCGACTGGACCTCCCGCGCCGACTTCCGCGAGGCGCTGGCGGCGACGATCGCGAAGTCCCAGGATGACCGCCGCGTCTTCGAGCTGCTCTTCGACCGCTTCTTCTTTCGCACCGCCGAGGCCGAGGCGGTTCAGCGTGGCGTCACCGAGCACGCCGAGGGCGGGCCGCCGGCCGGCGACGGCGAGCGCTTCGACATGGACGAGCTCAGCGAGGCGATCCGGGAGGCGATGGCGGCCGGCGACGAGGACGCGATGCGGGACCTGGCGCGGCTGGCGATCGCCGCCTTCGGCAGCGCCGAGGGCTCCGGCGTGGTCGGTGTCGACGTGCAGCGGATCCGCCGCACCCTCGGCCTCACCGCCGGCCAGCAGCCGCCGACGCCCGCCGGCGACGAGCGGCCGCCGATCGACCGCGAGCAGCTGAACGGGTTCGAGCGCCACCTGCGGCGCGAGCTCGAGCGCGACCTGATCGAGCGAACCGAGACCCTGCCCCCCTCTAGACCCCTGGCCGAGCTCGACCGGACGCTGCCGACCAGCCCGACCCAGGACCTCGCCTCCGTCCACCGCGCCGTCTCGCAGATGAAGCGGCGCCTCGCAACCCTCGGCCACGAGCAGCGCGGCCGCCGCCAGGGACGGACGGTCGACGTGCGGCGGACGATGCGCGCCTCGCTGGAGACCGGCGGGGTGCCGCTGCGGCTGAAATACCGGCCGAAGCGGCCGCGGCGGCCGGAGATCTACGTCCTCTGCGACGTCTCCACCTCGGTCACCTCGGCCAGCGTCTTCTTCCTCTCCGTCCTCCACGCCCTCCACGACTCGTTTCGGAAGCTGCGCAGCTTCGTCTTCATCGAGCGGATCTCGGAGGTGACCGACGTCTTCGAGCACGAGCGCGACTTCGCCGTCATCGCTCGCAAGATCTCCAGCGAGGGCGGCGTCGCCGACATCTCCGGCTACACCGACTACGGCCGCGTCTGGCTCGAGTTCCTGACCGAGATCTCCGAAGACCTCGATCCGCGCTCGACCGTGATCGTGCTCGGTGACGCCCGCACCAACGGCCGCGAGCCGCACGCCGAGGTCTTCGCCCAGATCGCCGCGAAAGCGGGCCGCCTGTTCTGGCTCAACCCCGAGCCGAAGCTCTACTGGAACTACGGCGACTCGGTGATGGCCGCCTACGAGCGCCACTGCGATGGCGCCTTCGAGTGCTGGACGACGAAACACCTGGAGAACTTCGTCAACGTGGTGGCGGGTGCCGCCCCGGCGGTCGAATGAGGGCGCTCCTCCTTCGCCACGGCGAGTCCGTCCACAACGCCAACCGCAGCGGCGAGCCGGTGCCCCACTCCGAGGGCGACCTGCTGACCGAGAAGGGCGTCGAGCAGGCTCGTGCCGCCGGCGCCGGCCTCCGCGACTTCGGGGTGACGCGGCTGCTCAGCAGCCCGTTGCGCCGGGCGCGCGAAACGGCGCAAGCGGTCGGCGACGCCCTCGGCCTCGACCCCGAGGAGATCGACTACACCGGCGAGCTGACCTCAGGCGAGAGCTTCGAGCAGGCGGTCGCGCGGGTGCAGCAGCTGAAGGCCGAGCTGGAGAGCGGCGCGGACGGCAGCCTGCCCCTGCTCGTCACCCACGGCATCTTCGCCCGCTTCTTCCTCCTCGACTCGGTCCTCGGCGAGCACTTCGAGGCGCCGATGGCAGCCGGGCTTTGGAACCTCGGCTCGCACAACTGCGGCCTCTCGGTCTTCGCCCACGGCGAGAGCCGTGACCCGCTCGGGCAGGTGATCCCGGGCTGGACCTGTCTCACCTGGATGGAGCGGCCGTGGAGCCGACCCTGACGGGGGTGTTTACCCTTTTGTTGATCGGGTTAGTATGGAAAACATCCAACCCGACCGCTCATATCTCGTCTGTGCCACTCCCCGCAGCGGCAGCACCCTGGTTTGCCATGCCCTCGAGGAAACCGGGGTAGCGGGCCGACCGGAGGAGTACTTCGAGGCGTTGCGACACAGCGGTCGGCCGCGACGGCCGGAGGAATACTTCCTCGGCGTCGAGGACCAGTCGATTCGCGACCACCTCGGCGAGCGCAGCGTCGGCAACGACCCCCAGCCCCGCTCTCCCCTCTGGAGCCGCGCCGCCTACGACCGCTACTTGGCGTGGGCCTTCGAGGCCGGGACTACGGACAACGGCGTCTTCGGGGCGAAGCTGATGTGGGGCTACTTCGGCGAGTTCGTCAGCCTGCTCCGCAACGTTCCCAAGTACCGCGACGTGCCGCTGGCGGAGCTGATGCCCGCCGTCTTCCCCGATCTCACCTTCGTCCGCGTCGTCCGCGCCAACAAGGTGCGGCAGGCGGTCTCGCTCTGGAAGGCGGTGCAAACGGCCACCTGGCGCGAAGACAACGCCGGCGCCGAGGCCGGCTCGGTGGAGGGCAACGGTGCCGCTTACCAGAGCTTCATCGAGGAGCACCGGCCGCAGCTGCGCTTCCACTACCGGGCGATCGACCACCTGCTCGAAGGACTGATGATCGAAGAGGCCTCCTGGGACGCCTTCTTCGAGCACATCGGGGTCAAGCCGATCCTCGTCCTCTACGAGAACTTCGCCGCCGACTACGAGACCAGCACCCTCAACCTGCTCGAGCGGCTCGACCTGTCCTGCTCCGAGGACTTCGAGTTCCGGCCGCGGATGAAGAAGCAATCCGATCAGATCAACGACGACTGGACTCGGCGGTATTCCGAGCTGCGGCTGGGGCGCGACTTCGACCTCGATCCGGTGCCTGTTTCGGGGTAGGTGGTTAGGAGGGGGTCGGAGGGGGTCTCCAGACACCACTCGCTATGGCTCGTGGTTGAGTGTCTGGAGACCCCCTCCGACCCCCTCCCCTACAGAACTCCGGTAGACGCCCCGGGGTGAAGCAGCTTTTGCCCAAAGACCCCGTCTCTCCAGCCTTCTCAGGGACCGATAGCCCCTCCCCTAGCCACCGAGCGCCGGGCGTCTCTCGGTGCGTGTCGGAGGAGGGGGCGGGGCGCCCCTTCCAGACACTCAACCGCGAGCCATAAGCGAGCGGTGTCTGGAAGGGGCGCCCCGCCCCCTCCTACCGCCAACTACCGAGCGACCCAGGCGTCCGGGGTCGAAGTCAGTTCGCCGACGACCTCCGGCAGATCCCCGGAGACGAGGTCGGCCAGGGTCACCTCCTCGAGCACGCTGCGGAGGCTGGCGCGGACCGCGATCCAGACTTTCTGCAGGTGCTGGGAGTTGCCTCGGTATTCGATGTCCTCGGGCGGGGTCGACTGAACGTGGGCGATCGGCCCCTCGACGGCGCGGACGATCTCGGCGACCGTGACCTCGTCGGCCGGTCGCGCCAGCCAGTAGCCACCCTTGGCGCCGCGGCGGGCGCGGACGATGCCGTGGTGCTTGAGCTCCAGAAGGATGTGCTCGAGGAACTGCAAGGGAATGTCCTGGGCGTCGGCGAGGCGCTCGCCCTTGACCGGGCTCTCCTCTTTCTGGGCGGCGGCAAGCTCGGCAGCCGCCCGCACCGCATAGTCGGCCTTCGCGGAAACTCGCATGTGTCTAGTTAATCAGTCAGCCGACGACGTCAGGCGTGAGATCGTCGGAGCGGTCGCGGGCTTTCTCTTCGACCGCTTCGCGCTTTACCCGGCGCTCGTTCCACCAGCGCGGGAACCAGATCAAGAGCAGGAGGCCAACGCCGGCGACCGCGGCGGCGATCGGCCAGACCACCGGGTCGCCCTTCTGCACGGTGACGAGGCCGGAGGCGATGAGGACGACCCCGAGCGCCGTGCGCAGGAAGCTGGTCGGGGCGCGGTTGGCGAAGTGGGAGCCGACGATCACTCCGGGGATGCTGCCGAGGAGGATGTTGGCGGCGAGGACGAAGTCGACGTTGCCGCCGACCCAGTGGGCGACGCCGGCCGCCCAGAGCAGGATCGCGGCGTGGAAGACGTCGGTGCCGACGACTTTCCTTGGGGTCAGCCGGAAGACGGTGATCAGCAGGATCGCGATCACCGTGCCCGAGCCGGCCGAGGTGATCCCGATCACGAAGCCGGTGGTGACGCCGATCATCACCGCGGCGATCTTGTGGCGGCGCTGCAGGACGAAGTCCTCGCGCTCTTCGATCAGGTTGCTGAGGATCAACGCCCGGGCCAGGGTGATGATGCCGACCATCAGCAGGGTGCCGCCGAGCAGCGCGTAGACGATCGAATCGAGCTCCTCTTCGCCGACCTTGCTCTGCAGGATCGAGATCGCCCAGACCCCGGCCACCGCGGCGGGAACGCTGCCGGCGGCGAGCCAGTAGGAGAGCTTGAGGTTGACCGTGCCCATTTTCAGGTGGCGCCAACCGCCCACCGTCTTGGTCACCGCCGCGTAGAAGATGTCGGTCCCGATCGCCGTCACCGGCTTGACGCCGAAGAGGAAGATCAGCAAGGGCGTCATCAGGGTGCCGCCACCCATGCCGGTCATGCCGACCATCGCTCCGATGCCGAAGCCAAACAGGACTATTGCCGGGTCCATAGTTCTTGGGGCTCCGCACGGTGCTGATTTCGACTTTCCTGACCTTCTTGGTCAGGAGTGCGGAGTGCGGCAGGATACCAGGATGAAGTTCGACTTTGGGGGGTCTCAAATCGTCGATCCGCCCCCGCCCCCGGCGCGAGCACCGGGCGAGGCGATCTCCCTGCGCTCGGTCAGCCACTCCTACGGAGACCTTCAGACCCTCGCCGCGATCGATCTCGAGGTCGCTCCCCGCAGCGTCGTCGGCCTCGTCGGCCCCTCCGGCTGCGGCAAGTCGACCCTGCTGGAGCTGATCTGCGGCCTCCAGGAACCGGCCGCGGGAGCGATTGAGGTCGGGGGCCTCGGCCCGGCGGCGGATCGCCTCCGCCACTGCGCCTTCATGCCCCAGCGCGACCTCCTCCTCCCCTGGTACTCGGCGATCGACAACGCCGCCCTGGCCCTGCGCAACCAGGGGATGGGAAAGCGGCAGGCGCGCACCGCGGCCGCGGCCCTGTTCGAGCGCTTCGGCCTCGCCGGCTTCGAAGCGGCGCGCCCTGACGAACTCTCCGGCGGCATGCGGCAGCGGGTCGCCTTCCTGCGCACGCTGGTCGCCGGCAAGCCGGTGCTGGCGCTAGACGAGCCCTTCGCCGCGCTCGACGCGATCACCCGGGCGGAGATGCAGGAGTGGCTCGCCGCCACGCTGCGCTCCGCCCCCCGCACGGTCGTCCTCGTCACCCACGACGTCGAGGAGGCCCTCTATCTCTGCGACCGCGTCGTGATTCTCTCCGCGCGGCCGGCGAGCGCCGTCGCTGAGCTGAGCGCTCCGGCGCCCCGGGCCGAGGACCGCGACGCCGCCGTCACCGACCCCCAGTTCGTCGCCACGCGCGAGGAGGCGCTGCGGGCGCTGCGCCAGGGAATGCGTGGTTCGTAATGCACGCTATCGGTGCAAAAGGAACCACGAGATGGGACGGGATCTGGCGATGGCTTCTGCCGGCTGCGTTTCTGGGGACGCTGATCGGCCTCTGGCAGTTGGCCGCCTCGACCGGTGTCCTCGCCGATGTCTTCGGGCTCGAAGAGTTCCTCGTGCCCTCGCCAGCCGAAATCGGCCAGGCTCTTTGGGAGAACCGCTCACTCCTGGCCGAGAACACCTGGGTGACGCTGCAGGAGATCCTGCTGGGGTTCGCGTGCGCTCTCCTAGCTGGAGTGGCCTTCGCGACGGCCATGCACTTCTCCGGCTTCGTTCTGCGCTCCACCTACCCGCTGGTAATCGCCTCCCAGACTATTCCGATCATCGCCATCGCCCCGATCCTGGTGATCTGGTTTGGGTTCGGGATCGTCCCCAAGATCCTCGTCGTCGCCCTCGTCTGTTTCTTCCCGATCACGGTCGCGACGCTCAACGGTCTGTCTTCCGTCGACCCGGAGGCGCCGAAGCTGATGCGCACGCTCTATGCCTCGCGCTGGCAGGTCTTTTGGCGCGTCTCGATCCCCACGGCGCTGCCCTACCTCTTCACCGGGATCAAGATCTCGATCGTCTTCGCTCCGATCGCCGCCCTCTTCGGCGAGTGGACCGGCGCCAGCTCCGGATTGGGGCACCAGATCCTCCAGGACAACGCCCAGCTGGAGATCGCGCGCCTGTTTGCGGCAGTGGCGATCCTCTCCGCGATCGGGCTCGCGCTCTTCGGCGTGATCGCACTCGCGGAGCGACGCGTCGTCCGTTGGCGATAGAACTGTGGCGATGATGCGCCTCCGGATTCCCGCTGTCGCCCTCACCGTCCTCGTCTTCGCCCTCGCTCTTGCCGCCTGCGGCGAGAAGTCCGAGGAGACCGGCGGCGAGCGGGAGAGCTTCGGCCTGACGCTCGACTTCTACCCGAACCCCGACCACGCCGGGATCTACGTGGCGGAGAAACTCGGCTACTTCGAGGAAGCGGGGCTGGACGTCCAGATCGAGACTCCCTCCGACCCCGCTGCCCCGGTCAAACAGGTCGCTGCCGGCCGCTCTGACCTGGCGATCTCCTACGAGCCCGAGGTGGCGCTCGCGCGCGAGCAGGGGCTCGACGTCGTCGCCATCGCGGCGCTGGTCAACCAGCCGCTCACCTCGATGATCTGGCTGAAGAAATCCGGGATCAAAGGCGTGGCCGACCTCAAAGGCAAGACCGTCGCCACCGCCGGCATCCCCTACCAGGACAAGTTCCTGGAGACGATCCTGGCTCGCGTCGACCTCACCCCCGCCGACGTCAAAGCCGTCAACGTCGGCTTCGGCCTGCTGCCGGCCATGGTCAGTGGCTCGGCTGATGCCACCCTCGGCGGCTTCCGCAACGTCGAGGGGGTCGATCTGCGCGAACGCGGCCTCGGCCCGGTGGTCACCCCCGTAGACCAACTCGGCGTCCCCACCTACGACGAGCTGGTGCTGGTCGCGAACCGGCAGAGCCTCGAAGCCGATCCGGACAAGTTCCGCCTCTTTCTCGCCGCACTGGAGCGCGGTACCGATGTAGCGGTGGAGCAGCCGGGAGCCGCCACCACGGCGATCACCGAAGCCAATCCCGACCTCGAACCGAAACTTGCTGCGGCCGAGGTGGAAGCGACGCTGCCGCTGCTGGGAGCGCGCACCCCCGGTCAGCCCTACGGCTACATGGACCCCGAGGAGTGGGCGACCTTCGCCGGTTGGATGCGCGACAACGGGTTGATCGAGTCGCTACCGGAGCCGAGCGAGCTGCTCGACAACGGTTACCTGCCCTCGGGCAGGATCCCCGAGTAGCTGAGCGCGCCTTCGGCGATCAGGCGGCTCACCTCGCGCTCGGGCATCGCGGCGTGGAAGAGGTGGCCCTGCGCGTAGTCGCACTCGAGCCGGCGCAGCTCCGACAGCTGCACCTCGCTCTCCACGCCCTCGGCGATCACCTCCAACGAGAGCGCCCGGGCCATCCCGATGATCGCCTCGACGATCGCGGTCGCCTCCTGCTCAATCCCAAGCGCGTCGACGAAGGAGCGGTCGATCTTCAGGGCGTGGAAGGGGAAACGGTTGAGGTAGGCCAGCGACGAGTAGCCGGTGCCGAAGTCGTCGAGGACCAGCCGCACGCCCAGCTCGTCCAGCGCCTGCAGCGAAGAGATCACCGTTGCCGACTCGTCGACGAGGACGCTCTCGGTGATCTCCAGGCGCAGGTTGATCGGCTCCAGCCCGCTGCGATTGAGGATCTCCTCGACGGTGGCGGGCAGGTCGCGGTGGGCGACCTGGCGGGCGGAGAGGTTGACGGAGACGTCGAGGGGGCGGGCGTCGGGTCGCAGCTGGTGCCACTCGACCGCCTGGCGGCAAGCGCGGTCCTGGACCCAGCGGCCCATCGGCTCGATCAGGCCGCTGTCCTCGGCGATCGGGACGAACTCAGCGGGGTCGAGCGTTCCGCGCTCGGGGTGGCGCCAACGGACCAGCGCCTCGAGACCGGTGATGTCACCGGAGCGGAGGTTGACGACGGGCTGGTAATGCAGCGCCAGCTCGTCGCGGTCGAGAGCGTGGCGCAGCTCCCGTTCGACCTCCAGGCGCCGCATCGCCCCCGCCCGCATCTCCGCGTCGAAGAGGACGCAGCGGGCGCGGCCGCCTTCCTTGGCCCGGTACATCGCCGCGTCGGCGTCGCGGATCAGCAGCTCGGCGTTGACGGCCCGCTCTTCGGAGGCGCGGGCGACGGCGACGCCGATGCTGGCGCTGACGAAGTGGTCAACGCCGTCGATCGAGAAGGGCTGGGTGAAGGCGGCGGCAACCCGGTCGGCGATCGCGGTCGCCTCGCCTTCGTCGGCCAGGCGGTCGATCAGGATCCCGAACTCGTCGCCGCCGAAGCGGGCGACGACGTCGCCGGGGCGCAGGTGCGAGCGCAGGCGCGGTGCCACCGCCCGCAGCAGGGCGTCGCCGGCGTGATGGCCGAGGCTGTCGTTGATCAGCTTGAAGTGGTCGAGGTCAAGGAAGAGGAGCCCGACCGGCGAGCCGGAGATCGCCGCCTTCTTCAATGACTCGCCGAGGGCGTCGACGAAGCTGAGGCGGTTGGGCAGGCCGGTAAGGGAGTCGTGGAGGACGCGGTAGCGCAGCGTCTGGTCGGCGGCGTGGCGCTCGATCGCATCGGCGAGAACGTTGGCCGCCCCCTGCACGAAGGGGACGTCCTTGGCGGTGAAGCGGTGGGGTTCGACGGCGTGGACGTCGAGCACCCCGAAGGGGCGGTTCTTGCCGTCGATCACGACCGCGAGGCTGCTGGCGGCGCCGAAGACGCGCAGCACCGGCGGCATCGTGTGGCGGCTCTCCTGCTCCCAGTCGGAGACGATCGCGTGGGTGCCGGAGTCCAGGGCGGCGCCGGCGTGGGAATCGCGGGCGGCCGAGACGCGGCGCCCCGCCCCCAAAACCGCCTCCTCGAGGCCGGCACGAAGCTCGAGCCGGCGGCCGTCGCGGCCAAGCTCCCAGATGCAGGCGCTGTGGACACCGTCGACCTTGCCGATCAGCTCGGTCGCCGCCGCCATCAACTCCTGCGGGTCACTGTTTTGCAACGCTCGCTCGCCGAGCCGGGCGACGACCGCCTGTTGGGAGAGGGCACGGTGCAGCTCCTCCTCGGTCTCCTTGCGAGCGCTGACGTCGTAGAGAACCCCATGCCAGACGGGTATTCCGTCCTCGCCCGCTTCGAGGACCGCCTCGTCGTGCATCCAGACGGTTCTGCCGTCACGGGTGCTCATGCGGTATTCGATCGGGGTGGTGTCGCGGTTGCCGAGGTTCTCCTCGGTCTCCGCCGCGAGTGCCCGTTTGCGGTCGTCGGGGTGCAGAAGGCTTGCCCAGAGGCCGGGATCGCGGATGAAATCCTCGGGCGGGTAGCCGAGGATCTCCTCGACCTGGGGGCTGACGTAGCGCCAGGCGCCCCGCTCGCCGAGCTCGGCCGTGTAGACGATCACCGGCAACTGCTCGACCAGCCGCCTGAAGTCGTGACCGCCTGAGCTCAGCTGGTCGAGAAAGCTCTTGACCTCGTGCTTGGACCAGTTTCTATCGCCGGCATCACGCATCCCACCTCGCTTATCGGCGCCCGGCGGTCAGCCTTGAGCGTTGTGGGACATCTAAGCGGCGAGGCGCATCGGCGGGCCCTGGGAGACGAGGCGATAGAGGCCGGCCAGGGTGAGGGCGCCGACCAGGCCCCGATAGGGCTCATACGGCGCGTAGAACGCTTCCACCTCAGGGATCGTCGCCCGCCGCCCGCCCCCGTTGAGCCGTCCGACGAGCTTGATGTAGCCGAGGTCGCCGGCGGGCAGGGAGTCGAGTTCGTTGCGGCCGAAGAGGCCGAGGCACTGCACCGTCCAGGGCCCGATCTGCGGCAGTGCCAGCAGCCGCCGGTCCCCTGCCGGATTGTCGATCCGGCAGCGCCCGGAGGCGACCTCGGCGGCGAGCCGCCGCAACGCCGCCGCCCGTTTGCCGGGCAGGTCCATCTGCTCGATTTCGGCCGGGGCGCGGCCGGCGATCGCGGTCGGACCGGGGACGTCGCGGAAGGCGGCCCGCCCGTCGCCCAGGCGCGGCCCCCAGCGCCCGGCGATACGGCGCTCTATCAGCGCCGCCCGATCGGCCTCGATCAGCTGCCCGACCACGGCCGCGGCAAGCGCCTCCCAGGGCCAGGGCCTGCCTTGGGGACGGAAGGCCGGCCGGCGGCGGATCAGCGGGCCGACCAGCGGATCGCGCCGGAAGCGCCGGTAGAAGTCCGAGAGGTCGACGTCGACCCAGAGCGCGCAGCGCATCCGCTCGATCGCCGCCTCGAGCTGCTCCCGCCCGGCTGGGCCTGGGCAGGGCGGCACCGCGATCGCGGGCCTCGACACCTGCTCCGGGTCCACCCCCTCGGCGCGGACGCGAACTCGATCGCGGGCCGGCTGCCAAGCCCTGACGAGGACCGGACAGCCGTCGACGTGGAGGAGCCGGGAGGCGACCCCGGAGCGCACCCGCAAGGTGCGGTCGGCGCTGCCGCGCGGCAGCCGGTACGGCGAAGGCGGCCGTACCTCGGCTTCAGCGACCGAGGAGGTGAACATCGACCAGGAACGAGCGACTGGCGACGACGTTCTGGCGCTCGCGCCGCTTCCCCATCAGCCGGCGCGGCGCCCGTGCCCGCGCAGCCGCGCCGCTGACCGCCCGCACGGCCGCGACGGTGGCGGCACCGGCGAGGACTCCTCCCGCGGCGGCCAAAGCGGCGGTCCGCACCTCCGGCCGCAGCACCGGCAACGAAGAGCCGGGGGCATCCTCGTAGCTCGCGGGCAGAGGCCGAATCGGATCGGTCGCCTCGGCCGGGCCGGCATCTTCCTCGGCGATCACCTCGCCGTCTACTTGCAGCTCATCCACCCCGGCGACTCTAGCGCGGCGCGGGGTCGGCGCCGTCGAGCAGACGCTCGTAAAGACGGTACTTCTTGACGATCCTCGCGCTCATTGCTTCCAAGCCGCGGTTCATCGCCTCGTTCGTCTCCAGAATCCAGCCCGCCTCGCCGTGTTTCTGACGCGCCCGCGCCGCGGTGTCGAAGTGCTCGACGTAGAGCGAGGCGGCAACGCCGGTGTGCTGGTACTCGGGCTTGACCCCGAGGAAGCCGACCCGGACCTGATCGCAGATGCGGTTGCGGTTGAGGAAGTGCCACCACCCGAGCGGCAACAGACGCCCCTTCATCTTCTTCAGCACCTGGTTCAGGTCCGGCAGGGTGATCGCGACGGCGATCGTCTCGCCGTCCTTTTCGGCGACCATGAACCAGTCCCGCGAGAAGGCCAGCTGCATGTCGATCGCGTAGGTGTCCAGGTCCTCCTTCGAGTAGGGGACGAACCCCCAGTTCTCCGCCCAGGCGGCGTTGTAGATCTCGGCGAAGCGATCCATCTCCTCCCGCAGCCGCCGGCGCGACATCCTCCGGATCGTCACCCCGTGCTGGTTGCGGGCGCTCTCGTCGAGCTCGAAGAGGATCGGCAGCATCTCCTCGCGGTCGCTGATGTCGAGAAACCAGGAGTAGAGGTCCATCGCCTTCTCCAGCCCCGCCCCCTCGCAGAGGCGCTGGTAGTAGGGCGGGTGCCAGGGCTGGCGGATCAGGGGCTCCTTCTCGTGCCCCTCGATCAAGACCCCGCTCTCCTCGTTCATCGAGAAGTCCATCGGGCCGACCATCCGCTCGCAGCCGCGCGCCCGCAGCCACGCGGCGGCGGCGTCGAGCAGCGCCCGCGCGACCTCGGCGTCGTCCTCCAGCTCGAGGAAGCCGAACATTCCCCAGCGGTTGCGGTGGTAGTCGTTGAAGGCGTGGTCGATCTGCGCGGTGACGCGGCCAACCACGCGGCCGTCGCGCCAGGCGAGGAAGTACTCGGCTGCGCCGTGCTTGAAGTAGGGGTTCAGCCCGCGGCTGAGAAAGGCGTGCCGCTCGAGTTTCAGCGGCGGCACCCAGGGGGTGCCCGCGTGCAGCCGGTAGGGAAGGTCGACGAAGCGCTTAAGGGGCCGGGCGCCGCGAGCGGTTCGGATCGTCACGCTTGCCATGGTCAGTGTTCGCGCTCCGCACTCACGGGCCGCAACCTACACTCTGCCGAGATGAGCGAGATTGTGAAGGCTCCGGTCGACGTCTTCGAGAAGGCGCGCAGCCACGAGCGCCTCGAGCAACTCGAAGCCGCCAAGGAGCACGACCTCCTCCCCTACTTCCGCCTCCTGACCTCTCAGGCCGGTCCCGTCGTCGAGATGGAGGGCCGGGAGACGATCATGCTCGGCTCCAACAACTACCTGGGGTTGACGGGGGACGAGCGGGTGAAGGAGGGTGCCCGCGAGGCGCTAGAGACCTACGGCACCGGCGTCACCGGCTCGCGGCTGCTGAACGGCACCACCCCCCTCCACCTCGACCTCGAGCGCGAGCTGGCGGAATGGATGCGAACCGAGGACGCGATCGTCTACACGACCGGCTACCAGTCGAACGTCGGCTGCATCGGCACCATCCTCGGCCCCGGCGACACCGTCATCTGCGACTCCGGCGACCATGCCTCGATCCTCGACGGCTGCCGTCTCTCCGGCGCCAAGCTGCGTCCCTTCCGGCACAACCGCATGGACAAGCTGGAGAAGATGCTGCAGCGGGCGGCAACCGACGGCGGCGGCGTCCTCGTCATCGTCGACGGCGTCTTCTCGATGGAGGGCGACGTCTGCGACCTGCCGCGGATCGTAGAGCTCTGTCAGACCTATGGCGCCCGGCTGATGGTCGACGAGGCCCACGGAGCCGGGGTCCTCGGTGCCCGCGGCGCCGGCGCCTGCGAGCTCTTCGGGCTCGAGGACGAGGTCGACCTGCGGATGGGGACCTTCTCCAAGAGCCTGGCTTCCTGCGGCGGCTTCATTGCCGGCCCTGCCGACGTGATCGAGTACCTGCGGATCTCCTCGCGCTCCTTCATCTTCAGCGCCTCGGCGGTTCCCGCCGCTGTCGGCGCAGCGCTGGCGGCGCTGCGGGTGATTCGCGCCGACGGACCAGCGCTGTTCGAGCGCCTGCTCGCCAACGCCGAGTACCTGCGCGAGGGCCTGCGTCACCTCGGGCTAAAGGTGATCGAGCCGGGAACTCTGCCCGACGGCACGGTCGCCACTACCCCGGTGGTGCCGGTGATGGTCGGCGACGACTGGCAGGCGGTGCTGCTTTGGAAGAAGCTCTTCGAGGCCGGCGTCTACACCAACGTCGCCATCCACCCGGCCGTGCCGCCGGGCGGGGCACTGCTGCGGACGAGCCTGATGGCAACGCATGAGCGCGAGCACCTCGACGGCGCCCTCGGCACCATCGCTCGGGTAGTCGGGGAGTTCCCGGATCTTCCGCGCAACTGACCTTTTTTGGTCACAAAATCTTGACATCCCTCGCTGGGGGTAGTTTCGGCCTTGGGCGGATCCGGACCAGGCGACGAGGGAGCCGAAATTGTTGCTCTTAGCGAATGGGTCGGACGCTATTGCAATGCCAGCGGGTTGACGCCCGGTACCCCGAAGACGTAGCTTGGCTTCCTCGCCGTAACGACCCAGGCGGGGCGTTCGGGAAGAGAGTCGGTTCGGTAGGTCCAGCCCTCGGAAAGGGAACTGGTCGCCGGCCGGACGCGACAAATTCTGTAAATCGATTCCTTGAAGGGAGGAGTCCAGTGGAAGCTGCCTCAACGGCACCCGCAACGACTATCGCAAGCCCAGCAGAGGCGCCGCAGCACATGAGGGCCCTGGAGAGAGCCAACATGGTGCGGCTGGCGCGAGCAGAGCTGAAGCGCGCGATTGCGCGGGGAGACATGGATGCCGCGGAGGTGGTTCGAGACTGCCCCTGGGAGACCGAGAGCATGACCATCGCCGAGCTCCTGACCAGCCAGCGGCGCTGGGGGCGGACCCGGGCCCGCAAGTTCCTCATGCCCCTCTCCCTCAACGAGAACAAGCAGCTGGGGACGCTTACGTCCCGGCAGCGCCGGCTGCTCGCCACCGAGCTGGCGTCGCGGGCGAGTGGACGGGAGGCCGTCGCGGTCTAGCCGCGCAGGCCGCCGATCCGGTAGCTGAGGCCACCGGAAGCACGCTGGAAAGCGCGGCGGGCAAAGAAGAAGACGACGGCGAAGACGACGGCGCCGACCGCCAGGGCCACCGCCAAAATCTGGTCGGCGACGTAGAAGATGAGTCCCGTCGTGGAGACGAAAGCCGCTCCCGCAAGCATGGTGGTGTGGGAGCGGTAGCCGGCCAAATGCTCACGGATCGCCACCTCGAGGCCCCCGAGCCCAGCCAGGGCGACGCCCACCCCGATCGCGGTCGGGTGGCCTCCGATCACTCCGATCACGAGGGAGACGATGCCGGCGAGGATGACCAGCTCCGCGAGGGGCGCATTGCCCCAGGGAGCGGGGGGTCGATCATCCGGCGCCGCAACCCGCTTGGCGGGGGACTTAGCGCTCAACGGCCGCAAGCCGCCCGGATAACGGACATCCAGAGGAAACCTTCACCCGCCACCAGCCCATCAGCATCCCGATCGGGCCGAGCCGTGGTTTCGAGTGCCAGTGCCCGCAGCCATGCAGGCCAAGGTCTTCGCGGGAGACGCGGACCCACTTGAAGTCCTGGGGCGCCGCGAACATCTTCGCAACGAGCTCGTGATTTGCGTCCTCGACCCGCTGGCGCTCTACCAGAGCGCTCCGAGCCTCTGCTGCGCGATCGGCGAGCGAGTCGCGCACCGCCTCCAGCTGGCCGAGGTCGAGAACGCGCGGTGCCGCGGCGACAGCCTCGACCCGGTGTGGGACCTGGGTGTGACCAAAGCCCTCGCCGACGAGGCTGGCTAGCTCTGCCTCAAGCCGGGCGATCTGCCGGCGCAGCTGCAGTCGAGCCTGGCGCTCATCGACCGCAACCTCGAACCCGTCGAATCCCCGTTGTCTCAGCGCAGTCGGCATCTCTTTGAAGTGTAGGCGAGAAGTCAGGTGGCCTCTAGGGTTTCGGCCGCGATCCACAACGCCTCCTCGACCGCGATCTGGGGCACGCCCTTGACCTGGACGGCGGCGATCGCGATGCGGCCGCTGCTCGGCTCGACGCCGCAGCCTGCGGCGGTAGAGCCGAAGAGGAGCCCGATCGGGCGCGTCTCGTCGGCGATCGTCAGGGTCCCCTGCGCCATCTCGCCCGGTTGGCCCGCCAGCGACTCGCCGGGGGCGGAGTCGCGAATGCAGAGCCTGCCCTCGATCCTCTCGGCGTCAAATGCGCACAACGCCACCCCGGTCTCGATGATGGCGATGTTGAGAGCGTCAGCGGGGAGACCGTTACTGCGGAAGCCGCCGTCGTGGAGACGATCGAGGGTGAGCTGCTCGACCGGAGTGCGGGTGCGGTCGGGGTCCAGCCCGATCTGGCGGAAGAAGACGCGGTAGGCCCAGGGAATCGGCCGTTCCCGCAGCCGGATCGCTTGCGACCCGTAGGTGCGGTCGGAGAGGCCCCGCAGCCGTTGCCGCACCGGCTCCGGGCTCTTACCCGGCGTCGCCTCGACCTCCACCCAGGCGATGCCGAGCCCCGGGAACTCGGAAGCGATGTGGGGGGCAACCCATCCCTGCTGGGGAGCCGGCACCCGACCCAATCGCTGGTCGGTGGCGCCGGGGTCCACCTCAGGCTCCTTCCGCCGCCGCAGTGGCCTCGAGCAGGCGCTCGACGTGGCTGCTCAACTGCGCCTCGCTGAGCTCGCCGATGCTGGCGCTCTGCAGGGTCCCGCCCGGATAGACGTAGGCGAAGGTCGGACAAATGCCGACGCCGTAGAGGCTGGCGACGGCGCCGTCGCGGTCGTAGCCCACCGGCATCGTCCAACCCCGCTGGCGAATTTGGTCCCGCACCGTGTCGCGATCGTCGCGTATGTCGAGCGAGAGGAAGCCCACCTGCCCACGGTAGCGCCGGTAGGCCCGCTCGACCACGTCCTGCTGCTGGACACAGTCGTCTCCGCCTTTGCTGAACCAGAACGAAATCACCAGGGGCCGGTTGAAGAAGTCGCAGATCCTGATCGCTTCGGCGGAGTCGATCCGGCAGGCGGGAGTGCGCTGCGCGTCCTCGGGGCAGGGGATCGCCGAGGTTTCGCAATCGTCCTGCGCCACGTTCGCATCACCTTCAAGCTTTTCCGCATCGCCCTTCGGCACCGCGAACTCGGGCAGCGGCCAGCGTGGCGGCAACCGATCGAGGCCGAGCGTCCCCCCTCCTCCGCCTCCGCCGATCGTGTTGAACGCGGCGAACACGATCACCGCGAGGAAGATCAACCCGACGACGATCGAGTAGCGGTCCCTCATCGGCGCTCCAATAGCAGCAGCGAAGCGGGCAGGACGAGCAGCACCCCGATCAGAGCGGCGGTGAGGTCGATGACGGTGACGAGCCCGAAGTCGCGCAGCATCTGGACGTCGCTGGCGACGAGGACGGCGAAGCCGGCAATCGCGGTTACGCCGGAGGCGAGGACGGCGGCGCCGGTCCGCGAGTAAGCCCGGTGAAGCGCCTCCTCGACCTCCACCCCGCCCCGGCGCTCCTCGTGGAAGCGGCCGACCAGGAGCACCCCGAACTCGGTGGCGATCGCGATCGTCAACGCCCCCAGCGCCGCCGACATCGGATTGAGCGGGATGCCGGTGATCCAAAGCAACAGCGAGGCCCAGCCGGTGGCCAGCACGGTGGGCAGAAGTGGCACCAGAGCGCGGCGCCAGGAGCGGTAGATCAGCAGCAGGGCAAGGCCGACAGCAAGCAGCCCCGCCAGCGTCAGCCAGTACCTGCTGCCCGACAGCTCCGATGCCGATTCGGCGGCGATGACCGAGAGACCGGCCAGCTCGACCTCGACTCCCTCCGGTGGCTCGCCGATCTGGTCCCGCACTCGATCGACCACCGCCTGCTGGTCCTCAAGCGACTGCGCCCGGATCCCGAACGAGATCAGCGCCTGGTTGCCGATCTCCCCCGTCTCCGTGTTGAGGGGCGCGACCTGCCGCAGCGCGTATGGCGAGAGCGCTGAGAGCGTCGCTTCGATCCGCTGCCGCGTCGGCGTTTCGCCACCGCGGACGAGGAAGTCAGAGAGGGCGGGACCGGGACAGATATCCGCCTGCAGGCAGCTCGGGTTTTCGCCACCGAACCCGTTGGCCTCCAAAACGCGTTTCTTGAAGCCCGCCATCCACTCGATCGTGGCCGGATCGGTGAGGTCCGGGGCCGTGATGCTGACGTCGAGCTCGCCGGAGACGCCGGTCGTCTCCTGCAGCTCGTTCAGCCCCTCGACCGCCTTGATGTTCTGCGGTGCCAGCTCGCGTATGTCGGAGACGGTCTCAACCCGGGTGCCGGCCGCCCATCCCATGATCGCTAGGCCGATGCCAACGGCGATGACCGGCACGGGGTTAGCGATAGCGATGGACAGGAGGAGCTCCGGCGGGCGGGTCCTGTCTCGGGTGGGAGGCGCGTGCGCTGGATGCTCGGCACCTCCCACCCGCGCCACCCGCCCGAGGCGAGATCTCTGGCTGAGCGCTGCCGATCCCACCGTCAGCGCGAAAGCGAAGGCGATCGCGATGCCGAGGATGAGAACCCAGCCGAACTCACGGACCATCGGGACCGGGGAAAGCTGAAGGGCGAGGAAGCCGGCCGCGGTGGCAAGACAGGCGGCGGCGATGGTCGGGCCGCCGCGGCTGGCGGCCTGCTCCACGGAACCCGTCTCGTCGAACCGCGCCTGGAACTGAATCGCGTAGTCCACCGCCAAGCCGATCAGGATCGGGAGGGCCGCGATCGACGCCATCGTCAGCGAGCCGCCGACGAGGGCGAGCAGGCCGAAGGTGATGCCGGCTGAGCCCAGCGCCAAAGCCAGCGGCAGCAAGGGCCAGCGCGAGCGGAAGACGAGGATCAGCACCAGGGCCATCACCGCGACGGCGATCGCGAAGAGGACCAACAGGGCGTCCTCGAGGGCGGCGGCGACGCCCTCGATCACGACTGGGGCGCCGGAGACGACGTAGGTGCCTCCTTCGAGCTCGAAGCAGGGGGCGGGTTTGCCGCGTTCTTTGCAGGCCTCGCGCGGCGTCGTGTCGGCGACCGCCGCTTCGATCAGCTCGATCGCGCGGCCTCGCTCCGACTGGCTCAGATCGGACTTCAGCCGGATCACGATCTGCGCTGAGCGGGCGTTCGGGAAGAGGTAGGAGAGCCGGGCCTTTGGGGTGCCGCGCGGACGGGCCAGGTCGAAGATCACGGTGGCGACGAAGTCTTCGTTGGTGATGCTGGGCAGGCTGGTGATCCCGTACCTGGTCGCTACCGAGAGCAGGTATTCGCGGAACCGCTCGGCCGGCACGTTTTCGGCCAGTCGTTTGAGCTGGTTGTCGATCTGCACCACCGACTCGTTGAGGAAGGTCGCCGGGCCAGTGAGGAACTCGACCGCACCGAGCTCGGCCAGCTCAGCGCAGGGGCCCGGAATCGGCTCGGCCCCCTCAGGAACCTTTCCGGACAGGCACCCCTCCAGCCGCAGCAGCCGGAAGAGGTTGTCGCTGAGGACGAGCTGCGGCAGTTCGCCCTTGGCAAGGACGACGATCGGTTCTTCGCCGAACTCCTCCCGGACCTGCTGCGTCGCCTTGTAGGTGGAGGAGCCCGAGTCGGCGAGGGTGTCGACGCCGGCGTCGGTGGGCAGCCGGCTAGCCCCGACGGCGGCGGCGATCGCGATAACAGCGCTGAGGACCAGGAGCGGCAGCGCGTGCGCGGCCGCCCAGGCGGCGATGCGCCCGAACCAGTTTCCGGCGCCCAAGCTCAGGTACTCACTCAGTCCATCGAGAGCGGCCCGCTGACGTCAGCGTTGAGGAACTGGCTGACGAACGGGTTGCTCGAGTCGAAAAGCTCCTCTTTGGGGCCTGACTCGACGATCTTGCCGCTCCAGAGAACGGCGATGAAGTCGGCGATCCGGCGGGCGGTGCCGAGGTCGTGGCTGATCACCAGGTAGCAGCCGCCGTTCTCGGCGTGGACCTCGCGGATCAACTCGCAGAGCAGCGCCGTCCGCACCGGGTCGAGGCCGGAGTCGGGCTCGTCGAACATCACGATCGCCGGTTCCAGCACCAACGCCCGGGCGAAGCCGGCGCGCTTGCGCATCCCGCCCGAGAGCTCGTTCGGCATCTTGTAGGTGGCCTCGGTGAGACCGACCTCTTTCAGCCGCCGGTTGACGATCTCGCCGATCTCCTCCTCGCCTTTGTCGGTGTGCTGCCGCAGCGGGAAGGCGACGTTGTCGTAGATATTCATCGAGCCGAATAGCGCTCCGTCCTGGAACAGCAGGCCGAACTTTTTGCGCACGTCGAAGAGTTCGTCGTCGGTCATGTTCGGGATCGACTCCCCGTGCACGAGGACGTCGCCGGAGTCCGGGTAGAGCAGCCCAACTATGTGCTTGATCAGCACGCTCTTGCCGGTGCCCGAGGGGCCGAGCACCATCGAGACCTGGTCCTCCGGCAGTCCGAGATTGAGGCCGTTGAGGATGCGAGCGCGTCCGAACTGTTTGACCAGGTCGATGATCTCAATCGCGTCCTCGCCGCCGTGGTCGCGCTTGATCCCGGTGTGGAATTTGTAGGGATTGTGCTCGCGCGGGTTGACCCCCGGAATCACGAAGTCGCGGCCCATCGTCGCCCCGTCCTCGCTCACGTAGGGACCCTCAGCGGTGGCGCTTTCGGGGTGACCGGGAATTTCGCCGTCGGTAGCTACCTCGGGCGGCGCTTCGGCACTCGAGGTCGCTTCGTCCTGCAGCGCCTCTTCTTCCTGCCGGGCCTCATCCTCCGCGAAACGGTTCTCTTCCTCGATCGACACCTCAGCCTCCTATTGGCGCACGTGGGTTGGCTCCCCAGAAGACCAGGGTTCCAAGCATCCCGATGATGTGGACTAAGACGATGTTGAGAACCATCGACTTCGCAGTCGCGGTTCCCACCCCGACGGGCCCGCCCCCGGCGGTATACCCGTAGTAGCAGCCGACGAGCACGATCGCGGTCGCCATGACCATGCCCTTGATCAAGCTGAAGATCAGGTCGGGAGGGTTCTGGAACATCCAGAAGATCAGCAGGTAGCCGCCTGAGGAGACGTCGCCGATCTGCTCGACGACGGCCAGGTAGCTCGCCAGGTACATGATCCCGATCCCGACCAGATACATGAACGGGAAGGCGATCCAGGCGGCGAGCAGGCGGGTGGCGCAGAGGAAGGTGACCGGCGGCACCCCCATCACCTCGAGGGCGTCGATCTCGTCGGAGATCCGCATCGCACCGAGCTCGGCGACGATCCCGGTCCCGACCTTGGCCGCGAGCATGTAGCCGAAGGCGTAGGGCATGATCTCGCGCAGGTCGCACCAGGCTGAGAAGACGCCGGCGTAGGCGGGCGCGCCCTGGGCGCGCAGCAGGTAGGCGCCCTCGATCCCGCACTGCAAGCCGAGGGTGAAGACCAAGCCCCAGATGATCAAGGCCGAGCCGAGGATGAGGATGCCGGCCTGGCGCAGGCTCTCACCGAAGAAGCGCAGGACCCGCCCGGAGTAGACGAGGCCGGAGACGCGGGCGCCGAAGCGGGCGATCTCCCCCGCCGAGTCGAGCCAGTTGCGCGGAACCTCGAGCCAGGCGTTCATCGAATCGTCTGCAGCTCCGGGTTGGTGGCCAGCAGGGTCTGGGTGAAGACGTAGTTGAAGGCGAAGACCCCCATGAAGGAGATGACGACCGCCTCGTTGACGGCACGGCCGACGCCGGCGGCGCCGCCGGAAGCGGTCATCCCTTTGTAACAGCAGACGATCGCGATCAGGGCACCGAAGAGCGTGCACTTGATCACCGAGCCCCAGAGGTCGGTGATCGAGGCGTTGGAGAAGAGCGTGGCGAAGAAGCCGCCGAGCGGCTGGTTGTAGAGGACCTCGGTGAGGATGCCGCCACTGATCCCGAAGACCAGGGCGTAGATGTCAAGCAGACCGGTGATCAGCATCAGCGCCAGGAAGCGCGGCACCACCAGGTTCTTGATCGGGTCGACGCCGAGGACTTGCAGGGCATCGAGCTCCTCGCGGATCTTTCGGGCTCCCAAGTCGGCCGTGATCGCGGTGCCGGCGACGCCGGCGACGACGACCGCGGTCACGAAGGGGGCGAACTCGCGGATCGAGGCGAGGACGAAGAAGCCGCCGAGGCGGTCGAGGGCGCCGAAGAGCGAGAGGAAGTTGGCCGCCTGTAGGCCGGGGGCGCCAAATCCGAAGGCGACGGTCGAGACCAGCAGCGGGAACCAGCAGAGCTGGAGGGCGAAGAGGAACTGGCCGATGAACTCCTCCCCATAGGGATACGGAGGTTTCACGGCAGAGACGATCGTTCGCGCGGTGAGGATCATCATCTCCCCCACCTGTTCGAACAGCGACTTGGCGGGCAGGAATGCCCTATTTACCGCGGATCCGACCATCTGCTCCTCCGTCCGAGCCCCGCCGCAGGTGCGGCTCCTCACTCGGTGGCAGGAGTCTAGGGGATGGGATAGCCGCAACCGTTAGCCGCGTGTTGAGATCCGGCTAACCCCCGGCCACGCCGGAAATGCCTGCGAAAGCGGCCAAACCCCGTGCTATGTTCGGGCCGCTTTGCGGGGGACCGGAAGACATTCCCGGCGCACCCGCCTCCAAGTCATCGTTGCTGGGATAGCAGCGCTGGTGGTGGCGGCGCTGCTCGGCGCCTGCGGGGGGGATGATTCCTCCGCCGCCGACGACGAACCGACCGGCAGCTTCCAGGTGAAGGTGACCGAAGCGAAGTTCCCCGCTCTCCAGCGCCTCGGTCAGACCTCATTGCTGGAGCTGGGAATCCGCAACACCGGCGAGCGGACCGTGCCCGGCGTGTCGGTGACCTTCACCGTTGGCGGCAAGCGAGGCGAATCTTCTTCGCTGCCCTTCGGCATCCGCGACCCGCAGCCCGAACTCGCCCAGCCAGACCGGCCGGTCTGGGTCCTCTCTTCGACTTACCCGCGCCTGCGGGGCTCCACCAAACCGGGCGGTGCTTCGACTTCGAGCGTCAAGACGTTTTCCTTCGGGCCCCTGAAGCCCGGCAAGACCGTGAAGGCCGTCTGGAAGCTGAGCGCGGTGAGGGCGGGCAAGTTCAACCTGCTCTACCGGATTAACGCCGGGCTCGGCGGGGGAGCAAAGGTGAAGACGGACGGCGGCGTCGCCCCCGGTGGGTCCTTCGCGACCGAGATCACCGAGCGACTGCCGGACACGGAAGTCACCGACAGCGGTGAAATCGTTGAGATCGAGAAAGGCAAATAGGACCTCCAGGGCGGCGGCCGCGCTGGCAGTCCTGCTGACTCTGGCGCTGCCGGCCTGCGGATCGGCCAACGACCAGGAGTCGGCGCCGCGGGACCAAGCGATCTCGAGCGCCAAGCGCGGGGTCGGCCTGAAGCAGATCGGCTCCTTCGACGCCCCCGTCTACGTCACCGGCGCCCCGGGCTTTCCGCAACTGCTCTTCGTCGTCGAGCAGCCAGGGCGGATCCTGACCCTGCAGGGAGGGCGCAAGCGCACCTTCCTCGACATGCGCGGCCTGGTCGGCTACGGCGGTGAGGAAGGCCTGCTCTCGGTCGCCTTCCCGCCCGACTACGCCAGCAGCAAACGCTTCTACGTCTATTACACCGACGCCGCCGGCAACATCCGCGTCGACGAGTTCCGCCGCCACTCGGCAACCCGGGCCTCCTTCGGCTCCCGCCGCCCGGTCATCGAGGTCCCCCACCCCGTCAACACCAACCACAACGGCGGGCAGTTGCAGTTCCTCGACAACCTCCTCTACTTCGGCACGGGCGACGGCGGCGCCGGCGGCGACCCACCGAACAACGCCCAGAACAAAGAGGTGCTGCTGGGCAAGCTGCTGCGGATCGACCCCCGGGCCTCGGGCGGGAAGCCCTACTCGGTTCCCTCCAGCAACCCCTTCGTCGGCAGAGCAGGACGCGACGAGATCTACAGCTACGGCCTGCGCAACCCCTTCCGCTTCTCCTTCGACACCACCCACGGCCAGCCTCGGATCGCGATCGGCGACGTCGGCCAGGACCGCTTCGAGGAGCTCGACTACCTCACGGTCGCCAGGGCCAGAGGCGCCAACTTCGGCTGGGACGCCTTCGAGGGGTTCGGCAGGTACGACACTCCGGACCCCGGGGGGACCGTGAAACCGATCTTCGCCTACGGCCGCAGCCGCGGCGGTAGCAGCTGCACGATCATCGGCGGCTACGTGGTCCGCGACCCCCGCCTGCGGAGCCTGCGCGGCCGCTACATCTACGCCGACCTCTGCGAGGGGGAGCTGCGCTCACTCGTTCCCCACCTGAAGCGAGCGAGCGGCGATCGCAAGCTCGGGCTAGGGGTCGAAACCCCGAGCTCCTTTGGCGAAGACCCGCAGGGTCGGCTCTACGTGACCTCCCTCGAAGGTCCCGTTTACCGGCTCGTGCCGCGCTGAGCTGCGCAAAGAATTTACTTTCTGCGCGCTACGTGTTGCAACTTTCTGTCTACAGTTGCTTTCATGCACGTGATGGCGAGAGAATTTTGGACTGACGAGCGCCTCGACGATCTGACGAAGCACATGGACGAGGGGTTCCGCGAAGTGCGGGCTGATCTTCGTGAGCAGCGCGAGCGGATAGACAAAGTAATGGTCAAGCAGGAGCGGATGGACGCCAAGTTCGATGCCGTCATGCGCGCTCTGCAAATCGGATTCACGTTCATCGGCGTGCTGCTGGCAGCTTTGCTCGGATTGGTTGGGACCCAGCTCTGATTCGCCGCTACAGTTGGCTGACTAGCCAAACGGGCGAAGGGAGCAGTGGTGGAGAGCGGAACGGCGACGCAGAGCAGCGAGGGAAACGGGGCGTCTGCCCCTCCAGTTGACTCGATCGAAGTCCACAACCCCGCCACGGGGGCTGTGATCGCCACTGTTCCTGTCGACTCTCCCGAAGCGGTCGCCGCGAAGGTGGCACGAGTCCGCGCCAACCAGGCCGAGTGGGAGGCGATGGGGATCGAGGGCCGCTACCACTGGCTCGGCAAGCTGCGCGACTGGCTGCTGGACAACCAGGACCGCGTCCTCGACACGATGCAGCTGGAGACGGGCAAGGTCCGTGCCGACGCCTCGAACGAGCCCGGCTACCTGGCGGACCTGATCAACTTCTACGGGAGCCGGGCGGCCAGCTTCATCGGCGAGGAGAGCGTCCGCCCCCACTCCCCCCTGCTCGCTGCGAAGAAGCTGCGGATCCAGTACCGGCCCTATCCCGTCGTCGGCATCATCAGCCCCTGGAACTTCCCTCTGATCCTCTCGCTGGGGGATGCGATCCCGGCCCTGCAAGCGGGCTGCGCCGTCGTCATCAAGCCTTCCGAGTTCACCCCGCTCGGCCTCACCGAAGCGGTGGAGGCGTGGAAGCACGAGATCGGCGGGCCCGACGTCTTCGACTGCGTCCACGGCACCGGCGAGACCGGCGGCGCCCTGGTCAACGCGGCCGACTTCGTCCAGTTCACCGGCTCCGACCGCACCGGCCGCAAAGTGATGGCGCGGGCGGCCGAGACCCTCACCCCGGTCAGCCTCGAGCTCGGCGGCAAGGACCCGATGATCGTCCTCTCCGACGCCGACATCGACCGCGCCGCCAACGCCGCGGCCTGGGGCGGGATGATGAATTCGGGCCAGATCTGCCTCTCGGTGGAGCGGATCTACGTCGAGGAGCCGGCATACGACGAGTTCGTCAGCAAGCTGACGGCCGAGGTCGGGCGCCTGCGCCAAGGGGTCGACGACGCCGGCAACCCCAAGGACGTCGGCGCGATGACCTCCCCGAACCAGACGGCGATCGTTGAGGAGCACGTCGCCGACGCGGTCGCCGCCGGCGCCAAGGCGCTGACCGGCGGCAAGCGGGTCGATGGGCCTGGCGACTACTTCGAGCCGACGGTCCTTGTCGACGTCGACCACTCGATGAAGGTGATGCGGGACGAGACCTTCGGCCCGGTGGTGGGAGTGATGAAGGTGCGCGACGCCGACGAGGCCGTGCGGATGGCCAACGACACCCGCTACGGGCTTGGCGGTTCCGTCTTCGGCGAGCGCGAGCGCGCCGAGCAGGTCGCGCGGCGGGTCGAGTGCGGGGCGGTCAACGTCAACGACGTCCTCATCAACTACTTCGCGATGGACGTGCCGATGGGCGGCTGGAAGCAGTCCGGAATCGGCTTCCGCCACGGAGAACCGGGGATCAAGAAGTACTGCCGCAGCGAGTCCTTGGTGATCACCCGCTTCGGTGGCAAGCGCGAGCCGACCTGGTACCCCTACACCAAGGGTCGTCGGGCCTTGATCACTCCCCTTTCGCGATTCTTCGGTGCTCGTGACTGGCGCCGGAAACTTGGGCTCAAGCGGTAGAGGGGGACGGGGAGTGCCTCCCCAGACACCTCTCGCTTTCGCTCGAGGTTGAGTGTCTGGGGAGGCACTCCCCGTCCCCCCGGTAGCCTTCCTTGGTTCATGGCCGACCGTGACTACATAAGAGCGACGAAGGAGCGCGTTGTCGTCTTCGACGGCGGGATGGGTGCGACTCTGGAGCAGTTCGAGCTGACGCAGGAGGATTACGGCGGGCTGGCGGGCAAATGCCATGAGGCGCTGGTTCTCAACCGGCCCGATGTGATCGAGGGCGTCCATACCTCGATGATCGAAGCCGGCGCCGAGGTGGTCGAGACCGACACCTTCCAGGGCTCGCGACTGAAGCTCGAGGAGTGGGGTTTGGGCGAGCACACGCTCGAGATCAACACCAAAGCTGCAGAAATCGCCCGGCGCGCCGCCGGCGAGGACCGCTTCGTTGCCGGCTCGATCGGCCCCACCGGCTTCCTCCCCGCATCCACCGATCCGACCCTCGGAGACATCTCCTTCGGCCGTCTGGTCGAGGTGTTCGCCGAACAGGCTCGCGGCCTGGTCGAAGGCGGCGCCGACCTGATCATGATCGAGACCGCGCAGGACATCCTCGAGGTCAAGGCGTCCATCTTCGGCGCCCGCGAGGCCTTCGCCGCAACCGGCCGGGCGCTGCCGATCCAGTGCAGCGTTTCGCTGCTGCCCAACGGCGGCAAGATGCTGCTCGGAACCGACATCCGCGCGGTATTGACGACGCTGACCGCGCTCGAGGTCGACGTGATCGGCCTCAACTGCTCGACCGGCCCCGAGGACATGCGCGACGCGATCCGCTTCCTCGGCGAGAACTGCCCGCTGCCGGTCCACTGCATCCCCAACGCCGGCCTGCCCCTGCAAGGACCCGATGGCGAGACGATCTTCCCCGAAAAGCCCGAGCCGCTGGCGGCGACGCTGGGCGAGTACGTCGAGCGCTACGGGGTCGGCATCGTCGGCGGTTGCTGCGGCACCACGCCCGAGCACATCGCCGCGATCCGCGCCCGCGTCGACGGCCAGACCCCGGGCGAGCGCCCTGCCCCCGGACCGATCGAAGTCTCCTCGATGATGACCTCGACGCCGCTGGTGCAGGAGCCGCGCCCGACCCTGGTCGGGGAGCGGGTCAACTCCCAGGGCTCGAAAAAGGCGAAGGAACTGCTGCTGACCGACGACTACGACGGCCTCGTCCAGGTCGCCGAAGACCAGGTCGAAGGCGGCGCCCACGTGCTCGACACCTGCGTGGCGCTGACCGAGCGCCAGGACGAGGACGAGCAGATGAGCGCGGTCGTGAAGCGGATCTCGCTCACCCAGCCGGCGCCGATCCAGGTCGACTCGACCGAGCCGGAGGTGATCAAGGCGGCGCTGGAGACGATTCCCGGGCGGGCGATCGTCAACTCGGTCAACCTCGAGGCCGGCCGCGACAAGGCCGACGTCGTGATCCCCCTCGCTCGCGCCCACGGCGCGGCCCTGATCGCGCTGACGATCGACGAGGTGGGGATGGCAAAGACGGCCGAGCGCAAGGTCGAGATCGCCAAGCGCCTGCGCGACATCGCCTGCGACGAGCACGGCCTCGACCCCGAGGCGCTGATCTTCGACGCCCTCACCTTCACCCTGACCACCGGCGACGAGGAGTGGAAGCCCTCGGCGGTGGAGACGATCGAGGGCATCCGCCGGATCAAGGCCGAGCTGCCGGGCGTGAAGACCTCGCTCGGCGTCTCCAACGTCTCCTTCGGCGTTTCACCCCGCCCGCGTGCCGTTCTCAACTCCGTCTTCCTCCACCACTGCGTCGAGGCGGGGCTGGACCTGGCGATGGTCAACCCGAACCACATCACGCCCTACGGCGAGATCCCTGACGAGGAGCGGGAGCTGACCGACGACCTCGTCTTCAACCGCCGCGACGACGCGCTCGAGCGCTTCATCTCCCACTTCGAGTCCAAAGGCGAGGAGGCCGAGACCGAGGTCGCCGATCCGACCGCCGGCATGGAGCCCGAGGAGGCCCTGCACTGGCACATCCTGCGCCGCAAGAAGGACGGGGTCGAGGACTGGATCGAGCGCTCAGTCGAGAAGATCGGCGCCGTCCCCACCCTGAACGAGGTGCTGCTGCCGGCGATGAAGGAGGTCGGCGACAAATTCGGCGCCGGCGAACTGATCCTCCCCTTCGTCCTGCAGTCGGCGGAAGTGATGAAGCGCGCGGTGGCCCAGCTCGAGAACCACCTCGACCGGATCGACGGACACACCAAGGGCAAAGTCGTGATCGCGACCGTCTTCGGCGACGTCCACGACATCGGCAAGTCGCTCGTCAACACGATCCTCACCAACAACGGCTACACGGTGATCGACCTCGGCAAGCAGGTCCCGGTCGACACGATCATCGAGGCGGCGGTGGAGAACGAAGCCGACGCGATCGGCCTCTCCGCCCTGTTGGTGTCGACCTCCAAGCAGATGCCGACCTGCATTGCCGAGCTGCACCAGCGGGGCCTCGAATTCCCGGTGCTGATCGGCGGCGCTGCGATCAACCGCGACTTCGGCCGGCGCACCCTCTACCCCAAGGGCAGAGAGTCCGACGAGGTCTACGACCCCGGGGTCTTCTACTGCAAGGACGCTTTCCAGGGTCTGGACACGATGGACGCGCTGGTCGACGCCGAGGCACGGGCGGCGCTGGTGGAGCGGATCAAGGCCGAGGCGCGGCAGCTGCGCGAGAAGCCGGTTGTGGTCGACAACTCACCGCCGACCACCGACGCCAGCGTCCGCTCCGGCGCCCGCACCGACGTCGCGATCCCCGAGCCGCCGTTCTGGGGCGCGCGGGAGATCCCGGTCGACCTCGGCGACGTCTTCCCCTACCTCGACCGCCACGTTCTCTTCAAGCTGCACTGGGGCGGGCGTGGGGTCAAGGGCGAGGCCTGGCGAGACTTGGTCGAGGGAACCGACGAGGAGGAGGGCTTCGCGGCGCGGCTGGAGCGGATGTGGCGTGAGCAGAGCTACCTGCACCCGCGGACCCGGCTCGGCTACTTCCCCTGCAACGCGGACAGCAACGAGCTGGTCGTCTTCGACCCGGAGGGCCCCGAGCGCGAGCTCGAGCGGCTCGTCTTCCCCCGCCAGCCCAAGCACGACCGCATCTGTCTGGCCGACTTCTACCGCCCGCTTGAGTCTGGCGAACGCGACGTCGTTGCTCTGCAAGGCGTCACCGTCGGACCGGAGGTGACCGAGCTGATCGAACGCCTGGAGCGCGAAGGAGAGTTCGCCGAGCAGCTCTATGTGCACGGCCTCGGCGTCCAGTCAGCCGAGGGACTGGCCGAGTGGATGCACTCCGAGGTCCGCGACCAGCTCGGCATCGACCGCGACCAGGGACGGCGCTACTCCTGGGGCTATCCCGCCTGCCCGGACCAGTCTGAGCACGAGAAAGTCTGGCGGCTGCTCGGCCTGGAAGAGATCGGGATGACCCTCTCGGGTGGCTACGCGGTGATGCCCGAGCAATCGACCGTGGCGATCATCACCCACCACCCGCAGGCGGTCTACTTCGGGATGAAGTCCGGCTTCATCCCGGAGGAGAAGGCGCCCGACGAGCTGATCGCCGGCACCGCCCGTGGAGGCGAGCTGCCGCCGGAGTCCGATCCGGACTCCGGCGACGAAGGCGAGGGCTCCGAAGCGGCCCCCGCCCCCGAGCTCAGCCGCTGAACCTGTCCGGTACCTGCGCCGGGTGCAGCGCCGGGCGCTGCCAGTTGCGGCCTTCGTAGGCCTCCTCGAATCCTGCCCGCCGGAGATTCCGACAGACTGCGGACCAGGAGCCGAGGTCGCATTCACCGACCTCGACGAAGACCGTGTGGCAGCCGGCCCGGTGAGCGTCAACCAGACGCCGGTGCAGCAGCGCCGCGTTGAATCCCTGCCCACGAGCGTGAGCAAGGGTCTGGCCGGCGCCGAGCTGGGCTACTCCGTCGACGATCAGCATCGAGCCGGTGGCGACGGGAACCTCTTCGAACCCCATCGCCGCCGTGTAGCAATGCCAACCGTTGCGCTGCGGCAGCGAGAAGAACAGCGTGCCCGCCACCAGCGGCATCTCCAGTGCTTCAGCCGCGATCGTGCTCAGTCCTTCCCCTTCGGCTTCGTCTTCACCCAGCCTGTAGACGACGATGGCGGGATCGACCTCGAAGTCGGGAGGAGAGCCGTCGCGGACCAGTTTGATCCAGCCCCCTCCCCGCTCGTAACCGCGGTCGCCAAGCCAGCCTTCCGCCGCCGTAGCGCCGGGCCTGCCTCCTGCCACCGGGATCCGATAATCGACTTCCCGCGATCGCATCCATTCGATCGCCGCAGCCAGATGGCCGCCCTCGACCGCACCGGGCTCTGCAGCTCCCTGAATCTGCTGCAGCAGATGGACCTCGGGCAGGTCGCCGAAGGCGGTCGCCTGCACTGGTCCGAACCTCTCCACTTCGACCCCCGATTCGGAGATCGCTTCCGGAACTACCGAATCCCACATGTCGCGCCGAAAGCGCTGCGCGACCCTCTCCAGCACTGCTGAGTCGTATCTCACGGTTCCCCATTCCCCAATTCGCGAGAGTTTCTGGCCGATTGCTCGACTCTATGCAAATTACTGTGGACCCGTCAAGGAACCTTGTCGATCTGGCCACAGAATCTGGTCAAAAGGCAAGCGAAAACGCTCAGCGAGACTTTTTGCCCCGCTGAGCCTGCTTCTTCTTCTGCTTCTGCTGCTTCTTCTTCTTGCACTTGACCTTGACGACTGGGCGGAAGTCCCGCACCATCCCGTTCTGCCCGCGCATCTTCACGATCGCCCGTTCCTTGCGCAGGCAAAGGTCGCGAGAGCTGACGAGAAGGCTCTTTTTGCCCCCTCGCATACGCAGCGTGAACTTGCTCACCGGCGCGTCCGGGACGAAGTCGAAGGTGTTCCTGATCCCTCGGTTCTTGGAGTCGGTCCGAGCCGCGAGCTCAACCTCGATCGGCTGGATGTCCGGCCCCCGTAGGGCGACGACCAGGTCCGGTAGCGGGTTGTCCGAGGAGCGCAGGTAGACCGGGCCTTTCAACGGCTGGTCGAGCAGCGGCGTCTCCGCTTCAGCTTCGCCATAGATCGACCCGGGCGGGCAGCTGTCCGCGGCGAACTGGACCCGCGTGCAGACGGTCCGGATGTGGTTCTGAGCGAGGAAGATGGAGCGCGGGAACCTCACCGAAGCGCCGGCGATGTTCGCATCGCCCGGCCGCGCCTCCAGAGTCGCCGTCACCTGCTGGTACTTGTTGCGCTTCGTCCCGCCCCTGAGCTCCAGCTTCAGGCTCGGGCTGAACCCGAGCGCGCCGCATTCGCCGACCTGGAAGCGGTTCGAGACGGGCGCGCTGCCGCCCTCCTCGCCGCTGACCAGTGCGTCGATCGCCATCACTTCGCAATTGGTCGGCGCCCGCATGAAGTTCGGGCGGTCGATGCTGATGCGGATGTCGCGTACGTCCACCGGCAGGTTGTGAAGGGCGGTCGGCAGAGGATCGCTTTTGACCGTGATCTGCGCGGTTTTCGGGTTGACGTAGGCAGCGTTTCTGACGACCACGTTGCCGAGGTCGAACGGACCGGCTACCGCCGGGATCACCACCGCCAAGCTCACCGGCGCGCCTTTGTACGGACCGGCCAAGTACACCTTGCCGGTATCGACGTAGAACGGCTTGCCGGCGCCGGCTCCAACCGAGACGGAGCCAAGCCTGCTCGCCGCCGGACAGGAGGGGTTGGCGATCTCAGCGGCTCCGGTCCCTTCCGCGGTCGGGATCGAGCTCAGGACCGCATCGGAGCAGGAGGACACGCCCCTCAGGCTGGCGGTCAGCCCAGGCGGCAAGGTCATGCTCAACCCGTTGAAGCGTTGGGTGCCGTCGTTGCGTGAAAGGTTCACGACGAACGGACTGCTCGAGCCGGCGTTCGCGTTGGCGAGCCCAGCGTTGAGCGTCGGCAGCAACGCTCCGTTCGGGCACGGGCCGCCGCCCGGCCCGGAGTCGATTGCGAAAGCGGAGCTTCTGGTCGCCGTCTCCGCCGGCGTCGGATTATCCGGGTCTGCCGCCGACCAAGGCGTCAACTCGGAGGTGATCTGGTAGGTGCCGCACCTCTGCGGCGTCATCAACGGCGCCCCCGCGCCTGATTTGAAGTTGAGCTTCAAGCTCGCGAACGGCGCCTGCGGGTTGTCGTCGAAGGTTGAGACGACCTGCCCGTTGCCTTTCAGTTCAACTTTGCCCGGGATCTTGATCAGAACGCCGCGCTCTTTCGACTCGGCGACGACATAGAGGCCGAGCAGGGTGCCAAACGGATTCTCCCCCTGCTTCGCCAAGTAGACATTGCCCGTCAACGTCTCCTCCAGGATCGGCGTCTTCAGCTCGACAGTGCCGATCTTACTCGCGTCGGGGCATTGCACCGGCTCGTCGTTGGGAACGCCATTGACCAGGCCCAGCTGGGCTTGCGTGCAGGCGGCCAAGCCGTCCGCGGAAGCCGGATTGACGCTCATGCCCGGCGGCAAAGTGACCGTCGCTCGCTTCAGGTGCGCCTGGGAGATCCCGTCGGGGCTTTCCAGGCCCTCGGTCGGGAACGAAAGGTCGACGTCGAGCCCGGAGGCGGATTCGGCTTGCTTGGTGCTGGGCTGCAAGCTCATACCGGGTTCGAACGGAACCAGGTCACATCCGGTCATCTTCGGCGCCACCGCTTCCGCGGTCTTGAAGACACCGCGGTTCGCCCATGAGTCGGCGTGGAGCTTGGTTACCGGGCCGCTGGAAGCGCATTCGGTCTGGGTGGTCAAGAAGGGCTGCGCGTAAGCGCCAGGGTCCCCTTTCTGCTTACAGCTCCGGAATCCAAAAGCGAGTCCGAGGGGGACGATGTTGGAGCCGTAGCCGCAGAGCGTCACGCGCAGATCGAGTATCGGAGGATTCTCGAGGACCCCCCTCGACTCGATGCTGATTGCATAGCCTTCCTCTGACCGCAGCTTGGGCTGAAGGACGTATACGCCGCCGGTGTCTACGTTGACCAACGCGAACTCCGCTGGAACTCCGGACTCCGGCTGTATCGCGTAGAGCGGATACCGAGCAAATTGGCTACCAAAGGCGCCATTGCCAAGCCCTTTGGTGCGGAGAGCGGCCTCACCCACCACACTAGCCGGCGGGCAGTTCCCCGTCTTCATGTCACTGGTACTCGGGCAGAGATCCGGAACGGCCTGTGGGTTACCGATGAATCCGGGCGGAACATCGCCAATGACGTCCCGGGCGGCCGCAACGGGCTTGTACCGGTCGTAGGCAGCGCCTTTGTCAACCAGCGAGCGCACGCGGTTGAGGGAAACGCTGGTGACCGCCAGGGCCGGATGTCCCCCCGCCTGGGTGTAGTCCTTTCCATCGCTGCCCAACGCTCTCGCGACAAAGCGACCGGGTATGAAGCCGAACTCCCGGAATGGGTCGAAGGCGAATTCGCTTGCCGCGGTGGCCGGCGCTACCGCGCCCCCTCCCGATACGACCGCCTCGACCCGAAAGGGACTCGGGGCATCAGCGCCAAGGCCGATGGCGACATTCAGCAATGGATAGGAAGCCCCCGGGGCGAGCGAATCCGAACGGGTGCACACCGCTTTCGCGGGTTCCAGTCCGGTCGCTGCCTGGGCGGTGCAGGTCCACCCCGACCCGCCCGTGCCTGGGCCGTACACGAAGCTCCCCAGGCCGTCTGGAACCGTCACCTCAACGGTAACGGTCCCGACCGAAGCGCTTGCGAATTCGACTGCTGGGTTCTGTGCGACGGCAAGGATCGCCTGGCTGGCTACGGTCCCCACCTGACTGTTGTTCGAAATTCCGACGAGCGATCCACCCGCATTAGTGCCGACTACCTGGCACTGGAGAATTTTTCCTTCATCGGCAGCAACCGGCTGATATTCAGCCGTTTCAGCTTCGCCAGCGCCGATCGGCTCACCGTTTCGCAGCCATTGAAACGTGTAGGTGGGACTGCCTTCCCAATTGGCAGGCGGGTGGCACACGCCTTTCTCGAGACCCGTGCGGCTTGCCCCTCCCACATCGAGCACGGCCGGACGAGATCCCGCGTTGATGCGGTCGCTGGGCGCTGGCGGCGTCACCGCCGGCTGTGGACTCACCACCATCCCAGGCTGCGACGCATACTTTGCCGCGGAGGTGGCGTTCGTGCCGGTGACCAGGCACTGGAGAACCGCGCCTTCGTCACTGGCGGCAACGACATACGTCTGCCCCGCCGCCGCCGGGATTGGGATCCCGTTTCTGCGCCATTCGAAGGTGTACGCGGGATGAGTGGGGTCCCCGGGTGCGCCCGGGTTCCAGTTTTTCGACGGCCCGGTGCTCGACTCGATGCCATTGCAGAAGAGCTCGTCGCCGACGCCGGGAGAGGCAGAGGCGATATTCCGGACGCTGACCGTGTAGTCCGTGCGTTCGTCGCTGCGACTGATCCCGCCGGGAATCCAAGTCGTCACGTATGCCATTGCCGGCCCACCGCCCAGCGGCGACGCACCGAGTGGCACAGTCCCGCCCATCGCTTTCATCAGCGGCTGAAGCTTCAGGGCCAGCGGTCCACCATCGAAGGCGACCAGATAGGGATTCGTGCCGTTGGAGTCGGCACCAGGTATGGCCACACTAACCGAGCCGCCCCCGGCAGAGACGTTGGTGAGAGCGTTCAGCGCCGCTTCTACTTGGGCCGCGGTCGCGCCGGCAGGGATATCGCCGGTTTCCGAAATTCCCGGACCTCCCGCGCCGAAGCTAAGCCGGAACTGGCCCGTGGTGGCCTCGACATAGACGGCCTGGACGTCGCTTCCTTCAGCGTTCTTCAGGCTGACTTCGAAGGAGGGGGCGGCGACGGCAGTCGACCCGGAAATGGCCGCGAAGGCGATCGCAAGGGCGAGTACAGACCGGAACCGTCGGATCGAACTGAGGGCGCTCACTTCTTACCTCCACGGTTGTTGTTGGCTCGACGCGCCGTTGCTTTTGACTTCGCCGCCTTTTTCACGCAGCGGGCTTTGCCCCGCCGCTTCTTCTTGCCGCAGCGGCGTGCCTTTGACTTTGCCGTGGGACTCTTGACGTTGCCGCGGCCATTGAACGTGGTGGTCCCAGCATTTGGCGCGGGCTGCGCGGCTACGGGTGGTCCCTGGCAAGTTCCAAGGGATGCACAGTCAGAACCGGGTTTGGGCGGGTTTGGAAATCCGCCACCGACACGGGCGAGGTAGACGTCTTCAGCCGTGTCGCCATCGGACGGCAGCAGCGGCGGCTGGGCGGCGAAGGCGATCTGGGAGCCGTCTCGGGAGAGGACCGGGTGACTTATGAAGAACGATTCGTTCAACCCCGCCGTACCAGGCAGGAGCGTGAAACTGCCGTCGCGCCAAAGGTAGTCATTCGTGGAGCCGTTGACGTCACCGGAAACCAGCGGCTCGGCCGTTCTGATGAGAACCGACCCGCCATCCTCGCTGACCCAGCGGCCTTCCTCGGCAAAGGCGATGCCGGCGATATTTCCCTTCGCCGCGGTCGTCGACCCGATGCCGAGGTCGAACGGTTCACTGTCTGGACCACCTGGTCGACAAGAGACGCACTCGAGAGCCGGAGGATCTGCGCTGGAGTCGTAGCGGTAGGCGTCGCTGTGTGCGCCATCGACATCGTTGGCGACAAGCGCCGATCGGGTCTGGAAGAGCAGGACGCGCCCGTCGCCGCCGACCTCGTCGCCACTGGCGTTCTGACCCGTCACCGGCACTGGATACGCGGAGTTGTAGAAGGTCCCGTTGTCCCCGAAGAGGTCGAAGTCGCTCGGCGAGAGGGCACCGATGAACTGGATCGTCTCGGTGGCGGCGCTCCAAACGTAGAGCTTCGGCTCACCAGCCGGATATTCAGCAGCCGTTTTGCCGGCGGGGTTGACGGCCGCGGTGAGCACGCTGGCGGCGGCGAAGTAGACCCGGGAGCCATCGCCGGCAATGGCAGCGGTCCCTTTGAAGACATTTGCTTCTTCGCCGACCGAATGTTCTCCCGCCACGGCCTCACCGGCGGAGACCTGAGTCAGGCGTTGACCCTCCGGCTTACTCGATTCGTAGAGGTAGAGGTCGCAGCCGGAAACGCCCGTCGAGGTGCTGCATTCGGCCGCGCCGCCGTCGAGATCCGAGTCCGCCAGCTGGCGGTTGGTGGTGAAGTAGACCCGGGCGCCGTCGACAGAGGCACCTTGGAAGAAGTCGCTGCCGTTCGCTTCCGCTTCGGTTTTGCAAGGAGGAGAGACCCGGGTGCACTCGTTTTCGACCAGTTCGACCAGGTCCGCAGCGCCACCGCCGGGCGCTTCGGTCCGTTCAAGCAGGCGCAACTTGTTCGCTTCGCTGCAGGGTTCGGTCTCGGACTGGGCTGCACGGGCGGAGAGAAGCGCCCGGGAGCCATCGAGGGAGACAGCCCCCTGATCGCGCCACCCGGCTACGATTTCTCCGACCAGGCCTTCGGGACCACCAACACGAATGCCACACGTGCCGCCCCAGGCTTTGCCGGCGTCGGGCCCCACTCCATCGCGACTCGCCAGCTTCACCGTCGGCTGGCCCGTCGGGTCAAGCTGAGCGACGTAGGTGTTCTTGCCGGAGCCGGAGCCGGATGGGACTGGATCGCCGGGAAGGTAAGTCACCGACGCTTCGCCGCCCGCGACAAAGAGGCGGTCGAGACTGGCGGATGCTCCCTGAAGTTCGCTGAATTCGACGTTTTTCTCGGTAAAGCCCTCACCCGATGGCGTCAGCGTGGGAGAGAGTGACTCAAAGCCGCCGCCGAGGTTGCCACGAAAGAACTGCCCGATACCTCGCCAATAAGCAGAGTTCTGTTCGGTGGCGGCGAGAACAACCCATTGCGACAGATCGGGAGTGAAGCTGCGCGCCCCACTGCCCTTGCCGCCCCACGTCCAGGTAAAGGGGTACGGAGGGGAAGTGGACATGGTCGACCAGCCGCTTCCCCCTCGCTCGGCCACATAGACGTCACCGCCAAAGGGCGACAGATTTCCCGGCGTTTCGCCCAAGGGGGCAAGCGACCAGAAGCTGACCCTTTTGCCATCGGCGGAGATCATCGGCGTATTGGCAATCTGGTTGAACTTGGCGGGGCTCACCTTCTCCAGCGCCATGCAAGCAGGCAGCTGGATCGCCTCTATGCCCTGTTCGAAACGGATTGCCGCATTGGGGCAGGCCGGGGAACCGGTCGTGGTAAAGGTGCGGTCGACACCCTGCGTGCCGCCGGCGGCGGCAGAAGCGACCAGGCGGTAGTGGTACGTCGTGCCGGGTTCGAGCGCTTCCGCCTGAGCGCTGACAGCGACGTTGAAGTCCCCAGCGCCGAGCGAGGTGGGACTGCAAGGGGCAAAGGCGCCGTAAGCGGGGGTGGTGCCGTATTCAAAGCGACAGGCCGAGACGGCGGCTCCGTTGGGATCGACCCTACCCTTCATGGTCGCGCCCTGATCGCCAACGGCGGTGGTCTCCGCAGTGGTGGCAACCGGAGGCTCTGCAGCGAGTGCCGTCGATCCGCCCATCGCAGCAGCCGCGAGCACGAGCAAGACCATTGCCGCAGCCAATCTCAAAGGCGCGCTTCCCCGTATCAAGTTGTCCCCTTTCCCTGGGCCGAAATTAGAATGTCCCCCGATGTGACCCTCAGCTCGGCCAACCCATGAGCCCAAATCGACAATAGGTACTTCAGTGGAGTTTGTCAAATACCGTAAAGTTTTTGTTCGCTCAGTGCCTGCATCGGTGGAAGCAAGTGGAGCCGCGCCGAAGCGCGGCTCCACCTGCCAGAGTTACCGCAACTGGGTTAACTCACTTGGATTATTCACATCCATATTCACCGGCGGGACTAGCGGCGAGGTTGCCGCTGACTTCAGCCAGGGCTCCCGAGCTTTCAGCGTTTTCGCTCGACAGCGAAACCGATCCGATTTCTTCGGAGTTATCCGGAGCCGCATCGATGTCGCCAGTCAACGTGCTTGAGGCCACGGGCGAGGTGTGGTTGGGGTCAAGGGGTGAGTAATATTTGTTGTGCACGACGACATCTGTGATCACAAGCTGGCCGCCGGTGCAATCAACGTCGTCGAATGTAAACGTGGATGTACAGTTGAGGCCAGCCAGTTTGCCGGACCCTTTGCAGTTGTCGGCTTTAAGGCTTACTACATGCGCTGTGGAGGATCCACCTGTCAGTTGGATTGTGGCTGTGAGGGTTGCTCCGGCACCCGCTCCAGCGGACGGCACAAAGAATGCCGCCGGGCCCGAGAAGAACACATGCGGGTTTTCCCCTTCTTCGAGCGGAACTCCGCCCTGGGTCCAGTCGGCGAGCGCGGAGGCCGGTGCCGCAATGGCGACCAGCGCGAGCGCCATGCTGGCGATCATCAACATCTTCTTGAACATGGTTGTACCTTTCTGAGTTCGCCCCTCCCAGGTGTTATTGAGGACGCCGGGGGTGGGGCTGTGGTTATCAGGGCCTCCGCAAACGCCTGCCAAAGGCCCCCCTTTTCGCTCCAGAGCAATAACCGAAAGTTCCTTGATCGGTCAAGTCGCATACCAGAAGAAGACATTTTACGGCCTGCTATCACACAATGTCCCTGCAAACCACCGTATAGGCAGATTGCATATGCGCGAAACCACGTGGTCATCGATCAATGACAACGCGTGGTCCGAGGCCCCGACCCTTCCGGCGGACTGAGAAGGAGAGGGATCGAGAAGAGAGCGCTCACAGCGGGAACGCCCCGCAGAGCCGCGCCAAAGCGCGACTCCACCTGCAGGGGTACCGCGGCTAGACTAACCGCTCATTGCCTATTCACATCCATATTCACCAGCGGGACTAACTGCGAGGTTGCCGGTGAATTCACCCGGACCTCCCGAACTTTCAGCGTTTTCACTTGAAAGGGACACCGATTTGATTGCTTCGGAGTTATCCGGAGCCGCCTTGATGTCGCCAGTCAACGTGCTTGAGGCGACGGGCGAGGTGTGGTTGGGGTCAAGGGGTGAGTAATTTTCGAAGTGGCCGGATGAGGTTTGTGATCACAAGCTGGCCGCCGGCGCAATCTACGTCGCCAACTGTGAACGTGGATGTACAGTTGAGGCCCCCACTTTGCCCGAGCCTTCGCAGTTGTCAGCTTTAAGGCTATTTACATGCGCCGTTGTGGTTCCACCTATGAGTTGGATTGTGGCTGTGAGTTGGTAGCTCCAACTCACACCAGCGGTTGGCAGCGTGAATGCCGCCGGGCCCGAGAAAAACAGATGCGGGTTTTCCCCTTCTTCGCGCGGAACTCCTTCATGGGTCCAGTTGGCGAGCGCGGAGGCGGTGCCGCAATGGCGACCAACGCCAGCGCCATGCTGGCGATCATCAACATTTTCCTACACATGACTAAACCTTTCTGAATATCCCCTTCTAGGTGATACTCGCACGCCACTAATGCAGCCTGGGTTAGGGAATGGGGCAGTTGTGGAACCGCGCCGAAGCGCGGCTCCACAGTTCGGAGTCACGCCAGATGTGTTAGCCCACTCCGATTATTCACATCCATATTCACCAGCGGGACTCACTGCGAGGTTGCCGGTGACTTCACCCGTGGCTCCTGAGCTTTCAGCGTTTTCGCTTGACAGCGAAACCGACCCGATTTCTTCGGAGTTATCTGGAGCCGCATCGATGTCGCCGGAAACCGTGCTGCTGGCCACGGGCGAGGTGTGGTTAGGGTCAAGGGGTGAGTAATATTTGATGTGCCAGGTGACATCCGTGATCACAAGCTGGCCGCCGCTAATGCAATCAACGTCGCCGTATGTAAACGTGGATGTACAGTTGAGGCCAGCCAATTTCCCCGAGCCTTTGCAGTTGTCGGCTTTGAGGCTGATGATATGCGCTGTTGTGGTTCCACCTGTGAGCTGGATTGTGGCTGTGAGGGTTGCTGAGACACCAAATTCGCCGGCCGGCACCGTGAATGCCGCCGGGCCGGCAAGGGACAGATGCGGGTTTTCCCCTTCTTCGAGCGGAACTCCGCTCTGGGTCCAGTTGGCGAGCGCAGAGGCCGGTGCCGCAATGGCGACTAACGCGAGCGCCATGCTGGCGATTATCAACATCTTCTTAAACATGGTTGTACCTTCCTGAGTCATGCCCTTGCTAGGGGCTCTTTCCTCTCAGTTAGATAACTAGCTGAAGCTCGGCAGACACCCAAACGGGTGTCTGCCAATTCACGTGTTCATCGTTTGGTGAACAATGAACAGTGGATACCTTTGACGAGGTCGAGGGCGAGCCGTGGGTTCGTCCCGCCGATACGCAGGTGCTCGAAGTTGCCGTCGATGACCGCATTGAGCCAGACGTCTGAGGTGCCGATTACCCAGGTGGTCGGTTCACTGTCGATGGTGACGGTGCTGGAAACGATTTCCCCCTTCGACACCTCGACCGCAACGCCGGCCACCTGGGGATCAGGGTCCTCACCGATGACGGGGTCGGTGCGGGAGACGAGAACGCAGCTTCCCCGCGCGCGCCGGGGAAGGTCGACGAGAGGCAGGGCAAGGAGGAATGAGGTCTCGATCTCGACGTCCGTGATCGGAGGGGCATCGTCTATGTGCCGGCGTTCGCAGCGTCCCGCAACGGCAAGTGGAGCAATCGCGCGCCCCAACCAAGAGGTGGGGGCATAACGGGTTCCGCGTCCTTCTTTCGGCAGGGGCGATATCTGGCCCGTTGCCCGCATCCAATTGATCCGGCGCTCGAGGGCCGGGTAGCTGACGTCATGGATGAGGTCGCTCAGCTCGGTCAGCGTCAGCGGGGAAGTTGCGAGCAACCGCATCAGGGTCGAGCTCCAGCCCTCGGCCAGGGCTTTGACCGCGACCTTCACATGCGGATTGTCGATCTGGATCGGTCCCTCTGGGCATTGCGCAAGCCAGACTTCTAGGGCCTCGGGGACTGTCTGTATTTCCTCCCCCGCGGGCGTGAGGACAGTCGCCACCGAGTTGCTTGCGTGGTCCGTGCTGCGCTTTTCAAGCGCGCCGGCGTCGCGGAGGTTGGCGATCGCACCGCGGATGGTCGCCTCGGCCGCCCAGTTCATCTTTTCCTTCAACTGACCGAGACGCTGGGGGCCTTCTTGATGGGCCTGCAGGACCTTCGTATTCAGCGGGTTCGCGAAAAGAGAGAGCACGCGAGCGCCGGCGCGAGAAGCATCTTGGGAGACATACGTAGCGATGCTTCCTATTAATAAAGCAAACTCGCGTGTTTAGAAACCCCCGGGTATCAAATTCGGGCCCCTTCGCGACTTCGCTCTCGCTCCCGCGGCTTCGGATCCAGCCGAACCGGTGCCGATGAGATCGCCTGGACTCGCAGGTCGCTCCAGGTCAGTCCCTCCCGGACCAGAGCAGGCAGGCCGAGGGCGACGGCGGTGGCGATCTCGACGGCCTGCAGGATCACGCCGTAGGCGAGGGCGTCGGCGGTGCTGATGCCGAAGCCGGAGTGAAGGACGCTGATCACCGCCAGCTGAAAGACGCCGATGTTGGAGGGGGTGGCCGGCACTACGGCGGTGACGTTGACCGCGAAGAGGACGGCCGCCGCGGCGCCGATCCCGGCTCGTCCGTCGAGCCCAAGTGCGTAGAGCAGGGCCCAGCAGGCGGCGAGCTGGATCGCCCAGGCGGCGAGCTGGGCCGCGGCCGCGGCCGGGCCATAGCGCGGGTCGCGGAAGACGGCCAGCCCCGCCCTGACCTGGAGCAGGGCCCGGTGGATGAGAGCCCCCAACCGCGCCAGGCGGCCGTTGCCGCCGCGCCGCATCAGCAGCGGCGCAACCAGCACGACTACGAGCAACAGCAGGGGGACGAGGCTGAAGGCGAAGATCTGCTTCGTGCCCGAGTGGAAGAGCGGGGTCGTGGTGATGATGATCACCCCGAGGAGACCCAGGGCGACGAGGTTGATCATCGTCTGCGAGACGAGCGTGCCGAGCAGTACCGGGATCGTTTCGCGCACTCGCCCGGTGCGGCGGGCGAGGGTCAACGCGCGCGCCGGCTCACCGAGGCGCGCCGGCAGCGTCGCCGACATCAGGACCCCGATCATCGTCGCCGAGGTGACGTCGCGACGGCGCACCGGACGATTGGGCAGGGCGGCGCGGGCGATCCAGTACCAGGAGGCCGCGCGGAAGAAGAGTGAGCTCGCCATCAAGGCGCAGGCGATCAGGACCCAGGTCAGATTCGAGCGAACGATGCTCTCGACGACGTTGTCGACGCCGATCTTTTCGGCCGCCAGCCAGGTCAGGCCGATGCCGAAGGCGGCGGCGACCCCGAGGCCGAGGCGGCGGGCGACCGTCCGCCCCCTGTTTCCCTCTTGGGCGAGGGGCGGGTCGAGCGAGGGCAGCCGCTTCGCCGGCCGCCGCGGCCCCCCGTCCGCCGGCCGCATGCCGGCCCAGTGGGCGACCTTCTCGCCGGCGGTGGCGGGATGGGGTGCCTCGATCGCCCGCTCGTAGACGTCGGTCACCTGATCGGCTACCCGCGGCCAGGCATAGCGCTGGGCGCTGCGGCGAGCTGCCTCCCCCATCTCCCGCAGCCGCTCCGGCTCGTAGTGGATCCGCTGCAGCTCCTCGGCGAGCCGCTGGGGATCGCCCGGGGGCACGAGGAGCCCGTCGACGCCGTCGCTGACCACGTCGCTGTAGCCGGCGATCGCCGAGGCGATGACCGGCGTCCCGGCCGCGAAGGCCTCGGTCAAGACCATGCCGAAGCTCTCGCCCGAGAGCGAGGGTGCACAGAGGAGGTCCGCCTCGTGCAGCTCGGCCCAGAGCCGCTCGCCGGAGACGCGGCCGCAGATGTCGATCGAGCTCAGCAGGTCGGGGTCGGCGATGTAGCGGAGGACGTCCTCGCGGTCGGCGCCGATCACGGTCAACCGGCAGGGCACGTGCTCGACCAGGGCGCCAAAGGCGGTGAGCAGGATCGGCAGGCCCTTGCGCTCCTCGGGCCGGCCGACGAAGAGGATCCGCAGGTCCCCGTGGACCGGCTTCGCCCGCTCCGGCGCCGCCTCGACGTCGACGCCGTTGGGAATGATCGTGTACTCCCCCCCGAACCAGCGGCGACCGGTCCAGGCCGCGGCCTCCGAGACGGCGATCCGCGCCGAGAGCCGGTTGAACACCCGGCGCGCCCCCAGGGTGTTGGCGACGTAGTTCGGCAGCGGCTTGGTCGAATAGGTGTGGAAGGTCCCGACAACCGGGTCGCGGGCGCCGAGGGTGGCGTTCCAGCCGACCAGCGGCACGACCGGCTCGTGGACGTGGATCACGTCGAACTCGCTGGCCCTGACCAGCCGACGCGGCGCAACCACTCCCCCGGCCGGAAACGGGGCAAGATTGGAGACCGAGCCGTTGGCACCAAAACCTGCGGTGCGCCCAAGGGGCACCAGGTAGTCGGGCAGCTCACGACGTTCCGCCGGCGCTCGGTGCAGGGCACGGCTGAGCCTCCCGGGCGGGTCGACGGGTGCGAGGACGCGAACGTCGTGGTCTCGCCGCAGAAACTCCTCGGCGAGCGCCTCAACGTGCCGGTTGACGCCCCCCTGGTAGGACCAGGAATATGGCGAGACGAGACCTATGTGCACGGGCGACTAAGGGTAGGGCATCCCTCGGAACCCGCCGGGGGTGCACCCGGCCGCTCCGAAGGTCAGATCTCGCTGCTCTCGGCCCAGGCAAAACCGGTGAAAACCAGCAGGTAGGCCGTCCCGATCTCGAGCAGGAGCGCGCCGGAGTCGTTGGCAAGAGTCCCGATCGCCGTCGCGGCAAGGGCCCCGAGGAGACCCGCTCGCAACGCCGGCGCTCCCTCAAGCCAGGCCCGCACTCGATCCCGTCGCAGATAGGCGAGGACGGCGATGCCCAAGACCAGCGGCAGCAAGGCCAGCAGTACCGGCCGCCCGAAGCTGCGGGCGGAGAGCTGCAGCCGTCTCTGCGCCACCTCGGCCAGGTCGCCGAGCCCGCCCGCATCCAGCACCGAGCGGGTGAGGTGGGCGTTGGCGCCGCTGACGAGGTCGACGAGGGCGAGCAGGGCGAGGACCAGCAGGGGAGCGGCGACCACGGCCAACGCCACAGGTCGCCGACCGCGGCCGGCGACCGTGACCGCAGCGACCGCGGCGCCGATCGGGAAGACGATCGCGGCCCCCACATCGGCACCGAAGCGACCAGCCGCGAAGACAAAGGCGGCGAGCAGGCCGGCGGCGAGGAAGACGGCAGCCGCCAGCCGCGGGGAGGACCGCGGCGCGAAAGCCGTCAGCCCCGTGCCGACGCCGGCGACAACCAGCACCGCCAGCAGGGCCTCGAGCTCGTTGCCAATTCCGTAGAAGCGCACTCCCAGGCCAGGATTTGGACCTAGCAGCGAGAGCGACGTCAAAGGTGAGCCGGCGATCACGTCAAGGGAGTAGGCGAGGACGGCGAGGGCCGAGGCGATGGCAAGGGCCCGGTAGCCACCCAGGAGCGCCAGCGTCAGGGCCCCCAGCGCTGGCGCCCCCAGCCCCACCAGCAAGGCTTCGGTCGCCTCGGCGGGCTCGAGCGCAGCGCCCAGCAAGAGCAACAGCGGCAGGTAAACGATGCTCAGCCCCAGGACCCGCACCGCCGGCCGCGCCAGCGCCCCGCGGCTGGCGAGAGCGACCAGCCCGGCCAGCAGCAACCAGGCCACGACCGGCAGGCCAACCGCGGTTCCGCGCCGCGAGGAAATCACCCTCATCCGCGCCGCCAGCGATTCGATCTCCGCCACGTCGACCGCCCCCTCGGCGCGGATCGGCTGGCCCGACATCTCGCTCGGCACCTCCACTCCGAGGCGGTCGAGGACGGTCGGCGCCACGTCGGTCGAGAGCACGTAGCCGTCCATCCGCGTGCTGTTGGAGGTGAGGTTGCCGTCGAAACCCTCCCCCGCGACCCCGATCGGCAGCGGCGCGTCGCTCTCTCCGGTCGGGCGCGCAATTGCGATCACCAGCTCGTTAGGCGCCGGGCGTCGCAGCTGATCAAGAGCGGCCGCTTTGGTCTCGAACCGGCGGGGCGGAATCTCCGCCATCACCAAGGTCTCAGAGAGGAGGTCGGGAACGATGTCGGCGGGAGCGGACTCGGCCCGCTCGACGACTGCACGCCACCAGCGCGCCCGCTCGCCGTCCAACTCCGGCAGGGGATCCTCATAGAGAGAGCTGAAGACGCGATTTCCCTGCCCGATGTCGAGGTAGGTCTGCGCGGCTGGCACCGTGCCCAGCCCGGCGCTCATCACCCCAGGCGAGAAGCCGGCTTCCGCCAACTCCGCGACCGTAGTCTCGCTCGGCAGCCAGGCGAGCGTCACCCGGGTCTCCGCGGCAGCCACCGCGGGAGCCCAGGCAGCCACCAACGCCACCAGCGCTATCGTGGCTGCCATGGCCGACCGCACGTTCGCCAAGTTCACGTTTTTCAAGATCGATCCAGCCTGGCGCCGTCAGAACCAGGAGCTGCGGGCAACCGACAAGCGGGAATTCCTCGCCGCCTGCGAGGACTTCGCCGTCGATCGCTCCTTGCGCGCCTACTCAACCATAGGAACGCGCGGCGACGTCGACCTGGTGCTGCTGAGTCAGAGCCCGAACCTGGACGACATCCACACCTTCCACGTCGTCCTCGGCCAGAGCGGTCTGGCGAAATGGATGAGTACGCCCCACTCGTTCCTCTCGATGACCAAACGCTCGCCCTACTCCGAGGAGCAGGCGCGGACCGAGATCTGCACCACTGAGCGCAAGTACATGTTCCTCTACCCGATGGTCAAGCAGCGCCGCTGGTACGGGCTGCCGCCGGAGGAGCGCGGCCGGATCATGAAAAGCCACATCGAAGTCGGCCGCCGCTACCCCGAGATCACCATCAACACCAGCTACTCCTTCGGCATCGACGACCAGGAGTTCGTCGTCGCCTTCGAGGGCGATGACCCGGGGATGTTCCTCGACCTCGTCAACGAGCTGCGCCCGACCGAGTCGAGCGAGTACACCGAGCGGGAGACCCCGATCTTCACCTGCGTGGCGATGTCGCCCCGCAAGGCCCTGGACGCCCTCGACGGCACCCCCAGCACGGCGGGCGTCAGCGCGCCGACCCTCGGCTGAGACGCCGACTTCCGTATTCTTTCGCGCTCCCATGAGCAAGATCGGAACTGAAGAGACCCCCCTGCGCGTCGCCATCGTCGGCGCCGGCCCTTCCGGCTTCTACGCCGCGGAGCACATCCTCAAGGACGGCGACCTGCACGCCCAGGTCGATCTGTTCGACCGCCTCCCGACCCCGTTCGGGCTGGTCCGCGGCGGCGTCGCCCCTGACCACCCGAAGATCAAGTCGGTAATCCGCGTCTACGAAAAAACCGCGGCCCGCGACGGCTTCCGCTTCTTCGGCAACGTCAAGATCGGCCACGACATCGAGGTCGAAGAGCTGGAGAAGCTCTACCACGCGATCGTCTTCACGGTTGGCTGCGAGACCGACCGCCAGCTGGGGATCCCGGGGGAGGACCTCGCGGGCAGCCATGCCGCCACCTCCTTCGTCGGCTGGTACAACGCCCATCCCGACTACGCCGACCACGAGTTCGACCTCTCCTGCGAGCGTGCGGTCGTGATCGGCAACGGCAACGTGGCGATGGACGTCGCCCGGATGCTCGCCCTCACCGACCACGAGCTGCGCCAGACCGACACCGCCGACCACGCGATCGAGGCGCTCGACGCCAAGCAGATCCGCGAGATCGTCGTCCTCGGCCGGCGCGGACCGGTCCAAGCCGCTTTCACCAACCCCGAGATCAAAGAGCTCGGGGAGATGGAGGACGCCGACGTCGTCGTCGACCCCCAGGAGGTCGAGCTCGACCCGGCCAGCCAGGCATTCCTCGAGTCCGACGAGGTCGACAAGACCACCCGGGTCAACGTCGAGACGCTGAAGGAGTTCTCGCAGCGCCAGCCGCAGGGCCGCAAGCAGCGGATCGTCCTCCGCTTCCTCGCCTCGCCAGTCGAGATCAAAGGCGACGGCAAGGTCGAGTCGATCGTGGTCGGTCGTAACGAGCTGGTCGAGGAAGGCGGGTCCCTGCGCGCCAAGGACACCGGCGAGCGCGAAGAGCTCGAGTGCGGCCTGGTCCTGCGTTCGGTCGGCTACACCGGGATCCCGATCGAGGGCGTCCCCTTCGACGAGAAGCGCGGCCTCATCCTCAACGAAGGTGGCCGCATCCTCGACTCCCACGACGCCGGGCACAAGGTCGGCCACTACACCGCCGGCTGGATCAAGCGCGGCCCCTCGGGCGTGATTGGAACCAACAAGAAAGACGCGCTGGAGACCGTGCAGAACCTGCTCGAGGACGTCGGCGCGGAGACGCTGCTGAGCCCGGAGAGCCCGGACCCGACCGCGGTCGAGGACCTGCTGGCCGAGCGCAACATCCGCTACGTCACCTTCGAAGACTGGCAGGCGATCAACCAGGCCGAGGTCGGTCGTGGCGAGCCGCACGGCCGGCCGCGGGTCAAGTTCGTCCGGGTCGAGGAGATGCTCGAGACCATCGGCGAGCGCCTCCCCGGCTGACGGTGGCCGCCGACCTCGCCGAGCTGGAGGGAATGATCGCGGCGGCCCTGCCGGGCGCTGCGGTCGAGGTGATCGACGAAACCGGCACCGGCGACCACCTGCGGGCGACCGTCAGCGCCGCCCAGTTCGAGGGCCTCTCCCGGATCGACCAGCACCGTCTGGTCAAGGCCGCGGTCAAGGAGCGCTTCGACGACGGCACGATCCACGCGCTGTCGGTGAAGACCAGCCTTCCCGGCTAGCTTCAGTCTCGCGGACAAAAAGTTACACTTACGTGCGCCACACGTGAGATTTTTTCTTCTAGCCTGGAGGCATGAAGTTCATGCGAGCAACTTGGACCGACTCCCGCCTCGACGATCTGAACAACAGGGTCAGCGAGCTAAGCAATCGGGTCGACGGACTCCAACACACGATGGTCCATGGCTTTCTGGCCCTTGTGGTGATCATGGTCACCGGCTTCATGGGGCTTGCCGGGCTGATCTTCACCCAAGCCTGAGCCGACCCAAGCGCCTCCCTACAATGCCCCCATGGCCGACCCAGAGCTGAAATCCAAAATCGAAGAGTTGATCGCCGCCAACCCGGTCCTGTTGTTCATGAAAGGGACCCCGGACATGCCGCGCTGCGGATTCTCGATGCGCGTCGTCCAGGTGCTCGACCAGGTCAACGTCGACTACGGCGCGATCGACGTCCTCCCCGCCCTGCAGCCCCTGCGCGAGGTGACGACGGAGATCGCCGACTGGCAGACCTTCCCCCAGCTCTACGTCAACGGCGAGCTGCTGGGCGGCTGCGACATCATCGAGGAGATGTTCGAGTCCGGCGAGTTGGCTGAGGCCCTCGGCGTCGAGCAGCCGGAGGACGCCCAGGCCCCGCCGGCGCAGCAACAGACCGCGCCGCAGCAGTCACCGCCGCTGCAGATCGAATAGCCGGCGCGCTAGCTAGATAACTAGACGGCCGCAGCCTGCTCGGCTGCGTCGTCTTTGACCTGGAAGGACGAGCCGCAGCCACAAGCTGCGACAACGTTGGGGTTATTCACCTGGAAGCCGGCGCCCTGAAGGCCTTCGACGTAGTCGACCTCGGAGCCGAAGACGAACTGCATGCTGACCTTGTCGACGACGACGGCAACCCCGTCGACCTCGAAGACGTTGTCGTCCTCTTTGGCCTTGTCGAAGGCGAGCGCATACTGAAAGCCGGAGCAGCCGCCGCCGCGAACGGCGACCCGAAGTGCCTGCTCAGCACCATCGGCTTGGGAGCCGAGCAGCTCGCCGATCTTCTCGACGGCCTTGTCGCTGAGGGTGATGGCTGCTTGGGGAGTCTCAGTCACTTCACAAAGTGTAGCGGGAAGGGCCGGTGGTCCGATTGGTCTCCGCGTCTAGAATCGCCCTTGTGAGCTCGCCTGCCGAGACCGCGGTCGTTTGCGACACGACTGGATATCTGCCCACCGATCTTCTGGCGGCGCGGGACATCAAGACGATCAGCCTTTACGTGGCCGTCGACGGGGAGCAGGAGCGGGAGTCGGAGATCACCGACTTCGACGCCTTTTACGAGCGCCTGCGGGGTTCCGAAGGCGCCGCCACGACTTCGCAGCCTTCGATCGGCGACTTCCTCTCCGTCTACGAGCCGCTCCTCGCCGAAGACAGGGAAGTCGTCTCGATCCACATCTCGGCCGGAATCTCTGGCACCTTCGAGGCGGCCGGGCAGGCGCGGGAGCGGTTGATCAAGGAAGACAAAGGGGGCGAGCGGCTGCACCTGCTGGACTCGCGCTCAGCCGCCGGCGGCATGGGCCTCTGCGCGCTGGGGGCGGCGACGGCGGCCGCGGCCGGAGCCGACGCGCAGCGGGTGATCGCCCAGGCGGAAGAGACCCGCAACGACTTGAAGATGTGGTTCGCGATCGACACCCTTGAGTACCTGCGCCGGGGTGGCCGCATCGGCGGCGCCCGCGCCTGGATCGGCGGCGCCCTGAAGATCAAGCCGATCCTCACCCTGGAAGAGGAGATCACCCCGGTTGAGCGGGTCCGGACCCGCGCCCGCTCGCTCGAGCGCCTCCGCGGCTACGCCCGGCAGCGCCACGATTCCGGCCGTGACGGCTGGGTCGTCCAGTACATCCAGGACAAAGAGACCGCCGACGGGTTGATCGAAGACTGCTACGAGATCTTCGGCGGCGACCCGGTCTTCATCTCCGAGGTCGGCCCCGTCCTCGGCGCCCACGTCGGGCCGGGGTTGCTCGGCGTCGGCAGCGTCCGCACCGAGCTAGTCGCTTAGCTGCCGCTAGCGGTTCTTGCGGCGCCGGCGCAGCATCGCCCGGGCGCCGATCAGGAAACCCACGGCGGCGGCGCCCATGATCAGCTGCTCTTTGTGCTCCTCGACCTGCCGGCGCCAGTCGGTCAGCTCGTTGACGCGGCCGCGCAGGTTCTCGACTGAGGTGCCGAGTTGCCCACGCTTGAGCTCGATGTCGCGGCGGATCTCCTCCGGGGTACGGCCTGGGGCACCGGCAGTCATGAAGTCTCCCTTTCCAGCATCTCCTTGGTCAGCTTCGCCTCCGCGATCGCCTGCTCGGGCACCGGCGGCGCCCCCTGCTTGAGCGCCTTGGAGGCGATGAAGCCGGCGAGGGCGGCGACCAGGAGGAAGATCGCGGCCTCGATGAAGTACCCGGGCCAAGCCTTGCCGTCGAAAAGCTCTTCGGCGATTACCCAGGCGACGCCGTGCATGATCAGGATCAGGGCGAGGAAGGCGAAGACGCCGGCGGCGATCCCGACCGCGGAGCCGCGGAGAATCTTCGCGACTTTCTCGGAGACCTCGGCCTTCGCCAGCTCGATCTCCTCGCGGACCAGGGTCGAGGCGTTTTCGGTCACCTCGACGACGAGGTCGCCAAGCGGCCGCTGATTAGGCGGCGGAGGCGTCCCTGGGGGCGGCGTGGGCGGTGGGTTCTGCAGAGGCTCTGGCATCGCGTGCTCCTAGTCCGGCGGGTCCTCGTTGTAGACGCGCCGGTAGATCAGCGAGGCGGCCCGCGCCGCGGCGATGCTCGCGAGCGCACCGGTGGCGGCCAAAAGGCCGCTCCAGACGAGGCGCTTGACCAGCTCGTTATCCATTAGATCGAACCTTTCCCCATGGGAACTCGGCAGTAAACCATTCCCCACCGTTTGCGGGGAGTTTCGACCCTACCGCTCAGCGCGGCTCGAGGCCGTCGCAGATGGTCGTGACGAGAAGATCGCAGGCCTCGTCGAAGTCCGTCTCGGAGGCCGGGATCGTCCCGAAGATCCAACCCGACAGCAGTTGCTCGATCGCTCCGTAGAAGGCCAGGGAGGCGAACAGCGGGGCCACGTCGCTGCGGAAGACGCCGCTCTCCTGGCCGTCGGCGACGATCTTGGCGATCGACTCGTAGGCGCGGCGGATTTCCTCCAGGTGGGTCTGACCGAAGGAGTTCGCCGCCCGGGTGACCTCGACGATGATCACCTTCATCAGCTCCGGGTCGTGGCGGTAGGAATCGAAGATGAAGGTCGCGACCGCGGCGAGCTTCTGGCGCGGACTGGCACCGGTGCGGTCGGCCTCCTCGATCGCCGCTAGCAGCAGCGACCAGCGCTCGATGAAGAGTTCGTTCAGGACCTCGTCCTTGGAGCGGAAGTAGTGGTAGACGAGGCCGTAGGCGACCCCCGCCTCGTCGGCGATGTCGGAGACTCGGGTGGCGTGGAAGCCCTGGCGGGCGAAGACGCGCACGGCGGCGTCGAGGATGATGCGGCGCTTGTCGGCGGGGGGTGCTTGCGCCATCAGGCGGGGGCCTCCGTCGGCTGCGGCCAGGCGTAGGCGCCGGGTTGGCGGTTGGCGAGCGAGGGGAGCGACTGGCGGACGCGGTCCTGCCCGGCAAGGTCGAGATCGGCGGCGACGAAGCCCTCGCCGTCGGCAACGGTGGCGAGGACGACCCCCCAGGGGTCGACGATCATCGAGCGGCCGAAGGAGCTGTAGTGGGGCGGCGCCTCGCCGTACTGGTTGGGGGCGAGGACGAAGAGCTGATTCTCGATCGCCCGCGCGCGCAGCAGGACCTCCCAGTGGTCGCGGCCGGTTGCCAGCGTGAAGGCGGAGGGAACCACGATCAGCCGGGCGCCGCGCAGGGCGAGGATCCGGAACAGCTCCGGGAAGCGGAGGTCGTAACAAACGGTGAGGCCGACGGTCAGCCCTCCCACCTCGGCGGCGACCACATCGGAGCCGGGGCGCTCGAACTCAGACTCGCGGTAGGTGACGCCGCCCGCTTCGACGTCGAACATGTGGATCTTTCGGTAGACGGCGAGGTCGTCGCCCTCGGGGCCGATCAGGACCGAGGTGTTCGAAGCCTTCTCCCCCTCCCCCCGCTCGGAGATGCTGCCGGCCAGCAGATGGATCCCGAGCTCGCGGGCCCACCCGCGGGCGGCAGCGAGGCTCGGCCCGTCGAGGGGCTCGGCTCCCGCCGCCAGCTCCTCGCCACCGGCGAGCAGGTTCCACTTCTCGGGCAGGGCGACGAATTCGGCACCGTCCGCCGCCGCCTCTCGCACCAGGCGCTCGGCCGCACTGAGGTTGCGGCCCTTGTCGGCGTTCGAATTAAGCTGTACCGCGGCGACTCTCAAGCAGGCCTTTCCCGTTGATTGACTAGTCAATCGACTGGCCAAGTATCACACAGGGACCCGCTCAGAGGCGTACCCTCTAAAGCCGTGAAAGCCGCCGACAAGGACGATGCGGAGCGCAAGCAGGTCACCGTCCTGTTCGCCGACGTCAGCGGCTCGATGGACCTGGCCGAGCAGGAGGATCCGGAGGAGTGGCGCGAGATCATGCAGCGCTTCTTCTCGCTGCTGGCCAAGAGCGTGACGCGCTTCGAGGGCACCGTCGACAAGTTCACCGGCGACGGGATCATGGCGATCTTCGGCGCCCCGATCGCCCATGAGGACCACGCCCAGCGTGCCTGTTACGCCACCCTGCAGATGCTCGACGACGTCGCCGAGTACGCCGGCGAGCTGCGGCGAGCCAAGGGGCTCAACTTCTCGACCCGGATCGGGATCAACTCCGGCGAGGTGGTCGCCGGAGAGATCGGCGCCGGTGGCGGCTCTGCGTACACGGCGATCGGTCACACGGTAGGGCTCGCGCAGCGGATGGAGGCATTGGCCGAGCCCGGCAAGGCCTACCTGACCGAGCACACCGCCGAGCTTGCCCGGGGCTATCTCGACCTTCACGACCTCGGCGAGTTCGAGATCAAGGGCGCGAGCCACCCGATCGAGGTCTTCGAGCTGGCTGGGGTCGGCGCTGCCCGCTCGCGCCTCGACCTCGCCCGCGAGCGTGGCTTCTCCCGCTTCGTCGGCCGCGAGGCGGAGCTGAGGCGTCTCGGCGAAGCCCTGAACCGCGCCAAGGGCGGCGAGGCGACCGCGGTCGGGGTCGTTGCCGAGCCCGGGATCGGCAAGAGCCGTCTCTGCCTCGAGTTCAGCCAGGGCTGCCGCGCCGAGGGGTTGGAGGTCTTCGAAGCCCAGGCGCAGGCGCACGGCAAGTCGATTCCCTTCATGCCGATCCTGCAGATGCTGCGCTCCTTCTACGGGATCGGCGACCAGGACCCCGAGCAGACGGCGCGGGAGAAGATCGCCGGCCGCTCGCTCCTCCTCGACCCCGGCTTCGCCGCTGACCTGCCGCTGGTCTTTGACTTCCTCGGCGTCCCCGATCCCGAGCGGCCGGTTCCGAAGATGAACCCGGAGGGCCGGGCGCGCGCCCTCGCGGACTTCCTCTGCCGGCTGGTCGGCAACCCCGCCCGCCGCAAGACGCTGGTCCTGGTCGTCGAGGATCTGCACTGGATCGACGAGGGCAGCCAGATGATGCTGCACGGCCTGATCGAAGGCATGGAGGGGACCCCGACCCTGGTCCTGGTCAACTACCGACCCGAGCACTCGCCCGCCTGGGGGGAGTCGCCGGCCTTCGAAGCGATCGGCCTGCAGCCGCTCGACCGCAGCGACACGGCGAAGCTGCTGCGCGACCTCGCCGGTGAGCACCCGTCCCTGGACGGGGTCGACGAACCGATCCACGAGCGAACCCGCGGTAACCCCTTTTTCATCGAGGAGATCGTCCGCGAGCTGGCGGAGTCCGGATATCTCGAGGGCGATCGCGGCGGCTACCGACTGGCGCGGCCGATCGAGGACGCCGGCGTGCCGGTCACCGTCCAGGCGGTTCTGGCTGCGCGGATCGACCGCTTGGCCGCGGATGCCAAGCAGCTCCTCCAGGTCGCATCGGTCCTCGGCAAGGAGGTCAGCGGCGATGCGCTGGGGATGGCGGCGGGACTCGACGCAAGCGCGAGGGAGGAGGCGCTGGGCGAGCTGATCGACGGCGGCTTCCTCTACGAAGCCGTGCTCTACCCCGAGCGCGTGCTCGCCTTCCGCCACCCGCTCACCCGCGAGGTCGCATACGGGACTCAGCTGGCGAGCCAGCGGGAGGCGACCCACGCGGCAGCGGCCCGGGCGATGATCGAGCTCGAGCCGCCTGAACGCCACGACGAGCGGGCGGCGCTGATCGCCGACCACCTCAAGCAGGGCGGCGAGACGCTTGAAGCCGCGCGCTGGTCCGCTCGCGCCGCCCACTGGGCCGGCCACAGCCGACCGCGCGACGCGATGCGCCTTTGGCACCAGACGATGGAGCTGTCCGGGGAGCTCGAGGTCAACGCGGAGAGCGACGCGCTCGGGATCGCATCCCGCCTCGCCCAGATCCAGTTCGCCTGGCGCGTCGGCATGGACCTCGAGGAACAGGCTCAGCTGCTGGAGGAAGCCGAGGAGATCGCCGACCGCTGCGGCGACATCCACTCGATCGTGCTGCTGAAGATGTCCGCCTCGGGACGACCGGGACTGCAGGTGCACACCGACGAGTGGCTGGAGCAGGTCGAGGAGATGATCCGGCTCGCCGACCAGGCCGGCGACCCCCACCTGCAGGTCGCGATTCGGGGTGCCGGCGCCTATGCCTACCTCATTGCCGCCGACTTCGCCGGGTTCGACCGCACCCTCGACGAGCTGATCGCGATCGCCGACGGCGACCTCTCGGTCGGCGCCGGGATCATCCTCAACACCCCGCTCTCCTTCGCCGAGATGGGCAAAGGCATGGTGCGGCGCGAGCAGGACGACCTCGACGGCGCCGAGCCGTACTTCGAGCGGGCGCTGGGAATTGCCACCGCCGCGGGGGACCCGGAGACCGCGAGCTGGGTGCGCAGCAACCAGGCCGGCCTGATGGCGATGCGCGGCGACGTCGAGGGGGGCCTGGCGGTGGCAAGGCGCAACTGCGAGCTGACCGAGCGGATCGGCGACGTCTTCTCCCGCAGCCTCGCGCTTGCCAACCTCGCTTGGACCCAGCTGGCGGCCGAGGAATACCAAGACGCCCTGGACTCGATCGAGGAAGCCGACCAGATCTACCGGGAAGCGATGAAGGTCGGCGGCGAGATGGAGGCGTGGCGCTCGCAGCTGCGCGCCCATGCGTTGATCGGCGTCGGTCGCACCGAAGAGGCGGTCGCCGAGGCGGAATGGGCGGTGCGGGTCTCGCGCGAACGGGGACTGCGCTGGTCACTGCCAATTGCGCTGCTGGCGCTCGGCCGGGCCCGCCACGCCGCCGGTCTGGGCGGTGCTGACGAAGCACTCTCCGAGGGGCTCGACGTCGCCAAGGAGACCGGCGGCCTCACCTGCGTCGTCGAGATCGAAGCCGAGCGCAAAGCGCTGGCTTCAGCCCCTTCCTAGCTAGTAGCTAGCGGCGCCGCTCGAGCTCGGCGACCATCAGCTTCCGGTGCAGCGCCGCGATCAGGTCCTGGAGCGGCTGGGCGCCGTCTTCGAGCATCTCCACCACCCGCTCGATCGGGACCTCCCCGGCCAGCCGTTCCATCACCACGTCGACCTCTTGGCGGACCAGCTCTTCGAGGGCGGCTTTGTAGCGCAGGGTGTCGTAGACGGTGAAGCCGATCTGCTCGTCGTAGCCGCCGGCGCGGAAGCGGCTGATCGCCTCGATGATCTTCACGTCGGAGGGCGAGTAACCGCGGCTGTTGGGGTTGAGGACCTCTAGCTCGGCGAGCCGGTCGAGCACCTCCTTGGGGAGCCCGTAGCGCTTGCGGACCTCGGCGGCACTGGTGCGTGAGCGCTCGCGGGCGAGGGCGCGGTCGAGGATCTGGTCGCCGAGCTCGAGCATCGCCTCGGCCCGGTCGGGGTCCTCGTCGAGAACGGCCTTGATCTCTTTCAGGGGGAGGAACCGCTCCTCCTGCAGGCGCTTGATCAGCTTGATCCGGTCGACGAACTCGGGCGGGTAGTAGGCCATGTTGCGGCTGGTCTTGACCGGCTCTGGCAGCAGGCCCTCGCGTAGGTAGTGCTTGATCGTCGGCGCCGGCACCCCGGAGGCCGCCGCCAGCTCGCGCATTCGCAGCAGCTGATCCTGCTCCTTTTGGATGTCGGAGGTATCGGGGGTGCCGTTCGTGCTCACGCGCGAAACTCCGCCTGCGCATCCGCGCTTGGACCGGCCGCCGCACCCGACTCCTTCATCGCGGTGATCTCGGCCTCCGAGTAACCGACCTCGGCCAGAACCTCGTCGGTGTGCTCGCCGAAGGCGGGCGCCGGCCTCGTCGCGTCGGCCGGGGTGCGGCTCATCTTCACCGGGTTGCCGAGCTGCCTCACCTTCCCCAGCTGCGGCTGCTCGAGCTCGACCACCATCCCCCGCGCCCGCACCAGCTCGGAGTCGAGCGCCTCGTCGAGGTCGAGGACCGGCTCGATGCAGCAATCGTGCTCGTCGTTGAAGGCGAGCCATTCGTCGCGGCTGCGGGAGCGGAAAACGGCAGCGACCTCTTGCCATGCCTCCGAGCCCGGTGCCTCGAACTGGACCTCGATCAGGTCGGGGCGGTCGACGCCGTTGCAGAAGGCGGCCCAGAACTTCGGCTCCAGGGCGCCACAGGTGACCCAGCCGTCGGCGGCCTCGTAGGGGAGGTAACAGAGCAGGGCGCCGGCGAGCTGCTGCTCGCCCCGGCGCGGCACCTCGCCGTCGCAGAAGTAGCGGCCGGCGACCATCGCCAGCCAGGAGAGGGCGCCGTCGGCCATCGAGATGTCGACCATCTGCCCCTCCCCTGAGCGCTCGCGCTCGTGCAACGCCGCCATCACCCCGAAGGCGGCCATCAGGGCGCCGCCACCGAGGTCGGCGATCTGGCCGGCCGACTGCACCGGCGGCCCGTCCTTGGCGCCGGTTAGCCCGAGTAGGCCGTTCAGTCCCAGGTAGTTCATGTCGTGGCCGGCGCGCTGCGCGTAGGGCCCGTCCTGGCCGTAGCCGGTGATCGCGCAGAAGACGAGACGCGGGTTGGCCTCTCGCATCCGCTCGTAACCGACCCCGAGTCGGTCGAGCACACCGGGGCGGAAGCCGTCGAGGACGACGTCGTGGGCCGCGACCAGGCGCAGCAACGCCTCCTTCCCCGCGTCGTTCTTGAGGTCGAGCCGGACCGAGCGCTTGCCGCGGTTGAGCGAGAGGTAGAGGGATGAGCGGGTGCCGAGGGCCTGCTGCTCCTCGCCGCCGTAGTAGGGCGGCGCCCAACGGATGTAGTCGCCCATGCCGGTGTCCTCGACCTTCAGAACCTCGGCGCCGAGGTCGGCGAGCAGCAACGAGCAGAATCCGCCCGGCAACAGGCGGGTGAGGTCGAGAACCTTGAGGTCGCTGAGCGGGAGGTTGTCGCTCATCCCGGCTCGACCTCGACAGGGAAGTCGACCGAGTTGGCGATGAAGCAGAGCTGGTGTGCGCGCTGGTGGAGCGCCTCGATCGCGTCCGGGGCGGGCGGGTCGTCGGCCCAGCGGACCAGCGGGCGCAGCGTCACCGCGGTGAAGCGCTTGCCGTCGAGAACCCCGTCGGCGTCGTCTTCGTAGGAGGCGACCTCGAAGCCCTTTTTTCGCGCCAGGGCCAGGAACCAGAGCATGTGACAGCTCGAGAGCGCGCCGACCAGCAGCGCCTCGGGGTTCGACTTGGTGTCGTCGCCGCCGAACTCGAGCGCCGAGGAGCTGGGCAGGGACTGGGCGCCGAGCAGGACCTCGTGGGCGCGCAGGTCTTCGCCCTCGCCACCGTTCCAGGAGACACCGGCCCGGTGGATCGACGTCGCCATCGCTCTAGACCTCGGCCCGCCTCGGCACTCCCAGCAGCTCCCGCGCTTCGGCGACGCTGGAGGGGCGGCGGCCGATGTCTTCTGCCATCTGCCGCGCCTTCGCGATCAGGTCGCCGTTGGAGCGGCACATCTCCCCGTCGGGCAGGTAGAGGTTGTCCTCGACGCCGGCGCGGACGTTGCCGCCGAGCACCAGCGAGGCGGCGAGCAGTTTCCACTGGTCGCGAGAGATGCCGATCACCTGCCACTGGTTCGGTCCCTCGGGGCCACCGGGGATCTGGTCGGACATCAGGGTGACGTTGCGCGGGGTCGGACGGATACCGCCGGTCACCCCCATCACCAGCGAGATCTGCAGCGGCGGCTCCAGCAACCCCATGTCGATCAGCGGGTCGAGGTTGGCGACGTGGCCGGAGTCGAAGCACTCGTGCTCGGGCTTGATCCCGATCTCCCGCATCGCGGTGAGGAACTCGACGATCGTGTCGAAGCTGTTCTCGAAGACGGTCTTGAAGACGAAGTCCTTGCGCCGTTTCGAGTACTTCGCGTAGTTCATCGAGCTCATGTTCAGCGCGGCGACGTCGGGGCGGCAGGCGCGCAGGTACTCCAGCCGCTTCTCGATTGAGATCCCGATCGCGCCGGTCGAGTAGTTGACGATCACGTCGCCGACCTCGGCCAAGATCGCCTCGGTGATCGCCTTGAAGTCCTCGACCTCGTAGGAAGGCGTGCCGTCGGGTTTGCGGGCGTGGATGTGGATCTGCGAGGCGCCCTCGTCGACCGCGCGCCGGGCCTCCGCCGCGTACTCCTCCGGCGTGTAGGGGATCGCCGGGCACTGCTCGCGGTTGGCGATCACGCCGCTGATCGAGCAGCTGATGATTACCGGGTCTCCGAAGGAACTCATGCGGGCCTCCTCATACCGGCATCACACCATGCCGTTTACGCGGCTTCTCGACGTGCTTGTTGCGTGCCATACGCAGCGCTTTGGCGATCGTCGGCCGCGTCTCGCGCGGGTCGATGATGTCGTCGATCACCGCGTTGCCGGCGGCGATGTAGGGGTCGATCTGGGCTCGGACCGCGTTCAGCATGTTCTCCCGCGTCGCCTCTGGGTCGTCAGAGGCCTCGATCGCCCCGCGGCCGATGATTTCGACCGCTCCCTCGGCCCCCATCACCGAGATCTCGGCGCCCGGCCAGGCGACGATCAGGTCGGGCTCGTAGGCCTTGCCGCACATCACGTAGTAGCCGGCGCCGTAGGCCTTGCGGATGACGACGGTCACCTTCGGCACGGTGGCGCGGCTGACCGCGTAGAGCATCTTCGCCCCGTGGCGGATGATCCCGGCGTGCTCGACTTTTGAGCCGACCATGAAGCCTGGGACGTCCTGGAGGAAGACGAGCGGGATGTTGAAGGCGTCGCATAGGTTGATAAACCGCGCGGCCTTGTCGGCGGAGTCGTTGTCGAGCGTTCCCGCCAGGTGCTTGGGCTGGTTGGCGACGATCCCCGCCGGCTGACCGCCGAAGCGGGCGAGGCAGGTGATCACGTTGCGGGCGAACTTCGGCTTGATGTCGAAGTAGTTGCCATCGTCGACGATCTCGCGGATCACGTCGTACATGTCGTACGGCTTGCGCGGGGAGTCGGGGACGATCTCCATCAACTTCTCCGACATCCGCTCCTCGAGGTCATCGGTCTCTAGGACCGCGGGCTTCTCGTCGCAGTTCGCCGGGAAGAAGGAGAGGTATTCGCGGACGACGCGGATGCACTCTTCGTCATCTTTGACCTCGAGGTCACCCACCCCCGACTTGCGGCAGTGGACCTTGGCGCCGCCGAGGTCCTCCATCGAGATCTCCTCGCCGGTTACAGCTTTGGTCAGGTGGGGGCCGGCGAGCGCCATCGCGCCCTGGCCGGAGACCATTGGCACGAAGTCCGAGAGCGCTGGGATGTAGGCGGTGCCGGCGGCGCAGGGTCCCATCATCGCCGCCACCATCGGGATCACACCCGACATTTCGACCTCCTCGCGGAAGAGGAAGCCGGAGCCGGCGAAGAGCGATCCCGTCGCCTCCTGGATGCGGGCGCCGGCGCTGTCGAGCAGCCAGATGAACGGCATCCGCTTTGAAAGCGCCATCTCCCGCAGGCGGGTGACCTTGAGCTCGCCGGTCATCCCCATTGAGCCGGCCATCACGGTGAAGTCGTAGGCGGCGATGCAGGTGGGCCGTCCGTCGACGTCGCCCCAGCCGGTGACGACGCCATCGGCCGGCGCCTCGACCCCGTCCATCGTCCGCACGGCGAAGTGGGGGCGGCCGTGGATCCCCATCTCGACGAAGGTACCCGCGTCGACCAGCAGGTCGATCCGCTCGCGGGCGGTCAGCTTGCCGCGCCCGTGCTGCTTGGCGATCTTCTCCTCGCCGCCGCCGAGCTTCGCCTTCTCGCGACGCTCGTGCAGCTGCGCGGTGAGCTCTGAAAGAGGTGCCGTGCCCGGGAGCAAATTGGGTGACTTCTCCTCGGTCGCCACTAACGTCCTTTCCACTGCGGGTCGCGTTTTTCGAAGAAAGCGGTGACTCCCTCGACGATGTCCTCGGTCGTGAAGGTGAGGGAGAGCTGCGAGCGCAGAAACTCCAGCGCGTCATCGAGCGCCATGTCCTGCTGGCGGTACATCGCGTCGTGGCCGAGCCGCATCAGCACCGGGCTCTTGGCGGCCAGCTTCGTCGCCCACTCCCCCACCGCGGCCTCGAACTCTGCCGCCGGCGCGACCTTGTTGGCGAGCCCGTACTCGACCGCCTGCTCGGCCGAGAGCCGCTCGCCCAGCAGCATCATCTCGTTGACTTTCTTCCGCGGGACGTTGCGGTAGATGATCGACATGATCATGTAGGGGAAGGCGCCGACGTTGATCTCCGGCGTGCCGAAGGTAGCGCCCTCCTTGGCGATCACCAAGTCGCAGGAGAGGGCGAGGCCCATCCCCCCCGCCAGCACGTGGCCGTTGGCGGCGCAGATCGACGGCTTGCCCAGCCGCGGCATCAGCCGGAAGAATTCGAGGAAGAGGTCGGAGGCGAAGTGTTTGGCGACCAGCGGCACGTCCGCGGCGAAGCCGCCAAGGTCGGCTCCGGCGCAGAACACCTTCTCGCCGGCCCCAGTGAGGACGACGGCGCGAACGTCATCGGAGGCTTTCACCAGCTTCATCGCCTCGACCAACTCGGCCAGCATCTGACCGGAGAGCATGTTGCGCTTCTCGGGGTCGTTCAAGGTCACCGTGGCGACGCCGTCCGCCACCTCGTAAGCGACTTTTTCGCCCGCCCATTGATTGTCGCCCTGGGTCATCGGCCGTGACCATAGCATTGCTGAAAGTGGGAAGTGCTACTGTCCACTTCGCAAACCGCGAGGAGGAGAGAACAGTGGCGACCGCAACCAACGGCTCCAGCGTCATCAAGCCCGACCACGCAGCCGGGCGCAAGCACTTCATCTTCAGCCAGGAGCACGAAGACCTGCGCGAGTCGATGGAGTCGTGGGTGAA